>LNFM01006499.1_pt1 | contig 19203 bp, 17 predicted proteins | sample 596031 | NCBI WGS metagenome assembly LNFM01 (sample SAMN04254537, study PRJNA301005) | activated carbon metagenome | isolation source: dual media filters at the Ann Arbor, Michigan drinking water treatment plant | place: USA: Ann Arbor | reverse complement strand
GCCCGTCGCTCGCTGCCCGTTGCTGCGCTCTCTGTCGGTGGTCGCGCGCAGCGCACCTTCCGCCGGGAGTCTTCGAGCGGCGCCCAGCACGGGGTGTGTTAACCCCATGCGAGCCACCCCTCTTTTCATTGGGTCCGCTGCCTCGCCGCTGAAAATCCAGCGCATTCGAGGCAGGTGATGAATGATGAGAGCTCGCTGCCGCGCCGCTGTCCTCGCTCGCTGCCGCGCCGCTGTCCTCGCTCGCTGCCGCGCCGCTGTCCTCGCTCGTTGCCGCGACCCGGTCTGATCGCCCCGGGCCCCATCCAACGATTCCCCCTCGGTTGTTTCAGCGCATCAGACCGAGAGCGAGTCGGTCGCGCTGCGCTTGGTGTTCGCCATAGCGGCGACGGCGACGGGCTCGAGCTCGTCGACGAGGCTGGTGCGCGACGCATCGAGCGCAGGGACCTCGGCCTGGGTCCGAACGACGGCGCGCGCGGGAGCCACGCTCTTGGCGGGCTTCGCTGCGAACGCGAGGCGCTCGCGGAGCACAGAGCCTCCGACCCACGCGTAGCCCATCGCGAACATGAGCGCGAAGGGAGCGGCGATGATGTGCCCGGTGCTCAGCGCGACGCCGATCGCCGCGAAGTTTTGCAGCGACAGCAAGAGCTCGATCCACGGGATCTGCGTGCGCGCGTGGTAGCGCTGCTTGACCGCCGTCTTGTCGCCCTTCTTGGGGGTGCGAACGAACTCGCCGGTCGCGCCGCCGAGGCCCTGCCATACGGCCTTGGTGAGGTAGGGGCTCATTCCGCAGCCGAGCGCCATGAGCGCCGGGAGCTTCACGAGGGCGCCGAGCGCGCTGCGGCCCTGGGTGACGTCCGCGGCGACGTAGAACGCCGCGACAGAGCCGCTCGAGCCGAGCAAGAGCGGAATGTCGACGAGCAGCAGCGTCCGAGGATCGCCTGCGGGCATCACGAGCAGCATCGGCAGCAAGAACACCGAGAGCAGCAGCATGAACGGGTAGGCGAAGTGCGGGGTCATGTGAAACACCGCCTCGTTTCGGATGCTGAACGAGAGGTCCTTGCGGGCCCACACGCGGCCGAGCAGCTTGCGCGCGGTCTGCACGGTGCCCTTGGCCCAGCGGAACTGCTGCGCGCGAAACGCCTCCATCTCTTCGGGCAGCTCGGCGGGCGTCACGTGATCGACGCGGTAGACGAAGCGGTAGCCCGCGAGCTGCGCGCGGTACGAGAGGTCGAGGTCTTCGGTCAGCGTGTCGTGCTGCCAGCCGCCCGCGGCGGCGATCGCCTCGCGGCGCCAGATCCCGCCGGTTCCAGAGAAGTTGAAGAACTTGCCCGAGCCGTAGCGCGCGCAGTTTTCGACCATGTGGTGGCCGTCGAGCATGAGCGACTGAATCTTCGTGAGCAGCGAGTGCTCACGGTTCATGTGGCCCCAGCGGGCCTGGACACAACCGACCTTGGCGTCCTCGAAGTGCGGAACGACCGCGCGCAGAAAGTCGGGCTGCGGCAAGAAGTCCGCGTCGAACACGGCGATCAGCTCGCCCTTGGCCATGCGCTGGCCGTAGTCGAGCGCGCCGGCCTTGTAGCCAGTGCGGTCGTGGCGATGGATGTACACCGCGTCGATTCCGCGACGCACGAGCGCCTCGACCTTCGCCCTCGCGAGCTCGCGCGTGTCGTCGGTGCTGTCGTCGAGCACTTGGATCTCGAGCCGCTCTCGGGGGTACTCGAGGCGCGCGACCGCTTCGAGGAGCTGGTCGACGACGTCGGGCTCGTTGAAGAGCGGGAGCTGCACGGTGACGTGCGGGAGCGTCGCAAACGGCGCGTCCTTCGCGATCGGCGCGGGGGGCGCGGCGATCTTCGAGCGGTACTTGCGCAGCAGATAAACCAGCTTGCTCCGGTGCAGGCCGTACACGGCGAGCGCCACAAGAATGGCCACGTACGGAACCGCGATCAGGTACGTCGTCATGGATTCGCTTCGGCTCTCCTTTGTTCGCAGGGAGTAAACGTTCGAGCGCCGGGCGAGTTGTCGACGAGTTGTATTTCGTTGTCAGGGCTTCACATCGACTTCGTAGAAAACTGGACGGCGACACGCTGGCTTCGCGCTGGTCGTTCGATCGAAGCGCGGGGTAGTGTCTGGGAGGGTTTTCTCCCGCGCACGCATCGAAGCATGACGCCCTCGCATTCATCCCGCGAAAGACCGCGCGGACACAGCCTCGCGCTCGTATCGCTGCGTCGGTCCGCGCTGATCGCCGCGGTGATCTTGGGGGCTGGCTGCGCCAGGCAGGCTCCTCGGGCGACGCGCGTCGCGCAGGTGCTCGACGTGCCCGCGACGGGAGACCCGCGGATCGACGCAGAGTTCGCCCGCGTGCGCGCGATGCAAATCGCCGTCAACGAGTCGGACCGCGAGTACCTCGAGACGCTCGCGCTGCTCGCCTCGCGGCTCGCGCCGGCGCTGGACACCGAGCTCGTGTCGGTCGCAGCGGAGCTCCGTCGCCGCGCGGACGCGCTCTTCGACCAGGGAACAACGCTGCTCGTCGAGCTCGACACCGACGCGGCAGAAGCCGCGCTGGCCGAGGGCGCGCCGCAAGTGGGGTGCGATCGATTCGCGACCGTGGCCAACGTGCACCGGTGCCAGACCGAGCTCGCCCACGTCGTGTCGCTGCGCATCCGCGAGCGCCCGGCGACGAGGCTGCGGGCGGAGGAAGAAGAAGGCCTCGAGACGACCACCTACCCAGAGACTTCTGTCGCCTGGGCGACCGCGGCGAAGCACGCGATCGCAGAGCTGGTCGCGCTGCGACTGCGCCTCGCCGCAGTGGTGAATCTCACGGATCCGACGAAGGCGCGGCTCGAAGCGCTGCAGGTTCCGGCGTCCCATCGTCGGGAGCTCCAGGACGCGATCGAGTTCTTGAGCACAGTGTCGTCCCGAGCTCGCGTGCAGCGACGGCTCGCGACGACCGCGGCCGAGACGCTCGCCAACGCGATTCAGCGCACCGCGCGCATCCGCGGGGCCTGAAGGGGTTCGCCGAAAACTCGCGTCGCTCGTCGGTGATGTGGCACCGACACGAGAGCGAACCTGTTGGTTGAAAGAAGACACACGCCGAGGTCTCTCCTGGGAGATTTCCCTGAGGGACTCAGCGCGCGTGTCGCCGACCGACGGCGAGGTGAGCTGCAACACGGAGGCATTCGAACCCATGGTGAACATCAACGGACACGAGCGGCGCGTGCACAAGGTCTTCGTGACGCGAAACACCGAGTATCATGTGCGCAAGGGTGTCTGCGTCGCCGTGCGCGACCGGCACTCTGGGCGCTGGGTCAACGGCCACGCGGCCGTCCAGAAGCGCATGGAAGGCAGCCTGAAGTTTCACGGCCACGGCGGCTATGCGCCGCACTTCGGCGAGCCCGGCGTGGGTGACGCGATCTACTTCAACGACGGCGACCGCGACCTGATCACGTCGAGGCTCGAGCGCGTCGATCGCCCCGAGAAGGCGACGGTCGCGCTGTATCCCAAAGAGTGAGCGCGCTCGATCGGATCCACGGAAGCCGAACCGCGGCGTCGACGGGACACGAGCGCTTCCCCCGCGGCATCCACGGACGCACCTACGGCCAACACGATCGAGAGCGTATCGCGAAGCGCCTCAGAGGGTGTTGGGGCCGAGCATCGCTCGCACCGTCTCGCTGCCCGCGACGACCTCGGTGAGCCCCGCGTCGCGCACGGTCGCGCAACGAGGGCTCGCGCCGAAGCGCTGCCATCGCTCGGCGGTGGACTCGAGGATCGCGCATGGATATTCGCGCGCTCGCCAACGGACGAACGGCTCGGGATCAGCGCGCGCCGAATCGCTCCACGCGCACATGAGCACGGCGTGCCCCACTTGCGCGACGGACTTGCCGAGGGACATCGGGACCGAAGGGTTGAGGACGAAGCAGAGCACGTCGGGCGAGAGCTCTTCTTCGCGGCTCGCGCCGATGGGCGCCGCGATCGCTGGGTTGTACACCTGCAGCCCGCGCAAGAACGCGTCGTTCTCGCTGCGTCGGCGCGGGACCAGCGCCATCACCAGCGGCTCACCGCGCGCGTGCCCGGGCGCGCCGGGATACTCGCGCAAGAGGCGCTCCCAGTGCTTGCCCTTCGCGCGCACGCTCACCTTGCGAAAGGATCGCTGCGACCACTCGCCAAACGCCTCTCGATGCTGCTCGCTTGCGCCGAGCGTATCGGTGCAACGCACCGCCGCTTCGGCCGCCGCGACGAGCACTTCGTCCGGCGTTCGCTCGAGATCCGAACGCACCACGAGGTACATCACCCACGGATCGGTCTGCGCTTTGCGAGCTTCGACGTGCGCTGGATCGTCGTGCATGGTCGCGACGTTCAATATACCGCGCACGATCGAGGCTGCAGGTCCCTCCCCGACCCCGCGCTCAGTTGCCGCCGCCGGCGCCGCCGCGAGCCGCAGCCTGAGCCGCGATCTGCTGCTGGATCTGCCGCATGATTTCCGGCGAAATCTGCGGTTGGCCGCCAGCCCCACCTGGGCCGCCAGGCATACCCATGGGCATCCCGGGCATCCCGGGCATACCCATCGGCATTCCCGCGGGCGGCGTCGGCTCGGCAGCGGCCACCGTCGCGTCACCAGCCCCGCCCTCGGGCGGAAGCGGCGTCTGCACGGACTCGACGTTGAAGTCGATCGCGCCTGCGTTGGATCGCGCTGCGATGAACACGATGTCCGAGTCGGCGCGCTTCACGAAGATCCCGTCGTCGCCGGAGTTTTGTCCCACGCGAAGGACGATCTGCGGCCCGTTGTCCACGTCGATCGTGAAGCTCGGAGCGGTGTCGGACAGACCGGTCGTCGCGTTGTCCGCGGCGAAGTCTGTCGCGTTGAGCGCGATGAGGTTGGTCACGAGCTGATTGACTCGCGCTGTGTCGAGCCGCTCGACGGCCGGGTTGGTCGCGGCGGCGGTCCACGTCTCGCCGCTGCGATCGAAGCGGTAGGTGCCCGTCGGGTCCTGCCACTGCACCCAACGAACGTGCGAGCGCTCGACGTTGGTGATCTGACGGTTGCGCCACTCGCGCGCGGCGTTTTGTAGGCGAAATCGCTCGAGGCCAGTCACGCGATAGACGCGCGAGCTGCCCTCGAAGCGAACCGCGGTCCCGCCGTCGAGGTCCTTGCCGACGTAGCCGTCGAAGAGCTTGGTCGATCCGCGAAACACCTGCAGGTGCACGGCGTGCGCGGCGTCGACCTCGAGCGCGGCGTGCGAGCTCGACTCCTGCGCGGCGACGGACGCGACATGCATGTCGGCGAGCGAGCTGAGCATGCTCGTGACCTGACTGTCGTCCGCCGGACCGCGGCCCGGCTGGTTCATGAACCACTTGTTGTCGCGCTTCTCCAGCTCGATCGCGGGAGTGTCTCCCGAGGGGTCGATCACGAAGCGCGTGACTTGATCGCGTTGAACCGCGGTCCACGGGTCGGTCAGGCGCTCCTGACGCTCGTCGGGCCTCTCGCGGTTGACGTACCAGACACCGCCAGCGAGCGCAGCGAGCACTGCGCCAGCGATGATCAGTCGGTTGTTACCTTCCATGGTCCTTGTCTTGGGATCCGTGAGTTCGAGGAATCGAAGAACCGCGCGAGCAAGGCGATCAGGCCTTGGCGCGGAACTCCTTCGCGAGGTCCTTGATGCGCGAGCGACGCGCCGAGAGCACGGCGAGGCCGAGGATGGCCACCGCGAACGGGAGGCCCGCGATCGAGCCCCACTTGAAGAACCGCTTGGCGTTGTCGCTCACGTCCGCGCGCATCGCCGGGTCGCTCGTGTCCTTCGCGCGGACCGCGAGCAGGTCGAGGTCCTGGCTGAGCCAGTCGAACGTGTTGGGGATGAGCTGGAGGTTGGGCGACTGGCCGCCGCTGATCTGCACGATCGTGCGCAGCGTATCGAGCGCGAACATGTTGCCCGACGAGATCACCATGATCCTCGCGCGGCTGTTGGACCGCTCGGGGACGTTGCCCGCAGGAACGGGCGCGGCCGGAGCTCCGCCGTCCGCAGGCGTCTCCGCCCGGCCGGCGAAGGCCGATCGAAACTCACCTTCGAGCGCGACGCCCACGGGGTAGGGCCCGTGCTGCGTCGCGTTGGTGAACTGACCCGGTCCCTGCTGGAGGATCTCTCGGATGTCGATGCTGAAATTATTGGTCCGAAGGATCGAGCGCGGGCCCGTCTGAGCGAAGATCTTGAGCGTCCCGCCAGCCGCGGTGCGGCGAGCGTTGTCGATGCGGATCTCGCTCGGGTACGTCGCGATGAACCCCGGCAAGCGGAAGGTCACCGGGAAGCTCGGGTCGACGCCGCCCTGCTGACGGAGGTCCTCGGCGGTCGGCGTTCCGCCGGCGAACGAGGCGATTTCCGGCCAGGTGACGAGGCGAACGCGACCGCGGTAGCGACCGAACTGCACGACCGCGTCGGTCGCGCGAAGGTCGAGGATCACGTTGTTCTGGATGTTGATTCCGTAGCCGCTCAACCAGTCGTTGAGGTGGTGCTCGGACTCGGTGCCCGTCGCGTTGGCCGGGTCGGTGGCGGGGAAGTTCACGCCGCCGGCGAACACAGCGACCGCGCCGCCGCGCATCAGGTACGCGTCGAGCTTGCGGAGCTCGCGCTCGGAGATGCGCTGGTTGGGGTTCATGATGATGAGCCCCTTGATGTCGCTCGGAACGTCGTTCTCGCCGCCGTTGAGGTTGACCGTGCGCGTACGGTACGAGAGGCGCGCCTGCTCGAGGAGCTGCGGCAGGTACTGCATCCCCTCTTCGGGCGTCAGCTCACCGTGGCCGCCGAGAAAGCCGATCGTGCGCTCGCGGTCCGCGGCGGGCAGCGAGAGGTTCTTGATGATCGAGCTGAGCTCGTACTCGAGCCCCTGCACGCCGGGCGGCAAGAAGGCGATCTTCTCGCGCGTCCCGCGGTACTCGAAGGTCACGCAGCGGTAGACCTCTTGGATCGTCGCCTGCTCCTGGCGCTGATCGACCGCCTGAAGGGGAGCCTTCTCGCAGCCGGCGCTGTCAGCCTGACGACGACGCTCGTCGTTGTCCGGAACGACGTAGACGACCTTGATGCGGCCGCCCGAGACCGTGCGGTACTCGTCGAGCTGATCGCGGAGCGAGCGCTCGTCGTCGTTGGCGGGCGGCGGCTGGTTGGCCGTGAAGTAAACGGTGATCGTCAGCTGATCCTGAAGATTGCGGACGATGCGCTTGGTCCCGTCGCTCAGCGTAAAGAGCTGGCGCTTGGTGAGATCGACGCGGCCGAAGACCTTGAGCGACATGAGGTTCGCCAGGACCAGGCTCGCGATGACGATCAGCACGAAGGCAGCAGATTCGGAGCGCGCGCGTACTTTGCGTTCCATCGTTTAGCTCCACCGACGAGAAGAGAGCGACCGCGCCGCGATCATGAGACCCGCGGTGATGACGGTCGCGAAGTAGACCAGGTTGCGCGTGTCGATCACGCCGCGCGCGATCGACTTGAAGTGAAAGTCCGAGCACAGGTACTCGAACACCGACGAGACGCCCTGGGGCAGAAAGATCAGCGTCTTGTCCACGAACCACAGCACGTACAGAAAGAGCACCGTCACGATGAACGAGCTCAGCTGGTCGCGCATGTACGAGCTGAACGCCATGCCGATCGCGATGTACGCGCCGCCGCCCAGGAGGATCCCGATGTACCCGCCGATGACGGGACCCGAGTCGAGGTCGCCCATGCGCGACATCGCGATCGGGTAGGTCACCGTCGCGAGGAGCGTCACGAGCAACACCCCGAGAGAGCCGAAGAACTTGCCCACCACCACGTCCGCGTCGCGGACGGGCAGCGTGATCAAGAGCTCGATCGTGCCGCGCTGGCGCTCTTCGCTGAAAGAGCGCATCGAGAGCGCCGCGCACAAGAGCGGCAGAAGCGCGCTCATCGATTGAAACATCGGCTGCAGCGTCGTCTTGCGAAGCACCAGCGTGCCGAACAAGAAGAAGAACAGGATGCCCACGAAGAGCGTGAACATCGTCACGACGATGTAGCCCATCGGGCCGTTGAAATACGCGCGAAACTCGCGGCCGGCGATCGTCAGAACGTTGGCGATCGGGGCTCCGATGCCGCCCACGAGCGCCCCTGACGAGCCTGCTGTTGCCTTCTCAGCCATAGCGCTCGCTCACTCCTTGTCCTCGGACTCGTCGTCCTCGTCCTCGTCTTTGTCCTTCGCGCTCTTGCTCGCCTCGGGCTTCTTGAGCCCCGCGGCGGCGATGCGGTCGCCCGCCTTCGCGTCGCCGACGGTGAGCTCGCGAAACACCTCTTCGAGCTGCACCACGTCCTTGCGAAGCTCGAGCAGCGTCCACTGCTTCTGCACCGCGAGGTTGAACAGATCGCGGCGATAGTCTCGGGCGCTGTCGCCGAGCACCTGCACCGCGATCGAGCCCGGATCGGACGCGTGCGACATGACCTTCAAGTCCTTGTCGATCCCGCGCACCGACTCCATCAGCTCGTCGATCGACACGTGAAGCTTGCTCGACTCACGCGCGTGCGAGGGAGACTTCTGTGAGTCCGCGTCGATTTCGAACACGTACCGCGCCTTGCCGCTGCGGTTGGCCAGGTCCTCTGGCGCTCCGTCTGCGGCGAGCTTGCCCTTGGAGACGATGAGGACTCGCGGACAGGACTGCTCGACCTCGGCGAGGTTGTGCGTCGAGAGCATCACCGTGCGATCACGGCCGATGGCCTTGATGTACTCGATGAACTCGGCCTTCTCGATCGGGTCGAGGTCGCTCGTCGGCTCGTCGAGGATCAAGATCGGCGGGTCGTGCAGCAGCGCTTGAGCCAGGCCCACGCGCTGCTGAAAGCCCTTCGAGAGCTCGCCGATCGAGTCCTTCGTGAGCGCGTCGCCGAGCCCACAAATGTCGACCACCTTCTTGATTCGCGCCTTGTGCTCGCTCGCGGAAATCGCGCGGAGCTTCGCCACGAACTGCAGGTACTCGATCACGCCCATCTCTTGGTAGAGCGGCGCGCGCTGCGGCAAGTACCCGACCACCGAGCGAGCCGCGAGGGGCTTCTCGAACACGTCGTTGCCGCCCACCGTCGCAGTGCCTGACGACGGTGCGATGAAACAGGTGAGGACGCGCATCGTCGTGGATTTTCCCGCGCCGTTTGGCCCGAGGAATCCGACGACTTCTCCGCGTCGAATGCTGAAGTTGAGTTTGTCGATCGCTGCGTACGTCCCGTATCTCTTGGTGAGATCCCGGGCTTCGATCATCACGTCGGTGGCCATCTGTGCCTTCCGTTTAGTGATTCAGAGAAAATGGCGGCGGATAGTACCCGTCGCGCCGGTCCCGTCAATGTCACGTTTTCGCCGGTCCCGACCCACGGATTCCGTCACTCCGCCCGCCACGAACCTCCCGTCACGCCTACCTATTCCACGGCTGTCGTCGGTCGAGGGTGCCTCGAAAAAACACGCGGGATCGACGCTGGCTTCGCGCCGCGACCTCGCTAGAGTCCAGTCACCCACGGCCCGCCTTGCGCTCGTCGATCCCGACACCCAATCCGCTTCGCCGCATCGAAGGAAGCGTGCGCGATTCGCTCGCGATCGCTCTCGTGCTCGTCGCATCGACCGCCGGTTGCAGCGGCGTGTCGGTCTTCTCTTCGCCCGAGGGTAACCTCTCTTTCGGAGCGCCTCGCGCCAACGCAGGAGGAATGGGACCTGGAGGTCGTCTCAGAGACCGCGGTGAAGCACCACCACCACCGCACGTGGCGCGCTCGGCGTTCGATCGCTGGCGTCCGGCGGACGTCGGAATCCTTCCCACGACGTCGCTTCGAGAACGCCCTGCGGTCCCGGTGCTCGTCAGCGCGGGCCCCCTCGAGTTCAGCCTTCGCTTCAGCGACGGCCGCGCGCCGGCGTGGGGCGGCGACACGTACGTGCGAGTCGATCTGCGCGCGCGCGGGACGGACAGTCGGCCACCGAGAGACCTCGCCGTGCTCATCGACACGCGAGACGATTTCGCCCTGCGCAGAGCGAGACGAATCGCCGCAGAGCTCTTCGAGACGCTGCGCGAAGGCGATCACGGCGCGCTCATCAGCACCGATGACGGAGGGCGCATCCGCGTTCCGCTCTTGTCCTTCGGCGCCGCGCCGCTGCTGATCGCGCGGACGCGCGAGCTCGAAGCGCGAGGCAACGACGACTTTCGCATGGCGATCGAGCGATCCATCGCCATGCTCACCAACCGCGGCGACCACGTCGTCAAGCTCGTGGTGCTCTCGGCGGACGGAGGACTCATCACGGGAGAGACCCTCGCCGCGCTCGCCAGCGCGCAAGACGCCAACGTCGAGGTCGTCCTGGTTCCGCTCACCGAAGCGGCGGCGCGCAGGTTCGAGCCCGCCGCGCTCCGCTCGGGCGCGATCGCCCTCGAACGCGTCCCTGCCAACGAGCGCGCAGAGCGCGCCCTCGTCGACGAGCTCTCCACGCTCCCGCCCACCGAGCCCGTCGCGACCAACGTGTCGATCGTATACGAGGCGGTCCCTGCCCCGTCCCACTTGATCGACGTGTACGGAGGAGCGTCCGCGTGGACGCCGTCGGGCGGCGAGATTCCGCTCGGCGCCGTCCGGCCGGGAGACGCGAGGACGCTCGTGTTGCGCGTCGGCGTTCCAGCGCATCCGTCGGAGGGATCGTTCGAGCCCATGGTGCGCGTGCGCTGGCAAGACACGCTCGGGCCGCACGAAGTCCGCACGTCGATCCCGCTCACGTATGCCAGTCGTCCCGCCGAGCGCGACGGCGCGAGGGCCGGCGACGTACTGCACTACGTCTCGATGCTCGGAACGATCACCGCGATCCACCGCGCCATCGAGGCCGGCGACCAACGCTCGCTGGACGCCATGCAATCGAGCGCGTCCGAGCAGTCCCAATCGATGCTCACGTTCGCGAACGAGCGCGGCGATCGCGTGATGGCCGCGCAGGCGCGGTTGCTTCGCGAGCTGCTCGCGACCGCGCGCGGACGCTGAGCGCCACGCCCGCCAGCAGCAAGACTCCGAGCTTGTCGAACCGCGCGCTCCTCGGCAGCGTTCGACAGCCGCAGCCGCCGCTCACGCGAAGAACGCCAGCATCCACCGGCAGGCTCGAGTCCATCGCGATCGCGTCCATCACAGCCGAGTCCGGCGCTTCGACTCGAGCGTCCATCGCCGAAGCGTCTGGAACATCGCCGTCCGGAGCCTCGCCGGTCGCGGCGACCCAGAGGTGCCCCGTGACGACCCGCGGCCTTCCGCCGGTCACGAGGTCGCAACGCCAACGGTCGTCGCGCGCTCCCGCGGGCGCTCGAACGTCGAGCGTCGACTCGAAGGGATCGCGATCGACAGCGACGTCTCGAAAGAGCACGCCGTTGCGAAGAAAGCGCAGCGTCGATCCCATGCCTCCGGTCACCGTCGCCCGAAGCGTCGCGTCGCGGGTCCTGATCGTGTCCCCGAGCAGCGCCTCACCAGCGCGCAGATCGATCATCGGGTCCGTTGGCCCCTGGAGCTTCACGACGGTGCGCCCCGCGCGCACCGCGGCCAAGATCGCAGGGACGCTCAACTCGTCAGCGAACACCATCGTCGTCGGCCCTCCGACAGGGCTCTCGAACATGCCCGTGCCGCCGCCAGCGCGGTGATCGTCGCTGCCTCCGATGGGCGCGACGTGGAGCCCTCGATTGAGATAGCTCTCCCAGAGCGTCACCGTGGGGCGATAGAAGAGCGGCCCGGTTTGCGAGTACTGGCCGTTTTGCAGCTCGATCGCCGCGATGCGCTCGGGTTGAACGTCGAGCGACCACGAGCAGCCGATGCACGCGTCGCCGATGTCCAGCGTCGGGTGGTTGATCGCGAAGAGCGCGCCTTGCGCGGTGATCGCGTCGACCGCGGCGCGCGCGGACGTCGAGGGCCCCGTCGACGGCGTGAAATCGACCCACTGCGTGGCGCCGATGGCGTTGGCGTGGCCGCCGTACGTCGTGAACTCCATCCCCGGAACCAACAGCACGCTGCGATGCCGCCCCTGCGCGTCCGCGATGAAGTCGTTGGCGGTCACCACGTTGTGCTCGGACAGCTCGACGAAATCGAGCCCGCGCATGCGAGCGAAGGTCGCGATCGCGTCCAGCGACGGCGACGCGTCGCCGCTCTCTCTCGAGTGAACGTGAAAGTCCCCGGCGTACCAGCGTCGAGCGGTGGCGAGCGCGGGGCTGTGCGCGTACGGTCTTCTCTCGGGCTGCGGCGCGAGGGTCTGCGTCGTGCGCAGCGTGATCTCGATGCGATAGCGCGCGGGGCGCTCGGTGACCTTCGCGAGGCCGATCATGACGTTCCACGTTCCGGCGGGGATCGCGCCGGCGACGTAGCTGCGAGACGCGGCGGTCTCGGCGACGATGGCGGGCTCGGTGTTGCCTCCGCCCCACCCACGAAATCGAGCGGGGTCTCGCAAGCCCCAGTCGAGGATGTTGGCCGACGAGAGATCATCGTGCCTCACCTCGATCTCGCGAATCCCCTCGGGGACCACGAAAGGAACGGTGAAATACCTCGGCGTCGCCTCCGGAACGGTCGCCTCGAGCACGATGGGCGTCTGCGCGCTCGCCATCGCCGGCGCAAAGAGCGCCGACGCGAGGACAGCGGAAGACAACGCGCGACGAAGCGACGCAGCGGCGCGCAGCGGAGAGAGTGACGAGGCCATGCTCGCGATGGTCTCGCGCCGACGCGCTCGCGTCACGTGCTACCGCTACGCCAGCCGAAGGCCTCGCTCGATGCCTTCACGACCTTGCGGACCATCGAACGCGGGCCACGCACTCGGGCGCGCCGTCATCGATGCAGCGCTCTTGCTCGACGCTCACCGAGCCCACGCGCATGTGCGAGAACACGGCCCGCGTCGTCTCGTGCACCATCTGGCAGAGATATCGGTGGTGCGCGGGCCACGCGCGGATGATCGACTCGGCTTCACCGGCTCGGACGATGCGGACCTGACGCTCGCCCGTGTCGTGGAGCTGACGCCACGCTCGTTGGATGTGTCTCGAGTAGCGCTCGGGCGTCGCCACGAGCGTGAAGAGCACCGCGTAGAGCCCGTTGAGCATCGTGGCCGCGACGGCGTCGGTCGCGTCGCGCAAGAGCTTCGCGCGCTCTGCGTCGGACAAGTGCGACAGGCCGGCGTCGACGATCCGATGAAACATCGTCGCCGGATACCACTCGCTCGTGACGATCCCGAACGTCGGTCGCGACGGATCGAGTCCGAACACGCGCGCATCAGCGTCGGTCTCGATGACCCGTCGCACCGGCGCAACGTCGTAGTGAGCGGAGTACCAACGCAGGTACTCCGCGAGCATCGCCCCCTTCATCCGTGGCGATTCTGCGCTCATGAACAATCGCACCATCTTACGGAGACCCGCGTGAATGTGCAAAACCACAGAGAATTTCGGCGACGGTCCGAGGCTCGACGTTGACCGATCTTCCACGATCGAGGCGCGGCCTGCGCCTGCTCGGTACACTCGGCGAGTGCTGCTAGGAATCGACCTCGGCGAGCTCCCCGACGAACCGCTCGCGCTCTTTCGCGCGGCCGACGTCGCATACATCGCAGGCGGCGGTCACGCCGGAGACGAAGCCTCGATCGACCTCGCCGTGCGTCGCTGCGCCGCAGAAGGGACGAGGGTCGGGGCGCATCCGAGTTTTCCCGATCGTGCGAGGTTCGGCCGCGTCGAGCTCGACATTTCGAAGGCCGACCTGGCCGCGAGCATCTTCGAGCAATGCGCTCGGGTCGCGCGCGCCGCGGCGCATCAGGGCCAGCGCGTCGAGTATCTCAAGCTGCACGGAGCCCTCTATCACTGCGCGGATCGAGACGAGGCCGTGGCCGTCGCCGCGCTCGACGCCACGCTCTCGGCGCTCGGTCCGGCGGTGACCGTCGTCGCGTGGCCAGACCGCGCAACGGGCCGCGCCGCGCGCGCGCGGGGACTTTCGGTCTTGCGCGAAGGGTTCGCGGATCGCGCAGTGCGCGAGGATCAATCGCTCGTCCCTCGTGGGCAACCCGGCGCGGTCCTCACGAGTCCGCCGGACGCCCTCGCCCGCGTGCGTGCGCTGATCGACTCGAACGCGATCGACGTCCTCTGCGTGCACGGCGACAACAGCAACGCGGCAGAGATCGCGCTCGCCGTTCGGTCGCTGCTCGACGAGCGCCGCGCAGGGAGCGCTCGGTGAGCGCGGTTCGAGAGCGCTTCGAGACCTCGGTCGAGCGGGTCTTCGAAGGGCTGTATGCGCTCACGCTCGCGACGCCCGCGCGACGCGCGCTCGTCGAATCGCTCGCGACGATCGACGGCGTCGAGGACCTGGCCGCGTGCGAGAGACACGCGCTCTTGTGGACGGCCCCGAGCCTCACCGAAGAGGCGCTCATCACCGCGGTTCACGCGGCGCAAGCGCGAGAGCTCTCGACGCAGGGCGAGCGGCACACGCTCGAAGTGGTCTACGACGGAGAGGACCTCGAGACGGTGGCCGAGCAGCGCTCGCTCTCGACGCGCGAGGTCATCGCGCGGCACTCCGAGCGCGAGTACGAGGTGCTCGCGACCGGGTTCGCGCCGGGCTGGGCGTACCTCGGGCCGCTCGACCCGAGGCTCGCGGTTGCGCGCAGGGCGACGCCGAGGCCGCGCGTCGAAGCGCGGAGCGTCGCGATCGCCGACCTGCGCACTGGTGTCTATCCCTTCGCGGGGCCGGGCGGATGGAGCCTCCTCGGATCGATCGCCGATGACTTTCGACCCTTCGACCCAGCGCGCGGCGCGGCGCTCGCGCTCGGCGATCGCGTCTGTTTTCGCGCGGTCGACCCGAGGAGCGTCGCTCGACGAGCGATTCACGCGACGTCCGCTGATCGGGTGCCGATGACCCACGCGGGACCGCGGCTGATCGTCGAGTCGATGGGGGCGCCGGCGCTCGTGCAGGACGGAGGCCGCATCGGCGCGATTCGACACGGCGTTCCGCGGGGCGGCGCGCTCTGGAAGGGCGGCCTCGCGCGGGCCAATCGCGCGCTCGCTCAACGGTGGAACACCGCCGCGATCGAGCTCTACGGCGCCGTTCGCCTGCGGCTCGCGGGCGCCCCGCGCATCGACCTCTCTCACGACGGGCGCGTGATCGTCGTGAGAGAGGGAGAGTCCGTCACGCTCCCGAGGCCCGAGCATGCGCGCGTGACGTACCTCGCCGTGCGCGGCGGCGTCGCGTGCTCACCGCAGCTCGGCGGTCGAGGGCAGCTCGTTCGCGCGGCGCTGGGCGGGCTCGACGACGCGCGGGATCGCCCGATTCGCCTCGGCGACTCGATTCTGTGTGTCGGAGATGGACCGCCGTCTTTCTCGCCGCAGCCCGAGCCCGAGGAGCCCGAAGACGAGCGCGCCCTCGACGAGCAATACGTGATCGCGCTTCGACCGACGCGACGAGCCGCGGATCGCGAGCGCTTCGCGCCGCGGGCGCTCGAGCGCTTCTGCGAGGGCGTCTACAGCGTCTCACCCGAGAGCGATCGCACGGGCATGCGCCTGCGAGGGCGCGTCGAACGGAGCATCGAACGTCTCGGTGACGATCGAGGCGAGAGCGCGCCGATGGCTGCGGGCGCGATCGAGGTTCCCGCGGACGGAGCGCCGATCGTGCTGGGCGTCGATCACCCGACGGTCGGCGGCTATCCCACGATCGCCATCGTCGCGCCGCGGCACCTCGGGGCGCTTCTGGCGCGCAGACCCGGAGCGCGCGTGCGATTCGCCATCGAGTGAGCGGGGCGTCTACCTTCGGCCCTTGTAGCCCATCATCGATCGCATCGCGTCTTCGCTCGCCTCGGCGAGCTCGGCGCTCTCTCGCGCGCGATCCGCGCAGTCTTCGCACATCTTCTTCGACTTACCCGCGACCTTCACGGTGACGAGTCGGTCCACTTCGTTGTCGCACTGCTTGCACATGGGCATCGGGTACAACACCTCCGCCGCGGCGAAAGTACGCGGCGAGCTCGAGTATACCTCCCCTTGGGGCCCCAGAAGCTCGGCGACCCGATCAACGGGCGAGCTGGTTGATCGCCCAGGTCTCCCTCGCGCGCAGCGAGTGAAACTGAACGCCCATCCCGTCGGTGCTCGACCACCGAACGGTCCCCTCGATCGTGGCCGGCGCCGGCAGCGCTGGCAGGTCGATCTCGAACGTGGTCACGGTCCCGTAGGGCAACGCACGATCGGTGTTGATGAAGATCCCTCCCAACGAGACGTCGCGGGTCTTGGCCTCGACGACGGCATCACCGTTTGCAAAGCGCACGGTGAGCTGCGCGTTGATGCGTTCGAACTGACGCTTGTTCGCAGTCACGGTACGATTCACACAACAAGTGACCATCGAGCGCAAGCACCAATCGTCACCTTCGCGCGGAGATGTGCCGTTACCCATCGTGCTCGCGGTGCTCGTGGTGCTCGTGGCGGGGTTCGTTCCGCACATCACGCTGGGACCAACCCTGCCGGAGTCGTTGCCGATTGTGTCCTTCGATCCAGCAAGCTCCGTCGTCGCGCACACGCGCGCGCGGCGAACTACACCCCCTCCATGGCTGAACAGCGCGCTCGACCGACTCGCCGACGCCAGCGCCCGCCGTGACAGCGCGCTCACCGCGGTCGCTGCGCACGACTTCGCAGACGGGTTGGTGCAAGCGGCTGGCGACGACCGCGCGGCGCGGGCGGCGCTCCGCGAAGCCCAGTGCGATCGATTCCTCGCGGACATCGATGGGGGAATCGACCGAGGGTTCGTCGCGGTCGCGCGAAGACACCGCGTCGCGCCCGTGGGTCGCGCGCTCACCGCGAGAGAGCGCGCGATCGCCCGCGCGTGGTTTGCGTTTCGATGGGAGGCGCTCGGCTCGCGCAGCGCGCTTCGAGGCGAGAGAGACGCCCTCGAAGCCGTGCTCGCGACGCTGTTACCCGTGGACCGCGCCGCGCTTCTCTCGTGGGTGCTCGAAGCAGACTGCGCGTCCCTCGTGGGGCTCGCGGACGATCGGCTCGCCACGCGAGCGCAGCTCGAGCGCTGCACCGCGGCCCGCAGAGACTTCGCGACGGTTGCGCCTGCGATCGTCCGCAGCTATCCCCGGGCCGAGGCGATCGCGACGATCAACGCGCTCGAAGGGCGCTCGCTGCGATCGCTCGCCGCACATTCGACGGACGAGCTCGTGCGGGGCCAGTTCGAAGCCGCGGCGCGCGAGGCGTTTCAGAGGGCGCACGCGCTCTACATCGACGTCGCGGCGCAGTCGCAGGATCGCAGGGTCCGTCGATGGCTCGTGGGAACGTTGCAGGCCGCGCAACCGCCGCAGTGAGGCGCGACGGCGGACAGCGGCGTCGAACGGCCAGCGATTTTGCAGGACTCTAGCGAGCCATCGGCCACGACCGAGCACTCGAGAGCCGAAATAAGCCAAAATTTTGACCAACAGGACTGTTGGTCGCGCGGATGCAGTAATTTCAGCGAGATTTCTCTGCGCCAGTCGGGGACTGTGTTCGACGGGAGCGATCCACGGTACGCCGGCGTGTCGATCGACGCCCCGACTTGCGGCGACTCGTAGAGCTCATCGTGCGCAGCCTCCCACCGGAGTCGTGACCGCCGCGGCGCATATCGTCCGTTGTGTTTGCAGATACCGCTGAGCTGGCGTGTCATCGACGGTCCGCGTTGTCGTACGATGCGAGCGATGAAGCTCGTTCGGCATCTCGTGTGCGTAGGTTCGATCGTTTTGCTGGCGGCGTGCGACAACATGCCGAAGCCAAGGCAGCCAACGGGCGCCGATTGCAACGCAAGTCTGAGCCGCGACGCCTGCGTCGCCGGGCACTACTGCGCGCGCGCCGAGAGCGATCGCGGCGAGCAAGAGCGTCAATCGAACGGCGGTCTATTTGGACTGGGGCTGGCTGTTCCGATCGGTCGCTGCGTCCGGTTGCCCGCGATCGGCGAGGGTTGCACCTTCCGCAACCGCGACTGCGTCGCGGGCGCCACGTGCCAGTTCGAGGGCACATCCCGCGCTGGAATCTGCCGCGCCAACCCGTAGTCGCCGCTCTGCGCGACCGCGTCGTGCGCCGTGCTCGAGCAAGCGTGAGCCGGGGGTCGAACCGCTCTGCCACATCGCGGTCGACCGCGACAGAGCGCGAGTTCGCGCGTCGGGTATCATGCGCCGATGCAGACGATCCGCGCTCGGTTGATTGCGTGTGCCGTGGGCTCGGTCTTCGCCGCGTGCGCGCCGTCGCGCCCGCCGGTGATCGAACCCGCGCCTCGCCCGAGCTGTCCGCTCGTTCCCGCGGTTCCCACGGCGCCGTTCGAGGTCCGCACCGACGATGGAACGCTGCTCGGACAAGTCGACCGCGGCGATGCCTTCGTGTTGCGCGACGGGCGGCTCGAGTTCTCCGAGCGCTTGTACGACGCCAACTGGTTCGAGCGCACGTTCGTCGTCGAGGATTGCCGGGTGTACCGCACCGCCGGCGACGGTCAGCGCTACGAAGTGCGACGCGCATGGCGAGAAGGCTTCGAGGGACTCTCGCACGTGCGCGAGCTGTTCACGCCCGCGCGCGCCTTCACGAGCCTGACGCTCCAGTCCCCCGCGGCGCGGGACGTCCCCGCGTACGTAGCGCTGCAGAACTGCCTGATCGCCGGCACCTGTGATTTTCGCGACAGCAGGATCGACCCGCTCACGGCGGACGTCGCCGAGGGGACGCGCGCCCTGCGCTTTACGTCGTCGCCGCGCGCGCCGGACATGATCACCGGCAAGGCGTCGATCGAGACCACGCTGGCGCACTTTGTCCGCGGCGACGACGTGTGGGTCGCGTTCTCGGTGCGCGTCGTCGAGGGCCGACCGCTGACCTTCTTCGACCTCGAGAGCGACATCATCTCGTTGGGCCCAGGGCCCAGGGTCATCTGGCTGGACGATGGCACGCTCGCGGTCGAGCTCAAGTGGGCGGACAAGCCGACGTACCGTCAGCCCGCGGCGAGCCGCGTGCAGTTTCCCACCGGTCGCTGGGTGCGGCTCACGGTGCACTACACGCTCGCAGAGACGCCTCAGGGGGTTATCGAGCTGTGGCAGGACGCTCAGCAGGTGCTCAGCGTGCGTGGGCGCACGCTGCCCGTTCCCGACAGCGTGCTCGCGCGGATCGAGCTCGGGATCACCGCGCACAGCGATCCGACTGCCCGCGCGGTGGTGGACCTGGACGACCTCGAGATCTCGACCACGCCCATCGCTCCGCGCGCGGCTCGGTAGGGCGCGCGGAGCGCG
>LNFM01006498.1_pt1 | contig 19204 bp, 17 predicted proteins | sample 596031 | NCBI WGS metagenome assembly LNFM01 (sample SAMN04254537, study PRJNA301005) | activated carbon metagenome | isolation source: dual media filters at the Ann Arbor, Michigan drinking water treatment plant | place: USA: Ann Arbor | reverse complement strand
CTTGCATCGTCCAAAAGCGGAAGTTCATTTAGGCACGTTCTGGGGTGGTAATGTGTCCACCAGTGCATCACATCGTTTCAATGCAGTCCGAGATAACCTGGCCGGGAGTTAGTCATGACAAAGATGAAGACAAGTACTGACCTATGCATCGGCCTTTCGGGCTTGGATCTCGGCGATCGCGTATTTGACTTTGGGCACGGGATTCAACTTCGCGCAACTTTTGCCCATCTTTTCAGCACCGAGATACTTGCGTTCGAGCGCCCTGCCACACCCACCTCATTTCACCCAGGTCCTTGGCAGGCCGTCTCAACGAAGAGTGGCGAGGATATCGTCGCAGAGTTGTTCCTGCCCTCGCAGTACATGCATCCAAGGCTTTCGGCATTAGACGTTGGTCATACGATTGTTTCTCTCTTGCGCCTTTGGGTCGATCCTCGCATCACGATCCAGGTGCTCACCCATGGGCCAATTGCCAAGCTGAAGGAGCGAGCTGGAATCGACAAGGGCGGAGAGCCTGTCGCGATGGTTCATGGGAGGAGAGATCGCCACATCAAAATCGGTCTGATAGCCAACGACCGAATCATGGAGTGTATCGACTGGGTCGTGGATCACTGGATGGACGCCGTGGACCTACGCGCCCAAAGCCCGGAATTCGATCTGGCGCTTGATACCTTCGACAACGCGCAGTGCATTCCAAACAGCGCGATGATGCTGGTGTCTTTATGGGGCGCGTTAGAGGCTATCTTTGCCCCACACAAGGCGGAACTCGTGTTCAGAGTATCCGCCCAGCTTGCCGCGTTTTTGGAGCCTCGTGGTGTCCGCCGCCTCGATAAGCAGCGAGAGATCGTCAAGCTGTACAACCTGCGCTCCGCAGCAGCGCATGGTTTCCCGAAGCACGGTGGTGAAGATCTGGTCAAGACCTTCGAGCTGCTGCGTATGGCCATCATTCGCATGATTGAACGCAAGGAGGTCCCGAACAAAGAAAAGCTTGAACAGCTGCTATTTACTTCGTGATGCGAACAATCTAACGGAGTTGATATTTCGAGTTCCATGCGGTGTTGCATGAACACATGCTGGTGTTGGCAAGCACTTAGAGGATCGAGGTACGGCCGCATCATCATTTCATTGTGGCTGATGGCACATCAGCTCGAAGTGTCAAGCGCCTCTGCACTGCTGTTCGGCGCCGCAGACCAACAAGCGCGCTGGGCTGATTGCAGACCGTGACTTTAGAGCTACCTTCGATATCCGCTTCGCTAGCTAAGTCATACAGCTTGAGGCCAGTATCAAGCCGCTGGACGTTTTCTGACTTTTCCCGTTCGCGATCGTGTCTGAGGCAGGTTGAGTCCCCGAAACCCCATTCTTCACCGCCACCACCTCCGCCATGATGGACAGCGCGATCTCCGCTGGCGTCTTGCTGGCGATGTAAAGCCCGGCCGGCCCGTGCAGGCGGTCCAGCACCTCATAGGACATCTCAAAGTGCTCGTGCAGCCGCTCGCGCCGCGCGGCGCTGTTGCGGCGTGAGCCGATGGCGCCGACGTAGAAGGCCTCGGATTGCAGCGCGTCGATGAGGGCCAGGTCGTCGAGCTTGGGGTCGTGGGTGAGGGCGACCACGGCGGTGCGGGCGTCGGGCTTCAGACGCAGGATCAGGTCGTCGGGCATCTCGTGCGTGAGGGTCACGCCGGGCAGGCTCCAGGTGGCGCGGTGTTCCTCGCGCGGGTCGCAGACGAAGACCTCGAAGCCCAGGCTCAGCGCCATCTGGCTCAGGAAACGCGAGAGGTCGCCCGCGCCGATCACGATGAGGCGGGCCTGTGGACCCAGGTAGGTCGTCAGCGTGTGCTCGTTCAGAACGGGCACGCCGTCGCGCCGGCCGGGGCGGTGCGTGACCACGCCGGTCTTCAGGTCCAGCACGCGCTCGGTGCTCTGCCGTTGCTCACAGGCCGTCAGCAGCTCGTCTAGGCGACTGTGCGGCGCCACGCGTTCCAGCACCAGCTCCACGGTGCCGCCGCAGGGCAGGCCGAAGCGGTGGGCCTGGTCGGCCGAGATGCCGTAGCGCAGCACGGTGGGCGTGCCGCTGGCGATGGCCGCTTCGACACCGCCCTCGCGGATGCGGTGGATCAGGTCGTCCTCGATGCAGCCGCCCGAGACCGAGCCCACGGTCTCGCCACGGCCGTTGATGGCCATGAGCGAGCCCGGCGGGCGCGGCGAGGAGCCCCAGGTGCGGGCCACGGTGACGAGCACCACGGCCTGCCCCTCGGACTGCCAGCGCAGGGCGGTGCGCAGGACCAGGGTGTCCAGGTCTTCCATACGCTACTCCCGGCTCAGGCCCGCTTGAAGGGCAGCTCGCGCGGCGTCTTGCCGGTCAGGCGGGCGATGGCGTTGGCGAAGGCCGGGGCCAGCGGCGGCAGGCCGGGCTCGCCCATGCCGGTAGGCGGCTCTGCGCTGGGCACCACGTGCACCGCGATCTGCGGCATGTCGGTGATGCGTGGCACGGCGTAGTCGCCAAAGTTGCTCTGCTGCACTTCGCCGTCCTTGAGGGTGATGGCCGCGCCGGGCAGGCAGGTGGCCAGGCCCATGAGGGCCGCGCCCTGGATCTGCGCTTCCACGGTGCGCGGGTTGATGACCAGATTGCAGTGCACGCCGGCCGTCACACGGTGCAGCACGGGCTGGCCGTCCTTGACCGAAGCCTCGACCACATAGGCCACCACGCTGTCGAAGGACTCGTGCACGGCCACGCCCCAGGCGCGGCCCTGGGGCAGGGCTTTCTTGCCGTAACCGCTTTTCTCCACGGCCAGCTGCAGCGCGGCGCGGTGGCGCGGGTGTTTATCCCCGATGAGCTTGAGGCGGTAGGCCACGGGGTCCTGCTTCGTCGCACGCGCGATCTCGTCGATCAGCGTTTCCATCACATAGGCCGTGTGCGTGCTGCCCACGCTGCGCCACCAGAGCACGGGCACGTTCTGCTTGGGGTGGTGCACGGTGAGGCGCATGGGCACGGGGTAGGGCGCGCGCATGCCTTCGACGGCGGTGGCGTCGACACCGTTCTTGACCATCATGCCTTCGAAGAAGGTGCCGCCGACGATGGACTGGCCCACGATGGCGTGGTCCCAGGCCAGCACGTTGCCCTGGGCGTCAAAGCCGATGCGCGCGCGGTGCAGGTGCATGGGGCGGTAGTAGCCGCCCTTGATGTCGTCCTCGCGGCTCCAGACCGTGCGCACGGGCACGTTGAGGCCGGCCTTGCGCGCAGCCTTGGCGATGCCGCAGGCTTCCACCACGTACTCGCTGGTGGGGATGGCGCGGCGGCCGAAGCCGCCCCCGGCCATCTGCACATTGACCTTGATCTGCTCGGGCTTGAGCCCGAGCACGCGGGCCGCGGCCATGCCGTCCAGGCCCGGCATCTGCGAGCCGACCCAGAGTTCGGCGCCGCTGTCGCCGATCTGCACGGTGCAGTTCAGCGGCTCCATGGGCGCGTGGGCCAGGTAGGGGAAGACGAACTCGGCCTCGATCTTCAGCGGGGCGCCGGCCAGCGGGGCCAGGTCGGCATCGAAGTGGCGCGGGCCATCTTGCTTGGCGAGTTCGCGGTACTGGGCCAGCTGCTTCTCGCTGTCGACCTTCTCGACACCGCTCGTGTCCCACTGCAGCTTGAGCGCGTCACGGCCCAGCTTGGCCTGCCAGTAGCCTTCGGCGATGACGGTCACGCCCTCGGCGCCGCGGTCCAGCGGCACGCGCAGCACGGTCTTGACGCCGGCGACGGCGCGCGCGGCGCTGTCATCCAGCGCGGCAATCTTGGCGCCGAAGACTGGCGGGCGGGCGATGACGGCCGTGAGCTGGCCGGGCAGGCGCACGTCGATCCCGAAGTTCTGCTTGCCGCTGCTCTTGGCCTTGGCGTCCAGGCGACCCGTGGGCTTGCCGATGATGCGGAAGTCCTTGGGGTTCTTGAGCGTGACCTTCTCGGGCACGGGTTGGCGCATGGCCGCTTCGGCCAGTTCCCCGTAGCCGGCCTTGCGGCCGTTGGGGCCGAGCACCATACCGGCCTGCGTGCGCAGCGTCTTCACGTCCACGTTCCACTGGGTGGCGGCGGCGGCCAGCAGCATGGCGCGGGCGCGCGCGCCGAGCTCGCGGTACTGCGTGTAGCTGTGCTTGATGGCGGTGGAGCCGCCCGTGAGGTGCATGCCGAACAGCGGGTCGGCATAGGCCGGGTGGTTGCTGCCGTGCTGGCTGCGCACCTTGGACCAGTCGGCGTCCAGCTCCTCGGCCAGGATCATGGGCAGGGCGGTCTGGATGCCCTGGCCGAACTCCAGGCGGTTGAGGGTGACGGTGACCTCGCCGTTGGGCGCGATCTGCACAAAGGCCGAGGGTTGTTCAAAGGGCTTGAGGCCGGCGGCGGCAGTTGGTTGGGCCGTGGCCAGGCTAGGGTAGAGGCCCAGGGCCAGGCCGCCGGCACCGGCGAGCTTGAGGAAGCTGCGGCGCGGCAGGGTGGCGATGTCGGTGGTCTGTTCGTCGCGGGCCAACAGGTGTTGCAGGGCGCGCGGCATTTCACGGGAGAGGGAGGGATACAGCATGAGGCTCTCCTTCAGGCGAGGGTCTTGGCGGCTTCGGCCACGGCGGCGCGGATGCGGGCGTAGGTGCCACAGCGGCAGATGTTGCCGGCCATGGCGGCATCGATCTCGGCAGCCGTGGGCTGCTTGCCGCGCGGCAGAGACTTGAGAAAGGCCGTGGCGCTCATGATCTGGCCGCTCTGGCAGTAGCCGCATTGCGCCACGTCGTGCTTGACCCAGGCGGCGTGCACGGCGGCACCGACGCGGTCCTTGCCGTCGGTGACGGCTTCGATGGTGGTGATCTTGGCGCCCTGGGCCGCCGAGATGGGCGTGACGCAGGATCGGATGGCCTGGCCGTTCATATGCACGGTGCAGGCGCCGCAGAGCGCGGCGCCGCAGCCGAACTAGGTGCCGGTCATGCCCAGCGTGTCACGCAGGGTCCAGAGGATGGGGGTGGAGGGGTCGACGCTGACCGTGTGCTCGCGGCCGTTGACGTGGAGAGTGCTCATGGTGGACGTGGCTCCTTCGGTGAAAGATCGTGGACGGGCGACATGGGCCTGGGTCGAGCCCGTCGTCCGGTGCAGTGCGGGAAGTGTCGGCGTCCGCGCTGTTTGGTGTTTGCCGATTCCGATCTCATTTTTGCCTTTTTTGACGGATCGTGCTTGATGGCTCGCAGGATGAAACCGGGGGAGGTACAGTGCGGGCTCGGTTTGCATTGCATATTTCGTCTGTCATTGCCCTGTCATGTCCATCACCACCCTGGCCGCCGAGATCGGCAAGATTGCCCGAAACGACGGCGATTACCAGACCGCCATACCCCAGCTGATGATGGCGCGGCGCAGCGGTCGCACCGAGCCGCTGGCCTGCATGTACATGCTGGGCCTGGCGGTGGTGGCGCAGGGCAGCAAGCGCGTGACCCTGAACGACCAGGTGGTGGACTACGCGCCCGGCCAGTCCCTGCTGGTGACGGTGGACCTGCCCGTGGTCTCGCAGGTCACGCAGGCTGATATGGCACAGCCCTTTCTGGGCATGCTGATCAAGCTCGACATGCGGGCCCTGGTGCAGCTGGCCGCGGACATGGCGCTGCCCCCGCTGCCGCGTGACCAGGCCGCACAGGGCCTGTCGCTGGCCGCGATGGAAGAGCCGCTGCTGGATGCGGTGATCCGCCTGGTGCGCCTGCTGCAGGAGCCGCAGCACATCGAGCGCCTGGCGCCGCTGGTCCAGCAGGAGATCATGGTGCGCCTGCTCACGGGGCCGCATGGTCCCTATCTGCGGCACCTGATGGCCGCGGGCTCACCGAGCCATCAGATCGCGCAGGCCATCGCCTGGCTGCGGAGCAACTACAACCGCGATGTGTTGATGGACGAGCTGGCCGCGCGCGCGCACATGAGCCCGTCAACCTTCCGCGCGCATTTCCGCAACCTCACGGGCATGAGCCCGCTGCAGTACCAGAAGCAGCTGCGCCTGCAGGAGGCGCGCCAGCTGATGCTGACCCAGGCGCTGGACGCCAGCAGCACGGCCATCCGCGTGGGCTACGAAAGCGTCTCGCAGTTCAGCCGCGAGTACAGCCGCCAGTTCGGCGCGCCACCGCAGCGCGACATCAAGCGCATGCGCGAGCTGCCGGGCGGCGGTGTGGTGCAGGCGCTCGGTTAAGGTGGGTCTGAATCAGTCCGTTCGCCCTGAGCTTGTCGAAGGGCAGGCTCTGCAAAATCAAGGGCTTCGACAGGCTCAGCCCGAACGGGAGTGACTTGTTCTGACCTTCCTTAAGTGTTCAGGGTTTTTTCAAAGTCCCGCGCACAAACAGCCAGACCAAAGCTGCCGAGCCCGCGATGCCGGCCACCATGGGCAGGCCCGTGCCGTCGACGAAGAGGCCGGTGATGGCCATGACGATGGCGCCGGTGGCGAACTGCAGCGTGCCCATGAGGGCCGAGGCGGTGCCGGCAATCGGGCCATGGTCTTCGAGCGCGAGGATGGCCGAGGTGGGGATGATGAGGCCGAGGAAGCCATAGCCCACGAAGAGCAGCACCAGCAGCACGGGCAGCGCGTCCACGCCCAGGCTGAAGAGCAGCAGCAGCAGGGCCATGATGCCGGCATAGCCGTGCGCCGCCAGGCGCACCATGGGCTTCATGCCGAAACGCCGGCTCAGGCGGCTGGTGAGCTGGGACATGCCGATGAAGGAGGCCGCATTGGCCGCGAAGACCACGCTGTACTGGCGCGGGCTCAGGCCATAGTGCTCGATGAGCACGAAGGAGGAATTGGCCAGGTAGGCAAAGAAGCTCGCGATGCCGAAGGCACCGATGAAGACCAGACCGAGGAAATGCCGGTCACGCAGCAGCGTGGCATAGCCCTTGAAGGACTGGGCCCAGCTGCTCTGCCGCCGCGCGCCAACCGGTCGGGTTTCGGTGACGTAGAGGCCGATCAGGACCAGGCCCACGAGACCTGCACCGAGCATGAACCAGAAGGCGCTGCGCCAGCCCAGGGCCTCGGTCAGCAGGCTGCCGGCCAGCGGCGCGAGGATGGGCGAGACGCTGAAGACCAGCATGAGCGTGGACATGAGGCGCAGCGCCTCGTGGCCGGTGTAGAGGTCGCGCACGATGGCGCGCGGCACCACGGTGCAGGCACAGGCGCCCAGGCCCTGCACGAAGCGCAGGGCGATGAGGGTGTGGATGTCGGGCGCCAGCGCGCAGCCCACGCTGCCGAGGGCGAAGAGCCTCAGGCCGAAGTACAGCGGCGGCTTGCGGCCCAGCATGTCGGACGCCGGGCCGTAGATGAGTTGGCCCACGCCGAGCGCGATGAAGAAGGCCATGAGGCTGCCCTGCACGGCGCCGATGGAAGCGCCCAGGCTTTGCCCGATGGAGGGCAGGGCCGGCAGGTACATGTCGATGGCGAAGGGGCCGATGGCCGAGAGCAGGCCCAGGATGAGGGCGGCGCGCAGGATGCTGGTGGTCATGGGGACCGGTCGGTGGGCCGACGGCTAGGGGGAGGGAGGGCGCACATTTTCAAGCGGTGCGTGCGCTCGTGATCATAGTCGTCGTCCGGTTGATCCGCGCAAGCTTAGTGGCTAAGCTGCGCCTGCGGACCCGCAACGGCGCGCGGTCCGGCGCGACGAGTCGAAGCATCACAGTCAAGCGTCATCACCGATGGATCTCCAGTCCCTGCTTGCGTGGCCTGTGGCCCTGCCCAGCATCCCCCGGGTGATCTCTTTGGCGCTGACCGAGTTCGATGGGCCGGAGCCCGACGCGCGACGCGTGAGCAGCCTCTTGAGCATGGAGCCGGTGATGACGGCGCGTCTGCTCATGGTGGCCAATTCCGCGCGTTTTCAGCTCCGCCGCCGTGTCGGAACGGTCAGCGAAGCCATCGGTATTCTGGGCCTGCGGCCGGTCCGGGACATGACGATCGAGGCGGCCATGAGCGGCGCGTTTCGCAAGGTGGTCGGCGTGGACATGAAACAGTTCTGGCGCTACAGCCTGGACACCGCGCGGCTGACGCAACTCCTGAGCCGGGACAGGAAGGTGGAGGTTTCGCCCTACACGGTGGGGCTGGTCCACGCCCTGGGCGAGCTGGTGATGCATCGCGGCATGCCTGAGAAGATGGAAGGACTCAACCAGCGCGTCAACGTTTTCGCGCTGCAGCGGGCGCGGGCCGAGCATGAGCTGCTGGGTTATTCCTATGCCCAGGTCGGCGCCGGATTCGCGCGCGCCTGGCATCTGCCCGAAGCGTTGGTGGAGACGCTGGAACATCATGACGCACCCTTCGAGCGCGAGGACTACGAGCCCATGGCCGGCATCCTGCACGTGGCGTCCTGGCGCTGTCGCGCGCACGAGATGGGCTACACGGAGCGCAAGCTCGCCGTGTCTTTCCCGGACAAGACCGCCCTGGCCCTGGGGCTCGATTTGGATGGGGTGCTGGCCCATGCGCCGCTCGGCTGGGCGTCCAGCCAGGAGGCGCAGCTGTTTCTCGACTAGCTCGTCGGGCTCAGGCCGCGTAGTCGAGCACGGCGAAGAAGTGCAGGCCGGTGCCGACGGCCACGAAGGCGTGCCAGACGGCGTGCGCGTAGCGCAGCTTCGAATCCAGCAGAAAGAACACCACGCCCACGGTGTAGGCCAGCCCACCCGCGACCAGCAGCACCAGGCCGGGCGTGGCCACGCGCTCGACCAGGGGCACGGCGGCGATCAGCACGATCCAGCCCATGGCCAGGTACAGGCCGGTGGACAGCCAGGGGTGGGTGAGCCGGTCGAAGGCCTTGAGCGTGATGCCCAGCGCGGCCATGGCCCAGACCAGGCCGAACAGCGTCCAGCCCCAGGGGCCGCCGAGCGCGCCCAGCGCAAACGGCGTGTAGCTGCCGGCGATGAAGAGGTAGATGGCGCCGTGATCGAGCTTGAGGAAGACACGCTTGGCCCGACCCGCGGGCAGGGCGTGGTAGAGCGTGGAGGTGAAGTAGAGCAGCACCATGGTGGCCGCAAAGACGGCGGCGCCGACGATGTGGGGGGCACTGAACCGGCTGGCGGACACCAGCAGCAGGGGCGCGCCGACCAGGGCGGCGAGCAGGGCCACGCCATGGCTGACGCTGTTGGCGATTTCCTCGCCCAGGGTCTGGGGACGTTCTTCGGTCATGAATTCATTCTCGCACGCGTCTGTGCACGGGATGTGACGCGAACAAGGCTTGTTAAAGTTCAGGCCTCCACCACCTTGCGCTGAAACCCACAAGCATGAGCCTGCAGTCCGTCCGCGAATTCTTTGCGTCCTGCCAGCTGGACATCCCCATCATCGAGCTCGAGGCCAGCACGGCCACCGTGGCACTGGCGGCCGAGGCGCACGGCGTGCCGCCCGGGCGCATCGCCAAGACCCTGGCCTTTCGCCTCGGTGACGGGCGCGTGGTGCTGCTGGTCTGCGCGGGGGACCTGCGCATCGACAACCGCAAGTTCAAGGAGGCCTTCGGCCGCGGCCGCATGCTGCCGCCCGAGGAGGTGGCCGAGCTCACGGGTCATCCTGTGGGCGGGGTCTGCCCTTTCGGCCTGGCGCAGCCGCTGCCCGTCTATCTGGACGTGGCCCTGCAGCAGTACGAAGAGGTGCTGCCCGCGGCCGGCAGCACCACGAGTGCGGTGCGCCTGTCGCCTGCGCGCCTGGCCGAGATCACGGGCGGGCATTGGGTCGACGCCTGCCAGCCCGCCGTCTGAGCGCGCTCAGGGCCGGCGCGCGACGATGCGCTGGCCCTGCGCTCCGATGAGCTGCAGCGTGCCGTCGTCGCCGATGTCGAAACGCTGCACGGCTTCGAGCTGGCGCAGGTAGCGGCCTTCCACCTCCATGAGTGCGGGCGCGCAGGCCATGCGTGTGGCCGCACCCGGTGCGATGCGCAGGCCTTCGCCGCTGAGCGTGTAGCGGCTGGTGTAACGGTTGCAGCCCGCACGGCCGCTCACGCGGCCACGGGCGTCGAATTGCAGCGTGAGTGGCGCGCCCGTGGGCAGGTCGCCGGCCAGTGCGCTGATCTGCCACTCCCCCAGCAGCAGGGTGGCGGGCTCGCCGCCGCAGCCGGCGTAGCGGCGCTCGTCCAGACGCACCAGGACTTCATAGGGATGCGGCATGCCGCTCATGCTGTCGCGGCAGACGCGGGCCTTGGTCCAGACCTCGATGATCTGGCCCTCGTGCATGCCGGCCTGACGCGTGCCGCCGGCGCTGGGCTGCGGACGCATCTGGACGGGGAAGGCCTGGTCGCCGGCCTGCCATTGCAGCTGGTTCCCGGTGAGCAAGAGAGACCACGACGGCTCCTGGCCGCGGGCACGCAGCGGCACATCGCCTTCACCTGCTGCGGTGGCCGGCGGCGCAGGGATCTGTGCGCAGGCGCCGAGCAGGGTGGCGATGAGCCAGGCACAGCCGAGGTGCCAGCGCCTTGCGTGTGCGGCTTGTTGGGGCATGGGGTTTATCCTGAGAAAAGAAGGTCGAGCGGACCGCACGATGATATTCATTCCTGAGCAGTTCGGTCGATATCCTGGAATGGGGGCGATGCGTCGCAGCCGGGACCGTCCTGTTCCGGCGCGCAGATGAAAGGAGGCTCGCATGAGGTGTGCTGCAGGATTTGTAGCAAAACCGCTTCATGTCCATGAAGGACGGACATGGCATGATGTGTTTCATGCCCTAGAATCGGCACCGTCTGTGAGCACCTGAACCGTCGGGGTGCAGATCCGTTTATTCATGAAGCCATCCGATACCGAACTGATCGACATCGCCGATTTGCGCATCGGGCTCTACGTCGAGCTCGATCTGGGCTGGATGTCCCACCCCTTTCCCACCGGCAGTTTCAAGATCAGCTCGCTCAAGCAGATCGAGGTGATCCGCGGCCTGGGCCTCAAGCAGGTGCGCTGGGTGCCGGCCAAGAGTGATCCGCCGCTGGATGACAGCGATGACAGCCGTGCGGTGCCGGACGGGGCCGCGGCCACCCGCACGCTGGCAAACGAGCGCGAATTGCGCCGCCAGCGCGCCGCCCTGATCGAGGCGCAGCAGAAGAGCCTCAGGCTCTGCGAGCAGCGCTTCGGTGCGGCCCAGCAGCTGTACCGCCATGTGCAGGAAGAGGTGCTGGAGCAGCCGCAGGCCGTGCGCGAGCGCTGCATGGCCATGGTCAAGCAGCACATGGAGGAGATGAGCGGCGATGGCGAATCGGCCATCCGTCTGCTCTCCGAAGGCGTGGGCGAGCGTGCGGCCATGCATCCGGTCAACGTCACCGTGATGTGCCTGCTGCTGGGCAAGGCCATGCACCTCGGCAACCAGGAGCTGGTGGATCTGGGCATGGCGGCTTTTCTGCACGACGTGGGCAAGTTGCAGCTGCCGCAACGCGTGCGCTGGTTCGAGGACGGCTTCTCGATCGAGGAATTCAAGCAGTACCAGGAGCACGTGGCCAAGAGCGTGGCCATCGGCAACCGCATGCAGCTCAGCGAAGGGGCGCTGATGGCCATCGCCCAGCACCACGAGATGATGGACGGCAGCGGCTTCCCGATGAAGCCCCCGGCCAGCGAGCTGAGCCTGGCCGCCCGCATCCTGGCCCTGGTCAACCGCTATGACAACCTCTGCAACCCGGTGCGCATGGTGACGGCGCTGACACCGCACGAGGCCCTGTCCCTGCTGTTCGCGCAGCACAAGGTGCGTTTCGACAACCTGGTGCTCAGCGCCTTCATCCGCATGATGGGCGTGTACCCGCCGGGTTCGGTGGTGCAGCTGATCGACGGGCGTTATGCCCTGGTGGTCTCGGTCAACTCGGTGCGCCCGCTCAAGCCGCGCGTCATCGTGCACGAGCCCTCGGTGCCCAAGCACGAGGCGCTGATCCTGGATCTGGAGAGCCAGCCGCACATCGGCATCCGGCGCAGCCTCAAGCCGGCCAGCCTGCCGCCCGAAGCGCTGGACTACCTGGGGCCGCGCCAGCGCATTGCCTACTATTTCGAGGACTCGGACCCCGCGCCGCTGTAAGACGCCTGACCCTGCGCCGGCATGAGAAAAAGCCGCTGCAACGCAGCGGCTTTTTCGTTTCTGCCCGCGCCAGAGGCGGGCAGGGCGCTGGATCAGATGGCCTTGGCGGCGCGCAGCTCGTCGAGCTGGGTCTGGCTGTAGCCCATCTGCATCAACACCTCGTCGGTGTGCTCCCCCAGCAGGGGCGAGCGCGTGACTTCGGTCGGGCTGTCGGAGAGCTTGATGGGGTTGCCCACGCTCAGGTACTTGCCGCGCACGGGGTGGTCGACCTCGACGATGGTGCCCGTGGCACGCAGCGACTCGTCCTCGGCGATCTCCTTCATGGACAGGATGGGGCCGCAGGGGATGTCGAACTCGTTGAGGATGTCCATGGCCTCGAACTTGGTCTTGGTCTTGGTCCACTCCTCGATGCGCGCGAAGATCATCTTCTGGTGCGGCAGGCGGGCCGCCGGTGTGGCGAAGTGCGGGTTGGTGATCCAGTCCTCTTCACCGATCACCTTGCAGATGGCCGGCCAGGCGTTGGACTGCGTGATGAAGTAGATGTAGGCGTTGGGGTCCTTCTGCCAACCCTTGCACTTGAGCACGGCGCCCGGCTGGCCACCGCCCGAGGCGTTGCCCGCGCGCGGCACGGCTTCGCCGAACTCGATCTCGGGATACTGCGGATACTCCTTGAGCACGCCGGTGCGCTCCAGACGCTGCTGGTCGCGCAGCTTGACGCGGCAGAGATTGAGCACGGCGTCCTGCATGGCGGCCAGCACCTTCTGGCCGCGACCGGTCTTCTCGCGCTGGTACAGGGCGGTCACGATGCCCAGGGCAAGGTGCAGGCCGGTGCCGCTGTCGCCGATCTGCGCGCCGGTGACCATGGGCACGCCGTCGGGCTCGCCGGTGGTGGAGGCGGCGCCGCCCGTGCACTGGGCCACGTTTTCATAGACCTTGCAGTCGACGTAGGGGCCGGGGCCGAAGCCCTTGACCGAGGCCAGGATGATGCGCGGGTTGATCTCCTGGATCTTCTCCCAGGGGAAACCCATGCGGTCCAGCGCGCCCGGGGCGAAGTTCTCGACCATGACGTCGCACTGCTTGATCAGCTTGACCAGCACTTCCTTGCCCTTGGGGTTCTTGGTGTCCAGGGTGATGGAGCGCTTGTTGTGGTTGAGCATGGTGAAGTACAGGCTGTCGGCGCCCTCGACGTCGCGCAGCTGCGCGCGCGTGGCGTCACCTTCACCGGCCTTTTCCACCTTGATCACGTCGGCGCCGAACCAGGCCAGCAGCTGGGTGCAGGTCGGGCCCGACTGCACGTGGGTGAAGTCGAGGATGCGGACTCCTTCGAGTGCCTTGGTCATGAATGAACTCCTATGATGCTAAATAATAAAAAATTCTTATAAATAGTAAGACCGGGTCTTCTATATGACTTGAGCATTATAGGGGCTTCATACGCCTCAAAGCATCGTCGTTTTTTATGCGCTTCGCGGTCCGCACTGATACGTAGCACGATAGGCATGCTGAATCACTTATGCAAGCTCAGGCACAGCGCTGCAGCAAAAAAAACGGCGCCCGAAGGCGCCGTTTTCACAGGGGCTGACCGCGAGGATCAGACCGCCTTGTTGCTGTGCATGGCCGCGATCTGCTCCTTGCTGTAGCCCAGCTCGACCAGCACCTCGTCGGTGTGCTGACCCAGCAGCGGCGAAGCGGTGACTTCGGGCTTGAGGTCGGAGAACTTGATCGGGCTGCCCACGGTGTAGTAGCTGCCGCGCACGGGGTGCGGCACTTCCACGATGGAGCCGCTCTTGCGCAGCGACTCGTCACGCAGCAGTTCCTTCATCGACAGCACGGGAGCGCAGGGGATGTCGAACTTGCGGAAGATGTCGACGGCCTCGTACTTGGTCTTGTCCTTGATGAAGTTCTCGATGGTGGCGAAGATCTCGTCGATGTGCGGCTGGCGGGCCTTGGCCGTGGTGTAGGCCGGGTCGGTCTTCCACTCGGGCTTGCCCAGCGCGTCGCAGATCGGCTCCCAGGCGTGGCCCTGGATGGTGAAGTAGATGTAGGCGTTGGGATCGGTCTCCCAGCCCTTGCACTTGAGGATCCAGCCCGGCTGGCCGCCACCGCCGGCGTTGCCGCCGCGCGGGGTGACCTTGTCCTTGAAGTACTCCATCTCGTGCGGGTACTGGGGATACTCTTCCAGGTAGCCGACCTTCTCCAGGCGCTGCTGGTCGCGCATCTTGACGCGGCACAGGTTGAGCACGGCGTCCTGCATGGACACGGCGACCTTCTGGCCCTTGCCGGTCTGCTGGCGGCCGATGATGGCCGTCAGGATGCCGATGGCCAGGTGCATGCCGGTGTTGGAGTCACCCAGCGCGGCCGCGGAGATCGTCGGCGCCGAGTTCTCGCCCTTCCACCAGCCGGTGGTCGAGGCGGCGCCGCCGGCACACTGGGCCACGTTTTCGTAGACCTTGAGGTCTTCGTAGTGGTGGCCTTCCGAGAAGCCCTTGACGGACGCCAGGATCATGCCGGGGTTGAGCTTCTGGATGTACTCCCAGGTGAAGCCCATGCGGTCCAGCGCGCCGGGACCGAAGTTCTCGACCATCACGTCGGACTTCTTGATCAGCTTCTCCAACACTTCCTTGCCTTCCTTGGTCTTGGTGTCCAGGGTCAGGGAGCGCTTGTTGCTGTTGAGCATGGTGAAGTACAGCGCGTCGGCATCGGGGATGTCGCGCAGCTGGCTGCGGGTCACGTCACCGGCACCGGGACGCTCGACCTTGATCACGTCGGCACCGAACCAGGCCAGCAGCTGGGTGCAGGCGGGACCGGCTTGCACGTGCGTGAAGTCGATGATCTTGATGCCCTTGAGGGGTTTGTTTCCAGACATGGTTTTCTCCTTGGTGAAATGAGTCTTGTGGACTTACTTTTTGATCGCGGCTGCGGGGTTCAGGCTGGTGATACGACCGCTTTCGGTGCCGGCCGTCTCGTCGATGATGGCATTGATCAGGGTAGGCTTGCCGGACTTAAGGGCTTCTTCGATGCCCTTGCGCAGTTCGGCCGTGGTCTGGGCATAGACGCCCACGCCACCGAAGGCTTCCATGAGCTTTTCGTAGCGCGAGTCCTTGACGAACACCGTCGGGGCCACGTCCTTGCCACCGGTGGGGTTCACGTCGGTGCCGCGGTACACGCCGTTGTTGTTGAAGATCACCACGCAAACCGGCAGGTTGTAGCGGGCGATGGTCTCGACTTCCATGCCCGAGAAGCCGAAGGCGCTGTCGCCGCAGATGGCGACCACGCGCTGGTTGGTCTCGACGGCGGCGGCGACCGCGAAGCCCATGCCGATGCCCATCACGCCCCAGGTGCCCACGTCCAGGCGCTTGCGCGGCTTGTACATGTCGACGATGGAGCGGGTGAAGTCCAGCGCATTGGCGCCTTCGTTGACCATCACGGTGTCCGGGTGGGCCTTGAAGATGTCGCGCACCACGTTGAGCGCGCTGTGGAAGTTCATCGGCTTCGGATCCTTGGCCAGGGTCTCGGCCATCTTGGCGATGTTCTTCGTCTTCTTCTCGTTGATGGCATTGAGCCACTCGGCCGAGGGCTTGGTCCAGTTGTTGCCGATGCCGGCCAGCAGGGCGGCGACGCTGGAGCCGATGTCACCGGCGATGGGCGCGTCGATGCGCACGTTGCTGTCGAATTCAGTCGAGGCGATGTCGATCTGGATGAACTTCTGGCCACCCCAGTCCTTGTGGTCCTTGCCGCCCCAGGTCTTGCCCTTGCCGTGCGAGAGCAGCCAGTTCAGGCGCGCGCCGACCAGCAGCACCACGTCGGCCTCGGGCAGCACGAAGGAGCGTGCGGCCGCAGCCGATTGCGGGTGCGTGTCGGGCAGGATGCCCTTGGCCATGGACATGGGCAGGTAGGGGATGCCGGTCTTCTCGACCAGGGCCTGGATGTCGGCGTCGGCCTGGGCGTAGGCGGCACCCTTGCCCAGAAGGATCAGCGGCTTCTTGGCGCTCTTGAGCAGATTGAGGGCGCGATCGATCGACTCGGGCGCGGGGATCTGGCGCGGTGCCGGATCGACGACCTTGATCAGCGAGTTTTTGCCGGCCAGCGCGTCCATGGTCTGCGAGAACAGCTTGGCCGGCAGGTCCAGGTAGACACCGCCGGGGCGGCCCGAGACGGCAGCGCGGATGGCACGGGCAATGCCCACGCCGATGTCTTCGGCGTGCAGCACGCGGAAGGCGGCCTTGCACAGGGGCTTGGCGATGGCCAGCTGGTCCATCTCCTCGTAGTCGCCCTGTTGCAGGTCGACGATCTCGCGCTCGGAGGAGCCGGAGATCAGGATCATGGGCCAGCAGTTGGTCGTGGCGTTGGCCAGCGGCACCAGGCCGTTGAGAAAGCCGGGGGCCGACACGGTCAGGCACACGCCGGGAATGCCCTTGGCACCGTTGAGGAAGCCGGCGATGGCAGCGGCGTTGCCCGCGTTGGCCTCGTGGCGGAAGGAGATCACGCGCATGCCTTCGGCCTGCATCATGCGGGTCAGGTCCGTGACCGGAATGCCCGGCAGGCCGTAGATGTTGGTGATCCCGTTGAGTTTCAGAGCATCGATGACGAGGTGGAAGCCGTCGGTCAGTTCTCTGGTTTGGGCGTCGTTGGACATGGTGCAGTCTCTCTCGGTTTTGGACGTCTTTGAAAGTCGGGCGACCCGGCTGGCAAATACCTGCGGCTCCAGGGGTTAAAGCAGCCCCGGGAGCGCGCAGGCGGGGTGCCAGCGTTGCCGTCCCACGGGGCTCCGCAGGGTGGGGCCGGGTCGGTTGGTAACGCCGGGTTATGATAGGAAGCGATCCGTTTTTCGCCATTGACCACGGTCAATTTTCGGGACAAATGACCGTCTTCCAGAGGGAAGGCGGCCCGCAACAGGCGCCAGGCGGACGCGATTCCAGGACCCCATGACATCCATCGAGAATCATCCGGAAAAAAACATCATCCGGGTTCAACTCCGCCAGAACCACGTCCTCAAGGGCATGAGCGCCGCCTCGCACGAGGAGCTGGAGCAGCATCTCACGGTGGTGGATTGCAGCAAGGGCGACTTTCTGCTGCACCAGGGCGTGCACGAGATGGAGCAGTATTTCATCCTCGACGGCGTGCTCAAGCGTGTGGTGGCCAATCCGCAGGGCAAGGAGATGATCCTGCGCTTCGCGGCCGAGCGTGAGATGGAAACCAGCTACGCCGCATGGTCTTTGAAGACGCCCACGCCCTACAGCATCGTCTCGGTGACCAAGGCGAGAGTGGTCAAGCTGCCCATGCCCGAGTGGATCGCCTTCCTGGAGCGGCATCCCGAGGAAAAGCACCTCTTCGAATACAGCGTGATGCACCTGATGAGCGAGATCATGGCGCACACCATCACCCTGCACCTGCTCGACGCCCCGGGCCGCGTGCACCGCTTTCTGCGCAAGCATGCCGAGCTCTTCGACCGCATCCCGAAGAAAGAGCTCGCGGCCTACCTCAATCTCTCGGCCGAGACGCTGAGCCGCCTCAAGCAGCGCGGCAAAATCTGAGCGCGTTCGCGCGATCCGCATCCGCACAAGAAAAAAGGCCTGTTCCGGGTGGAACAGGCCTGGAGGCTGCCCTGTCCGCGCAGGGCAGATCGGCACAGAGGCCGCTCAGGTCTTGGAGTAGATGAAGGTCCGGGTGGCTTTCATGAGCCGCAGGCGGTTCTCGACGCCCGTCACGCCTTGGACGCCAGCAGCCACTTTCTCGGCCTGCTGGTGCTCCTGTTCATTGACCACGATGCCCTTGAGGACGACGCGTCCCTGCTGGGCCTCGACCGTGATGTTCACGTCCTGCGTGCTCTGGTTGGCCTTGAGGGCCGAGCGCACACGGGCCGACAAGGCCATATTGGCCAGCAGCTGGCGTGAGGCCTCGGACTCCTGGAACTCGGGGCGCTGCGTCAGCTGGCGGATCTGCTCCACACAGCTGTGCACGCTGAGGCGGTCGGTGTTGAGCACCAGGTCGTAGAGCACCGGGTCACCCCAGGTCACGCCGAAGAGCTGATGCATGCGCGTGGCGTGCGCATGGTCGCTGCGGCGGATCTCGTTTTCCGCGAAATCGCGGTCGTCGGTCTCCAGATGGTTCATGAGCCACTCGACGCGCTTGGGGAAAGAGCGCGTGATGCGCACGGTGACCACATGGGGCACCGGGCGCAGCAGGCAGGTTGCCCCCCAGCCGCGCAGGACCACATTGCCCCGGTTGGCCAGCTCGAAGAGTTCCTCGGCGGTGTAGAGCGCCATGCTGGCGGTGTCGGCCGTGGCCCGTTCGATGAGTCCCGCCTTGCCCTCGCGCAGCCGCTTGATCAGGCTGGACGAGACGTGCATCTTGCCGGCCACGTGATCGACCACCTCATGCCGCAGCATGGAGAGGTTCATCGTGGCGGCCAGCTCGGTGGCCACGTCCTTCGCGAGCGAACCCATTTCCTGTGTCATGGCAATCACGGGCATGTTCGGGACTCCTTCAAGGCAGGTGGAGGGCAGGGCGGGCCTGGCGGATCAGTCCACGCCGCGCTGGGCAGCGAACTCGTCCTGCTTGGGCGGCCTGACCAGGGCGATGATCTTGGAGATCACGGGCCAGAACAGCAGCACCAGGGCGAGGGTGGTGATGGAGCCCACGAGAGCGTTGGAGAACATGATCGACATCTCACCCTGCGAGACCAGCATGGCCTGGCGGAAGGAGTCCTCGGCCTTGTCGCCCAGCACCAGGGCCAGCACCAGCGGCGCGATCGGGTAGTCCAGCTTCTTGAACACGTAGCCGACCACACCGAAGAGCAGCATGAACCAGATGTCGAGCATGGCGTTGTGCACGGTGTAGGCACCGATGGCGCAGATCACGATGATCACGGGAGCGATGATCGAGAAGGGGATGCGCAGGATCGAGGCGAACAGCGGCACCGTCGTCAGCACGACCAGCAGGCCGACCAGGTTGCCCAGGTACATGGAGGCGATCAGGCCCCAGACGAAGTCCTTCTGCTCGACGAAGAGCAGCGGGCCGGGTTGCAGACCCCAGATCAGCAGACCACCCAGCAGCACGGCGGCCGTCGGGGAGCCGGGGATGCCCAGGGCCAGCATGGGCAGCAGGGCGGCCGTACCGGCGGCGTGGGCCGCGGTTTCGGGCGCGACGATGCCCTCGAGTTCACCGGTACCGAACTTGTCGCCGGTCTTGGAGACCTTCTTGGCGATGCCGTAGGCCATGAA
>LNFM01006496.1_pt1 | contig 19205 bp, 20 predicted proteins | sample 596031 | NCBI WGS metagenome assembly LNFM01 (sample SAMN04254537, study PRJNA301005) | activated carbon metagenome | isolation source: dual media filters at the Ann Arbor, Michigan drinking water treatment plant | place: USA: Ann Arbor | reverse complement strand
AGCCCATTTCCTTGACGGCATCGACGATGCGCTGGTCAAGGCCAAAGTGGTCGAAATCGGTGTAGTCGGACAATGGGTGCTTCTAGGTTCTGTTCGGAGTTGATATTGGTGGGCCGTGTTGGACTTGAACCAACGACCAAAGGATTATGAGTCCTCTGCTCTGACCAACTGAGCTAACGGCCCGGCCTGAAACGACACAGGGCCGCAACCTGTCGGCGCGGCCCTGTCGGGTTACAGCGGTCGCGGCGCAGGCCGCATCATGGCCGGGGTTCCGGCTCGGTTGTTTGACCTCATTCGAGAAAGCTCTTCAACTTGTCGGAACGGCTCGGGTGTCGCAGCTTGCGCAGCGCCTTGGCTTCGATCTGGCGGATCCGCTCGCGGGTGACGTCGAACTGCTTGCCCACTTCCTCAAGCGTGTGGTCGGTGGACATCTCGATGCCGAAGCGCATCCGCAGCACCTTGGCCTCGCGCGGCGTGAGTGAATCCAGCACTTCCTTGGTCACACCCGACAGCGAGTTGTACTGCGCGGCATCCACCGGGGCCACCGTGGTGGTGTCTTCGATGAAGTCGCCCAGGTGCGAGTCGTCGTCGTCTCCGATTGGCGACTCCATGCTGATTGGTTCTTTCGCGATCTTCAAGATCTTGCGGATCTTGTCTTCCGGCATCTCCATTTTGACCGCGAGCGTGGCGGGATCGGGCTCGCTGCCGGTCTCCTGCAGGATCTGGCGGCTGATCCGGTTCATCTTGTTGATCGTCTCGATCATGTGGACCGGGATGCGGATGGTGCGCGCCTGATCGGCGATCGAACGCGTGATGGCCTGGCGGATCCACCACGTGGCGTAGGTCGAGAACTTGTAGCCGCGGCGGTATTCGAACTTGTCGACCGCCTTCATCAGGCCGATGTTCCCCTCCTGGATCAGGTCGAGGAACTGCAGGCCGCGGTTGGTGTACTTCTTGGCGATAGAAATCACCAAGCGCAAATTGGCCTCGGTCATCTCGCGCTTGGCCTTGCGCGCCTTCGCCTCGCCGGTGGCCATCTGCTTGTAGACCTCGCGCAGGTCTTTTAGCGGCAGCACGACGCGCTTCTGCAGGTCGGACAGCTTGCCCTGCAACTCGTGCACGGCGGGCAGGTTGCGGATCAGCACTTCCGAATACGGGTGGCCGCCCTCGGCCTCGCGCGAAGCCCAGCGCTGATTGGTCTCGTTGCCGGGGAAGTGCTTGAGGAAGTGCGGACGCGCCATGCCGCACTTGTTCACCATGATCTCGTAGATCTGCTTTTCCATGCTGCGCACTTCCTCGACCTGCGCGCGCAAGGAGTCGCACAGCCGCTCAACCATCTTGGCGGTGAAGCGCAGGCTCATCAGCTCATCAAGGATCTTCTGCTGCGACTTGACGTAGGCGGGCGACTTGTAACCTTCCTTCTGGAAGGCGACATACATCTTGTCGAACAACTTGCGTACGTGGTCGAACTTCTCCAGCGCGGTCGCCTTGAGCTCGTCGAGCTGCGCGGCGGTCATGCCGGAGGCGCCGATGTCGGTGTTCTCCTCCTCGGCGTCCTCGTCTTCGTCGGCGTCGCGCACGGACGCCTTGGCAGGCGCCGGCTCCGAGTCGTCGACCAGGCCGTCGACCACCTCGTCGATCGAAAATTCGGCACTGCGAATCTTGTCGCCGTGGACAAGGATTTCGGCGATGGTGGTCGGGCACGCTGAGATCGCCATCACCATGTGCTTGAGACCGTCTTCGATCCGTTTGGCGATCTCGATCTCGCCCTCGCGGGTGAGCAATTCCACCGAACCCATCTCGCGCATGTACATGCGCACCGGATCCGTGGTGCGGCCAAACTCGGCATCCACCGTGGACAGCGCTGCTTCAGCTTCTTCCTCTGCGTCATCGTCGGTCGTGGCCGCCGGCGCATTCGGATTCATCAGCAGCGTTTCGGCATCGGGAGCCTGATCGAAGATCTGGATCCCCATGTCGCCGAAGGTGCTCACCACCTGATCGATCGCCTCGGCATCGACCAGACTCTCGGGCAGGTGATCGTTGATCTCGGCGTAGGTCAAGAAGCCGCGTTCCTTGCCCAGCTTGATGAGCGCCTTCAGCTTGTTGCGCCGTGCTTCGAGGTCTTCCTCGGTGCCGTGGTAGCTGCGCTCGAGCGCCTCTTTCAGCGCCTTTTCCTTGGCGCGACGGTCCTTTGCGCTCTTCTTGGTGGAGAGCTTCTCCACCACCTGAACACTGGGGTCGACGCTGTCGTCACTGGCCTCGGGCACGGCGTCAGCGCCATCACTTGCCATCGCCTCCTCGGTCTGCGCCTTGGGCTTGCGACCGGGCTTGCCCTTGGCGACGGCGGGCGGCGCGGGTCGCGCGGGTGCAGCCGACGCAACCACCTTGCGCACCGCGGCGGGCTTGACCACCACCACATCCTTCACGGCGGGTTTGGGCGCGGAACCCTTTTTCTCTACCGGGCTCGCCTTGGCACCCTTGGCGACCGTCTTCAGTTTGTCGCTCGCCGCCTTGGCCTTGGTCGCGCCGGTTGTCGCCTTCTTTACCGCTGCAACCTTCTTCGTCACCATGCTTGTGCCTGCCTTACGCCCGCTTCGGGCTACTCGCCGTGCCGGCCAGAGCGCCGGTGGCTTCAGTTAATTGGAGTGCTCACTTTGTCGCCGGTTCTACCGGCTCGCTCAGCGCTTCCTTACCCAACGGGACATCGGGCTTATCGCCCACTCACCCAGTGACTTGGGGGCCAAGCGCTGCCGGACAACCGGTGGGTGCCGCTCGATCAAGACAGCAGAAAATCGCGTCAGCCTGCCAGCCCGGATCAAGCGCGACGAGAACGGCAACTGGCCCGCATGGCGGCCGCACGTTAACGTTGGAACACTCGATCAAGCTGACCACACTTGCGCAAGTCGACTGCAATGCTTGGGCGTACTACCGTCAGAAGCGCCTTTCTTGCGGTGTCTTGCCATCGTCAACGAGTGGCCCCGCGGCGCCGATGCTGCCTCGTCGTTGGATGCGCTCGGATCTACGAGTCGCCGACCGGCAGCCTGTGCTGAGCACCCAATCAGGTACTTTTTTCAGCAAGCCGTGCATTCTAGCAGCGGAATGACAAAAGGCCAGTCCATTCAGTGACTTGCCCGTCCATCCGCATCGCTCCGCGGCAGCTTCAAGCGAATTCGCCGTTCCGACAGTTCTCGAATGCGCGATTTCACTTCCTCGTTCAACTCCAGTTGCATGAGCCGGCCAAGCTCCGCCTCCAACCTGCGCAGTTCGAGCTTCGTGAACCCCTCCGCCAAGTCCTCCCGCGCCGCCGCGGGGTCATCGGCCATGGCCATGTCCCGGGCCGCAAGTTCGCGGTAGACCTCGGCAAACTCGCTGTCGGCCAGCGCTTCGACCAATGCACCGCTCGAGGTGCCGGCGCCGCCGGTGGACGCGCGCCACACTTCAGCAATTTGGCGGTCAATCACCTCCGTACTTTCCAATGACTCATCGGCGATCTGGGCATTGAACTCCCGGGCGAGTTCCGGAAACGAAATGAGCCGCCGCAAGATGTGTGCCTTCAAATCGCCTGCATCGCGGGGGGCTCGATCCCGGCTGCGGGAGTCCTGCCTCTGCGACGGAAGGCGCCGCCACTTCTTGAGGCCAAAGAGGGTCTCGATGTCCTCCATCGCCGTTCGTGCAGCGTCTGCCAATTCACGCGCAAGCTGCAACCGAAGTGCCCCGGCGGGCATCGATTCGAGCAGCGGCTGCGCCTCGGCCAGCATCGCCGCCCGATCTTCTGCCTCATCCAGGTTGCGCCCTTCGCCCAGCGTGCGAACAAACCAGCGCGACAGGGGCAGCGCCCGGCTGAGTTCGTCCTCGAAGGCGCCGGCGCCATGCGCCCTGATCAGACTGTCCGGGTCTTCTCCCTGGGGCAGCAGGACAAAGCTGGCGCGTTTGGAATCCGCAATCACAGGGAGACACGCTTCCAGCGCACGGCGCGCCGCCTTGCGTCCGGCGGCGTCGCCATCGAACGCGAAGTACACGTGGTCAGTCAAGCGGAAGAGGATCGCCACATGCTGGGCGGTCACCGCTGTACCGAGCGCCGCAAGCGACTCGCCGAAACCAGCTTGGGCGAGCTGGATGACGTCCATGTAGCCCTCGCAGACGATGGCCCGCTTGCGCGTTCGAACTGCCTCCTGGGCCTCGAACACGCCATACAGTTCCTGTCCCTTGTGAAACACCGGCGTCTCAGGGGAATTCAGGTACTTCGGTTCCCCCGCACCGAGGATGCGCGCGCCAAAACCGATCACCGCGCCGCGGCGGTTGCGGATCGGGAACATGATCCGGCCGCGGAAGCGGTCGTAGCGCTTACCTTCGTCTCCGACGATCACGAGTCCGGCCTCGGCCAGGCGGGGATCGTCGTAGCTTTCTAGCGTTGTCTTCAGCGGCTGCCAGGTGTCAGGCGCGAATCCGAGCGCGAAGCGCGCAGCGGTCTGCCCAGTCACGCCTCGACCCTTGAGATACTCGATGGCCACTTCGCTCGTCTTGAGCTCACGGCGATAGAACTCCGCAGCCTTGCCGAGCAACTCGCTGAGCCCGCGGCTTCGATGCGCAAGCTCGCTATCCGAGCGGACGGCCTCCGGAACCGTGAGGCCGGCTTGCTGCGCCAGTTCGTGAATCGCCTCGACATAAGACAACCCGCGCTGATCCATCAAGAAGCCGATGGCGCTGCCATGCGCACCGCAGCCGAAGCAGTGATAAAACTGCTTGGATGGGCTGACTGTGAACGATGGCGACTTCTCGCCATGGAACGGACACAGCCCAAGGAAGTTCTGGCCGGCTTTCTTCAGCTGAACGTGACGTCCGACGACATCGACGATGTCGATGCGCGCGATCAGGTCTTGAATGAAGCCCTGCGGGATCATGCAGGCGCTCGCGCGGGGATCAGCCGGCGAGTCTTTGCTTGACCAGGGCAGACGCGTGACCGAGGTCAGCGCGTCCGGCGATGCGCGGCTTGAGCGCGGCCATGACCTTGCCCATCGCCGCCGGGCTGCGGTCGCCCGCCGCTGCTTGCGCAATTGCCGCATCCACGGCCGCCATCAGTTCGGCCTCACCCAGTTGCTGCGGCAGATAGGACGAAAGCAACTGGAGTTCTGCTTTCTCCTTGTCGGCCAGATCCGTCCGACCTGCCTGCTCGAACTGGGTGATGGAATCGCGCCGTTGCTTGATCAGCTTCTCGAGGATGGCCACGATCGCCGTGTCATCGGCAACGAGTCGCTCGTCGACTTCCTTCTGCTTGATCGATGCCTGGAGAAAGCGAATCGCACCGAGCCGAGGCGCATCCTTCGCGCGCATGGCCGATTTCATGTCTTCGTTGATCCGGTCTCTTAATGACATGGGCGCTCCAGAAAGCGAAAGCGCGCCGGGAGGCGCGCTTTGGAACTCCGCTTGCAATGCAGCGGTCAGTACATTTTCTTCGGCAGCATCTGACTGCGCAGACGCTTGTAATGCCGCTTGACCGCAGCGGACTTCTTGCGTTTGCGTTCGGCCGTAGGCTTTTCATAGAACTCGCGCGCGCGCAACTCGGTCAGCAGACCGCTTTTCTCGATGGTGCGCTTGAAGCGCCGCAGGGCGACTTCAAATGGCTCGTTTTCCTTGACGCGAACGGTGGGCATGAAATTCCTAAACTCCTGTTAAGTCGAATGCAGCTCGTGGGGGGCCGAAAAAGCGAGCTGCCGGCGGAAAGCGCGGGATTGTAGTCGACCTGGCGCGTCCGCGGCAAGCCACCCTCTGCCGGCCGCAAACCGCATCGGGCGGCGCCTAAACTGGGTTGCCTTGCCAGTGCCTCACCCACCGCCCACCCCATGCTGATTCTCGGAATCGAGACCTCCTGCGACGAAACGGGACTTGCGCTCTTTGACAGCGAGGCCGGGTTGCTGTCGCACGCGCTTCACTCGCAAGTCGACATGCACCGTGCCTATGGAGGCGTGGTTCCGGAACTCGCCTCGCGCGACCACATTCGTCGTGTACTTCCGCTGCTCGACGAGTGCCTGCGCCAGGCCGACCGGACCAAGGGCGATATCGATGCGATCGCCGTCACAGTCGGCCCGGGGCTGGCCGGCGCGCTGCTGGTGGGTGCCAGCATCGGATACGCGCTGGGCTGGGCACTCAACAGGCCCGTGGTGGGCGTCCACCACCTTGAAGGACACTTGCTGTCGCCGCTGCTCGCCGATCCAGCCCCGGCGTTTCCGTTCGTGGCCTTGCTCGTCTCCGGCGGCCACACCCAACTGATGCGGGTCGACGGACTGGGCGACTACGCCCTGCTGGGCGAAACGCTGGACGACGCGGCGGGCGAAGCCTTCGACAAGACGGCGCAGTTGCTTGGCCTCGGCTATCCCGGCGGACCGGCGGTCTCCCGCTTGGCCGACTTTGGAACAGCCGGCGCGGTCACCCTGCCGCGCCCGCTCTTGCACAGCAAGGACCTGAATTTCAGCTTCAGCGGGCTGAAGACCGCTGTGCTGACCGCCGTGCGCCGCATCGACAACACCTGCGAGCAGGCCAAGGCAGATATCGCGCTGGGCTTCGTGCAGGCACTGGTGGATGTCGTCGCCGCGAAGTCGTTCGCGGCACTCGCCAGCACGGGACTGCGGCGATTGGTCGTGGCCGGCGGCGTCGGCGCGAACCGCCAGTTGCGTGAGAGGCTGACCGACATGGCCCGGCGCCATGACGTGGAACTCTTCTTTCCCCCAATGGCGCTCTGCACGGACAACGGCGCCATGATCGCTCGCGCTGGTCTCGCCCGCATCGAGAAGAGCGCTGCGGCAACGTCGTCGTTTGCCGTGCGCCCCCGCTGGAGCCTGATCGACGCTGGTCGGACTGAATGAGCGGGGGATCGCTCGCCTCAATGGCGTGCGGCGGCTGACTTTGCGCCGATCTTGCGCTCTTTGCCGTTCAACAAGTTGGCGATGTTCTGCTGGTGGCGAAACACCAAAAGCAGGGCCATCAAAGCAATCGCTCCAAGAGTGGCATTGAATCCCCAGATAAACGCCTGGATGAAGGGCGCAGCAATGGCAGCGACGATCGACGCCGCCGACGAATAGCGGAAGAAGAATGCCACCAGGAGCCAAAGCACGCAGGTCGCCAGGCCGAGCCAAGGATTGACGATCAGCACCACGCCGATGAACGTGGCGACGCCCTTGCCACCCTGAAAGCGGAAGAACACCGGGAACAGATGACCGACGAACGCCGCCGCACCGGCCCAGGCGGCCGTCGCCTCACCGAGCCCGAAGCTCGGGCCGAACCGCCAGACGAGCCAAACGGCAATCACACCCTTGATCGCGTCGCCCACCAGCGTCAGGACCGCCGCCGGCTTGCTGCCACTGCGCAGCACGTTAGTCGCGCCCGGGTTGCCTGAACCATAGCTCCGCGGATCGGCGAGCCCGAAGAGTCGACTGATGACGACGGCGAACGAGATCGATCCCAGCAGGTAGCCAGCCGCGAGGGCAAAGACGACGTAGGCGGTGTCCATAGATAGGAGCTTTCAGTCTTCCAGGGCGCAGTCGACCGGCACCGCCCGCAGGCTCTCGGTCAGCACGATGGGGTCGACACTCACGAGATAGCCTCGGCGACCGCCGTTGATGTAGATCCGCGGCAACGCCAGGACAGTACGCTCAACGAAGACCGGCATGGACTTGCGCGTGCCGAAGGGTGAGGTGCCGCCCACCTGGTAGCCGCTATGGCGCTGAGCCATCTCCGGCGGACAGGGTTCGATGCGCTTGCGACTCGTCTGGCGCGCCAGGTTCTTGGTCGATACGATGCGATCGCCGTGCATGAGAACGATGAGCGGCTTGTTCGACTCATCGGCCATCACCAGGGTCTTGACCACCGCGTGCTCGTCGACCCCAAGTGCGGCCGCCGACACGGCCGTTCCACCATGTTCCACGTACTCGTAGACATGCTCGCCGAAGGGCACGCCTTGGCGCTTGAGCCATTGCGTCGCCGGCGTTTCCGAAACGTGGGGCGTCTTCGCCATCGCTGTCAACCGCGCGGGTGATGTCGGGCGTGCAGCGACTTCAATCGTTCACGTGCGACATGGGTGTAGATCTGCGTGGTGGAAATGTCGGCGTGGCCAAGCAGCATCTGAACGACGCGCAAGTCTGCGCCGTGGTTGAGCAGATGCGTAGCAAAGGCATGGCGCAATCCATGCGGAGACAGCGGCGCCGTGATACCGGCGACCAGTGCGTAGCGCTTGATGAGCTTCCAAAACATCTGCCGTGACATCGCCGACCCCTGCTGAGTCACGAAAACCGCGTCCGAACTGCGCCCCGCCAGCACCGCCTGCCGTCCCGCCGTGAGGTAACTCTGCATCCAGTCGCGCGCTTCTTCTCCCATGGGCACCACGCGCTCCTTCGACCCCTTCCCCATGACACGCACCAGGCCTTCGTTGAGCGACAGCTCGATCATGCGCAGATTGACCAGTTCTGACACTCGCAATCCGGTGGCGTACAGGAGTTCGACCATGGCGCGGTCACGCAATCCAAGGGTCGTCGCCGTATCCGGAGCGGCAAGCAAAGCCTCGACATGATCCTGGCTCAAAGCAATCGGAAAACGCGCTGGCTGCCGCGAAGCAGCCAGCCGAAGCGTCGGATCGGCCGCGATATGCGCTTCGCGCAGAGCCCATCGATAGAAACGTCGAAAGGTCGCCAAGCGTCGATTGGCCGTCGATGCGCGAGAGAAGTCATGCTGCGCCGAGAAATAAGCCTGCAGATCTGCTTCGCCCAATGCGATCAGCGAGCGTCCGGGATACGTCCCGGACAGCGCGTCGAGATCGCGCCGATAGGCGGCAAGCGAGTTGGGCGCGAGCCCGTCTTCCAGCCACAGACTGTCGATGAAAGCGTCAACCAGCGGATCCGAGTTGGCCTTTGCCGATTCACTCGGCCCCGCTGCGCGCTGCGCCGACGTTCGCCTCGCACTTGCTCCGGTCCGTGGAACGCCTGCGCGCGGCGCTCGCGGCATCGCCTGCATCGCCCCTCGGATCATCACCCTTAGCCGGATCAGGCGCCAACCAGGCCTTTTTTCAGATCGCCATCGACGGGCTTGTCGCCGATCCAGATGCGCAGTACGGCAGCAAAGAAGTCGTCTCCCGGAATCACAGTGCCCTTGGATTGGCCGTTGACCACCACGCGCGTACCGGCATCGGGAGTGAACTCGAAGTGGATGACGTCGCCCTTCTTCGTTTCGCCTACCACCTTCAAATTGGCGTTCAAGGCATCGATCTGCGCCTTGAAGCCCGCCAGTTGCTGCTCAGTCAGATTGGCACGCAATCCATCGTTGAGCGCTCCGCTGAAGGAGTCAGCGTCGACATTGCGCAACATCGAGATCGCCATGCGGCGCGGTCCTTTCTGCGCCAGCAGCGCGGAAGCCGACGTCGCCTTTTGTGGGACATACAGCCCGGCCACGTAGACCTTGAAGATCGCGCGCTTGCGTAGACCGACGCCGTTGAGTTGGAGCGCAGTGTTGCCAACCTGCGCCGTCGGTTCGAACTTCACTCCCTCGAGTTCCACTGTCTGAGCGGCCGCGCCACCCACCAGCGCGGCGAAGGCGGCAGCCAAAAACAGGCGCAGAAACTGAATGCGTTGCATGGTGTGTCTCCCAGTTGTTATTGAATCAATGAAACAAGAATCAGTCGAGAACTGCCAAGCTTCCTCACAGACCCAGCACACCCTTTTTCAATCCCTCGTCGGCCGGGGAGGCACCGAGCCAGACTCGCAACACGGCGTTGTAGAACGCTTCACCGCGCATCGAAGGAACCCTCGCAACCGAATTCTGCATGACCCTCGCACCGTCTTCCGGCGTGTAATCCCAGGTCACTTGGTCCGCACGGCGGGCCTGCACCATGGTGCCGATCACCTTTGATAGCGTCTGCCACTGGTCCTTCCAGGCGTCCAACTGCTGGTTGGTGTAGTGCTTGCGCATCCCGGCATCGAGCGACGTCATGAAAAGCTCGGCCTCGACATCACGGACGAAGCGCAGCGCCATCCTGCGAGGCCCGCGCTGAGACAGCAGCATCTCAGCATCCGAGCTTCGGGTGGGAACATACAGCGCTGCGACGTAAACCGGAATGAATAGCCGCGTACGCACGCCCACGCCGTTGAGCAGCAAGTCGACACCACCGAGCCGTACCGTTGGCTCGAACCGGAACCCTCCTGCCTCCACCACCTGGGCGAACGTCTCTCCAGCGAGTCCGGCCGCGGCAGCGCCCAGCATGCCCGTCATTACCCGGCGCCTCGAGAAGCATGCACCTGGCTGGTCGCGATCAACGTCGCTCATTGCACGGCCGTCGTCTTTCCCAGGCCACGCGGCAGTGGAAACACGACGTGCTCTTCTACCCCCTTCAGCGTGCGTACGCTGCGCGCGCCGAGCGACTTGAGGCGGTCGAGCAGCTGCTGAACCAGCAACTCGGGCGCCGATGCGCCCGCGGTCACGCCCACGCGATCCCGACCAGACAGCCACGACGGATCGAGGTCAGCCGCCGTATCGACCAGATAGGCCGGCACGCCGAATCGCTCGGCGACTTCGCGCAATCGATTGGAGTTGGAACTGGTTTCGCTGCCGATCACGATCACGAGATCGACCTGTGGCGCCATGAACTTGACGGCATCCTGCCGGTTCTGCGTCGCATAGCAGATGTCCGCCTTCTTTGGTCCCTCGATCGACGGAAAGCGAGCCTCGAGTGCCGCCACCACGGCCGCCGCATCATCGAGTGACAGGGTGGTCTGCGTCACGAACGCGAGGCGGTCCGGATCGCGCACCTTCAGTCGCGCCACGTCATCGACCGTCTCCACGAGGTGCATGCCCTGATTGGCCTGACCCATTGTTCCTTCAACTTCGGGGTGGCCGGCGTGTCCGACCATCACGATCTCGAGTCCTTGCGCGCGCATCTTCGCAACTTCGACGTGGACCTTGGTCACGAGCGGGCAAGTGGCATCAAAGACATTCAAGCCGAGTGCCTTTGCTTCGTCCTGCACCGCTCGGGAGACCCCATGTGCGGAGAAGATCACCGTGCTGCCCATCGGAACATCGGACAGCTGCTCGACGAACACCGCACCTTTCGCACGCAGGTCGCTCACGACGTAGGTGTTATGGACGATCTCATGTTTCACGTAGATGGGCGCACCGTGCAGCGCAAGCGCACGCTCCACGATCTCGATCGCCCGATCAACACCCGCGCAGAATCCGCGCGGCTGGGCCAACAGGATATCCATCAAAGAACTCCGATCACCTGCACGGAAAACCGCAACGGCATGCCAGCAAGTGGGTGATTGAAATCGACAACGACCTGCGCTTCGCCAAACGACTTGATCACACCCGAAAAACGGGCCCCGTCGGCAGCGCGAAACTCGACCAGATCGCCGGGCACATACTCGGCTTGCGGATCGGCATTCGCATCAAAGGTCGCGCGTGACAAAGTCTGAACCAGATCCGGATGCCGCCGCCCATAGGCTTCGTCGGCTGCGAGATCGAAACAGCGCCGCTCGCCCTCGACCAAACCGAGCAACCGCTCTTCGAGCACCGGCGTCAGTTGGCCAGCGCCCAACTGCAGCGTGGCAGGCTTCAAAGCGAGCGTGCTGACGATCTCGCGCTCCTCATCGTCGGACAGGACGGCGAGTCGATAATGAAGCGTGACGTGGGAGTCCGGGCCGATCTGGGCCATGGGTGCCTTACCAAAGCGAGAATTCTAACGAAGGGACCCTCGATGGCGATCAAGGACTGGCCCGAATCAGAACGACCGAGAGAACGACTTCTTGCCCAGGGTGCTGCGGCCCTGTCGGACGCAGAACTGCTAGCGATTTTCTTGCGCGTGGGCGTAACCGGACGCTCCGCGCTCGATCTGGCCACAGAACTGCTCAGCGAGTTTGGCAGCATCACAGATTTGTTCGCGGCTTCGCTTGATGAGTTCGCGAAAATCAAGGGGCTAGGGCAAGCGAAGTACGTCCAACTCATGGCTGTACACGAGCTGGCCAAGCGCGCGCTGCACGAGGAGATCAAGCGCGACACGGTGCTCAACTCCCCCGACAAGGTCCGTGACTATCTGCGGCTGAGACTCGGCCCTCTGCAGCACGAGGTCTTCATGGCGCTGTTTCTCGATGCGCAGAATCGCCTGGTCTCCTCGGAAGAGCTGTTCCGCGGAACCCTGACCCAAACAAGTGTCTACCCCCGCGAAGTCGTCAAGCGAGCGCTGGCCAACAATGCCGCCGCCGTGGTCTTTGCCCACAACCACCCGTCTGGCATCGCCGAACCGAGTCGGGCGGACGAGATGCTGACGCAGGCTCTCAAAAGCGCACTGCAGTTGGTGGACGTTCGGGTGCTCGATCACCTGGTCGTGGCGCAGTCGGGCGTGACGTCTTTCGCAGAGCGCGGACTGCTCTAGGCTTGAGCCAGGGAACAGGACCGGCGGGCGACTTGGCCCAGACGGTGCTTTCTGCCTATAATCCGCGGCTTTGCGTTTACTGGCGGCCGGGTGTCTTGGTCGGTTTCCAATGGGAACGCAGCGAATTCAACGAATTAGGAGTCATGCGATGGCACGTGTGTGTCAAGTCACCGGCAAGGGGCCGATGGTCGGCAACAACGTCTCGCACGCCAATAACAAGACGAAGCGCCGCTTCCTGCCCAACCTGCAATACCGGCGCTTCTGGGTCGAGAGTGAAAATCGCTGGGTGCGCCTGCGCATCAGCAATGCGGCGCTGCGCACGATCGACAAGAACGGCATTGACGTCGTGCTGGCCGACCTTCGCGCACGCGGCGAAGTCTGAACCGGCTATTGAAGGAGCAAAAACATGGCCAAGGGCGCGCGCGAAAAGATCAAGCTTGAATCAACGGCCGGCACCGGCCATTTCTACACGACGACGAAGAACAAGAAGACCACGCCCGACAAGCTGGCCTTTATGAAGTTCGACCCCGTCGCTCGTAAGCACGTTGAGTACAAGGAGATCAAGCTCAAGTAGCTTGTGTCCCTGACTCAAGAAAAAAGCCCGGCGATGCCGGGCTTTTTTTCGTCCGCAGCGCGTTGAACTCACGCCGTCCCGTGTGAATGCGTAGTCGGCGCGTAACTGCGAATGCGCAGCGCTGCATTTTGCAGCGCCGCGATGCCGCTCGCTTCAGCGCGGGCGATCCAGTCCTGCAGATGTTCAAGCATTTGTTCACGCGAAACGCTTGTCCGGTCCCAGGTAGCGAGGAGTTCCGTACGCATCTCGACCATGGTACTGAGCATGCGACTCTGCGTCAGGACGTCACGCAATGTCTGCTGCTGGGCTGCCGGCAGCATGGACACGTCGCCTTTTCGAAGCCAACGGCGCAGGGCGGCAAACCGTTGCTGGTCGTCCGTCGAAAGGCGCATCTTTGCCAGTTCCTCTGAGTAGGCGCGTCGCAGGTCGCGCGAGTAGCGGGCGAGCAAGTCATAGCGGTACGCGATCACCGCCTGCAGCGTTTCGCCATCGACGCGTTGCTTGGGGGTACCGAGCTTCTTGGGTACGGGCGCCACGCGCAGCACCTTGGCCAGCCCGACCATCTCCATCAGACGAATGTACATCCAGCCGATGTCGAACTCGTACCACTTGGCCGACAGCTTGGCCGACGTCGGGAACGTATGGTGGTTGTTATGCAGTTCTTCCCCGCCGATGAGGATGCCCCAGGGGGAGATGTTGGTGCTGGCGTCTGCTGAATCGAAATTGCGGTAACCCCAGAAGTGTCCGATGCCATTGATCACGCCAGCCGCGAAGAACGGAATCCACATCATCTGCACGCCCCATACTGCCAGCCCGGCCCAGCCGAACAGGACGAGGTCGAGGCCGACCATGATGCCGCAACCGTGCCAAGTGAAACGCGAATACAGATTGCGCTCAAGCCAGTCGTTCGGTGTGCCATGGCCATACTTGGCGAGGGTTTCCTTGTTATCCGCCTCCGCCTTGTACAGCTCTGCACCCTCCCACAGGACCTTCTTCAGCCCACGGGTCTGCGGGCTGTGCGGATCATCCGGTGTTTCGCACTTCGCATGGTGCTTACGGTGGATCGACACCCACTCCTTGGTCTGCATGCCGGTGGTGAGCCAAAGCCACACCCGAAAGAAATGACTGGGGAGCGGATGCAGATCCAGGCCACGATGCGCCTGAGACCGATGCAGGAAGATTGTCACGCCGGCGATCGTGACGTGGGTCAGCAGCAGCGTCGCGAGCACGACCTGCCACCAGGCCAGGTCGAGCACGCCACCGTCGAGGAACTCAAACAGGTACATGCAATCTCCGTTGACACGGCGTCACGGCGCCGCTGCTCGATATCGGTGCGAAAGTATGGAAGCGCGGCTCCTCAGCCGTGCCTCCAATTGTACGGATCGAAACAGCTGCCGCCCATCCCTGACTGGCAACCCCGAGGCCGTTCATGGCTCGTGCCAGGGTACCCAAGTGCAGCGGAACGCTGCATTCCGATGCTTGTCCTAGGCAGCACGTCCTGCCACGACGTCGGCGCGTCCGATGGATGTCCGCATCGCTCCGAGTCCGCTCGCCGCAACATCATCGTGCACGTGCGGCAAGGCCACACCGGCCGCCTTGAGTCGCTTGAAAAGCGACAATGCCAACGCTGATTGCACCGCCTGGCGCCCCGCATCGACATCGCCCACCCACAAGGCGACTTCGAACTCGAGGCCGTTCGCACCGAAGCCAAGCAGCGCCACGAAAGGCGCCGGTTCGGACAGCACGTTCGGCTGCTCGCGTGCCGCTTCTTGCATCAGGCTCATCGCCAGGTTCACGTCAGCGTCGTCTCTGATCGACACCTTGACAGCGACACGCTGCTTCTTGTCGCTGAAGGTGTGATTCGTCACCGCCTGCGCCACCAGCATTTCGTTCGGCACCACCGCTTCAGTGCCGTCCACGGAGCGCAGCACCGTATAACGCGTCTTGATCTGCGTGACCGTACCTTGGTACTTGTCGACTGTGATGAGGTCGCCAATCCGCAGGCTCCGATCGAGCAGGATGATGAAGCCGCTCACGTAGTTGCTTGCAATACGCTGCAGGCCCAGACCGAGTCCCACGCCGAGTGCGCCTCCGAACACCGAGAGCACCGTCAGATCGATGCCCACCAGCGACAGTGCGACCAGCACACCGAGCAGGACCAGGATCGCCTGCAGCAGCCGCGACAGCACCGCGCGCACGTTGGTGTCGATGGTCGTCGCGCGCGCCAGGCGCGCCTCGATCACGGAACCCAGCCAAAGTGCGCCAAGCAGCGTCACCACCACCGACACGGCACCGCTCAGGACGACCCAGAGCGACACTCTGCTGGCGCCCAGCGGCAGCGTGGTGTGCTCCAGCCAGGCAATCACTGCACCAAGCCATCCCACTGCGTGCAGTGCGACAAGCAGCCAGATCGAAACGGCGATGCCGCGCTCGAAGGCAGCGATCATGGTGAGGCTCTTGAACACGCGACGCAGCACGTAAACCAAGAGCCTGATCACTGCCATGGCGGCGAACAAGGTCATCGCCAGCCGCAGCAACCGCGCGTCAGTGCTCGATGTCATCAGTCCAGTCAGACGCAGGCCGGCTTCTCCCAACCAGAGGATCGCCTGACCAGCCAGCGGAAAGGCCAGCCGGCGCACGCCCTCGATGGAAAACTGCAGCGCATCGACCGTCGGATTGACAGCGCGGCGCTGTCGATCGAGCCGGTCCTGGGTGCGCGCCCGCACGAGCCGGGACACCAACTGCGCACCGGCAATCGCGACCACCACCACGATCACCGTCCAGAAGTGGTAGGGGCGGCCCAGCCCTTCGCTGACCGCCGCGACCAGTTCGCTCAATGGCGTGTCTGTCATCTTCCGCTCCAACCCGACTCAGTCGCGGCGCCGCTCCAGAACGGCAGCGAAGAAGCCGTCGGTGCCATGCAGGTGCGGCAGCATCACGAAGTACGGCGCGAAACGGGCTGCCTGATCGATCTCGATGCCCTGCAGTGCGAGTACCTTTGCCGCATCGATCGCGGTGAACTGTGGAGCATCGCGCAGGAAGGCGGCGATCACGTCCTGGTTCTCGCAAGTGAGCAGCGAACAGGTGGCATACACCAACCGACCTCCGGGCTTGACCAGGCGGGCGGCCGCCCGCAGCACACTGGCCTGGACCTCGTTGACGCGCGCCAGTTCCGTTTCATCGAAGCGCCACTTCAGATCGGGATTCCGACGCAGCGTGCCACTGCCCGAACACGGCGCATCGACCAGCACCCGGTCGATCTTGCCGGCCAGTCGCTTCACTTTCGGATCATTCTCGCTGTGAATGGCGGCCGGATGCACGTTCGACAGACCACTGCGCTTTAGGCGCGGCCCGAAACCAGCGAGTCGCTTGGCATTGATGTCGAACGCATAGATGCGCCCGCTGGAGCGCATCAGGCTGCCCAGCGCGAGCGTCTTGCCCCCGGCACCGGCGCAGAAGTCGACCACCATTTCACCCCGTCGCGGCGCGACCAGGCGCGCGATCAACTGGCTGCCCTCGTCCTGCACTTCGATCTGGCCGTCGCGATACAGGCTCCATCGCGTCAGTGCCGGCTTCTCGTGCAGCCGGATACCCTCCGGTGAGAAGCGCGTGGCCTGCGCATCGGTCGGCGCGTGCTCGCGAGTGGCCGCACGCAGGTCGGCGAGCACATCGTCGCGATCAGCTTTCATGCCATTGACGCGCAAGTCCAGCGGCGCGGGCAGCGTCATCGCGGCAAACAGCGCCTCGGCGTCCGCGTACTGGGCCTGCACGCGGGTGTACAGCCACAGCGGCAGCTCGGCCCGGATCGCGCCGGGCGCGGTAGACAGATCCAGGGCGAGCGCGTTGCGCACCGCGCGCTCGTCGCCGCGCAGTTCGCGCGGACTGATGGCGGCGATGCCGAACTGGCGAGCGAGCGTGACCAATGCTGCCAGCCGTGGCGCACGCGCCGCAACCGCAGGCTGCAGCAGCCACCTGAGCGTGGCGTAGTGGCGCAACGCGTGAAAGCACGCTTCCGCTATCACGCTGCGGTCACGACTGCCGAGCAGCGCATGCTGCTTGAAGAAGCGCGACATGATGGCGTCGGCCGGTCCGTCGAAGCGAAGCACGAGCCCCAGCAGCCAGCTCAGGTGATCGACGACCACATCGGTGATGCGCGGCTCGTTGGGATTGCGCAGCGGATCGTCGTCCTCGCGCGGGCGGGGGCGCACTGAACGCGGCGGCGGCGCGCCCTGCGGGCGGCGCGCTTCGCGTGAAGGCGGCTCACCTCGCGACGGCCGCGGGCCTGTGCGCGAAGGACGTGACTTACTCGGCGCCCGCAGCGGGCTCTTGCGCGTCACCATGCCGCCACTGCAACTTCATGGTCGTGGCCGACCTGCACATGAACCCTGCCATCGCGCAAGCTGACTGCGCCCTGCAGCAGCAGCCGCACGCAGCGCGGCAGCAGCACGTGCTCCTGCACCAGCACCCGCTCTGAGAGCGTCTCCTCGGAGTCATCTGCGCGCACTGGCACCACGGTCTGGCCAATGATGGCGCCACCATCGACTTCATGCGAAACGAAGTGCACCGTCGCCCCATGAACTCGCACGCCGCTGGCCAGCGCCTGGCGGTGAGTGGCCAGCCCCGGAAACGCCGGCAACAGCGATGGATGGATGTTGATCAGCCGCCCCGCGTAATGCGACACGAATCGTTGCGTCAGTACCCGCATGAAACCGGCCAGTACGACGAGGGCCGGTTGATGTGCATCGATCTCCTGCATCAGCGCCGCGTCAAACGCATCGCGCGACGGAAACGCGCCGTGTTCGAGCACCTGCGTGGGCACGCCCGCGGCTTTGGCCCTGGCCAGCCCGGCCGCGCCAGGCCGATTGCTGATCACGGCGGCGATGCGGGCATCGAGCGTCTCGGCCCAGCGCTCCGCGCCAGCCGCAGCGAGCAGCGCTTCCAAGTTGCTTCCGCGCCCGGAGATCAGGCAGACGATGTTCTTCATAAGGCGGCGCATTCTACGCAGGGCGGCGCATTTCCTCGGAAAATCAAGGAGTTCCCCCGCCGACCGGAGCGCTTGCGACCGTATAATCGCGCCCCTTTCGCTCGGCTTCGAATGAAGATCTTCCGCGGCCTTCCTGCTGTTCCTGCCCGGGTGCCGGTAGCGCTCACGATCGGCAATTTCGACGGTGTGCACCGCGGCCACCAGGCGCTGCTGGCGCAGGTTGTGACGGTCGCGCGCGCGCGCGGACTGGCGCCTGCCGTGATGACGTTCGAACCGCACCCGCGCGAGTTCTTCACGCCGGAGCAGGCGCCCGCACGAATTTCCAACTTGCGCGACAAGATCGACGCCTTGGCTGCTGCCGGCATCGAGCGCGTATTCATCCAGCATTTCAACCGGCGCTTCGCGCATTTGTCGGCCGATGCGTTCATCGAGCAGGTGCTGGTCGACGGTTGTCGCGCACGTTGGCTGATGATCGGCGACGACTTCCGCTTTGGCGCGCGGCGCGCCGGCGATGTCGGCCTGCTGCGCACACACGCACGTGCTGGCGGTTACGAAGTCGTGCAAAGCCATACCGTGTGCGACGACGGCGAGCGCATCTCCAGTTCCGCGGTTCGAAGTGCGCTGGCCGCTGGCGATCTTCCGCTGGCACAGCAACTCCTTGGCCGACCGTATGCGATCAGTTCCCGAGTACAGCATGGCGCCAAGCTCGGCCGCAGCCTCGGCTTCCCGACGCTCAACCTGCGCATCGCCCATGCGCGCAAGATGCGGCGCCCTGCGCTGCATGGCGTGTTCGCTGTTCGCATCCACGGGCTCGGCCAGACGCCACGTAGCGGCGTCGCCAGCATGGGCCTGCGACCCACCGTGGACGACAGCGGCCGCTGGTTGCTCGAAGTGCATGTGTTTGACTTCTCCGAGCAGGTTTATGGACGCTTGGTGCGCGTGGAGTTCATCCGCAAACTGCGCGACGAGGTGCGTTACGACACGCTGGCCGAGTTGACGCACGCCATCGGCCGTGATGCCGACCATGCCCGCGCGCTGTTGTCCTCGCTCGACGAGGGACGCGATTCCTCCGCTCAGGCGACAATCTGACTCGCGGGCGGTTGATGCGGGTTGCCGCTGGTGCCATCAAGCGCCCGCACTTTCATCTATCGATCCCTTGAAGAGCCCGAGGGGGCCAAGGAGCGTTCTGCAATGGCTGACAACGGCAAGAAACCGCTGGCCGATCCAGCGACCCGGAAGTA
>LNFM01021854.1_pt1 | contig 19206 bp, 19 predicted proteins | sample 596031 | NCBI WGS metagenome assembly LNFM01 (sample SAMN04254537, study PRJNA301005) | activated carbon metagenome | isolation source: dual media filters at the Ann Arbor, Michigan drinking water treatment plant | place: USA: Ann Arbor | reverse complement strand
CACGTTTACGCTGGCTTGCGCCAGGGCCAGGCTCCCCGGCCGTTGCGGCTCGGCAGAACACCTGAGGGGGTTGTGCATGGGTTGAACATGGTGGGCGGAGTGTAGCAAAGGGTCTGTGGCGTGTCGTGGGTCACGGCGACATGCTTTGGTTTTACGGCTAAACCCTGTGAGGGCGGATTCAACCCGAAGGGACAATCAGAAAAATAGAACGCCTGTTCTTTTTTTCGATCTGGAGCCCCATGAAACACCTGCCTTTTGCCCCATCCATTCTGGCGGCCTTCACCCTGTGCACTGCCCTGCTCTTGCCAACACTCAGTCAGGCTGCCACCGTGGAGTTGAGCGGCGTCAAGCTCGAAGATCGCGTCACCGTGGCCGGGCAACCGCTGGTGCTCAACGGCGCCGGCATCCGCTACAAGGCGGTGTTCAAGGTCTACACCGCCGGGCTCTACCTGGGTCAGAAGGCCGAGACGCCCGAGGCGGTGCTGGCGGCCACCGGCCCGCGGCGCATGACCATCACCATGCTGCGCGACATCGATTCGGCCGAACTCGGCAAGCTGTTTTCGCGCGGCATGGAAGACAACATGGAGCGCGCCGCCTTCTCCAAACTCATCCCCGGCGTGCTGCGCATGAGCCAGGTGTTCAGCGACCACAAGAAGCTGGTTGCGGGCGACACCTTCCTGATCGACTGGGTGCCCGGCACCGGCACGGTGCTGACCATCAAGGGCAAGGTGGAAGGCGAGCCGTTCAAGGAGCCCGAGTTTTTCAATGCGTTGATGCGCATCTGGCTGGGGCCGAAACCGGCCGACTGGCAATTGAAAGATGCGTTGCTCGGGAAAGCAAAACCCTGACGGTCAGGCAATACGGAGAGTCAACTCGGCCAGCGAGCCGATCAACCGGTCGTGCGGCGCCTGTGCGATCGGGTCACCGTGGTTGTAGCCATAGGTCACCAGCACCACCGGGCACCCGGCCGCGCGCGCGGCGATGCCGTCGTTCTGCGAGTCACCCACCATGAGCGTGTTCGCCGGCGCTGTGCCCAGCGCTTCGCAGGTTTTCAGCAGGGGCAACGGGTCGGGTTTGGTGCGCTCGAAACTGTCGCCACCGAACACATGGGCGAAGAAGCCGAGCAATCCCTTGGCTTTGAGCAGCGGCAGGGCAAAGCCGTGGGGCTTGTTGGTCAGGCAGGCCAGCGGCAGACCGCGCTCGCGCAGCGCCGTGAGACCTTCGACGACGCCGGGATACACCGCGCTGTGGGCGCCGTTGATGGCGAGGTAGTGCGCCTGGTAGCGCGTCCAGGCATCAGCTTGCAGTGCCGCCGCCTCATCGGCCTGCAGCCCGCCATGCAGCAAGGCCGACCGGATCAGGTGCGCCGAGCCCTTGCCCACCATGCGCTCGATCTCGGCGCGGGTGACGCCGGGCCGGCCCAGCGCCTTCAAGGTCCCGTTCAGGGCGACATCGAAGTCGCCCAGGGTGTCGACCATCGTGCCATCGAGATCAACGATGACCGCCTGAATCCCGTCGATCACGCGAGGGCAGCCCGCATTTGATCAATCACCGCCTTGTAGTCCGGCTTGCCGAAGATCGCACTGCCGGCCACAAAGGTGTCGGCGCCGGCGTCGGCAACGCGGCGGATGTTGTCGGGCTTGATGCCGCCGTCCACTTCCAGGCGAATGTCTTTGCCGCTGGTCCTCGATCTTGCGCAGCGCCGAGTCGATGAAGCTCTGGCCGCCGAAGCCGGGGTTGACGCTCATGATCAGGATCAGGTCGATGTCGTCGATCAGCCAGTCCAGCACATCCAGAGGCTGCCCGGGGTTGAAGGTGAGGCCGGCCTTGGCGCCCTTGGCCTTGATGGCCTGAACGCTGCGGTGCACGTGAGCGCTCGCATCGGGGTGGAAGCTCACCAGGTCGGCACCGGCGTCGATGAAGGCGCCGGCCAGCGCGTCCACCGGCTGGATCATCAGGTGCACATCGATCGGCACCGGCGTGCCGTCGGGTTTTTTGGCGTGGGGTTTGAGCGCCTGGCAGACCATGGGGCCGAAGGTCAGGTTGGGCACGTAGTGGTTGTCCATCACGTCGAAATGGATCCAGTCGGCACCGGCAGCAATGACGTTTTTCACCTCTTCACCCAGGCGGGCAAAGTCGGCGGACAGGATGGACGGGGCGATGAACGCGGCGCTGGGGTTCTGTGACATGGGCAACCTGTGGTGGGGGAATATGTGGACGGTCGGGTGCATTTTGTCAGGCCTCACGGCGCAGCGCATGCCCGGGGTAACATGCCGCCCATGCCCAAATACCTGTTCACCTGCGAGGTCGAACCCCAGTACCTCAGCGAGCAGTCTTCACCCGAGGAAGACCAGTACGCCTTCGCTTACACCATCACCATCACCAACACCGGTGAAGCGACGGCGCAGCTGATCTCGCGGCACTGGATCATCGACGACGAACAGGGCCACACCGAGCAGGTCAAGGGCCTGGGCGTGGTGGGACACCAGCCGCTGTTGCGCCCGGGCGAGTCGTTCCAGTACACCAGCGGTACCCGCCTGAAGACGCCCACCGGCAGCATGCGAGGGAGCTTTTTCTGCGTGGCCGAAGACGGCGAACGTTTTGAGGCCGTGGTGCCCGCGTTCGCCTTGCGCGCCAGCGGCGCCGGTGACGCGCCATCGCGGGTGCTGCACTGAAACGCAGCTCCTCGCCCATGGCCGTCACTGCCCTCATCGACAGCCTCGACCCCGACGCGCCCCTGGCGCAACGCCACCTGTGGCTGATCGACGCCATGCACTGGGTGCGCGGCGACGAAAAAGACGTGCAGGCCAGCGTGGCCCGGGTGCGGGAGTTTCTCGACAGCGTGCAGGCCCACCCCGATCAGCAGCAGCGCTGGCGCCGCTGGTGGCAGCGCTTTGTGGAAACGGTGGACATCACCCCGCTGCTGGCCGACCATGGTTTTGCCCCGCGCACGGCTTTCCTGAGCGAGTTCGGCAACCGCCTGCGCAAGAAGGCGCTGCCGCACACACCCGAAACCCACGATCTGGGCGAGCTGTTCGACCTGCTGCTGCCCTCGCGTTTTGACGTGCGCTGGCTCAAGGCGCTGGACAGCGCGACCCTGCTGCGCCTGCGCGACCTGTTGATCGGTACGGGGCTGGAGCCCGGCGCCGACACCGCGGACTTCTGGCAGGTGGCCCTGATGGACGCCATGATTTCCTGCGTGAGCCAGGTCAGCGCGACCGGTTTTGCCTCCGAAATCCGGGTGCGCATGTCGCCCGAGGCCCAGGAGCAGAAGCCGTTCCACCAGTTGCCCAGCGACCTGGAATCGCTGCGCCGCGCGGTGCGCGTGCACGGTGCGCAAAGCCCCGAAGCGCTGGAGGCGGCCACGCGGCTGCGCAACCAGCTCGACGCATGCCGCCATGCGGCCTACTCGGTCTATTCGCACCTCGAAGAACACGGCGTCTCGGTGGGCATCGTGTTCCGCCTGCGCCAGCTGCGTGAGCGCGTGGTGCGGGTGAAGGAACTGCTCGACTGCCTGCAGTCCGACCAGCCCGAGCGCGCCACCGTCGCCCTGCTCGCCGACCTGGCCCAGGTGGGCCTGGACAACCGCAGCATCCGCTCGCTGATCGCGGCCAGCTCGCACCTCACCGCCGCCAAGGTGGCCGAGCGCAGCGCCGAAACCGGGGAGCACTACATCACCCGCAACGCCGCGGAATACAAGGACATGTTGGGCAAGGCCGCCGGTGGCGGCGCGGTGATCGGCTTCACCACCTGGGTGAAGTTCGCGCTCTACGGCCTGGGCCTGTCGGCCTTCTGGAGCGGCTTTGCCGCCGGCCTGAACTACGCGGCCTCGTTCGTGCTCATCATGCTGCTACACCTCACCGTGGCCACCAAACAGCCGGCGGTGACGGCGCCGGCCATGGTGGCCAAGCTCAAGGACATCAAGGCGCCGGGCTCGGTCAAACGTTTTGTGGATGAGGTGGCCAACCTGTTCCGCTCGCAGGTGGCGGCCATCGTGGGCAACATCGGCCTGGTGATTCCCGTGGTGCTCCTGATCAGCTCGGTGCTCGCGTTCACCACCGGCAGCGCCATGGTGGACCAGGAGAAGGCGCGCCACACGCTCGAGAGCACCAGCCTGCTCGGGCCCACCCTGCTGTTCGCCGCGTTCACCGGCGTGCTGCTGTTCGCCTCCAGCATCGTGGCGGGCTGGGTGGAAAACTGGTTCGTGTTCCACAAGCTGCACTCGGCCATGGAACACAACCCGCGTTTCACCCAGGTGCTGGGGCGCCAGCGCGCAGCGCGCTGGGCCAACTTCACGCGCACCAACATCTCGGGGCTGGCGGCCAACATCTCGCTGGGCTTCATGCTGGGCCTCACACCGGCCTTTTTGCAGTTCTTCGGCATCGGGATCGATGTGCGACACGTGACCCTGTCGGCCGGCCAGGCGGCTGCCTCGGCCTTTGCACTCGGCCTGAACGTGCTCGTGGAACCGGCCTTCTGGTGGGCGGTGGCGGGCATCGCGGCCATCGGCCCGATCAACCTCGGCGTGAGTTTTTACCTCGCGTTCCGGCTGGCCTTGCAGGCGCAGAACATCAGCGAGGTGAACCGCCAGCTGATCCGCGCCGCGATCAGACAGCGCATTGTCCTGGCGCCGCTGAGCTTTTTGCTGCCTCCGCGCGACACGCCCCCGGGCGACCCCGCCCCCGAACAGCACCATGGGTGAATTCGAACTCATCCGGCGCCACTTCCAGCGCGCCGGCCAGGTGGCCCGCCCCGCGGTGACACTCGGCATTGGCGACGACTGCGCCCTGCTGCAACCCCACCCGGGCTTCCAGCTCGCAGTGTCCACCGACATGCTGGTCGAGGGCCGGCACTTCTTCGCTGACGTCAACCCGGAAGCGCTGGGACACAAGGCGCTGGCGGTGAACCTGAGCGATCTGGCCGCCATGGGCGCGCGCCCGCTCGGCTTCACGCTCGCCCTGGCCCTGCCCCATGCCGACGAGGTCTGGCTGGCCGCCTTCGCCCGCGGCCTGTTCGCGCTGGCCGATGTCCATGCCTGCCCGCTGGTGGGGGGCGACACCACACGCGGCCCGCTCAACATCTGCATCACGGTGATGGGCGAGGTGCGCCCCGGCCTGGCCATGCAGCGCAGTCAGGCGCAGGTGGGCGACGACCTGTACCTCACCGGACGCACCGGTGAAGCCCGGCTCGCGCTGGAGCTGATGCAGGGTTCCGACTGGGCCACCCAGGCCTGCGGGCCCCAGGCACTGAGCCAATACCCCGAGCTGAGGGCACGGCTGGAGCGCCCCACGCCCCGCCTGGAACTGGGCACGCTGCTGGCGGTGCTGGGCAACGCGGTGCACGCGGCCATCGACGTGAGCGACGGCCTGGCGGGTGACATCGGCCACATCCTGGCCGCCAGCGGCGTGGGCGCCGAGATCGCCCTGGCCCGGTTGCCCACAGCGCCTGCGCTGGCTTTGCTGCCCGACGCCCGGCGCATCGACTGCCTGCTCAACGGCGGCGACGACTACGAACTGCTGTTCACCGCCGCGCCGATCGCGCGCGCCGCGGTGGATGCGGCGGCCAAGGCCAGCCACACGCCAGTGCAGCGCATTGGCCGCATCAGCGCCGCGCCGGGCCTGCGCGTGCTCGATACTTCGGGCCACCCGGTGGCAGTTTCAGCGCGCGGCTTCGACCATTTCGCCTGACACCGAGCCGCTATTGGCGCCGAGCAGCGCGCCCACGATCTGCGCCACGCGCCGCTGCTGCAGTCGCCCCGCTTCCACCCACACCACGCGCCCGGCCGGCGCACCGGCCAGATCCGCCAGCGCCGTGCTCCGGTCGGTGCTGGCATCGAACAACAACACCACGCGCTGCAGGTGCGACGCGGTGGCCAGCACGCCCAGCTCATGGCGGCAACCCTGGTTGCGCGACTGGAAGCCGCGCAGGTCCATCAGCACCACATCGGCCTGCGCCACCAGCGCGGCCAGCGCCTGCTGCCAGGTGCTGTCGTAGCAGTAGCACTCGTTGACGCGGTAACGGCCGTCGGGGTCGGGCGCCAGATCAAAGTCGCGCAGACGTTCGGCGACCTGCGCTTCGTTGGCCACGAAGCGGTCGGCCAGACGCCCGTTCAGGAAGGTGAACACATCGTCCGGGTCGATGGTGCGGCTGAGCAGGTCGGTGCCCGCGATCAGCACCGTGTTGCCCGAGAGTCGCCAGCGCTCGACCACGCGGTCGAACAGGGTCTGTACGCCCACGTCTTGCCGGAACACTCGCAGCACCAGCAAGGTGGGCGGCGCACCGTGCGGCGCCAGCCAGCCACGCAAGCCCCAGGCCGCGAGCGGGATCCACAACCAGGGAATGAACTGGGTGAGCGCCATCCAACCCACCGCTTCCAGCGCTGTCAACGCCGACGCGCCCAGCGCCACCAGCCAGTACGCCGCCAGCAGATACCAGAGATCGGAAAAGCGCTTGGCCCGGTAAGCGCGCGCCAGCGAGCGGGCGATCGCCCAGGCCGGCCACGCCAGCAGCAACCAGGGCGCGACCGCCATCACGGTGATGGCGGGCCAGACCCCGATGGCGCCCACCAGCCGGATCACCCACCCGGGTGGGTCCTGCGCTCCGCTGGCCATCACCTGCAGGGTCAGCACCGAGGAAGCCGCCAGCATCAGGAAGATGGGCAGCAAATAAGGCGCGACCGCCCGGATGCGGCCACTGGCACCGATCACCAGCGTGACCAGCACCGGGATCAGCACCAATCCGCCGAGCCAGCCCAGCGATGTGGCCAGCGGCTGCGGCGACACGGAACGCCACAGCGTGAGCGCCAGCATGGCCAGCAAATAGAGCCCAATGGCGCCCAGCGTGCGCAGCCACGACCAGCGCCGCACCAGGCCCCAGGTGAGCGCCATGGGCCAGGCATAGACCACGCCCAGCGTGAGCGCGCGGCCCACACTGAGCAACTCAGCGCCGTAGACGAAGAGCAGCGCGAGCACCGACTGGGTGATGCCGATCAGCAGGCTCAGTGCGCTCACGGCGAACAGGTAGCGCCAGCTCGCCCGCCGGTTGGCCACCGCATCCAGCGTGACGACGGGCTTGGCGGGCGCAGGCGCCCGGGCAGCAGCGACCGCCTGCGCCGGATCGGGCGGAGGCGACCGTTTCATGAGCGCCAGCATGCGGCGGCGGTACAGCCCCGAGACCACCCAGGAAGCCGCGCCCGTGAGCAGCACGCCCAGCACCATGGCCGTGAGAATGGCACCCGAGTTCAGCTCCATGCGGCCCCCTTTTTTCGTTCACGCCAGTATCCCGCCGGCGTCACGGGTCAGCAAGACCGCACGCCCATAATTCGTCCATGACCGAGACCGCCACCGCCCCCATGGCCCGCCCGACCTGGGCCTTTTTGTCGTCCCACCCAGCCCACTTCATCGCGCTGGGCGCGGGCGCCGGCCTGAGCCGTTTTGCACCCGGCACCGTGGGCACGTTGTGGGCCTGGGCGTCGTTTCTGCTGTTGCAACCGCTGATGTCGCCCGTCGCCTGGGCGCTGCTGATCGGTGCCGGCACGCTGGTGGGCTGGTGGGCCTGCACCGTCACTGCGCAACACATGCGTGTGGCCGACTCCGGCCACATCGTGTGGGACGAGGTGGTGGCCTTCTGGCTGGTGCTGTGGCTGATAGCGCCGGCAGGCTTCTGGGCCCAAATGGTGGCGTTTGTGCTGTTCCGGTTCTTCGACGCGGTGAAGTTCGGCCCCATGGCCTGGGCCGACAAGACCTTCAAGGGCTTCGGGCCACGCGGCGGTTTCGGCATCCTGCTCGACGATTTCGCTGCGGCGCTCTGCACGCTGCTGGTGATTGCAATCTGGAAATTTTGACCATGGACATCGCCGATCTGGTGTTGGTGCTCGCGCGCGAACTCAAAAGCCGCGGATGGAAGATGGCCACCGCCGAGAGCTGCACCGGCGGCCTGATTGCCGGCGCCTGCACCGACGCGAGTGGCTCCAGCGACTGGTTTGAGCGCGGCTTCGTCACCTACTCCAACGCCGCCAAGACCGAGCTGCTGGGCGTGCCCGCCGAGCTGATCGAAGCCCACGGCGCGGTCAGCGAACCGGTGGCGCGCGCCATGGCGGCGGGGGCAATCCTCCATGCCCCGGTGCAATTGACGGTCGCCGTCACCGGCGTGGCCGGCCCCACCGGCGGCAGCGCCGACAAACCGGTGGGCACGGTGTGGTCACCGAGCACCAGCGCTTTGACGGCGACCGCGCTGCCGTGCGCGCCGCCACCGTGCGCCACGCGCTGGCCGGTCTGCTGCAACGCCTGCCCTGAGGCGCGGCCATGGAACCGTTCAAGAACCTGGTCAACGCCACCACCGTGGCCAACGCCGGCCTGCACCTGCAGCGCGCGTGGTCCGGTTTCGACCGCCCACGCTTCGAAGCGCTCGCCAACCACGGCCTCGATGCGCTCGAACTCAAGGCGCGCATGCTGCAACTCGCCGATGCGATGCGCGCCACCTTGCCCGACGATTTCAACAACGCGTGCAACGTGCTCGAGACCAGCCTGGCGCCACCGCTGCCGATGGACGCCAAAGGTGAGCCCGAGGGTCTTTCTGGATCAGCGGCCGAGTCGGGCCTGGCCGGCTGGGTCATCTGGTCCATGGGGGAGTTCGTGGCGCGCCACGGCCAGCACGACGTGGCGCGGTCACTGACCTGTCTGCACGCCCTCACCCAGCGCTCCACAGCCGAGTTCGCGATCCGGCCGTTCATCCAGCAGCAGCCCGAGGCCGTGTGGCCCGTGCTCACGCGCTGGGCGAACGACCCGAGCGCACACGTGCGCCGGCTGGTCAGCGAAGGCAGCCGCCCGCGCCTGCCCTGGGGACTGCGCCTGCAGGCGCTGGTCGCCGACCCCACGCCCACGCTGCCGTTGCTGCGCGCCTTGCAGGACGACCCGAGCAGCTACGTGCGCCGCAGCGTGGCCAACCACCTCAACGACATCGCCAAGGACCACCCGGACCTGGTGGCCAGGTGGGTGAAAGACCACCTGATCGAGACCACACCCGAACGCAACGCGCTCTTGCGCCACGCCAGCCGCAGCCTCATCAAGCAGGGCCACGCACCCACGCTGGCGGCCTGGGGGCTGGCCAGTGGTTTGAAGGGGCACGCCGGCCTGAGCCTGTCGGCGCCCAGCGCGTCGGTGGGTGAATCGATCGGGCTGCGCGTGACACTGCGGTCCACCGCACGCCAGGCCCAGCCGCTGGAGATCGACTACGCGGTGCACCACGTGCGCGCCAACGGCAGCAGCTCGCCCAAGGTCTTCAAGGGCTGGAAGCTCACACTGGCGGCCGGCGAACAACGCACGCTGGACAAGCGCCACAGCCTCAAACCGGTGACCACGCGCACGCTTTACCCGGGCCTGCACCGCATCGAGCTGCGGGTCAATGGTGCGGCGCTGGCCGAAGCGTCGTTCGACCTCAAGCCTTGACGATGTGGGCATCGAGCCCGCGCCGCGGCGACGGTTGAATCGTCGGCGCAAAGCCGAGCCGGGCCCACATCTGCACCGTGAAGCGCGGTGCGGGTGCGCCCACCTGTTCGTGAATCTCGCGGTAGGGCGCGGCCACCTCGGGGTACTCCTGCAGCGCCTGTGAAATCGGTTGCATCGACAGGCCCTGCGCGGTGGCCGCGAGCTGCGCGCGCACCCAGGCGCGTCCGGCGTTGACCTGCGTCACGCGGTCGTTGCCCTCGGTCACGAGCCAGTAAAAAGCCGGCGTGCCGTCGATGTGGGCATTGAACTCGTTGATCTGGCCGGTGGTGGCCTGGTCGTCGGGCGCGGGTGCCACGGTGCGGTCGAACAAGCCCAGCGCGGTGATGGCGCGCACCATCGGATCGTTGAGAGAAATGCCGTCGCGGTGCTGCGCAATTTCCTTCGGTCCCACCCGCAGCACCTTGAACGATTCGAGCACCGTGCGCGGCGTGGTCAGTTCGATGCGCCAGGCCTCCTTGGCAATGCGGCGGTGCTGCGCCATGGCGTCCGCTTGCTCGGTGGTGACGAAACCGGTGCGCAAGGCCGCACCTGCGGTGCTGGCAGCGATGGCCTGCAAGGCCTCGGCCGGCGGCAGCCGCGCCTCGTAAGCCTCGCGGTTGGTGCGGCGGGTGAACACGTGTGCGAACAAGGGATCGGCCTGCACCGACGCATCAGCCACCAGGCGCACCCGAGCCGTGGGGCGCGCGTCCACGGTGGTGGACGCAAACACGCCCTCGGGGAACAACGTGATGTCGGCGCGCAGCCCCTTCTGCCGCGCGGCCTGGTCGAGCAGCTCCAGAAAGGTGCCCTGGCTCATCATCATCTGGCGTGAGAACGGGTCGGTCTCGGGCAGCAGCCGGCTGCGGTCGATGAAGAGCGTGATCTCGTCGGGCACGCTCAGGTCCACCAGCCACGACTGCAGGTTGTGCGAGTGCGGGGCGAGGATGGCGTGCGCCAGGATCCACCGGCGCACATCCGGCTCGTTGCCGGGGCCCTGCCAGGCGGCGATGGCCTCGGGCGGCAGCGTGCTGCTGCAGCCAGGCAAGGTGGTCGCGGTGGCGGCTGCGATGACGCCGCCGCCAGTGAGGCGAAGAAAGCTCCTTCGGTCCATGGTGCACTCCTGAGGTGTGGATTGGGTGGGTCTGGCCGGTAGCAACCAGTGCACGGCCCTGGAACGCATTGTGGAAACGTCCTGCCCCATACACAATTGCCTGAAACCAAACACCAGACATTCAAGAATGCATACCGGTGATTTCAACTGGGCCTTGATTCCCTCGTTCCTCGCCGCGCTGGACCGGGGCAGCCTCATGGCAGCAGCGCGCACTCTCGACACCAGCCAGCCCACCGTGGGCCGGCACATCGGCGAACTGGAGGCGCAACTCGGCGTGGTGCTGTTCGAACGCACCGGCCGTGGCCTGGTGCCCACTGCGCACGCCCACCGCCTGGCCGAGGCCGCTCGCAGCATGTCGGGTGCGGCTGACCAGCTGGCGAGACAAGCCTCGGGCGCTCAGCTTGAGGCACGAGGCACCGTGCGCATCAGCGCGAGCCAACCCGTCACTTGCGTGCTGCTGCCCCCGCTGTTGCGACAGATGCTGGTGTCCAGCAACGCGGTGAGCAACCTGCTGCAGCGCGAGGCCGACATCGCGCTGCGCATGGTGCGGCCCGACCAGAGTTCGCTGGTGGCCAAACGCGTGGGGCGGGTGACGATCGGCACCTTCGCGCACCGCGACTACCTGCGCCGGCGCGGCACGCCTCGCGTGCCCACCGACCTGCTCGTCCACGACCTCGTGGGCAACGACCGCAACACCGACATCCTGCGCGGCTTCGCTGCCATGGGTTTCCCTTTGCAGCGCGAAGATTTCGCGGTGCGCACCGACGACCTCAACGCCTACCAGGCCGCGGTGACTTCGGGGCTGGGCGTGGGTTTTCTCGCGCGCTATGCGGTGCGAGAGAACCCCGAGCTGGTGCCGCTCTTGCCCATGCTGGACATTCCACCGCTGCCCATGTGGCTGGCGGTGCACCGGGAAATTCGCAGCAACCCACGCATCCGCCGGGTGTGGGACTTTCTGGCGACCGCATTGCCGCAGGCTTTGGCCTGAAGACACACAAGCCGCACCTACACTCGACAGCGAGGAGTCAACACATGAGCGCCGACTGGTTCAACGGTTTCGAGTTTCAACAGATCCAGACGCAGGGCGCCCACGCAGCCCTGCGAGTGGGCGGACGCACCGACGGCCCCGCACTCGTGCTGCTGCACGGTTTTCCGCAAACCCATGTGATGTGGCATCGCGTGGCGCGCGAGCTGGCGCCCCACTTCCAGCTGGTGCTTCCCGATCTGCGCGGGTATGGCGATTCGTCGCACGCGCCCGGCGAGAGCGACCACAGCACCTACAGCAAACGCGCCATGGCACAAGATGTGATCGACGTGGTGAACGCTCTGGGCATCGACACCTTCTTTCTCTGCGGGCACGACCGGGGTGGGCGCGTTGCACACCGCCTGGCGGTGGACCACCCCGAGCGTGTGCGCAAGCTCTGCGTGATCGACATCGCACCCACGCTCGACATGTACGCCCGCACCGACATGGCGTTTGCCCGCGCCTACTACCACTGGTTCCACCTGATCCAGCCCGCACCGCTGCCCGAGCGCATGATCGGCGGCAACGCGCAGGCCTACCTGCACGCCAAGCTCGGCGGTTGGGGATCGGCGCAGGGCGGCACGCGCCTGCCCCACATCGAACCGCAGGCCCTGGCCGACTATGAGCGCTGCTTCTGCCGCGCCGAGGCGATCCACAGCGCCTGCGAGGACTACCGCGCCAGCGCGGGCATCGACCTCGAACACGACCGCGACAGCCGCGAGCGCGGACAACGCATCGCTTGCGACACGCTGGTGCTCTGGGGCCAGCGTGGTGTGGTGCAGAAGCTGTTTGATCCGCTCGCCCTGTGGCAAGCCCAGTGCGCGGGCACCGTGAGCGGACAGGCCATGCTGGCGGGCCACTTCATTCCCGAAGAACTGCCCGAGGCCACGGCCGCTGCCCTGCGCAGCTTCATGATCACCACCGACTGAAAGACCCCATGCTCACCGTCCACCACCTCAACAACTCGCGCTCGCAGCGCGTGCTCTGGCTGCTCGAAGAACTGGGCGTGCCGTATCTGATCGAGCGCTACCAGCGCGACCCCAAGACCATGCTGGCGCCGCCCGCGCTGAAGAAGGTCCACCCACTGGGGAAGTCGCCTGTGGTCACCGACGGGCAGGCCACGCTGGCCGAGTCGGGCGCGATCATCGAATACCTCGTGGAGCGCTACGGCGAGGGCAAGTTCTCACCCGAGCCCGGCACGCCTTCATTTCTGCGCTACCGCTACTGGCTGCACTACGCCGAAGGCTCGCTGATGCCGCCGCTGCTGATGAAACTCGTGTTCGACGAGGTGGAGAAAGCCCCGCTGCTGGTGCGCCCGATCGCCAAGGCGATCTCGGCCACGGTGCACAAGCGCTTCATCACACCCAACCTCACGCAGCACCTGGACTTTCTCGAAGGTGAACTGGCCACCTCGAACTGGTTCGCCGGGCGCTCGTTCAGCGCGGCCGATGTGCAGATGAGTTTTCCGGTGGAAGCCGCTGCGGCCCGCGCGGGACTGAACGAAAGCCGCCCCAAGCTCATGGACTGGCTGCGCCGCATCCACGCGCGCCCGGCTTACCAGCGCGCGCTGGTGCAGGGTGGGCCGTTTGAGTTGAAGTGAGCGGGCGGGACCGATCCGGCGCCGGGCCGCCCCAAGCCGGATCAGCCCCCTCGGGGGGCAGCGACCCGCGCAGCGGCGGAGCGTGGGGGCCTGCTTCCTTCAGGCACCGTGGCACTTTTTGTATTTTTTTCCGCTGCCGCACGGACAAGGATCGTTGCGCCCCGGTGTCTCGGCCTTGCGGATCGGCTCCACGCGCGGGCCCAGGCTGCGGCCGATCTGGGCCAGGTCGTAAACGGCCCAGATCGCCGCACCGAACGCGTTGAGGCGCTCGTCGCTCACGCTCGGCGGGCCATCTTCGGCGTGCATGTTCACCGTGGGCTTGCCGGTGTCGTCCTCGGTCAGGGCCACCAGGTGGTCCAGCGCCTCGTCGATCCAGGCGGCGGTGTCCTTGTCGCGCGGCGGCTCCCAGTCTTCGGGCCAGTTTTCCACCACGAACATGAAGCCCAGTGCCCACACCTGCGCGTAGGCCGGCAACTCCTGGTCTTTGAAGTCGGCACGTTCGGCTTCGGGCAGTGAAGCCACGGCACCGCGCACGTCCATCAGTTCGGGGTGGTAGCTGCGCTCGTCTTCCAGCGACTCCACCGGCGATGCCAGTGAGAAAGAGACCTCGGCGCTGCGGCGCGCCCACAGCGCCATGAACTGCTCGTACTGCGCGGTGTTGGCGAAGTGCGTGCCGTCTTCCTGCGGTGCGGTGGGCAGGGGGCCGGTGCCCAGCAGCATGGGCAGGAACTCGGCCGGCTCCACCGGGCGGCGTGTGCACAGCAGCGCCGCCATGGCGCCTTCGCAGAACTCCCACTGCGGCACGTCTTCGCCGCGCGTGCGCAGGTCGTCCAGGATCGCGTCGAGGGTGTCGTAGTCGTCGTTGTCCATCGCGCCGGCGGGATCGGGCGATGTGTTCAGGGGGGTGTTCATGGGGATCGTGTGGGCTGCAGAGGCCCGGGTTTTATGATGGGCTGAAGTGTATTCCGGCATGCTCGACCGCCTCAACGCCCTCTACCCCGTGCGCTACACCGCGCTTGGCCTGTGTGTGGTGCTGGCGTTGCTGAGCCTGTTCACGCTGATTGCGTTTGACATCGGTGCTTTCTGGTTCCTGGTGTTCACCGGTCTCTCGGTGGTGGGCGTTCTGGACATGCGGCAAACCAAAAGTTCGGTGCTGCGCAACTACCCCGTCATTGGCCACCTGCGCTTCATGCTGGAGAAGATCCGGCCCGAGATCCGGCAGTACTTTCTGGAAAGCGACAACGAGGCCACCCCGTTTTCGCGCAGCCAGCGCAGTCTGGCCTACGCGCGCGCCAAGGGCGAGACCGACAAGCGCCCCTTCGGCACCCAGGTGGACCAGAACGCCACCGGCCACGAATGGCTCAACCACTCGATGGCGCCCAGCCTGATCGCCTCGCACGACTTCCGCCTCACCATCGGCGGGCCGGGCTGCACACAACCCTATGAAGCGAGCGTGTTCAACATCTCGGCCATGAGCTTTGGCGCGCTCTCGGCCAACGCCATCCAGGCGCTCAACGCAGGCGCGAAACGCGGTGGCTTCGCGCATGACACCGGCGAAGGCTCAATCTCGGCCTGGCACCGGCTGCACGGCGGCGACCTGATCTGGGAGATCGGCTCGGGCTACTTCGGCTGCCGCGACGAGAACGGCCACTTCAGCCCCGAGCGCTTCCAGGCCAATGCGATGGACCCGCAGGTGAAGATGGTCGAGATCAAGCTCAGCCAGGGCGCCAAACCCGGGCACGGCGGTGTGTTGCCCGGCCCCAAGGTCACGCCCGAGATCGCCGCTGCCCGCGGCGTGATCGTGGGCCAGGACTGCGTGTCACCGGCCGCACACAGCGCGTTCTCCACACCCATCGAACTCATGCATTTCATCGTGCGCCTGCGCGAACTCTCCGGTGGCAAACCGGTGGGCTTCAAGCTGTGCATCGGCCACCCGTGGGAATGGTTCGCCATTGCCAAGGCCATGCTGGAAACCGGCATCACGCCCGACTTCATCGTGGTCGATGGCGCCGAGGGCGGTACCGGTGCGGCGCCGCTGGAGTTCACCGACCACGTGGGCGCACCGCTGCAGGAAGGTCTGCGCCTGGTGCACAACACCCTGGTGGGCGTGAACCTGCGCGACCGCATCAAGATCGGCTGCGCCGGCAAGGTGATCAGCGCCTTCGACATCGTGCGCGCCATGGCGATTGGCGCCGACTGGTGCAACAGCGCGCGCGGCTTCATGTTTGCGCTGGGCTGCATCCAGGCACAGAGCTGCCACACCGGCCAGTGCCCCACCGGCGTGACCACCCAGGATCCGGTGCGCCAGCAGGCGCTGGTGGTGCCCGACAAGGCCGAACGCGTGTTCCAGTTCCACCAGCGCACACTCATGGCCTTGCAGGAGCTCATCCAGGCTGCTGGCCTGCAACACCCAGCCGAGATCACCGCCCACCACCTGGTGCGCCGCGTGAACCAGAACGAGGTGCGTCTGCTCGCGAACCTGCTGCCCGAAACCCTGCCCGGCGCCCTGCTGCACGACCTCACTGGCCAGCACGCGGTGTTCAACACCTACTGGCCGCAGGCGCATGCGGACCGCTTCGGGCTGGCTTGAGCAGCAGCTCGCGCCTCAGATGCGCGAGCCGTCTTCCAGAAACCGCTCTTCGCGCACGAACACGCCTTGCGCGTCGTAGGACTTGCGGCGCAGCAGCACACCGCGCTCACCATGTTCGTCTTCCACCGCCAGCACGCCCGCTTCGGTGAAGTACTTCTGCCAGCCCAGCAAGCGGCCGTTGCGCTCCACATTCACCGCCGCAGGGAGACCGTTGTCCCAGAAGCTCTCGGTGGTGCGCTCCTGGTTGCGTCCGTCGCGGCGGATCTGCTGGCGCACTTTCTGCTGGCCGTTCAGGTACCACTGCTGGATGCGCTGCTCGTAACCCTCGGCCCAGGTGGTTTCCTGCGTCAGCTGGCCGCTCTCGGCCCACTCGCGTGAGACCCCCTCGCGGCCTTCGCGGCTGTTGGGGTCGCGCTCGATGAAGTCGGCTTCTGATCGTGGTTGGCCCGAGGGGTAGAACACGCGCTTGATGCGCCGCCCGTCCTTGAGCTCTTCGTTGCGCACGAGCCGACCTTCGCGGTCCAGAACGCTCAGGCGCTGCATCTGGCCCTGCAGATAGCTCACCGTGCCGGCGGGCTGTCCGTCTGCGCGGTGGAGCGTGACCGCACTCGCGCGGCCCGTGTGGCCACACACCTCGCGGTCTTGCGGCACCAGTGTCACGGCGGCGCAGCGCAGCTCGGTCAGGCGACCGTCGGCGAGGTAGCCGATGGTGAGCACGGTGCGCCGGCCAGCCGAGAAGTGCAGCTCCTGCAGGTGGCCGGCCCCGGCAAAGTTTTTCTGCACGCCCACGGCGCTGCCGTCCTCATAGTTTTCCTCTTTGCGCAGCGTGCCCTTGGCGTCGAAGGTGCGCGCCACGCCGTCGCGGTTGCCGCGTTCGTTGAGGCTGTATTCACGACGCTCCCCGTCGGCCAGCACCATGAGCACCGGGCCGACGTACTTGCCGTCGCGCAGGGTCTGGTCGAGCCGGCGCACCTGCCCGCTGTCGTCGGTGCAGCGCATCACGCCGCTCTTGCCGGCGGTGGTGTGGCCGTTGGCGCGGCTCACGCTTTCGCCGTTGAGCTCACAGCTCTGAACGGCCCAGACCTGGGCACTGAACAAGGCGCCCAGGGCCAGCAGCGTCAGACGGATTTCAATCAACATGGGTCGAACTCCATTCACGACACACCTGCACACCGATGCGCGCCAGGCGCTTGGCCATGCACAGCACCGCGTCGTCCTTGCTCACCAGTGTGGCGCGGTGCGCCGCTGCGAGATCAATGAACTTCTGGTCGTCGGGGTCTTTGCAGGTGTAGGCGGCCTTGGGCGCCTCGGCCACGAGGCGCGTGCAGCGGTCGAAGGCGTCGAGCACGTCTTGCGCGGGCCGGGCCTGCGCGTTGAGGCGGCGAGCGATCTGCGGGTAGTCGAGCACACGCACGAGTTCTTCGCGCATGGCGGCGGTGGCGATCCATTGGCCCCCGGCCAGGGCTGCGCGCAACGGCTCGGTGGCCGGGTCTTCAAAGACGAAGAGGTCGAGCGCGATGTTGGTGTCGAGCACGAGCGGGTTCACGAGCGAGGTCTCTTGATCCAGAGATGTCGCGGATCCGGCTTCGCCGGTCCTAGACATCGCCCCCTTGAGGGGGACGCGCGGAGTGCGGCGGGGGTGCCTCCCGCCTTGCCGTCAAGTCAAAGCGGAACAACCGGCATTCGATCGGGCCGTTCCATAGCGGCACGCGGCGCGATTCCTTGAAGCGCATCTTGCCGGGCAGCTTGAGGTCGGGCGTGAGCAGCCAGGCTGTCCATCCGGCGTAGTGGCTTTTCCAGTGGGCGGCGAGCTGGTTGAAGAAGTCGCTGCCGTCGCCACCGTCGGGCATTTGCGCGCTCTCCCTTCCGAGTCCAGGCGCAGGCGGTGCGGCTTTGCCCACCGTGAAGGTGCGCGGCTCGCGCGGCGCCATGCGCTGGGCGCGGGCGCTCGCACGGTCTTCCGAACTCTGGCCCGCCACACCGGCGGCGGCAATGCGCTCGCCATACGGGGGGTTGAGCAGCATCACGCCGGGTTTGTCGCTCGGCGGCATGCGCTGCAAGGCGTCGCCGCCGCGCAGTTCGATGGCGTGGGCCACGCCGGCGCGCTCGGCGTTGCGCTGCGCAAAGTCGACCATGCGGAAGGACACGTCGCTGCCGAACACGATGGGCGCGTGGCCTTCGGGCCAGTCGCGTTGCTGGCGCTCGGCCTCTTCCAGAAGCGGTATCCACACGTGCGACTGGAACGGCAGCAGCTTTTCGAATGCAAACCGGCGCAGCAGGCCGGGCGCGATGTTGAGCGCGATCTGCGCGGCTTCGATCACCACCGTGCCACTGCCGCAGCAGGGGTCGTACAGCGGCACGATCTCGTCCAGCGGCTGGTCGGCACACGCGTCCCAGCCGGTGGCGGCGATCATGGCCGCGGCCAGGGTTTCCTTCAGCGGCGCGTCGCCCTTGTCTTCGCGCCAGCCGCGCTTGAACAGCGGCTCACCCGAAGTGTCGATGTACAGACTCACGGTTTCGGTGGTCAGGTGCACGTAGATGCGCACGTCGGGCCAGGTGGTGTTGACGCTGGGACGCTCGCCGCGCTTTTCGCGGAAGCGGTCGCAGATCGCATCTTTCACCTTGAGTGCGGCGAAGTTCAGGGAAGTCAGCGGGCTGTGCTGCGCGGTGATCTCGACCTTGATGGTCTGCGCCGGCGTGAACCAGATCTCCCACGCCACCTCGCTGGCGGCGTGGTACAGGTCCTGTTCCGATCGGTATCCACCGTGCCAGAGCTGCACCAGCACGCGCTGCGTGAGGCGACTGTGCAGATTCAGGCGCATGGCGTCGCGCCACGAGGCGTTGAGTGCGACACCGCCGCGCGCCTTGTGCGGCGCGTCCACGCCGGTGATGCGCTTCACCTCGGCGGCGAGCATGTCCTCCACGCCGGCGGCGCAGGGGAGAAAAACTTGTAGCTGGTTCAAAGCGATTTTCTAAGGTTGGCCGGGGCGATGCGCAGCGCCTCGCGGTACTTGGCCACCGTGCGGCGCGCACACTCGATGCCCTGCTCGCGCAGCAGGTCGGAGAGCTGGTTGTCCGACAGGGGCTTGGTGGCCTCTTCGGCGGCGATGAATTGTTTGAGCAGCGCACGCACGGCCGTGCTCGACGCGTTGCCGCCAGTCTCGGTGCCCAGCGACGAGCCAAAGAAGTACTTGAGCTCGTAAGTGCCGAACGGCGTGGACATGTACTTGGCGGTGGTGACGCGGCTGATGGTGGACTCGTGCAGGCCGAGCTCGTCGGCGATCTCGCGCAACACCAGCGGGCGCATGGCGAGTTCGCCGTGCATGAAGAAGTTGCGCTGGCGCTCGACGATGGCGCTGGACACGCGCAGGATGGTGTCGAAGCGCTGCTGGATGT
>LNFM01006495.1_pt1 | contig 19206 bp, 14 predicted proteins | sample 596031 | NCBI WGS metagenome assembly LNFM01 (sample SAMN04254537, study PRJNA301005) | activated carbon metagenome | isolation source: dual media filters at the Ann Arbor, Michigan drinking water treatment plant | place: USA: Ann Arbor | reverse complement strand
CGGGTCCTGCCCCGCGATCCGGACGTCGTATCCCCTAGTGAGGCAACCATCCATCTGGGTGAGCGCAGGCACGAGCCCGTATTGCAGCACCTCTTCCAGCCCGGCCGCATCCTTCTCCCCGATCAGGTTGCGGATCTGCAGAATGTTGTTCTGAATACGCTTGTTCCACTCGATGAACACGTCGTCATAGCCGCGCTTACGATGCCGCAGTTCATCGAGATCGGCGTTGCGCCTCAGGCTCGACACGACGAGCCCCGCCCGCGCACGGCGCTCATAGACGAGATCGGCCATACCCTGCACGGCATCGCGACGCGCCAGATGGTTGGTGTAAGTCTGCCCCAGCCAGGCACCGACACTCGCCGTGACGATGCCGTTGAGCACGGCCGTCAGCAGAGCGAACACGACGAGATAGTGTCGCATGATGCCGGACTCGCGCAGCAGTTGCAGGGGAGAGGCCATGGTCGCTCCTGTCGGTTCGCCACCGCGGTCGATACGCCCCGCCAACCGAGCCTGCAAGTGCCGGCACTGCATGCCAGAGAGCCCCTCCCTTGAGCCCTGACTTTCTCAGTCGCTGAAATGGCAAGGGTCGGGAAGCTCTCTGCCCCGTGTCGGGAGGCAGGAGTTACGATCCGGCCGCAGGCCGCAGCCAACCTGCCACCAAAACAGGACCCACTGGCTGCCGTGTCGCGAATACCCGCCGGAGGCAAGCCCACGGAATTCAGGCCCCGTTCAGCAGTCATCCCCGATAACGCCGCAGTCATTGCCCGAACTCTTGGCGTGGACCGCAGCGGATGACCACGATGAAGTGGCTCGGAATTCACCTGATCAGCGCGACGGTAGCCGTCGGATCTGTCATTCATGCAGTATCCGCACAGCACCTTCCATCCACGACGGCGCCGGAGCTTTCGAGCTTTCAGAGCGCCGAGCAGGATATGCTCGCTCGCGCCCGCGCCGAGAGAGAACAACAACGGCACGTCTCTCCGGAACCACCGGACGTCGGCGACACGGTCCGCGACCGAGCTATCCAGGCCGAAGTCGACCGCCGTGTCCGCGAGGCAGAACGCGAGGCCGAGCTCGATGCGGTAACCGCAGCGATCAGGCGCAGTTCAGCCTATCGACCAACCAGCCCACACGACGGGCAACCGGTCGATGCCCCGGAACTCCCCACTGCCCGGGAGGAAGCATTCTCGGCGCCGACCACGATGATCACCGCGCCGGCGCGCGCGACCGTGCTGCTCAAGATGGCGCCCGGCCGCACCGGCATCCGCGCACTCGCCCCGACCGCCGATCCGATCTTGTGCATGCCCGACGTCTGCTGGATCAGCCGCGGACCGGATCGCGATGCGCGCATGGTTCCGCGCCGCAAGGCACTGGGGCCGCTCAACACGCTCGGCAATCGCGCAGGCGCCTGCAACGACAGCGTCCATTGCGTTTTTCGCAACGTCGAATTGGCGGCCGCTTCCACCATCGTCCAACCGGTCGATCTGCGCATCCTGAAGCACGACTGGCGCGCAGCGCTCGCAGCGCGAATTGACGAGACATGTCGCATCGAGCACCGCACGCTTACCTGTGCCGAGTGGCAATCCGGCGGTGACTATCGCCTATGGGTCGTTCCCGAAGCGATTGCTCAGGCGGCCGGCGGCGCAGGGCTCAGGAGCGCCCTAGGGCGGAATAGATCCGCCGCGCAGTCACCACATTTCTGAACGCAGAAGCTCTGAACTGGCCGGACCTCAGCCGCCCAATCGTCGAGTCGCCGAAACGAGTTCATGCACGATACCGGGCTCGGTCATAGCGTGACCGGCATCCGGCACGAGCCGCAGCTCCGAGCGCGGCCAGGCCTTGTGCAGATCCCAGGCATTCTTGAAGGGTGTACACATGTCGTAACGCCCATGCACGATCACGCCAGGAATGTCGGCGAGCTTCGAGGCATCACGCAGGAGTTGACCTTCGCTTTCGAGAAACCCGCCGTTCACGAAATAATGGCACTCGATCCGAGCGAACGCGAGGGCGTAGGTCTCGTTCGCGAAATGCCTGATGCGATCGGGATCTTCGTAAAGGGACAGGGTCGAGCCCTCCCACACGCTCCACGCCTTCGCCGCCGAAACCTGAACGGCACGATCCTTGTGCGTGAGCCGCTTGTAATAGGCCCCGATCATGTCATCGCGTTCATCCGGCGGAATCTCAGCCAGATAGTTCTCGAACGCATCCGGGAAAATCCAACTGGCGCCTTCGGTATAGAACCAGCGCAATTCTTCCGAGCGCAACAGAAAGATGCCGCGCAGAATGATTCCCGAAACGCGGTCGGGATGCGTCTCTGCATAAGCGATCGAGAGCGTCGAGCCCCAAGAGCCTCCGAACAATTGCCAGCGCTCGATGCCGAGCCGCTTGCGGATCAATTCCATATCCGCGACGAGATCCCACGTCGTGTTGCTGTCGAGACTGGCGTGCGGTGTCGAACGCCCGCATCCCCGCTGGTCGAACAGGATGATGCGGTAGCGATCGGGATCGTGGCAGCGCCGCATCGTCGGATTCGATCCTCCGCCCGGCCCGCCGTGAACGACGATGACGGGGTTACCGTTCGGATTGCCGGACTGCTCGAAATATAGTTCATGCCCGCCGGGTACGCTGATGCGCGACTGCATGTAGGGCTCTATCGGCGGATAGAGTCCGATACGACCACGGTCGTAGTCCCTCGCGTACATCCGGCTGAATACTCCGTTGATCGAATGAGATGAAGCGACTGCAGGCCACAACATAGTGGCGCGAGGCCCGCGCGACAAAGTAGAGCCGAAAGCCGAACCTTGACACCGACAGTTAGTCTCGGATGAAGGCCTGATGCAATCAGGTCGCCTGCGCCCATTAGATCACGACCGAAATGCCGTCGACCCTGGCACCCCCGGCAACACTGATATGTTTCTGTTTGAGATGAAACCCGTCTGCCGCGTAGCTGAGCCGCGTATTCGAGACGCAGCGCACTTCAGACCGGATGGATCGACCCTGCAGTGTCGAAAAACGGGGCCTAGAAGTACAGCTGACCGACCTCCACACTGCGGGGGCGTGTCGAGGCCGGTCAAGCCATGTCGACGAACGCAGGCGGTGCGCTCGTGGCCTCACTATCACCACATTCACGCATGGTCGTCGAATCGAATAGAAATTTCGATCGGAGATTGCATTCAGGATGTGGCCATAAAGCAACATCGTGACGACATTCGAATGAGCCGGGCGAACTAAGTGCTATGCCAAACCACTAAGCAATGACGCCAAAGTTCCAGCAGCACTCGGATCATCTACCCAAACAGTTCGTTGAAAATCAGAGGATTGAGATGGTGGCAAGCCTGAAAGGCGACCGCGATGAACACACGGAGCGCCTCGGACTTCGAACGATCTCTTCAGGCCAACACCGAAGCCGCGCCGATCAATATTGAACCATCGATCGGCTACTCGCGCCGAAGCACGGAATTGACGAGCCTGTTGGCAAGGCCGTTCGCCTGGAACGTCCGCTTCAATTCGTCCGGATCGTAAACCGTCTCGACCCACTCGAAGAACGGCATAGGCCGGTCCTTGGTATCGGCGAGGTAACGCTCGAAGAAAGCGTCCAGCACACCCGTATCGGCTTGTCGAATATGGCCGTACCGCAATGAAAGCTGCTCGATCGCCTGCTCGATGGGAACCCCGCCACGCAGGTGTTGATAAAGCACGCTCATCAGGCCCGCGCGATCCGCGCCGGACTTGCAATGCATCAGGATGGGATACTCGACCGTCTCGAACAATTCGCGCGCGCCGCGCAGTTCCTCGAGCGACGGAGCAGCCCGTGAGCGCACTTGATAATTGACCAGCTTCACACCGTAACGGCGGCACGCAGCCTGCTCCAGCCAATAGCTACCGCACAACCGCTCACCCCTGAGGTTCACGATAGTACGCACGCCAAGCAGCGCGGCTTGCTTGATTTGGTGTGGGGCGGGCTGTGCTGCCCGATAGGCATTTTGATCGAGACGATGCCGGTTGCCGTAAAAAATACGGAAAATACCGTGATCCAGCAGCAGCATGTCGAGATACGATGCCGGCGTTCCGACAATCTTGCGCAGCCAAAGCGGCGTGTCGTCCACGAGGGACTGCCGCCACACGAGCGTAACACGCTTGACGGCACGTCGCGCCTGCTTGCCGAGACTGCCGATCGCCATAGAAATTGCTGGTCACCCGGTTGCTGCGATAGCGCGCGATGCCTGCATCGCACGCCTGAAGTTCAGGCCGCCTGGCCAAATCATTCTGGCTTTGCAATCGCTCAATATCCGCTATAGGAACCGGCTGCAAGGGGGCGGCCATCATAGTGACGTGATCGGGATCACCCGGATTTCTTCTCGGGGGCTTGGCGTTCGTTCGACTCGTAGTTTGCAAAGTGCGGCTCGCCCAGGCGATTTCGAGCCGCTTGGCGCGCATACGATTCAGGCCGAATGCCTGAACAATCCACATTGGACAATCCAGACACCAGGGCTTGCGAGGGCTCAACCGTAGTATGGCTGGAACGCCGACAAGAAAGATGCGGATGGGCCGTCTCGCGGGCGGTTCCCTTGCGCGCTACATCGACCTCGTCTACCGGACGTCGCGCGTGCTGCGCGAGCCGGAGGGTGCGAGCCTCGACGCGTTTCTGCGCGCCAACGGCCCGGCAATCGTCGCCGTCTGGCATGGCCAATTTCTGATGGCTCCGCAGGCAAAACCTCTCGAAGTTCCACTTGCCATAATGCTAGCGCGGCATGGTGACGCCGAGTTGTTCGCCGAAGCACTCGCCCGCTTCAATACGACGCTCATTCGCGGCGCCGGCGCCAATGGACGCCTCAAGGACCGCGGTGGAGCTTCCGCTCTACGCGGAGCACTGCGGACACTTCAGCAAGGCATCCACGTTGGAATGACCGCAGACGTTCCCCCCGGCCCCGCGCGCAAGGCCGGGATGGGGATCGTGACCCTGGCCGCGATGTCGGGCCGCCCGATCATCCCTCTGGCCGCCGCGAGCAGCCGGTTCCGCGTGCTGGACACCTGGAGCCGGATGACGGTGAACCTTCCCTTCGGCGATCTGGCCTGCGTTTTCGGCGACCCCATCCACGTCCCCCGGAACGCGGACGCCGCCACCCTGGAAGCCATCCGTCAATCCGTCGAGCGTGGTCTCGACCGGGCGACCGCCCGCGCTTACCGGCTGGCTGGCGCCGACATCACACGAACTTACCCTCCCGGAACGACCGTCCGACATGGCGGGCTCGAACGTGAGCCCCCATCCCCACCGGGTTTCGCGCTGAAGAGCTACCGTGCCGTAACCCGCATGCTGCGACCGGCGGTTCCCCTCCTGCTCGGCGCACGCGCACGCCGCGGCAAGGAGGAGCCAGAGCGTCGAGGCGAGCGGCTCGGCATCGCCGCGACACCCCGGCCGGCGGGTGAGATCGCCTGGATACATGCCGCGAGCGTCGGCGAGCTCAACGCCGTGCTCCCGCTCGCCGAGACGATGCGAGCCGCCCGTCCAGGCCTGCGGGTTCTTTTCACGACCGGCACCGTCACGTCGGCGCGCATCGCCGAACTGCGCATGCAGCCAAGCGACTTCCATCAGTACATGCCTCTCGATTCGACGAAATTCGTCGCCCGCTTTCTTGATCATTGGCACCCCGATGCGGCGATCCTGACCGAAAGCGAGATCTGGCCGAACATGATCCTCGCGTGTGGCGCGCGCTCGATCCCTCTGACCCTCGTCAATGCCCGCATGTCCCAGCGTTCCTTCGAGCGATGGAAGCGGTTGGAGCGTATCGCCCGGCCACTCTTTTCCCGCTTCGATCTCGTCCTCGCCCAGAACGAGGAGATGGCGGAGCGCTTCCGTAACGTAGGCGCCGCTAACGTCTTCAGCGTCGGCAACCTTAAGATCGACGCGCCACCACCGCCGATCGACGAAGCAGCCCTCATCCGTTTGCGGGAGGCGCTCGGCGACCGCCCGTGCTATGTCGCCGCCAGCACGCACGAAGGCGAAGAGCAGATCATCGCCGCGGCCCACCGCCTTGTCGCTCGCCGCCATGAGCGCGTCTGTACGATTATCGCGCCTCGCCACCCCGAACGCGGCATCGGGATCGCCGAAGCGATGAAATCGCAGGGGCTCTCGACCGTTCTCCGATCTACGGGCGCGCTGCCCACGGATACGACCGACATCTATATCGCCGACACCATCGGCGAACTCGGAACACTCTACGCCCTGAGCTCAGTCGCCTTCATCGGCGGCTCCCTGATCGCGCGCGGCGGTCAAAATCCTATCGAAGCCGTGCGCCACGGCGCAGCCGTCATTTCGGGCGCACATTGGTCGAACTTCTCCGATGCCTATGACGCCCTCTCCGCATGCGGAGGCGTCACCCGCGTCACCGACGCCGCCTCGCTCGCCGAGGCGATCGAGCGGCTACTCTCCGATCCCCAGGAGTTGGCCCGGTCCAGAGCAGCTGGCCAGACAGCCTTCCAGCGCATGTCCGGCGCGCTCAGCCGTTCGGTGAACGAGATCACCAAGCTTCTCCCGGAAGGCAGGGAGCTGGCCAGTGCCGGTTCGTGAACCCCGCTGGTGGTACGCCGAAAATGGCGCCTGGCAGAAACACCTGTTGGCCCCGATCGCGCGGATATGGGGATGGTCTGCCGCTCGCCGCCTCGCTCGCATGAAACCGGAGCGCGCAGCACTGCCGGTCGTCTGCGTCGGCAACTTCACCGCGGGAGGCACCGGCAAGACGCCGCTTTCGATCCTGATCGCACGCCTGCTGATCGCCTCCGGCGAGCGCCCCGTATTCCTGACGCGCGGCTACGGTGGCCGCGTGCGCGGACCTCACCGCGTCGATCCGGCACTCGATACAGCCGCCGACGTCGGCGACGAACCGCTGCTGCTCGCGCGCCATGCCCCCGTGATCGTCGCCCGCGATCGCCCAGCCGGCGCACGCTTGGCTGCATCCGACTGCGGCCTCTCGCCACCGACCGTCATCATCATGGATGACGGGCTCCAGAACCCGGCCTTGGCGAAGGATCTCGTAATCGCCGTCGTCGATGGCGTGCGCGGCCTCGGCAATGGCGCCGTGATCCCCGCCGGCCCGCTGCGTGCCGCGTTGCCGGTCCAGTTTTCACTGGCCGACGTCATCGTCGTCAACGCATCGCCGGGAGCCGACGCGGAACGCGTCCTGGCTGTGGCGACACATCTCCGCGACAGCTTCCAAGGCCCCGTGATCGAAGCACGTGTCGAACCCGATCTGTCGGACCTGGACCTCCAAGGCTCGCGCGTCCTGGCGCTCGCCGGGATCGCCAATCCTGCTCGGTTCTACGTGTTGCTCGAACAGCTGGGAGCGGAAATCGCGGCGCGCGCGGAGTTCGCAGACCACCATTCCTTTACCGACGCCGACGCATCCGCGATCCTGGCCGATGCGAAGCGCTTCGACGCCCGGGTCATCACGACAGAAAAGGATCTCGTCCGCCTCGCAGGAGCCGCTGGCGCACGCGCCAGATTGAGGGAAGCAGCTATCGTGCTGCCTATCCATTTGAAACTCGATCAACGCGACGAGTTACGGCTGGCATCACTGGTTAAAGGCGCCCTGATACAGCGCCGCAAACAGCCGATCAGACCTTGATGCGGCCCTTCTGGCGCAGCTCCACATACCGCTTCATCGAAACGTCGGCCGACGCATACGGCTCCTGCAGCTCGACGTTCCAATACCTGAGGTCGGCCAGGGCGATGATCTGCCCGGAAACGGCGCAGCGAACGAAATCGCCAGGCGCTAGAACCTGATACTCGCCGTGCATGTAGCGCACCCGAGCTTCGCCCCGAAGGCCGAACAGCTTGTCGATCCTGTTCATTTCCGCACCGATCTCCCGCGCATATCGTGTCCCGGCCGGAAACGGAGCGGGAAAGGCATAACCTCTCGCAAGGTGCGTGCCCCAACGTCAAGCGTCGAGGCCAGAGCGCCGCAGGCATGAAGAGAGCGCCGCAGGCAAAAAGAGAGAGAAAGGCAAGGGCGATAAGCGCAGGCGTGATGACAACCGGCTCACCCGCCGAACAACTGGCGCTGTCCGAGGTTCCGGAACAGCTGCTGGACGATGCCCTGGTCGTTGGTATTCGCCGACGGCGTGGTACGGCTGATGAAATCGAAGACCTTGCCGTCCTTCATGCCGTAGTTCGCGACCCGCTCGACCTTGCCGGCCTGAGTGAAGTAGATAGCCAGCACCTGTCGGTCGGTCTCGGTCGGCTTGAAGAACGCGCTCTGCTGCATCGTGCTGGAAATGTAGTAGTAGGCATCGCCGCGACCGACGGCCGCTACCGTCGCCGGACTTCCAAGGACCTGCCGAACCTGATCCTGCGACATCCCTTGCGCGACTTGGCTGACATCCTGCTCGGAAAGCTGTGTCCCGTGCTTGGTCACGACCGTGCTGCAACCCGCAACCGAGGCAGCCACGAACACTGCAGCAACGAAGCCTCGTCCGGTGAGCCGGATCAGCGCACTGCGCAACTTGTTCTGGGCGAAATCATGCATAGGCCGTCTTCCCCCGAGGAACATGCTGGTCGAACCCACCGCCCCTGCCGCATCCGGCTTCGGCGCGTGACGACCTAGCGGTTCCGGCTCATAAAGTTTGCCGCCACCTTCGCGCGCCTGCGTATCACCAGCAATTCGACGATTCGGCTGAACCGAGAAGCAGGCCAGATCCATAAACTACGATTCGCAGTTCAAGTCTTACGGGCATAGACCGCCGGAGCGGCAGTTTGCAATGCGAGCCCCAACGTACATATGTGAGTCATCCGAAAGTGAGTGAGTGAGCCTTGTGTGGATAGATTGGATTCGACATACCGGAAGCGCCGAAGTCCCGACCTCTCAACTCACCCACTTTATTAGAAGAGACGCCGAACCTGGATTGTCCCATGCCCGCTCATCGCTCCCTGTGGGACGTGCTGACTCGCCGCCAACCCCACGACACCACGGCAACAGACCTTTATGGCCGCCTCGTGGCGCATGCCCGCACGCCCGCGTTCTATGCCGTCCACGGCGTGCCCGACACCCCAGAAGGCCGGCTCGAGCTGATCGTGCTGCACCTCGTCCTTATGCTCCGCCGTCTCGCAAAGGACGGCGAACCCGGATCGTCCCTGTCCCGGGCCATCTCCGAAACCTTCGTCACCGACATGGACGACTGCATGCGAGAGATGGGCGTCAGCGACATTTCCGTGGCTCGCAAGGTGAAGAAGGTCGCCGCCGCTCTGTTCGACCGCATCCGCGACTACGGCGCCGCCCTCGACAAGGGCGATCGCGACACGCTGTCGGCCCTGATAGCCCGCCATATCCAAGAAGCGCCCGCGATAACTGCCGGCGCGAACCGCATTGCCGACTTCGCATTCGACGCCGAAGCAGGCCTGGCCCATGCCGAACTCGACGAAATCAAGCACGCGGCGCTTCCATTTCCCACGATCACGGAATGAAATAATGGATTTGATTCGATGACAGACACCGACACCGATATCTCACGAACCTGGATTCACCTGACGACCGACATCCCCTCCCGTGGGTTGGACGCCAAGCGCGCAGCGACGCCGGAAGAATGTGGCGAGCTTGCCCGCACCCTCGCGGTCCCCGCCGTAGAGCGCCTCGAGATCCGCTATAACATCAAGCCGCTCTCGGGTGGCCGCTATCGACTAGACGGCACCCTGAACGCCGCCGTCGTCCAATCCTGCATCGTGACGCTGGAACCGGTCCCAACCATCATCGAGGACCGCATGGAAGTCGAATTCCGCTCCGATTCGGCAAAGGAGCCACAGGGCAAGCTCGGCGAGGAACTGATCGTGCTCGAAGTACCGGAGTACGAGCCGTTGGAGCAAAACCGGCTCGACGTAGGCCGCATCGTGGCGGAAACCCTTGCCGCCGCTTTGCCCGCTTATCCCCGTGCACCCGGCGCTGCGCTGGAAAAGAACGAAGCAGGTCCAGCCGAACCGGGCCCTGTCAATCCCTTCGCAGCACTCGCCAGCTGGAAGCCGAAAACGGACGAATGACACGCAGAAGATGGCTACGGCCAGATAGCAACGGCCAGACAGTGACATAGCCGCGACATCCCCCCGACAAACCGGTTGTCACCTTCTCGCAAAGCGCTATGGTGCAGCGCTTTTGATGAGGATTTCCGCCAGCCGGAAGCTGTCTCCCCTTCGGCATTTTCGATCGGCGAAACAGAGGCCGCGGCATGGCGTCACCGCTGCGACACGACAGACGACACCTGATCCCAGGTCGGCGTTGACGTGGCGCGGTTCAGCAGAGATGAAAGCAACGAAAACCGCATGCCGGGCAGTCTCATCATCGCCTTGGACGCCATGGGTGGCGACTTCGGACCGGAGGTCGTGGTGCCCGGAGCATCGATTTCCGCCGTCCGGCACCCCCAGATCAGTTTTCTCATGTTCGGCGACGAAGCGCGTATCCGCCCGCTCGTGGAAAAGGACCCAAAGCTCGTCGGCCGCGTCGAAATCATCCACACGACGCAGACCATCGCGATGGATGCCAAGCCCAGTCACGCGATCCGAAGGGGCAAGGGCTCGAGCATGTGGCTGGCGCTCGAAGCGGTCCGCGAAGGACGCGCCGCCGTTGCCGTGTCTGCCGGAAATACCGGCGCGCTTATGGCGCTATATCGCCTCATGCTGAAACCCTTGGGCGACATCGAACGCCCCGCGATCGCCGCCATCTGGCCTACGCTACGCGCCGAGTCACTCGTCCTCGACGTCGGCGCCAACATCGGCGCGACCTCCCGCCAGCTCTGCGATTTCGCCTTGATGGGCGCCGGCATGGCCCGCGCCTTGTTCCATCTCGAGCGACCCACCGTAGGTCTGCTCAATGTCGGTGTTGAAGAGATCAAGGGCGCCGAAGAGGTCAAGGAAGCGCACCTCTGGCTGAAGAACGCAATGGGTCTGCCGTTCGAATACGCCGGCTACGTCGAAGGCGACGACATCGGCCAGGGCAAGGTCGACGTCGTCGTGGTCGAAGGTTTCGCCGGCAACATCGCGCTGAAGACCGCCGAAGGCACCGCCCGCCAGATCGGCACATGGCTGCGCGAAGCGATGACCGGCTCGGCGCTCTCCAAATTCGGCGCTCTCCTTGCGCAGGGCGGTTTCCGCGCCTTGAAGCGGAAGATGGATCCACGTCGCGTAAACGGCGGCACATTCCTCGGCCACAATGGTCTGGCGATAAAGAGCCATGGCGGTACGGACGCCCTCGGCTTTGCGAGCGCCATCGATCTCGGCTACGACATGGCATCGCACGGGCTGGTCGAGCGGCTTCGCGCCGATCTCGATGCATTCCATGGCGCACTGAGAAACGGCGTTACCGCTCCCCCCGCCACAGGTGGCGCGGCGGGGACGTAAGGGACGATGAATATGCTCCAGCCGCAGAGGAATGGCGCGGAGCAGATAGCGAGGGAAAGAGCGTGGCTGTCATCCGTTCCGTGATCAAGGGCGTCGGCGCCTACCTGCCCAAGCGGCGCATGACCAACGACGACCTGTCGAAGATCGTCGACACGACGGACGAGTGGATCGTCGAACGCACGGGCATCCGCGCCCGCCATATCGCAGCCGAAGGCGAGCGCACGTCGGACCTCGGCTTTGCCGCAGCAAAGAAGGCGCTCGAACGATCAGGGCTCGAACCTGCCGACATCGACCTGGTGATCTGCGCCACCGCCACGCCCGACCGTACCTTCCCCGCGACCGCCGTTCGCATCCAGCACATGCTCGGCATCGAGCACGGGGCGGCATTCGATGTGCAGGCCGTCTGCTCGGGCTTCGTCTTCGGCCTCGCAACCGCCGACAATTTCCTGAAAGCGGGCCAGTTCAAACGCGCCCTCGTCGTTGGCGCCGAAACATTCTCTCGCATTCTCGATTGGCAGGACCGCACCACCTGCGTTCTGTTTGGCGACGGCGCCGGTGCCGTCGTACTCGAAGCCCAGGCCCAGACCGGCACCCGCGACGACCGCGGCATTCTTTCGACGCGCATCCGCTCCGACGGCCGCTACGAAGACCTGCTCTACGTCGATGGCGGCCCGGGCTCCACCCGCACGACCGGCCATCTCCGCATGAACGGCCGCGAAGTCTTCCGGCACGCCGTCAACAAGATTTATGGCGTCATAGAAGAGACCCTGCACGAGACGGGCTACACCCCCGATGAAATCGACTTGTTCGTTCCCCACCAAGCGAACGCCCGCATCCTCGACGGTATCGCCAGGAAGCTCAAAGTTTCGCCCGAGAAGATCGTCGTGACGCTGTCCCAGCAGGGCAACACTTCGGCTGCATCGATCCCGCTCGCCCTCAACGATGCGTGGGAGCATGGCCGTGTGAAGGAGAACGGCCTCGTCCTCATGGAAGCCATGGGCGGCGGCTTCACCTGGGGTGCCGTTCTGGCGCGGTGGTAATCCGTTGGGTGCGGTAGCGGAGCGTTCCCCACCACAGTCACGTCGTAGCGGTGCGGTATAGGAATGCTCCCTCGCACTCTACAAATCATGCTCACTCCGCCGGCAGCACAACGGCATCGGGCGGTGCATTCCGCCACGGCCACTGCCCCTCGCGCATGCGCTGGAAAGTGACGTAGAGCATCGGTATCAGAAAGATACCCAGCACCGTCGCCGCGATCATGCCGGCGAGCACCGGCAGACCGACCGCATACATGCTGTCCGCACCCGGCCCCGTCGCCCGCACCAGCGGCACGAGACCGACGATGAACGCGATACTCGTCATCATGACAGGCCGGAACCTGAGCCGTGCGCCGCTCACGGCCGATTCCAGGATCGTCTCTCCCGCAGCTCGCCGCTCCAGCGCGAACTCGGTGATCAGGATCGCGTTCTTGGCTGCCAACGCGATCAACACCACGATACCGATCTGCGCATAGATCACGAAACTCTCGCGCATCACCATCAGGCCGGCGAGCGCCCCCAGCACCGCGACGACGACCGACAACAGCACGGGGATCGGCACGTTCCAGCTCTCGTAGAGCGCCACGAGGAACAGGAACGCGAACACGAACGCAAACCCGATCACGATCGGTGTCTGCCCCGCAGATGCCTTCTGCTCAAGCGCCTGCCCGGTCCATTCGTAAGCGAAGCCAGCCGGCAGCGTGCGCGCCGAGACCTCTTCCATCGCCGCAACTGCCTCACCGTCTCCGCGACCAGCATCGGGACTGCCGTTGATGCTGATCGCGCGATAGTTGTTGTAGCGCACGATCGTCCGCGGCCCCACGCTGAGTTCCGCCCGCGCAACCGACGACAGCGGCACCATCTGCCCGTCGCGGTTGCGAATCTGGATGGCATAGATCGACTGCATCGACGTCCGGAACTCCGCTTCCGCCTGCAGGCGCACCGTCCACGTCCGACCGAGAAGCCCGAAATCGTTGATGTAGTAGCCGCCCAGCGTCGACTGCAGCGCGGAGAACACACTCGACAGGTTGAGGCCTAGCGCCTGCACCTTGTCGCGATCGATATCGAGCCGGATCTGCGGCGTGGTCGCCTCGTAGGTCGAGAACACGCGCGCGAGTTCCGGCCGCTGGTTGGCCGCAACGATCAGCCCGCGCATCGTAGCCGCGATCGCCGTCGGCTCCTGGCCTTCGAGCGCTTCGAGCACGTACTCGAACCCGCCGGTCTGCCCCAGGCCCGATATCGACGGCGGATTGAGTGCGATGAAGAAGCCGTCTGTCTGGCTCGCGAGCAGGCGCGAAATGCGCTGTGCGACCGCCGTCGAATGCTGCGCCGCACCGACACGCTCGGAATAGTCCTTGAGCCGGACGAAGAGCACGCCCGTATTGGGCGCAGCGCCACCGCCTAGGAAGTCCAGCCCCAGCACCGCCAGGACCGACGCCACCGCGGGATCACTGCGAATGGCCGCCTCCGCCTTCGTCGCCGCCTCGCTCGTCCGGTTGAGTGACGCCGCTGGCGGCAGGTTGAACACTGCCATCAGGTAGCCCTTGTCCTCCGTCGGCAGGAAACCCGATGGCGTGCGGTTGAACGCAAAATAGATCCCGAGCACCGTCGCCAGCACCGCCGCGATGCTCACCGCAGCCATCCGCACGAGTCGTGATACGACGCTCGCGTAGCCGTGCCCCACTCTGTCGATCGCGCGCGTGATTCGCGCCATGATCCCGGAAGGATGCCCGGGACGCAGCAGCACCGCACACAGCGCCGGCGATAGCGTCAGCGCATTGATTGCCGAGATCACCATCGCGGCCGAGATCGTCACAGCGAACTCGCGGAACAGCACACCGCTGCTGCCGGGCAGGAACGCCACCGGCACGAACACCGACAGCAGCACCAACGTTATAGCGATCACCGGCCCGGCGATCTCACCCATTGCCTTGCTGGTCGCCTGCGCCGGCGTGAGGTTGGGCTCGGCCTCCATAACCCGCTCGACATTCTCGACGACCACGATCGCATCGTCGACCACGATGCCGATCGCGAGCACCAGTGCCAGTAGAGAAATACTGTTCGCCGAGTAGCCGAGCGCCAGTAGCACCGCGAACGTACCGATCACCGCGACCGGCACTGCGATCAGGGGAATCAATGTCGGCCGCAACCGCCCGAGAAACACGAACACCACGAGAGCCACGAGCACGAACGCTTCGAGCAGCGTGTGAACGACCTTCTCCATCATCGCGGAAACGAAGTCCGCGGTGTTGTAGATGAAGGAGTAGGTAACGCCGGCGGGAAATCGCGTCCGAAGATCTTCGAGCCGCTTGGTCACCGTCTTGGCGACGGCCACCGCGTTGGCACCGGGCGACAGATAGATGCCGATCGCGGCAGTCGGCCGGCCGTTGAAGGTCGCCATCGTGTCGAAGCTCGCCGCTTCGAGCTCCAGCTTGGCGACATCGCGCAGGCGCACGAACGAGCCGTCCGCCTCGGCCCTGACCACGATTGCGCCGAACTCCTGCACCGAGGCGAGCCGCCCCTTGGTTGAGACGGTCAATTGCAACCGCTGATCGGTGCTGAACGGTGCAGCACCGATTCGGCCGGCTGCCGCTTGTTGATTCTGAGCCCGAACTGCAGCGATCACATCTTCCGTCGTGAGGCCGAGGTTGGCGAGACGCTGCGGATCGAACCAGATCCTCATCGAGTAGTCGCGCGCACCGAAAATGGCCGCGTCCCCGACGCCATTGATACGCTTGATCTCGTCGATGATGTTGATGGTCACGAAATTGCTGAGGAACAGCTGGTCATGCTTCTCCTCGGTGGAGTGGAAGGTGAACACCTGCAACAGGTCCGTCGAGACCTTGGCGATGTTGAGCCCGGTGTTGCGGACTTCCTGAGGCAGCTTCGCCGTCGCGAGATTCGCGCGGTTCTGTACGTTGACCGTCGCGATGTCGGGATCCGTGCCGAGAGCGAACGTCACGTTGAGCGTGTAAGAGCCGTCGCTGGCCGACGTCGATTTCATATAGCGCATACCGCTCACGCCGTTGATGGCGTTCTCGAGCAGCTGTCCGACGCTTTCTTCGACGGTTCTGGCATCGGCCCCGGGATAGTTCGCCGTCACGCGCACGGTCGGCGGTGCGATGTTGGGATACTGCGAGACTGGAATGACCGAGATAGCTATCAGTCCCGCAAGGGTGATCACGATCGAGATCACCATCGCCAGGCGCGGCCGGCGAATGAAAAGGTCGAAGATCATGTCACGCCCACCTTACTTCGTGCTTTGCGGTCGCGCGGGCGCAGCGCCAGCCGCCGCCTCCGCCGACTGTGGCGCGACTATCGTACCCGGACGTGCGTTCTGATGGCCGCTGACCACGACGTCCTCGCCGAGCTGCAGCCCCTGCTCCACGATCATCAGCGGACCGGTCTGCGCGCCGGCCACGATGCGCCGCAGCGCGACCTTGCGATCGGGCCCGACCACCAGCGTGTAAGCGCCCTGCTGATCGAGCAGCAACGCCGACTGCGGCATCATCAGCCGTTGATCAGCCTGTTTGCGCACCACCATCACCTCGGCGAGTTGCTGGTCGACGAGCAGACGATCCGGGTTCGGAATGGAGGCTCGCACGATCACCGAATCCGTCGATGAGGTCGCCTGCACTTCCGCAAAACGCAACTCGCCGCGCGACTTGTAGATCGAGCCGTCCGCCAGCCTGATCTGCACGAAGAACGCCTCACGCGTCGTGTTCGATTTCCGCACGTCGAGCAGCACCCTCTGCGGAACGGGAAAGCTCACGTACATCGGATCCTGCGCCACGATCGTGAGGAGCGGATTGCTGCTCGGCCCCACGAGATCGCCCACCGAATAGGCCGATCGCCCTGCTCGGCCGTCGAACGGGGCTTGCACACTCGCATATCCGAGGTTGAGCAGCGCCGTCCTTAGCTCGGCCTGGCGCACCTGCTTTTGTGCCTGCGCCTGCGCAAGCCCCGCACGTGTCTGGTCGAGCAGAGCTTTGGATGCCGCAGCCGAGTTCCGCTCAGCGAGATCCTGTTGACGATCGAACGTCACCTGGGCGAGTTGCAGCGCCGCGTCCGCATTGGCGACGTTGGCCTCAGCCTGCTTCACCGCGATCTCGAAGGGCTGCTTGTCGATCTCGTATAGAACCTGATCCTTCTTGACGTCGGCGCCCTCCTCGAAGTTGCGCTTGACCAGAAAGCCTTGCACCCGCGCGCGCAGCTGCACCTTGTCGACGGCCTCGATGCGGCCCGTGTAGGTCATCTCGCCGGCCACGTCGCGCTGCACGATCTTCGCCACGACGACAGTCGGCGGCTGCTGGGGCGGTCTCGGTGGCTCGCTACCACACCCAGCCATCAACAGGCCGGCCAAGACGACCACAGCACGTTTGCTCCCACGGTTGCACGTCGCAATGGCATCTCTGGCGTTGGTCATGTGATCGACCCTGGATTTGAACGAGTACGGCAAGCACAGAAAAGCAGCCGCGCAGCATGCGAGGCACTGCCATTAAGCTGTCGAGACCACCAAAGAGTTCCAATTCGGTCCTGAGATACTAGACCCGAAGCCAGCCGACGGAGCAATGCGCGCGTCACACGTCATCATCCGGAAGTTTCCCGCAGGGTTTCCCGGATATGACTTGAACGCATGCAAATCTACGATTTCGGCTTGTGGAGCCCCCGCGAGGTGAAACTTATCGCCCAACCGCATATCCCTGCATGCCCCGGGGATTTGCCGCCGCCTTCAGCAACGGACCATCCTTGGTCACGGCCGACAGCCGGCCCTCGCTCCAATTCGGCCCGACCTCCACGACGTGTCCCCGCCGGCGCAACTCTTCCACCGTTGCTTCCGACACGCGGCCCTCGATCACCAGCACGCCCGGACGCGCCTCGCGCGGCCAGAACGAATTGGGGAAGTGCTCGATGTGCCACGTCGGCGCGTCGATCGCTTCCTGCAGGTTCATGCGGGCATGAGCGTGCCGCAGAAAGAGCTGGCTGTTCCACTGGTCCTGCTGATCGCCGCCCGGCGTTCCCCACGCCATGTAAGGCTCGCCATCCCGCATCGCCATGCCGACCGACAGTGTCGTGCGAGGACGCCGCCCCGGCGCCAACGCATCCGGCCGCCGCTGGTCGAGCCAGAACATTTGCGCGCGTGATCCCAGCTGGAAGCCGAGCGAAGGAATCACCGGTGACGATTGAAGCCAGCCGCCCGAAGGCGTAGCCGTGAACATATTGCCCTCACGGTCGATGATATCGACGTGGCACGTGTCGCCGCGCGTCAGGCCATCTTTTCTGACGATCTCGTTTTGTCCTTCGCTGCGGCCAGGGGCCGGATCGCGACGAACGGTTGGCTCTCCCACACCAGCGGGCCGGTCACGACGCACCGTCGGCTCACCGACACCCGCTGCCGAAGGTCCCCCGCTCGACAACCGCTCGTTGACGAAACCCGTCTTGCCGCCTGGTTGCCCCGGCCGCTGCTCGAGCGATGCCTTCGCCATATCCACGAGCTGGCGTCGCTCTGCGTTGTAGCTGGCAGACAGCATCTCCTTCATGGGTACGTCCGAGAAGTTCGGATCGCCATAAAACGCCTCGCGGTCGGCGAACGCGAGTTTCGCCGTTTCGACCCAAAGGTGGATGTAGTCGGGCGAAGTCGGCGACATCCCGGCCAGTTCGTCGTTGGCGAGCAATGCCAGTTGCTGCAGCATCGCCGGCGACTGGGACCATGGCCCGGGTTTCAGCACGCGATAGCGCCCATAATCGAGCGCGAGCGGCGCCTCGATGCCAGGCTGCCACGCCGCCATGTCCTGAGCCGACAGCACACCGCGATTGCGCCGTCCACTGACGTCCATGATTTCGCTGGTCGCGCAGAACGCACCGATGGCCTCCGCGACGAAGCCCTGGCTCCAGGCCTTGGCTGCACGCCGAACCTCGGCTTCACGTCCGCCACCGCCGGCTTCGCCTTCCCGCAGGAGCCGCTCGTACATGTCCGCCATCGCCGGATTACGGAACACCGTGCCCGGTGCCGGCACATTGTTGCCCGGCAGATAAACTGCTGCGGAAGTCGGCCAGTGCTCGCGGAACAGATCCGCCACCGTCGCGATCGTGTCGGTGATCTGATGCACGACGGGATAGCCGTTGCGGGCGTATCCGATCGCGGGCTCGAGCACGTCGCGCAGCCGCGCGGTGCCGTATCTCTCCAGCACCGTCATCCACGTCGGAAACGTTCCCGGCACGACCGCAGCGAGCAGCCCCGTACCCGGTACGAGGTCGAGACCCAGGCTCTCGTAGTGCGCGATCGTCGCGCCGGCCGGCGCGACGCCCTGGCCGCAGATCACCTCGTATTTCTTGTGCCGCTGATCCCAGACCATGACGGGCACATCGCCCCCCGGTCCGTTGAGATGCGGCTCCACCACCTGCAGTGTGAAGGCCGTCGCCACACCCGCATCGAACGCATTGCCGCCGCGCTCCAGCACGCCCATGCCGACCGAACTGGCGATCCAATGCGTGGAAGCGACGACGCCGAAAGTTCCTTGGATCTCGGGACGGGTCGTGAACTGACGGGCTTGGGTCACGGAAATACTCCGGCGGAAAATGACGGGGTGGGGGCTGGCACAGACGCGAGAAGGCAGCCTTGCACCAAGCCGGCGCCGGATGGCAAGCGTCCCGTTTTGGAAGGCTGAACCACAGTTCCGCAATCATTCGTCAGCCGAAATTTAATCCGTATGCGCTAATGTCGTTGCCGGTGCGGACGTCGGAGGTGTCGTGTTCAAGTATATTGCAGCAGCAGGCGCGTTCTTTGCGACC
>LNFM01006493.1_pt1 | contig 19208 bp, 14 predicted proteins | sample 596031 | NCBI WGS metagenome assembly LNFM01 (sample SAMN04254537, study PRJNA301005) | activated carbon metagenome | isolation source: dual media filters at the Ann Arbor, Michigan drinking water treatment plant | place: USA: Ann Arbor | reverse complement strand
CCGTCGGGCAAAGCCCGCCGGAGCCTCCTATCCCTCCATCGCTTCGCTCCTTGCCTTCGTCGCGGGTGAACGCTCCGCGTTCATCCGCAACTCACTCGCCGGGCGCGGTGACGTCGACGCGCGTGACCGCGAGCCGGCGGGGATCGACGTGGTGACGCAGGCACGGCACGGCCGCGCGCGCCTGCTCCAGCACCGCCGGTGAGAGATCCGCGACGACGATCGTATCGCGCTCACCTGCCTCCGCCAGGACGCGCCCCCACGGATCGACGATCATCGCGTGCCCCCAGCTGCGTCGGCCGCTGCCGTGTTCGCCGTGCTGGGCAGCGGCGAGCACGAAGCACTGGGTCTCGATCGCCCGGGCCCGGACGAGGACCTCCCAGTGGGCCTCGCCCGTCGGGGCGGTGAACGCCGCGGGGATCGTGAGCAGCTCGGCGCCCGCGTCGACCAGCGCGCGGTACAGCTCGGCGAAGCGGAGGTCGTAGCAGATCGACAGGCCGATCGCGGCAGCCGGCGTGCGCACCAGGACCGCGCCGTCGCCCGGGGCGACCTCGTCGCTCTCGCGCAGGCGGGGCTGACCCGGCACGTCGGCGTCGAAGAGGTGGAGCTTCCGATAGCGCGCGACGACCCGACCGCCGACCACGACCGCCGCCGTGTTGAAGCGGCGGCCACCCGGGGCGAGCTCCGGCGTCCCGCCGGCGATGATCGAGATCCCTCGGCGTGCGCTCACCTCACACAGCGGTGCGAGGGCGGTCGCGTCCTGCGGTCGGTCGGGGTCGAACGCCCAGGTGCACGGCGCCCCGCGTGGCGCGATCCCGGCGTAGTTCTCCGGCAGGACGACCAGCGCGGCCGCGCGATCTGCCGCGGCGACGCACGCCGCCGCCGCGTCGCGCATGCACGCCGCGTGGTCGGAGGTGGCGCGCAGCTGGGCGACGGCGGCTCGGATCGGCTCCACGCGCCCACGGTAGCGCCGCCCACCCGGGCAGGCCACGGACGGGTAGGCCACGCACCCCGAGGCGCCATCCACGGGGCCGAGAATCGTGTTCCGAGGGGGTCACACCGCGCCCCGTCGGCGGTGGAGATCCGACCCGGCGGCCGCGCACGCAGGCCGACGCGGGACCGCAATCCCCGAGTTCGCGCCCCCAGGCGCGCTTGCGGACCGATTTTCGCTGTGCTATCGAAGGGCCGAATCAGGCGCGCAGAGCACGAGAGTGGGCGCCCTCGGGTCCCCACTCTTTTTTTGTATCGACACCCATGCCCGACCCCCTCGACATCGACCGCGACGCGGAGCCCTCCGACGACGCGAGCACGTCTCCGGCCGACACCCTCGAGAGTGGGCGCGCGGCGGTTCGACTGCTCGAAGACGTCGTCGGCCCCGTCGTCGTGACGATGGGGTTCGTGCTCGTGCACCTCGAGTGGGCCTCCACGGCGCGGCCCCGCGTGGTGCGGCTGTACCTCGATCGCGAGGGCGGGATGACCCTCGACGACTGCGCTCGCCTCTCGCCGATCCTCGGCAACGCCCTCGACGCCGCCGAGCACGGTGACGACGCGTCGTCGGCATCCCTCCGCGCCCTGCTCGACGCGCCCTACGTCCTCGAGGTCTCGTCCCCGGGCGTCGAGCGTCCGTTGTCGCGGCGCAGCCAGTTCGATCTCCACAAGGGCGCCCGCGCCACCGTGCGGACCCACGCGCCGCTCGATCCGGCCACGCCGCAAAAGACGTTCCACGGTCGCATCGTGGACACCGCACCGGGCAGCGATCCCGACGACGACCGCGACGGCCGCGTGTCGCTCGTCGCCGAGGACGGCGCCGTGCACGAGATTCCCCTGTCGCTCATCCGTCGCGCCAACCTGGTTTACGAGCCCCCGCAGGCTCCCCAGGCGCGCGCGAAGCCCGGGACTCGAGTCCCGGGGGGCGGCCGGTCGGCGTCGCAAAAAGCAGTGAATCGCGGGTGAGAACATGGACGAGCCAGTAAACCTCAGCGCAGTCATCGATCAGGTCTGTCGAGAGAAGAACATCTCTCGCCAGGTGCTCACCGAAACGGTGGAGCAGGCGGTCCTCGCCGCCGCGAAGAAGGTCTTCGAGGAGCGCGAGATCGAGGCGCAGTTCGACCCCGAGACCGGCAACGTCAACCTGTTCCAGGTGCTGTACGTCGTCGAGGAGATCGACCACGAGAACCGCGAGATCACCCTCGAGCAGGCCCAGCGCGCCGGCCTCGAGGCCGAGCCGGGCGACGAACTCCTCTTCCAGATCTTCTATCTCGAGGCGGACAAGAAGCGCGCCGAGCAGCAGCTGAAGGACTACCCCGAGCTCGAGGCGCTGCGCCTGGGCGGGCAGGGCTTCGGCCGCATCGCCGCGCAGACCGCCAAGCAGGTCATCATCCAGCGCGTCCGCGAGGCCGAGCGCGAGAACCTCTTCGACGCCTACAAAGAGAAGAAGGGCGAGCTCATGACCGGCACCGTGCGCCGGTTCGAGCGCGGCGCCATCATCGTCGAGGTCGACAACGGCCGCGCCGAGGCGGTGCTCCCGGTCCGCGAGCAGGTCCCGCGCGAGTCGCTGCGGCCCGGCGACCGGATCGTCGCGTACGTGAAGGACGTCGACAAGTCGGCCCGCGGCCCGCAGATCATCCTGTCGCGCACGCATCGGGGCCTCGTCGAGAAGCTGTTCGAGCACGAGGTCCCCGAGATCTTCGAGGGCATCGTCCGCATCGAGGCCTGCGCCCGCGAGCCCGGCGCCCGCTCGAAGATCGCGGTGTCCAGCCGCGATCGCGACGTCGACCCGGTCGGCGCCTGCGTCGGCATGCGCGGCAGCCGGGTCCAGGCCGTGGTCCAGGAGCTCCGCGGCGAGAAGATCGACATCGTGCCGTTCAACGAGGATCCCGCGCGCTTCGTGTGCAACGCGATCCAGCCGGCCCAGGTCTCGCGCGTCCTCATCGACGCCGAGCGCCACACGATGGAGCTCATCGTCCCCGACGACAAGCTCTCGCTGGCCATCGGCAAGAAGGGTCAGAACGTGCGGCTCGCCTCGCGGCTGACGGGCTGGCGTATCGACATCCACTCGGAGAGCAAGATCCGCGAGATGGAGCGGCGAAGCCTCGCCGAGATCGCAGCGATCCCCGCCGTCGGCGAGGACCTGGCGCTGCTGCTGTTCCAGAACGGCTGGCGTGGCCTCCGCGACCTGGCGGTCGCCGATGCGGAGGAACTCGCGTCGATGCCGGGCGTCGATACGCTCGACCGTGCGGAGGCGATCATCGAGATCGCCAACGACGCGGCGAGCGGCAACATCAAACTCGAGGTCGCGTATCCGCAGTCGCGTGCCGACTCGGCCCCGTACGCTTCGACTGGGGGTGACGAGTGAGTCGGTCTGAACCTGAGCGCACATGCGTCGGCTGTCGCGAGAGCGCGGCCGCATCGGCGCTGTTGAGGCTGCGTCGTCGCAGCGATGGTGTCGTCGTTGCGGATCTCGAGGGGCGTCGCGCGGGTCGTTCCGCGTGGGTGCATCCTTCGCGTCCGTGTGTCGAGATCGGCGCGCGTCGCCGGGCCTTCTCGCGGGCGCTCGCTGGCCCCCGGGGGCTCGCGGTGCGTGAGCCGGAGGTCGGTGCGCTGTGGCAGTCGCTGTGCGACGCCGCGAACACCCGTCTCGATGTCCTTCGTCGCAGCTCGGGCGCATGCCCGACCCCGCGACTGTCCGCGTTCACCGCGTTGCAGCAACAGCTCGCCGCGGGGGAGGTGTCGTGAACCATGTCGAAAGTCCGCGTTTACGAGCTCGCCCGCGAACTCGACAAGGACAACAAGACCCTGGAGGAAGCCATCCGGGGTCTTGGAATCCAGATCAAGAACTACATGAGCACGCTGTCACCCGACGAGGTGACGCGCGTGCGAGCAGCGATGGGTGCACCGCCTGCGGCACGCCCGGCGCCGCGGCCCGTGGTGACGCGTCCGACGGTGTCCCCGTCGGCCCCGTCGGCTCCCTCTGCTCCCTCCGCCCATGGTGGCCCCTCGGCGTCGTCCGTGCCCAGCGGTCATGATCCACGCGCGCCGCAGGTGATCCGACGTCGCGCCGACGTCGTGAAGAAGCGTCGTGACGAAGAAGAGGCCGCCGAGGAGGCAGCCGCCGCGGCTGCGGCTGCTGCGGCGGCGACCGAGCTGGCCCGGCAGGCCCCCCCGCGGCCGTTCCAGCCCCCGACCAGCCAGGCGATGCGTCCGTCGTTGCCCTCGCGTCCCCATCCGTCGACCGTGTCCAGCCCATCCGCCTCCGCCCCCGTCACGCGCTCGCCCGTCGAGCGTCCCGCCCATATGTCGGCGCCCCCGTCGTCGTCGCACGCCGGTGGCGGTGACTCCAGCTCCAAGGAGGACGAGGGGCGCGGTGGAGAGCGCGGCCCCGCGGTCGGCACGCGCATCGAGCTGCCCCGCGGCACGCGTCGCTTCGCCACGGGCATGGCCTCGCGGCTCGAGCGTCCCGCGGTCGAGGAGCGCCCGGTCGCCCCCTCGCCGCAGTCGTCGCAGGCCCGGCCGAGCACCTCGTCGCCGCGCCCGGCCGACCCCGCGCCGCGCCCGGTCGCGTCCACGCCGACGCCGACGGCTGCCCCCGTCGCGGCGAGCGCCCCGACCTCGGCGACGCCCGCCCCGGCCACCCCGCCGGCCCCGATCGTCTCGGGCCCCGGCCAGACCGGCCCCGATGGCCGCAGCCGCGTCGTCCGCAACGAGGACGGCGTCATCGTCGGCGCCGCCTCGCAGCGCTCCGAGCCGAAGATCCTCGGCTTCATCCCGCTCGCCGCGAGCCGGAAGAAGCAGCAGGTCATCATCACGGACGTCAGCGAGGAGGGCAAGCAGGGCCGCGCCACGCAGCGCAAGCAGCGTGAGGAGCGGGTCCAGGCCCAGGCCCGTCGCCGCAAGATGACCCGCAAGCCGCTCGGCGGCAAGGGCATGCCCGGTGGCCGCTCGTCGACCGCCGAGATGAGCGACGAGAAGAAGCGCATCCGCATCGACGAGGCCATCCAGGTCTCCGATCTGGCCCACCAGATGGGCCAGAAGGCCTCGGTCGTGCTGCGCACGCTGTGGGGCATGGGTCTGCGCGGGTTGACGATCAACCACGCGATCGATGCCGAGACCTCCGAGGTCGTCGCTGCGGAGTTCGGCTACACCGTCGAGAACGTCGCGTTCCAAGAGGGCTCGATCGTCGGCAGCGCCGACGCCGGCGAGATGGAACACCGCGCGCCGATCGTGACCATCATGGGCCACGTCGACCACGGCAAGACGTCGCTCCTCGACAAGATCCGCGAGGCGCGGGTCGCCGCGGGCGAGGCCGGCGGCATCACCCAGCACATCGGCGCCTACAAGGTCGAGACGCCGCGCGGCGACGTCGTCTTCCTCGACACGCCCGGCCACGAGGCGTTCACCGCCATGCGGTCGCGCGGCGCCCAGGTCACCGACATCGTCGTGCTCGTGGTCGCGGCGGACGACGGCATCATGCCGACCACCGTCGAGGCCATCAAACACGCCAACGACGCGGATGTCCCGATCGTCGTCGCGATCAACAAGATCGACAAGCCCGAGGCCAACCCCGGCCGCGTCAAGCAGGCGCTGATGGAGTACGGCATCGTCGGCGAGGAGTTCGGCGGCGAGGTCCCGATCGTCGAGGTCTCGGCGAAGACCGGCGTCGGCATCGATCGCCTGCTCGAGCAGCTGGTGCTCCAGGCCGAGGTGCTCGAGCTCGTCGCGCCCCACGAGGGCCGCGCCACCGGCGTGGTGCTCGAGGCCCGCATCGACAAGGGCCGCGGCCCGGTCGCGACCGTGCTGCTGCAGTCCGGCATGCTCAAGGTCGGCGACATGCTCGTCGCCGACGAGGCGTCCGGTAAGGTCCGCGGCATCTTCGACGACCGCGGGCGCAAGCTCACCGAGGCCGGCCCGTCCACGCCGGTCGAGGTCCTCGGCCTCGACACCGTGCCCGCCGCCGGCGACCCGGTGAACGTCGTCGAGAGCGACCGCGACGCCAAGACGCTCATCACGCACCGTCGCGAGCAGCGGCGGCGCAAGGAGAGCGTCCGCACCGGTCCGTCGATCCAGGAGCTCCTGCAGCGGCGCAAGACGGCGGTCGTCAAGATCGTCCTGCGCGCCGATGTCCAGGGCTCGGCCCAGGCCGTGAAGCAGGCGCTCGAGGACCTGTCGACCGACAAGGTCAAGGTCGAGGTGATCAAGGCCGAGGTCGGTCAGATCAACGAGACCGACGTGAAGTACGCGAGGGCCGGCGACGCCGTGATCTTCGGCTTCAACGTGAAGACCACCGGCAAGGCGGCCCCGGTCGCCGAGGCCGAGGGCGTCGCGATCCACACGTTCGAGGTCATCTACGCGGCGACCGACAAGTGCCGCGAGCTGATGATCGGGATGCTCGAGCCGGAGTACCGCGAGAAGGAGCAGGGCGAGGCCGAGGTCCGCGCGCTGTTCCCGATCCCCCGCCTCGGTGTGGTCGCCGGTTGCCGCGTCACCCGCGGCATCATCCAGCGCTCCAGCCACGTCCGCGTGGTCCGTCAGGGCAAGGTGCTGTTCAGCGGCACCATCCACTCGCTGCGCGTCTTCAAGGACGACGTCAAAGAGGTCAAGGACGGCTTCGAGTGCGGCATCGTGGTCGATGGGTTCCCCGGCGTCCAAGAGGGCGACGTCATCCAGGCCTTCGAGGTCGAGGCCATCACGCCGAGCCTGTAGATGCCGCGCGCAGTCCACTGCCGCGGTTACCGCCGCGGGCACTGCCGCGGTGACGCACGCCCAGCCCCCCGCGCGGGGGCTCGCGTGCGTCCCATGGGGGCCGCGTGAGCACGCGGACCAACCGGGTCGAGCAGATGCTCCGGCGAGAGATCGCCGGGATGCTGCTGCGTGGGGACCTCCGTGACCCGCGGATCCAACCCATCGCGGCGATCTCGATCACTGCGGTGCGCGTCGCCCCCGACCTCGGGAGCGCGCGCGTGTTCGTCGATGCCCTCGGCGACGCGGTGAACGTCCCGCGGGTCCTCGCGGGTCTCAACGCGGGGGCCGGCGCGATCCGTGCGGCCCTCGGCCCCAAGCTGAACCTCAAGCGGACGCCGAGCCTGCGCTTCGAGCGGGACGACAGCGTCGATCAGGGGCGGACGATCGAGCGCGTGCTCGCGGAGATCGCGGTGGAGTCGGCAGCCACCGGGGCACCGGCGGTGCCCGACGCGGCCGAGTCGCACGACTCCGACGCCCCCGACGACGAGGACGATTCCGACGACGGCGATTCCGACGACGGCGATTCCGACGACGACGCGCCCGCGTCGTCCGGGCCCTGACCGTGGCCGGCCGCTCCACTGGCCGCGACCACGGCGTGCTCGTCCTCGACAAGCCGGCGGGCCCGAGCTCGCACGAGGTCGTGGCGTGGGTGCGTCGGGTCCTGGGCGAGCGCCGCGTCGGCCACTGCGGGACGCTGGACCCCGCCGCCACGGGCGTGCTCGTGGTCTGCGTCGGCGAGGCGACCAAGCTGGTGCCGTGGCTGACCGACGACGACAAGGTCTACGCCGCCGCCATCGCGCTCGGACGCTCGACGACCACGGCCGACGCCGAGGGCGAGACCCTGGTGACGGCGGCCGTCGACGGGGCCGATCTGGCGCGGGCGGCCGCGGCCCTGGGGCAGCTCCGCGGACCCCTCGAGCTGCCACCGCCGCGCGTCTCCGCGGTGCGGGTGGACGGCGTGCGCGCCCACGCCCGCGCCCGCGCCGGCGAGGACTTCGAGCTGCCGCCGCGCACGATGCTCGTCCACGGGGCCGTGCTGCAGGGCATCGACGCCGAGGCCCAGGTCCTGCGCGCGACGTTCGAGGTCGGCAAGGGCACGTACGTCCGCTCCCTCGCCGAGCACCTCGGTGCCCTCGTCGGTCTCCCCGCCCACCTCGCCGGTCTCCGACGGCTGCGCACGGGGGCCTTCGGCATCGAGGCCGCGGCGGCGGCGGGGGGCATCGTCGCGGTCGAGGGCGGCACGCGCCCCGACGGCAAGCCGCGTCATCGCCTCGCCCCCACGGACGGGGCCGACCACGGCACCCTCGCGGCCCGCCTCCGGGCGGCCCTGCTCCCGGTCCCCGTCGCTGCGCCCGCGGCCTGGGCCCGCGGCCACATGGCGGACCCGCTCCGGTTCGCGCGGCTGTGCAACGGCCTCGACCTCGATCCCGCCGAGATCGCGTTCACCGGCCTGGACCTCCCCGACGCGCCGGCGAGCGGCCCCGATGCGCCCGGACGGCTGGCCCTCGTGGCGGGCCCGGGCCCCGCGTCCGAGGGCCCGTGGGTCATCGCCCGCGTCGATCCGGGCCCCGCGGGGCGCGTTCGGCCCCTCCGCGTCCTCGACCCGACGGCCGCGCCGGACCGCCCGGACGCCGCCCCCGCGGGCACCGGCTCCGGGGCGGGCGACGGGCCCGTCGAGGCTTGACAAAGCGACCCCCCGCGAGGATTCTCCGCGCCAACAGCACTAGACAACGTTGACGCCGGCCACGGGGTCGGCGAACCAGGACGCCTTCGAACATGCTTTCCAACGACCGCAAGGCCGAGACCATCGGCAAGTTTCGGCGCACTCCCACCGATACGGGTTCGCCCGAGGTCCAGATCGCGCTGATGAGCCAGCGCATCGTGTACCTCACCGAGCACTTCCGCACGCACCGCAAGGACTTCCACTCGCGTCGCGGCCTGCTCAAGCTCGTCGGACAACGACGGCGACTGCTCGATTACCTCCGCGGGCTGGACCTCCAGCGATACCGCACGGTGATCGCCTCGCTCAACATCCGCAAGTGACCTCCGACGACGGGCGCCCGCACACCAGCGAGGCGCCCGTTGCCGTTTCGGCGCGCGTACGCGTCGCCGTCTCCGTGCGCCCGTGTGGGTCGACGCCCGATCGCGTCGCCGCGCGCGTGGGCCCATCCACCCCCAAGAGTTCCAGGAGTTCGTCATGAACAAGATCACCGAGACCTGTCAGGTCGGCGAAGCCCGCATCTCGATCGAAACCGGCCGCATGGCCAAGCAGTCCAACTCCGTCATCGTGTCGCTCGGCGACACGGCGGTGCTGGTCACCGCAGGCACGTCGTCCGAGCCGAAGAACCTCCCGTTCTTGCCGATGACGGTCGAGTACCGCGAGAACGCGTTCGCCGGCGGCAAGATCCCCGGCGGCTACTTCAAGCGCGAGGGACGTCCCACCGAGGCCGAGATCCTGACGTGCCGCGTCATCGATCGCCCGGTGCGTCCGCTCTTCCCCAAGGGCTACCGCTTCGACACCCAGATCATCGGCCACGTGCTGTCGCACGACAAGGTCAACGAGCCCGACGTCCTGTCGATCACCGGCGCCTCCGCGGCGCTCACGATCTCGGACGCGCCGTGGGCCGGCCCGATCGCCGGCATCCGCGTCGCGCGGGTCGGCGGCAAGCTCATCGCCTTCCCGACGTGGGAGCAGACCCTCGCCGCGGACATCTCGCTGGTCGTCGGTGTCAGCCGCGACGCGATCGTGATGGTCGAGGGCGGCGGCAACCAGGTGCTCGAGTCCGACATGCTCGACGCGCTGATGTTCGCGCAGGAGTCCGCCAAGCCCCTCATCGAGCTGCAGGATCGGCTCCGCGAGCGCGCCGGCAAGCCCAAGCGCGCCTTCGTGCCGCCGGCCGTCGACGAGGCCTTCCTCGCCGAGGTCATGGGCTCGGCCGACGCCCGCATGCGCGCCGCGTTCGCGATCAAGGGCAAGCACGAGCGCCGCGACACCATCGCCGCGATCGAGAAGGAGACCCGCGAGAAGTTCCTCGCGACGCACCCGACTCGCCTCGAGGAGATCGACAGCGCGCTGGCCAAGCTCGAGAAGAAGATCGTCCGCAAGAACGTGATCGAGAGCGGCGTCCGCATCGACGGCCGCGGCACCGCGGACATCCGCCCGCTGCACATCGAGATCCACCCCTACGAGCGCCCGCACGGCTCGTCGCTGTTCCAGCGCGGCGAGACCCAGGCCTACGCGACCTGCACGCTGGGCACCGAGTACGACGCGCAGCGCCTCGACACCCTGCGGGGCGACGTCAAGCGCACGTTCATGCTCCACTACAACTTCCCGCCGTACTCCACCGGCGAGGTCAAGCCGCTGCGCGGCAGCTCGCGCCGCGAGATCGGCCACGGTGCCCTGGCGGAGCGGGCCCTGCGTTGGGTCATGCCCGACGCCAAGGAGTTCCCCTACGTCGTGCGCATCGTCAGCGACACGATGGAGTCGAACGGCTCCAGCTCGATGGCGTCGGTCTGTGGCGGCTGTCTGGCGATGATGGACGCGGGCGTGCCGATCAAGGCGCCCGTCGCCGGCATCGCGATGGGCCTGATGCAGGAGGGCGGCAAGATCGCCGTGCTCACCGACATCCTCGGCGACGAGGACCACCTCGGCGACATGGACTTCAAGGTGACCGGCACCAAGGCCGGCATCACCGCGCTGCAGATGGACATCAAGGTCGAGGGGCTCACCCGGCAGATCCTCGAGGACGCCCTCGAGCAGGCCCGCATCGCCCGCCTCGACATCCTCGGGCAGATGCTCGAGAAGCTCCCGGCGGCGCGCTCGGACATCAGCCGCTACGCCCCGCGCATCGTCACCGTGCAGGTCAAGGTCGACCGCATCCGCGACATCATCGGCCCCGGCGGCAAGATGATCCGCGCCATCGTCGAGCAGACCGGCGCGCAGATCAACATCGACGACCACGGCCTCGTCACCATCGCCTCGGACAACCCGGAGTCGATCGAGAAGGCCAAGCGGATCATCGCCGGCATCACGGCCGAGGCCGAGATCGGCGCCTGCTACCACGGGGTCGTCACCCGCACGACCGACTTCGGCGCGTTCGTCGAGATCCTGCCGGGCACCGATGGCCTCGTGCACATCTCGGAGCTCGAGAACCGCCGCGTGCAGGCCGTCACCGACGTCATCAAGGAGGGTGACGAGGTGGTGGTGAAGGTGCTCAACATCGACCCGACCGGGAAGATCCGACTGTCGCGCAAGGCCGCGTTCGGGGTCGACCCGAGCGAGGTCCTGAACATGCGCGGCTAGGAGCCGCGCGTGAGCGTCGAGCCCCGACCATCGGCGTCCGCGGGCCCCGTCGTTCGCTTCGTCAAGCTGCGCACCGGGGCCGTCGCCCCGGCGCAGATGACCGCGGGGGCGGCGGGCTTCGACCTCGCGGCGGCCCTCGACGACGAGGTCGTGACGTTGCCGCCGGGCGTCCGAGCGCGCGTGCCCACGGGGCTCGCGCTGGCGATTCCGCCGGGCTACGAGGGCCAGGTCCGCCCGCGCTCGGGCTGGGCGGCCCGGGCTGGCGTGACCGTCCTGAACGCCCCCGGCACGATCGACGCCGACTATCGGGGCGAGCTGCAGGTGCTGCTCGTGAACCTCGGGCAGGAGTCCGTCGAGATTCGCCACGGCGACCGCATCGCGCAGCTGGTCATCGCGCCGGTCGTGCAGCCGAGCTTCGAGTGTGTGTTCGGTTTCGACGATGCGTCGAGCGAGCCCGAAGACGGTGGCTCCGCCCGCGGCTCCGGTGGCTTCGGCAGCACCGGTCGCTGAGCATCGCGCGGGCGCGTTTTTCGAGTGACGCGGCTTGCCGTTCGAGCTTTGCAGCGGGCGTGGGCCTGATATCCTCGCGAACGTGCCCAGATGCGCGCAGGGCGGTCCCGAACCGGGGCCCTTCCGGGAGGCGATCCGCTCGTGATGGGCCCGAGTCGCGGCGATACGATCTGCGGCAACGTCGTGATCGAAGCGCTGGGCCCGATGCACTTCGGTGCGCTCGCCCTCGGACCGATCCACATGGCGCGCAGCCCGACCGAGCCGAAGATGTGGCTCGCTTCGATCGAGCGGACGTTGCTGCCGCGCAGCGTCGACGTGTCGCGGTTCATGGCGGGCATCGGCGAGCTCGCGGCGAACCCGGTGCCCGGCGCGGTGCCGCTCGTGCTGGTCGATCGCGAGGCTGATTTCTGCGTCATCGGTTACCGTGCGATCGAAGGCGCGCGGACCCTCGCGGCGATCGCCGAGTCGGGCGTCGACGAGGCCGGTGCGCGGACGCTCGCCTACGAGCTCGCGCGGACGCTCGCCGAGCTCCACCGACGCGGTGCGGTGCACGGCTTGCTGACGCCGACCACGGTGATCCACGACGGCACCCGCTGGTGGACGTGGGAGTACGGCATCGCGGGGCACTGCGCGCCCGATCGCCTGGCCCCGCGGCTGCGGCCGCTGGGCGGCGACGCCGTGGCCCCCGAGCTGCGCGCCGGCGGCGAGGTCTCGCCGGCGAGCGACGTCTTCGGCTGGGGCACGGCGGTCGCGTGCTTGCTGACGGGCACCTCCGGCAGCGACGCGATCGCGATGCTGCAGGAGAGCGACGAGACCGATCCGCTGCGCGAGCTCGTCCGCGCCGCGCTCGAGTCGATCCCGGAGCTGCGTCCGCAGCGGGGCGACGTGCTGCTCGCGCGGCTCGGCGAGATCCTCGGCACTCCGTCGGCGTTGCCGCCGGTCGTCGACGCGTCGTCCGAGGCGCGCTTCGGGCTCCCCGGCGACCCCCCGCACACGCCGCTGCCGTCGGAGTCGAGCGAGTTCTCGTTCGCGGAGCTCAACGAGCCGGCCGTCGCGCCAACCGAGCCCAGCCACGGAGGAGGCCCGCACGAGATCGTCGAGCTGCTCGTGCTCGGCCCCGACGACGACGACGACGAGCAAGACCACGATGGCGGGGACGCGGCGCCGCCGGTCACCGCGTCGTCGAGTACCGGCGACCCGAACGCGTCGCCGGACACCTCGGAGCGCTGGCGCGAGCTCGCCGAGCAGTACCTGAACGAGGCGGCCGAGCCGGTTCCCGCCGAGGGTCCGATCCCCGAGCTCGAGCCCGCGAGCGTCGCCGACCGGCGCAGCGTCGAGGCGCTCGGGCGCGTGGCCCTGGTGCGGACGCGCGTGCGGACCGGCCCGCACCAGCCGGCGCCCATGGACCACGTGGCGGTCTCCGGCGAGTTCGACATGCCCGACGAGGCCGAGCCGGACCCGTCGCCCGAGCACTACCCGCGCTCGGTCGAGGGCGCGCGCGACCTCCCGCTCGGCGATCCCGACGACGACGACGAGGACTGGGAGGATCCCGAGGCGGCGGTCTTCGATCTCGACGCTCCCGGGGCCCCGCAGGTCGGCGGCGCCGTCGATGTCGATCCCGATCCCGACGAGGTGCTGACGCGGCGGTCCGCGGCGCCATGGTCCGAGCCGACGCCCGTCGACGGCCTCGGGACGCGGCGCCTCGTCGGCGAGCGCTCGCCGCTGCCCGACGTCGTGCCCACGCGCCCGACGGAGCCGGCCGAGCCGGACCTCGAGCTCCGCCCCGAGCTCCCGGCGCCGCGGCGGCGCGAGCCCACGCCGATCCCCCAACCGACGCCCGTCGAGGTCGTGCCCGCGGTGGCGAAGCCGTCGCGCCTCGCCGACGAGCCGATCGTCCCGCGGGTGTCCCTCGACGAGACGCCGCCCGTGTCGCCCTCGCGCGCTCGGACGCAGTCCTCGGGCGAGCTCTCGATCGGCCTCGATCGCACGCCGTCGCGGCCGGTGCCCGCCGTCGATCGTGCGCCGCCGAAGCTCATCCCGGCCGAGCTCTCGCAGCCGCGGATCGTCCGTGAGCGCAGCGGCACCGCGATCGCGTGGAGCCTGGCGGTCGCCGCCGGTGTGCTCGCGATCGGAGCCACGCTCGCTGCGGCGCGCGAGCGCGGAGGACTGTCGCGGCTGTTCGCGGGCGAGCCCGCGCCACCCCCGACCGACGGCGACGCACCCACGGACGCGAAGCCGAAGGAGGCGCCGCCGTCGAAGCGCTCGCCCGCGGCCCCGCTCGCCGAGTGCCCCGAGTCGATGCGCCCGATCGAGGGGCTGCGCGTGTGCATCGACGAGTCCGAGGCGCCCGGGCTGCGCGAGATCCCGCAGACGCGCGTGAGCCTCGACGAGGCCCGCTCCGTGTGCCGCGAGCGCGGCGCACGGCTCTGCACCGCGCAGCAGTGGCGCGCGGCCTGCCGTGGGCCCCGCAACTGGCGGCACCCCTACGGCTCGCGGGCCGAGAACGATCGCTGCAACGGCGCCGCGCCCTCGGGCGAGATCCAGGACTTGAGCCGCACCGGTGCGCGCGACGGCTGCGTCACGCCGTCGGGTGTGTACGACCTCGAGGGCAACGTCGGCGAGTGGGTCGAGGACGGCGCGGTGCTCGGGGGCGACAGCACCACGCGCGGACCGTCGTGCGACTCGCGGACGCAGCCCGGGCCGGGCGCGACCTCGCCGAGCACCGGCTTCCGCTGCTGTCTGGATCTGGCCGAGACCGGCTGACCGGCGGACTCCTGGCCGAGCGCCGCGCGCGGAACATCGCGGTCGCCGGGCCGGCATCCCGCGCGGTACTGTCGCCCCGACCATGCCCGTCGACGCCGCCGTTCTCCACGAGGCCCTCGCGCCGCAGTGCGCGCTCGATCAGCTCGACGTGCGCTTCGATCGCCTCGGCAAGCGCTACAGCGGCAAGGTCCGCGAGAACTTCACCCGCGACCACGAGCGCACGATCGTCGTCACCGATCGCGTGTCGGCGTTCGACGTCGTGCTCGGCACGATCCCGTTCAAGGGCCAGGTGCTCAACACCCTGGCCACCCATTGGTTCGAGCTCGCCGCGCCGCTGTTCGGGCATCACTTGCTGCGCGTGGCGGATCCCCAGGCGATCGTCGCGATCGAGTGCGTGCCGATCCCCGTCGAGATCGTGGTCCGCGGCTACCTCACCGGCGTGAGCAGCACGAGCATCTGGCGCGCGTACGAGCGGGGCGAGCGGACGTTCTGTGGGCACGCGCTGCCCGAGGGCCTGCGCAAGCACGAGCGTCTGCCGCACAACATCGTCACACCGTCGACCAAGGCGCCCAAGGGTGCGCACGACGAGAGCGTGTCGAAGGACGAGCTCTTCCGCCGCGGACTGGTCACGCCGGAGTCGTTCGCGGATCTCGAGCGTCGCGCCCTCGAGCTGTTCGCGTTCGGTCAGGCCAAGGCGCTCGAGCGCGGCCTCATCCTCGCCGACACCAAGTACGAGCTCGGCGTGGCGCCCGATGGCCGCGTCCTGCTCATCGACGAGATCCACACGCCGGACAGCTCGCGCTACTGGTACGCCGACGGCTACGCCGACGCGATGTCGAAGGGCGAGGACCCGCGCTCGCTCGACAAGGAGTTCCTGCGGCGGTGGCTGGTGTCGCGCGGCTTCTCGGGCGAGGGCACGCCGCCGCCGTTGTCGCCGGAGATCCGCGTCGAGGCGGCGCAGCGCTACATCGAGACCGTCGAGACGGTGACCGGTCGACCGTTCGTGCCCGATCGGGCGCCACCGCTCGAACGCCTGGCGCGCAACCTCGGCGTGGCGTGAGGCCCGGCTCCGGCCGGCGCTGCGCACGTCCGGCCCCGCGCACGGCCCCGCAGAGCGGGGGGTGGCGCCGGGGAATGGGGTAGGGGCCCCGACGGTCGCGGTGCGCTACAGTCGAGCTGCGCCTGCGCGCACCGGCGGGGTCTCGTCATGCCACAGCTCATCGCATCGGTACTCGGTTTCGCCCTCGGCCTCCTGCTGCTGCCGGCCCTCATCCCCGGCGTCCGCGTGCGGGGCATGGGCGCGGCGCTCAAGGTCGGCCTGGTCTGCGGCGTGCTCAGCGTGCTGCTGGGCAAGCTGCTGCTGGTCATCCTGTCGATCATCTTCATCCTCCCGATCGCGCTGCTCGGTCCGCTGGCGGTGCTGCTGATCCAGGGCCTCGTCAACGGCATCCTGCTGGTGGTGGCGACCAAGGTGGTCTCGGGCATCGAGTTCGAGCGCACGCGGTCGGTGGCGTGGGCTGCGCTGGCGCTCACGATCCTGCAGTGGGTCGTCCGTCAGCTCGTGTGAGCGCACGCCGGCCGGCGTGGCCGCAGGACCGTCGCCGTGGTACTTGGCCCGCATGTGCGGCGTCTTCGGCATCTTCGATCACCCCGAAGCGGCCAACCTGACGTACCTCGGGCTGCACGCGCTGCAGCACCGCGGTCAGGAGTCGGCGGGCCTCGTGTCGAACGACGGCGGCATGCTCCACGGCGTGCGCGCCATGGGCCACGTGCGCAAGATCTTCACGCGCGAGCTCCTCGATCAGCTGCCGGGGCGGATCGCGGTCGGCCACGTGCGCTACACCACCGCCGGCGGCTCGCTGGTGAAGAACATCCAGCCGCTGACCGCCCAGTTCCGCGGCCGCTCGATTGCCCTCGCGCACAACGGCAACCTCGTCAACGAGGCCCCGCTGCGCGACGAGCTCGAGCGGCAGGGGGCGATCTTCACGTCGATGAGCGACACCGAGGTCGTGCTGCAGCTGATGGCGCGCTCCGGCCACGCGTCGGTCCTCGAGCAGCTCGGTGACGCCCTCGATCAGATCCAGGGCGCGTACAGCTTCGTCATCACGACGGAGGACAAGCTCATCGCGGTGCGCGACCCGTACGGCTTCCGGCCCCTGGTGCTGGGTCGGCTCCGGTCGCACCCGGGCAGCTGGGTGGTCGCGTCCGAGACCTGCGCGTTCGATCTCATCGAGGCCGAGTTCGTCCGGGATATCGAGCCGGGCGAGATCCTCGTGATCGACGCGTCGGGCCCCACGCGGGTGGTCCGCCCGCCCCAGCCGCGGCGGTTCTGCGTGTTCGAGCACGTGTACTTCGCCCGGCCCGACACCGTGCTCGACGGCGTCAGCGTCTACGAGGCCCGGGTCGCGATGGGCGAGCAGCTGGCGATCGAGCACCCCGTCGACGCCGACGTCGTCATCCCGGTGCCGGATTCCGGCGTGGTGGCGGCGCTGGGCTACGCGCGCAAGAGCGGCATCCCCTTCGAGATGGGCCTCATCCGCAATCACTACGTGGGGCGCACGTTCATCGAGCCGATGGACTCGATCCGCCACTTCGGCGTGCGCTTGAAGCTGAACGCCGTGCCGCAGGTCGTCGCGGGCAAGCGCGTGGTGGTCGTCGACGACTCGATCGTCCGCGGCACCACGTCGCGGAAGATCGCCCGGCTGGTGCGCAACGCCGGCGCGCGCGAGGTCCACGTGCGGATCTCGTCGCCGCCGGTGAACGGGCCGTGCCACTACGGCATCGACACGCCGACGCGTGCCGAGCTCGTGGCCTCGAGCCACAGCATCGACGAGATCGCCCGGAGCATCGAGGCCGACTCCCTGGGCTACCTCAGCCCCGAGGGGCTCCGAGCGGCGGTGCGCGAGCGTCCTGGCTTCGGCTACTGCGACGCGTGCTTCACCGGCAACTACCCGATCCGACCCACCGCCGGCGCCGGCCGCCGGGCCCTGCGCATCGTCGAGGTGTAGCGAAGCGTCCCGGACCCGTGACGGGCGCGCTGCCGTGGCCGACCGCGGCGTGCTAGAACGGGGCCGTGAACGAACAGCAGGGCAATACCCCTCCGCTGCCCGAGCATGGCAAGGCCTTCGAGCGTCTCGACACGCTCGCGAGCCGCCTGCTCGAGCTGCGGAGGCATCTTTGACTACGCGGGCAAGGTCGAGAAACTCGACGAGCTCGATGCGGCGACCGGTGATCCCACGTTCTGGGACGACGCGGCGCGCGCCCAGGCGGCGACGCGCGAGCAGGCCCAGCTCAAGCACGTGATCGGCGAGCTCGATGGTGCCGGTCGCACCATCGAGGACGCACGCGCGCTGTACGAGCTCGGCCGCGAGGTCGAGGACGAGCCCACGCTGCGCGAGGCCTGGACGAACATCGAGCACGCCGAGGCGCTCATCGCCAAGCTCGAGTTCCGCCGCATGCTCTCCGGCGAGCACGACCCCAAGCACGCGATCATGAGCATCAACGCGGGCGCGGGCGGGGTCGACAGCCAGGACTGGGCCGAGATGCTGATGCGCATGTACATGCGCTGGGGCGAGCGCATGGGCTTCGGCGTCAAGCTGATGGACGTGCAGGAGGCCGAGCAGGCCGGCATCCGCAGCGCCGAGCTGGTGTTCGAGGGGGATTACGCCTACGGCTACCTGCGCTCGGAGATCGGCGTGCATCGCCTGGTCCGCATCTCGCCGTTCGACGCCAACGCCCGGCGGCAGACCAGCTTCACCAGCGTGATGGTCACGCCCGACATCGGCGCCGAGGACGACATCGAGATCGAGGTCGACGTCGGCGATCTGCGGGTCGACAAGTACCGCGCTGGCGGCAAGGGCGGCCAGCACGTCAACAAGACCGACTCCGCCGTCCGCCTCACGCACCTCCCGACCGGCATCGTCGTGGCCTGCCAGGCCGAGCGCTCGCAGCACAAGAACTACGACAAGGCGATGCACATGCTGAAGGCCCGCCTGTGGGATCTCGAGCGGCGCAAGCGCGAGGCGAAGCTGTCGGAGCTGCGCGGCGAGGAGCGGGCGATCGAGTGGGGCAGCCAGATCCGCTCGTACGTGCTGCAGCCGTATCGCCAGGTCAACGATCACCGCACCGGGCTCAAGCTGGGCAACGTCGACGCGGTGCTCGACGGTGACCTCGAGCCGCTGATCGAGGCGTTCCTCCTGGGCAAGGGCTCGCCGTCCGCGGCCAGCGACGACGAGGTCTGATGGGCATCTTCCAGCGCATCGACTGGCTCATCGCCTGGCGTCATCTCCGGGCCGGGGACGAGTACCCCGGCTGGGTGGTGCCGCTGCTGCTCGGTGCGGTCTACCTCATCGGGATCGGCGGGAGCCTGGCCTGGTACGCGGTCACGCTCGACGGCGCCGCGCCCCCGCCCGATCCCCTCGTGCCGGTCGAGGACCTCGGCCCGACCAGCCTGCAGTTCTACTTCGGTGCGTTCGGCGGGATCACGCTGCTGGTCGGCGTGATGGCGCTGCTGTTCTGTCTGCTCGCGCGCTTCTTCAACCTCTTGCCGACGATCATCGCGATGTCGGTGCTGCTCGGCTGCATGGCGCTGGTCGTCGTGCTGAGCCTCATGAGCGGCCTCGAGGGTGACATGCGCGACAAGATCCTCAACCAGAAGGCGCACATCCGGGTCGCGCGCGCCGACGGGCGGCCGTTCGACGACTACCTCTCGCTCTCCGAGCGGTTGTCGGCGGGGCAGGGGATCGCGGGCGCGAGCCCCTATCTCGAGGGCGAGATCATGGTCCGCTCTCGGCTCAACCGGCAGGGCGCGATCCTCTCGGGCATCGTCCCCGAGCTGCATGCCCGTGCGTCGAACCTGCCGTCCATCGTCCGCGACGGCGACTACCGCTACCTCGAG
>LNFM01017372.1_pt1 | contig 19209 bp, 16 predicted proteins | sample 596031 | NCBI WGS metagenome assembly LNFM01 (sample SAMN04254537, study PRJNA301005) | activated carbon metagenome | isolation source: dual media filters at the Ann Arbor, Michigan drinking water treatment plant | place: USA: Ann Arbor | reverse complement strand
CATGTCCTTGACCGGGCGCGTGTCGAGCAGCGAACCGGGCAGGAAGGCGCGGATGCCGTTGACCAGCACCGTCAGGCCGCCCTTGACCTTGCCGCTGACCGTGCCGGTGACGAACTCGCCGGACTCCAGGGCGTTCTCGAGCGACATCCACGACGCCAGGCGCTTGGCCTTGTCGCGGCTGAGGATGGTGTCGCCGTAGCCGTTCTCGACGGCGTCGATGGCCACCGAGACGAAGTCGCCGACCTGGACTTCGACTTCGCCCTGGTCGTTCTTGAATTCCTCGATGGGCACGTAGGACTCGCTCTTGAGGCCTGCGTTGACCACGACGTGGTTGAAATCGATGCGCACGACTTCGGCGGAGATGACCTCGCCGACGCGCATGTCGTTGCTCTTCAGCGATTCTTCGAACAGGGCGGCAAAGCTGCCGTCGCCACCGGTGGAGGTGACGGTTGTGGTTTGGGACATGTGGTTCCTGTGCCCGGAGGAGTTGGAGGCAGAGCCGGGCGGTGCTTGCAACGGGTGTTGCGGTTGGGTGGAACAACCGCTGATCTCGCCGGGCCGGGCGGCCTGGGATCGAAGTGCGACGAGCGCAGCGGGGCGGGTCAGCCCTTGTCAGGAGGCGCGGTGCCTCGCTCGAAAGGCCTGCGCTGCGACCACCAGTTCAGCACTTGCTCGACCGATTCTTCGATCGTCAGGTGCGAGTTGTCGAGCAGCAGCGCATCCTCGGCCGGCTTCAGGGGCGCCACGCTGCGGGACCTGTCCCGTTCGTCGCGTGCCTCGATGTCCTGCCGAAGGGCCTGGATGCTAGCCTGATTTCCCTTTGAAATCAACTGCTTATACCTGCGCTCCGCGCGTTCTGCGGCACTGGCGGTGAGGAACACCTTGAGCGGCGCGTCCTGGAACACGACGGTGCCCATGTCGCGACCATCGGCCACCAGGCCCGGTGCCCGGCGAAATGCCAGCTGCAGACCGTGCAAGGCCTCGCGGACCTGCGGGAACGACGAGATGCGGGACGCCATCGCACCGCTGGTCTCCAGGCGCAGCGCGTCGGTGATGTCGCGGCCGCGCAGATGGATGCGTTCGCCGTCGAACCGCAGGTCGAGCAGCGAGGCCACGCGAGCCAGGCCGGCTTCGTCGTCCACGGCAACACCGTCCCACACGGCGGCCACGCCGGTGGCGCGGTAGAGCGCGCCGGAGTCGAGCAGGTGGTAGCCCAGCCGGGCCGCCACGGCTGCGGCCAGCGTGCCCTTGCCCGAGGCCGTGGGGCCGTCGATGGTGATGACGGGCACGGCTGCGGGGTCGGCGCTGGCCAGGTCGAGCAGCGCTTCGAAGTAGTCGGGGAAGGTCTTGGCCACGCACTGCGGCTCGAGGATGCGCACGGCACAACCGGGGTCCGCCCCGGCCAGCGGGTTGAAGGCGGCCAGCGACAGGCACATCGCCATGCGGTGGTCGTCGTAGGTGTGGATGGCGGCCGACCGCCAGGCGCGGGGTGGGTGCACTTCGATGAAGTCGGCGCCTTCGGTGACCGTGGCGCCGACCTTGCGCAGCTCGGCCGCCATCGCCGCGATGCGGTCGGTTTCCTTCACGCGCCAGCTCGCGATGCCCGTCAGCCGCGTGGGTGAATCGGCGTACAGCGCCATCACGGCCAGGGTCATGGCCGCGTCGGGGATGTGGTTGCAGTCGAGGGTGATGCCCTGCAGCGGCCAGCGTCCGCGCCGGACCTCGAGCCAGCCCGGTCCGCCCTTGACCTGGGCTCCCATGGCTTGCGCTGCTTCGAGGAAGCGGATGTCGCCCTGGATGGAATCGGTGCCCACGCCTTCGATGCGCACCGGCGCGCCGCCGTGCGCGGCGATGGCGCCCAGCGCGATGAAGTACGAGGCCGACGAGGCGTCGCCTTCGACGTGGATGTGCCCCGGTGTCGCGCAGCGTGAAGCGGCTCCAGCCTTCGCGCTGCACGGCGATGCCGAAGCGCGCCAGCAGGTTCAGCGTGATCTCGATGTAGGGCTTGGAGATCAGTTCGCCTTCGACCTCGATGACCACGGGCCCGTCGCCGGTGACCAGCGGCAGCGCCAGCAGCAGCGCGGTGAGGAACTGGCTGGAGACGTCGCCACGCACGCGGATCGGCCGATCGGTGGCCAGCCTGCCACCGGCCCGGCCCGACAGCCGCAGCGGCGGGTAGCCGGGCTGTCCGAGGTCGTCGATGCTGCAGCCCAGGGGCCGCAGCGCGTCGACGAGGTCGCCGATCGGGCGCTCGTGCATGCGCGGCACGCCCGACAGCTCGAAGCGCCCGCCCTGCGTGGCGGCCAGCACGGCCAGTGCGGCGGTGAGCGGCCGCATGGCCGTGCCGGCGTTGCCCAGGAACAGCGATGCCTCGTGCGCCTGCAAGCGCCCGCCGAGGCCCGTGATGCGGACCTGGCTGCCGTCGCGATGCAGGCCACAGCCCAGCGCGGTCAGGGCGTCGAGCATGACGCGGGTGTCGTCGCTGTCCAGCAGGTCGTGCACGACCGTCGTGCCTTCGGCCAGGCCGGCCAGCAGCAGCACGCGGTTGGAGATGCTCTTCGAGCCGGGCAGCTGCACGGTGCCCGAGGCGCCGCGCAGCGGCGGCAGGTCGAGGAAGGGAATCGAGAACATGGCCGGGGCGCGCGCCGGATGCGATCAGCGCGGGGTGGGGGTGCGGGGGGCTCCCATCTGCCAGCCGGCGCGGCCTTCGGCGGGACCGCGGATGAGGTCTTCCAGGGCTTCGGCGTTGCCGCTCTTCAGCACGGTTTCGAAGGCCTCCAGCGCGTGCCTGAAGAGCTGCGCCTGTCGCAGCACCTCTTCGCGGTTGGCCGACAGGATGTCGCGCCACACCTCGGGGCTGCTGGCGGCGATGCGGGTGAAGTCACGGAAGCCGGGGCCGGCCAGCGACAGGTAGTCGCGTCCTGCCGGCTGGTTGAAGACGGAGCCGAAATAGGCGAAGGCCAGCAGATGCGGCAGGTGGCTCACGGCGGCGAAAGCGCCATCGTGGTTCTCGGGTGTCATCTTCAGCACCTGCGAACCGATGGCCGACCAGACGTCGGTGGCACGTTGCACCAGTTCGGGCGCGGTCTGTGGCAGCGGCGTGAGGATGACCTGGCGTCCGGCGTACAGCGTGGCGTCGGCATGCTGGATGCCGGCCACTTCCTTGCCGGCGATCGGATGTGCCGGCACGAAGGAGGCCACGCGCTCGCGCAGCACGCGTCGCGCGGCGTCGACCACGTCGCGCTTGGTGCTGCCCACGTCCATGAACAGCACGCCCGGCTCGACCATGTGACGGATGGCCCGGAAGGTGGCCTCGGTGGCCGAGACCGGCACGGCCAGCAGGACGATGTCGGATCCTGACACCGCCAGCAGGGCCGACTCGGCGATGTCGTCGATCACACCCAGCTTGCGGGCGCGCTCGGTGGTCGAGGGCGACTTGCTGTAGCCGATGATGCGCTTGACGAGGCCTGCCTTGCGCAGGGCCAGTGCGAACGAGCCTCCCATGAGGCCACAACCGATCAGACCGAGCTGCTGGAACATGGAGGGGTCAGTGCACGTCGATCGGGTAGGTGCCGAGGATCTTGAAGAACGCGCACACGCTGCGCAGTTCGCGCAGCGCGGTCGCCACGTGGGGCTCTTCAGGGTGCCCTTCGACGTCGATGTAGAAGTAGTACTCCCACTGACCCGAGCGCGCCGGCCGGGATTCGAACCGCGTCATCGACACGCCGTGGGTCTTCAGCGGCACCAGCATGTCGTGCACCGCGCCGGGCCGGTTGGTCACCGACACCACCAGGCTGGTGCAGTCGTGGCCTGAGGCCTTGGGCGCCGGTTGGCGATCCGGGTGGGCCAGCACGGCGAATCGGGTGCGGTTGGTGGCCTCGTCCTGGATGGCCGGGGCCAGCACGTGCAGACCGAACTCGCTGCCCGCACGCGTGCTGGCGATGGCGGCCAGCCGGGGATCTTCAGCCGCCAGGCGGGCGCCTTCGGCGTTGCTCGACACCGGACGGCGCTCCGCATGCGGAAGATGGTTGGAGAGCCAGTTGTGGCACTGTGCGAGCGCCTGCGGATGGGCGCAGACGGCCTGGATGTCGGCCATCGAATCCTGCTTGCGCAGCAGGTTGTGGCGCACGAACAGGCTGGTCTCGCCGATGATGAAGAGGGACGTGGTCAGGAACAGGTCGAGCGCGCGTGTCACCACGCCTTCGGTCGAGTTCTCGACCGGCACCACGCCGAAATCGGCCGCGCCCGTCATCGTGACATGCAGGACCTCGTCGAAATTGGCGCAGGGCACACGCGAGATCGACGAGCCGAAGAACCCCAGGGCGGCTTCTTCGCTGAAGGTGCCGGCCGGGCCCAGGTAGGCCACCCGGGTGGGCGTCTCGAGCGAACGGCAGGCGGACATGATCTCGCGCCAGATGGGCGCCACGCTGTCGGAGCGCAGCGGGCCGGGGTTGCCCGACTTCAGCCCGTCGATGACCTGTGCCTCGCGTTCGGGACGGAAGACCACCGAGCCTTCGCGCTTCTTGAGTTCGCCGACCTCCAGCGCCAGACCGGCACGCCGGTTCAGCAGGGCCAGCAATTGACGGTCGACGGCATCGATCTGCTCGCGCAGGCTCGACAGGTCGACCTGGGGTGCCCCGGGAGTCTGCATGGCCGCGCCTTCAGTCCCGTCGGATCACTTCGGCGCGCTGGCGGCCGGTGCAGCGAAGGGGCCCAGGCGCTTGGTGACGGACTGTTCCATGGCCTGGATCTTCGGCTGCACGTCGGTGCGCGACTCTGCGACCAGCTTTTCGGTGATGGCGCGCTGCATCTCGGGGCCGAGTGCCTGGAACTTGCGGTTGGCCGGCGACTCGAGGATGGCGATGACCTGCTTGAGCTCGTCTTCGGTGAGCTTCTGCTCCAGCACCGCGCCGATGGTCGCCGGGGCGAGCTTGACGGCCCGATCGCGCACCGTGGGTGTCGTCTCGTCGACGTACTTCTTCACGTCGGCCTGGATCTCCTTGGCCAGCGCGTCGCGCTGGTCGGCCGGCACGCGGTTGCGCAGCACCATGCCCACCTGCTGCATCAGCTGCGCCGCGGGCTGTTCGACCATGGCGCGCGCCATGGCCTCGATGCCCGGCTGCTGCAGCTGCAGCACCTTGTTCACGAGCGCCTTCTTGGCGGCGGATACCGGGGCCGCCGCCGGTGCGGCGGCTGGTGCCGGGGCGGGTGCCTGGGCGTGGGCCACCGCGGCCGCGGCCATCAGGCTGGCCAGCAGCGTGTACTTGATGTTCATGAGGTCTCCTGGCCGGAACCGCCGGCGCTGTCGGTGTCAGTATCGCCGGGCCCTTCGCTGGATGCGTCCGTGGGGAGTTCGGTGTTTGCATCGTTTTCCACGATGCGCTGCAAGCCGGACAGCTTCGAGCCGTCGTCCAGCGCGATCAGGGTGACGCCCTGGGTCGCGCGGCCGAGTTCGCGGATCTCGCTGACCCGCGTGCGCACCAGCACGCCCTTGTCGGTGATGAGCATGATCTCGTCGGCCGGCCGCACCAGCGTGGCGGCCACGACCTTGCCGTTGCGCTCGGTCTGCTGGATGGCGATCATGCCCTTGGTGCCGCGGCCGTGGCGCGTGTACTCGACGATCGAGGTGCGCTTGCCGTAGCCGTTCTCGGTGGCGGTGAGCACGCTCTGCGTCTCGTCCTCGGCCACCAGCATCGCGATCACGCCCTGGCCGGGTTCGAGGTTCATGCCGCGCACGCCGCGCGCTGTGCGCGACAGCGGGCGCACCTCGTCCTCGTTGAAGCGCACCGCCTTGCCGCCGTCGGAGAACAGCATCACGTCGTGCTGGCCGTCGGTGAGCGCCGCGCCGATCAGGTAGTCGCCCTCGTCGAGGTCGACGGCGATGATGCCGGCCTTGCGCGGGTTGCTGAACTCGTCGAGCGAGGTCTTCTTCACCGTGCCCAGCGCCGTCGACATGAAGATGAAGTGGTCGGCCGGGAAGCTGCGGAACTCGCCGGTCAGCGGCAGCACCACGGTGACCTTCTCGCCCGGCTGCAGCGGGAACATGTTGACGATGGGCTTGCCGCGCGAGACTCGCGAGCCCTGCGGCACTTCCCAGACCTTCACGCGGTCGCTGAAGCACAGGATCCAGTCGTGCGTGTTGGCGATGAAGAGCTGGTCGATCCAGTCGTCTTCCTTGGTCTGCGTGGCCTGCTTGCCACGGCCGCCGCGGCGCTGCGCACGGTACTCCGACAAGGCCTGACTCTTGATGTAGCCCGTGTGGCTGAGGGTCACCACCATGTCGGTGGGCGTGATGAGGTCTTCGGTGCCGAGTTCCAGCGCATTGCGCTCGATGACGCTGCGGCGGGCACCGAGCTTGGTCTGCCCGAACTCCTGACGCAGCGCGGCCAGTTCGCCCGAGATGATGGCCGTCACGCGCTCGGGCTTGGCCAGGATGTCCAGCAAGTCGGCGATCTGCGCCATCACCTCGCGGTACTCGCCGATGATCTTGTCCTGCTCCAGCCCCGTCAGGCGCTGCAGGCGCATCTGCAGGATTTCCTGGGCCTGGTCGTCGGACAGGCGGTACAGGCCGTCGGGCTGCAGGCCGTAGTGGGCGGGCAAGCCTTCCGGACGGTAGGCCTGGTGGCCGCCCGCCGTGCTCTCCTGGGCCCGCGCGAGCATCTCGCGCACCATGGAAGAGTCCCAGCTCTTGCTCATCAGCGCGGCCTTGGCCACCGGCGGCGTCGGGCTGGTCTTGATGGTCTCGATGAACTCGTCGATGTTGGCCAGCGCCACGGCCAGGCCTTCCAGGACGTGGCCGCGTTCGCGCGCCTTGCGCAGCTCGTAGACGGTGCGCCGCGTGATGACCTCGCGGCGGTGGTCGAGGAAGACCTCGATCAGCTGCCTCAGGTTGCACAGGCGGGGCTGGCCGTCGATCATGTTGATGCCGAAGGTGTCCTGCAGCTGCGTCTGCTTGTACAGGTTGTTCAGCACCACCTCGGGCACTTCGCCGCGCTTGAGCTCGATCACCACCCGCATGCCGGACTTGTCGCTCTCGTCCTGGATGTGGCTGATGCCCTCGATCTTCTTCTCGTGGACGAGCTCGGCGATGCGCTCGAGCAGCGTCTTCTTGTTCACCTGGTACGGGATCTCGTCGACGATGATCGATTGGCGTGCGCCCTTGTCGATGTCCTCGAAGTGGCACTTCGCCCGCATCACCACGCGGCCGCGCCCGGTGCGATAACCCTCGCGCACCCCGTTCAGCCCGTAGATGATGCCGGCGGTGGGGAAGTCGGGCGCCGGGATGATCTCCATCAGCTCGTCGAGCGTGGCGTCGGGGTTCTTCAGCAGGTGCAGGCAGGCGTCGACAACTTCGTTGAGGTTGTGCGGCGGGATGTTGGTGGCCATGCCCACCGCGATGCCGGTGGCCCCGTTGACCAGCAGATTGGGCAGCCGCGCCGGCAGCACCGTGGGCTCTTTCTCCGAGCCGTCGTAGTTGGGAGCGAAGTCGACCGTTTCCTTGTCGATGTCCTCCAGCATTTCCTGGGCGATCTTCGACAGGCGGATTTCCGTGTACCGCATGGCCGCGGCGTTGTCGCCGTCGACCGAGCCGAAATTGCCCTGGCCGTCCACCAGCATGTGGCGCAGCGAAAAGTCCTGCGCCATGCGAACGATGGTGTCGTACACCGCGGTGTCGCCGTGCGGGTGGTACTTACCGATCACGTCACCGACGATGCGTGCCGACTTCTTGTAGGGCCGGTTCCAGTCGTTGTTCAGTTCGTGCATGGCGAACAGCACCCGTCGATGCACGGGCTTGAGGCCGTCGCGCGCATCGGGCAGTGCACGGCCCACGATCACGCTCATCGCGTAGTCGAGGTACGAGCGGCGCATCTCCTCCTCGAGACTGACCGGGAGGGTTTCCTTGGCGAATGAACTCATGCAGGGGGGGTGCGGTGCTTGCGCCGGAACGCGACGCTGCGAGCGGAGACGGGAATGTCCTGCGGCGCATTCTAAGGGTGCGGTCCTGTCGTGCTCGCGCAACAGCAGCACCGAGGCGGACCGCAAGGGGAGCCAAAATGATGCTCAGCCGACACCCTATGGCACAATGCTTCGTCGGTGGTAAGTGCCCGCGGCTGTGGGGATTTGCCCGGTATTTCGCTTCCGTTGCAGGCTACTGCGGCTTTCCTCGAGAGGAGAATCATGAAGAAATTGAACAAGGTGGCGATGCTGTTTGCGTCCGCTGCTCTTGCCGCCCCGATCGGCGCATTCGCCCAAGCGAAGCCGATCGACAATTGGCGTACCGCGGACGGTGCGCTGGTCTGGAAGAACGGCACCAACGAGCTCTGCTGGCGTGACGCCTTCTGGACTCCCGCCACCGGCGTTCAAGGTTGCGATGGCGTTCCGCCGCCGCCGCCGCCGCCCGCTCCTCCGGCACCTCCGCCTGCGGCTCGACCCGCTCCGGCGCCCGCCCCCGCACCTGCAGCACCTGCGGCGCGTCCCGCGGCTCCGGCGGCTGCCCCTGCGGCCCCGGCCGCGCCGGTCAGCGAGAAGGTCACCTTCGCCGCCGATGCCTTCTTCGACGTCGACAAGGCCGTCCTGAAGCCCGAAGCCAAGGCCAAGCTCGATGACCTGGTCGACAAGACCAAGGGCATCAACCTGGAAGTCATCATCGCCGTCGGCCACACCGACTCCGATGGCAGCGACGCCTACAACCAGAAGCTGTCGATCCGCCGCTCGGAAGCCGTCAAGGACTACCTGGTGAGCAAGGGCATCGAGAAGAACCGCGTCTACACCGAAGGCAAGGGCGAGAAGCAGCCCGTCGCCGACAACAAGACGAAGGAAGGCAAGGCCAAGAACCGCCGCACCGAGATCGAAGTCGTCGGTACGCGCACCCGCAGGTGATGCAGGCGCCTTCGGGCGCTGCGCACCGGAACCCCGCCTCGGCGGGGTTTTCTTTTTTCCGCAACCCTTGCGCGGTGTGGGCGCGCGGCGGCGCGGGCAGCGCTCAGGCGCCCTTTGCCGCTAGCATGGCCTCATGAACACCAACGTCGACGCCCAGGAACTGGCCAAATTCAGTGAACTCGCCCACCGCTGGTGGGACCCCGAGAGCGAATTCCGGCCGCTGCACCAGATCAATCCGCTGCGGCTGGACTGGATCGACACGCTGGCCCAGGTGAAGGGCAAGTCGGTGCTCGACGTCGGTTGCGGCGGGGGCATCCTGGCCGAGGCCATGGCTGTGCGCGGCGCGCAGCACGTCACCGGCATCGACCTGGCTGCCCGCCCGTTGGGCGTGGCGCGGCTGCACGCACTCGAGACCGGCGTGACTCAACTCGAGTACCGCGAGGTCTCGGCCGAGACGCTGGCAGCCGAGCGTCCCGGCAGCTACGACATCGTGACCTGCATGGAAATGCTCGAGCACGTTCCCGATCCGTCGGCCATCGTCAGGGCCTGCCACTCGCTGGTGAAGCCGGGGGGCTGGGTGTTCTTCTCGACCTTGAACCGGAATCCCAAGTCGTTCCTGTTCGCCATCGTCGGCGCCGAGTACGTGCTGCGCCTGTTGCCGAAGGGCACGCACGAATACGCGCGCTTCATCCGCCCGAGCGAGCTGGCTCGGTGGTGCCGCGACGCCGGGCTCTCCGTCGACGGCACGCGGGGCATGGAATACAACCCGTTCACGCGGCGCTACTGGCTGTCGGGGGACACCAGCGTGAACTACCTGCTGGCCACCCGGCGAGCCGCCTGATGGCGCGTCCCGAGGCGTTGCTGTTCGATCTGGACGGCACCCTCATCGACAGCGCGCCCGATCTGGCGGGTGCGGCCAACGAACAGCGCGCCGCCCACGGCCTGCCGCCGCTGCCCTACGACGCCTTGCGCCGCATGGTCGGTTCGGGCGCGCGGGGCATGGTGGGCGTGGCCTTCGGTCTGGCGCCGGGCGCTGCGGGATACGACGCGCTGCGCGACGATTTCCTGAACCGCTACCGCCAGCGCCTGCTGCAGAGCACGGCCGTCTTCGAAGAGATGCATGCCGTGCTCGACCACCTCGACGCGCGCACGCTGCGCTGGGGCATCGTGACCAACAAGGCGCTGCACATGGCCGAGCCCATCGCCGACGGCCTCGGGCTGCGGCAGCGCGCCGCGGTGCTGATCGGCGGCGACAGCACGCCCTACACCAAGCCCCACCCTGAACCCCTGTTCGAAGCGGCGCGCCGGCTGGGCCTGCCGCCCGATCGCTGCGCCTACGTGGGCGACGACGTGCGCGATGTGCGCGCCGGCCGGGCGGCCGGCATGTTCACCCTGGCCGCGGCCTGGGGCTACCTGGGAGATGCCGAGCCCGTGGAGCGCTGGGGCGCCGATGTCGTGCTGCCGTCACCGCTTTCCCTCTTGAAGTGGCTGGAAGTGGCCTAAACTCAGGAGCATGGGACCGACCTGGCTTCGACGTGGGTGCGGAGTCGACGCGAAATCCACTGGAAACAAAGTAACTGCGAACGATCAAACGTACGCCCTCGCCGCTTAAAACCGGTGAGCCTTGCAACAGCTTGTCTATGGGCTGGATCTGAGGCCGCAAGGTCGATGATTGCGAGGTCATTCACATAGGCTCGTGCCGCGGCGTGTCATTCGCAGCGGTCCTAAACCCAAATGACTCGGGGACCAGGTAGCGTGCTGCTGCGCGACCTGGGCTCTCAAATCCAAACCAGACAGCTACGCATGTAGAACCGTCCGGCGATGGCTTGCGGACGGGGGTTCGATTCCCCCCGGTTCCACCATCCAGGGCTCCGCAAGGGGCCGTTTGTGAACAAGGCCTCCCTCCGCAAGGAAGGAGGCTTTTTCACGCCCGGGCGCCGCCTGCCCGCTGCGGCACGTTCAGGTGCCGTGCCTGACCCCGCCCACCGTGGCCAGCCCGGCCAGCGTCATCAGCACCGAACCGGCCAGATGCGCCACGATGGTCCCGCCGGCCCAAGCCAGGCGGCCCTGCTGCAAGGCCGCCACAACCTCGGCCGAAAAGGTCGAGAAGGTGGTCAGGCCGCCCAGCAGCCCGGTGATGACGAACAGCCGCCAGTGCGGCGGCAGCTCGGGGTGTTGCAGGAAGAGTCCCGCCGCCACACCGATGAAGTAGCCGCCGATGAGGTTGGCGGCGAGGGTCCCCAGGGGCAGGGGGGTGAAGAGGCCATTGAGCCAGACGCCCAGCAGCCACCGCAGCACGGCACCGATCGAGGCGCCCAGGCTGATGGCGATGACGGACTGCAGCATGCGGACTCCGAGGCGGCGAGCCCGGATTATCGAGTCAACACCCTCCGGCGCGGCCGCGGCCGGCCGGCGTGCCGTCAAGCCGCCGTGAGACCGAGGCGCTCGCTCTCGGTGAACACGGGCCGGCCGTCGCGCCCGCTGGCGGCCACGGCGCGCGAGCGGCCCTGGCGCTTGGCTTCGTACAGTGCCTGGTCTGCACGGCGCAGCGCGTCGTCCAGCGCCTCGCCGCGATAGAGGTGCACGATGCCGAAGCTCAGCGAGATCGATGGCAGGTCGTGGCCCCGCGCCTGGCGCTGCACCTGGCCCACGATGCGGTTGGCCACCGCGATGGCCTCGGCGGTGGTGGCTCGGCGCAGCAGAAGCACGAACTCGTCGCCCCCGTGGCGCCCCGGCACGTCGTTGGCCCGCAGAACCTCCTGTACGCAGCGCGCCACCAGGCGCAGCGCGCGGTCGCCCGCAGCGTGCCCCAGGACGTCGTTGACCTGCTTGAAGTGGTCGACGTCGAAGATCACCAGCGCGGCGCTGCCGGGCGGGTCGGCCGCCAGGGTGCGACTGGCCAGTTCATGAAAGTGCCGGCGGTTGGGCACATTGGTCAAGGAATCGATGTTGGCCAGCACGCGCAGGCGGCGGCGAGAGTCGCGCAACTGACGCTCTGTGCGGTCGCAGATCAGGCCGACGACGATGAAGGCCATGACCACGGCAGCCAGCACGGTGGCCACGCCGCGCAGCGCCAGCGTGGGTACGGCCTCCCAGGCCGGCAGCGCCCAGAGCACGGGGCCGATGGCGCCGGCCGCCAGGGTGCCGCCCAACAAGCGAAGCCGCGTGCCGTCGCGACCGGAAGGACCGCAGCACAGCACGCTGGCGGCATAGAGGTGGACGGCCAGCGAGGCGGCCGCGGGGGCCAGGGCGAAGGGTCCGCTGTCCGAGGCCCAGGCCGCGCCACCCACGGCCACCAGCGCCGCCAGCCCAGCCACGGCGCGATCGGTCCTTTCGCTGCCCGGCAGGGGCAGCCTGGCGTGGAAACGGCGGACGCCCACCAGGCAGGCCATCGGCCATTGCAGCAGCAGGAGTTCTGCGGTGATCTGCAGGACCACCGAATTGCCGGCGCCGGCCGCCAGTGCCAGCCCGGCTGCCACGCCGCACAGCGAGCCCAGCCACAGGCGCCACCCTCCGTAGCGCTGTCGAGCCACACCGAAGGAAGCCAGCGAGGCGGCGGCCGCGGCGGCTGCAGCAGCAGCCAGCCAGAGCACCTGGGGGTCGACATTGGTCATGGTGCGCGAATTGTGGACAGGCTGCCGTCGCTTGGGGGCCCGCACGGGTCGGCGCCTTGAAACCGGATGCTACTGTCGTCCGTCAACGGGGGGACCCGGCGCGTTCGGTACCATGCGCGCCGTGCAAAGGCACGCCGCAAGAAGGGAAGAAGATGGCAATGGACGTGGTCGACTACGACATCCGGGGCGCCGAGATGCAGTTCGTCGAGGTGGAACTCGATCCCGGCGAGGCCGCGATCGGTGAAGCCGGCAGCATGATGTTCATGGATGCCGGCATCGGCATGGACACGGTCTTCGGCGACGGCGCCTCCAGCCAGACCGGGGGGTTCTTCGGCAAGCTGCTGGGGGCCGGCAAACGGCTGGTCACCGGTGAATCGTTGTTCACCACCGTTTACACCAACAACGTGTCGTCGAAGCAGCGGGTGGCCTTCGCCGCGCCTTACCCGGGCAAGATCCTGCCGATGGACCTGCGGCAGCTGGGCGGCACGCTGCTCTGCCAGAAGGACGCCTTCCTGTGCGCTGCGCGCGGCGTGTCCCTGGGCATCGCCTTCCAGCAGAAGCTCTCGGTGGGATTCTTCGGTGGCGAGGGCTTCATCATGCAGAAGCTCGACGGCGACGGCATGGCCTTCGTGCATGCCGGCGGCACCGTGGTCAAGCGGGACCTGCAGGCCGGGCAGACGCTGATGGTGGACACCGGCTGCGTGGTGGCCTACATGCCCAGCGTCAACTTCGAGATCCAGTACGTCGGCAAGATCAAGACGGCGCTGTTCGGTGGTGAAGGGCTGTTCTTCGCCAAGCTGACCGGCCCGGGCACGGTGTGGTTGCAGAGCCTGCCGTTCTCGCGTCTGGCGTCGCGCGTATTCGCGGCGGCGCCTCAGCGTGGCGGCTCACGCGAGGAAGGCTCGGTGCTGGGCGGCCTGGCCGGTGGGGGACTGCTGGGCGGCATCCTCGCGGGCGACGACGAGTGATCGCCCCCCGCTGGCTCGTCGCCGGGCTGTGCTCGCTGGTGGGCGCCTTGATGGGCTCGCTGCCGTCGTACGCCGCTGCTGCGCGGCCGATCTTCGTGCTCAATTCGCAGGACGCGACGATCAGCATCGTCGACCCCGCGACCTTCACCGAGACGGGGCGCCTGCCCACCGGCAAGGAGCCGCACCACCTGTACCTCACGCCCGACGAGAAGAGCGTGATCGTAGCCAACGCCGGTGGCAACTCGCTGACCTTCGTCGATCCCGTCACCGGCACGGTGCAGCGCACGGTGCGCGACATCATCGACCCCTATCACCTGCGCTTCTCGCCCGACATGAAGTGGTTCGTGACGGCCGCCAACCGGCTGAACCACGTCGACCTCTACCGCTGGCAGCCCGAGAACGCCGAGCAGCCGCTGAAGCTGGTCAAGCGCATCGAGGCGCCGAAGACACCCAGCCACCTGTTCATCGACAGCAAGAGCACGGTGGTGTACGTGTCGCTGCAGGACAGTGACGAGCTGCTGGCCATCGACCTGGCCACGCAGGCGACGCGCTGGAAGGTCAAGACCGGCAAGATGCCCGCTGACGTGTACCTGACGCCCGACGACCGCACCCTGCTGGTGGGCCTGACCGGCGACAAGGTGGTCGAGGCCTACGACGTCAGCGTGTCACCTGCGCGCCTGATCAAGCGCATTCCCACCGGCAATGGCGCGCATGCCTTCCGCGCGCGCGGCGACAGGAAGCACGTGTTCGTCAGCAACCGCGTGGCCAACACCATCAGCATGATCGATTTCGGCAAGCTCGAGGTGGTCGCCGACCTGCCGGCGCCTGGCGGTCCCGACTGCATGGAGATGCTGGCCGACGGCAAGACGCTGCTCGTCACCTCTCGCTGGGCGCGTCGCCTGACCATGATCGACATCGAGAAGAAGCAGGTCGTGCGCCAGCTCGACGTCGGCCGCTCGCCGCACGGCGTGTGGACGCTGGACCATGCGCCGCGCTGAAGACCGAAGCATGCGCCGTCGGTGGTCTGCCGTGCTGCCCGCCTTGCTTCTGTCCATCCTGGTGGCTGCCGCGTCCCCGGTGGCTGCCGCGTCCTGCGACAAGCCGGTCTACCTGACCTTCGACACCGGCCACATGGCGGTGGCGCCGCTGGTGGCCGAGGTGCTGAAGCGTCACGACGTGAAGGTGACCTTCTTCCTGGCCAGCGAGCGCACCAAGAGCGGCGGCAGCAGCCTCGACGACGAATGGGCCGGCTGGTGGCGCGAGCGGGCTGCCGAAGGCCACGCCTTCGGCTCGCACACCTGGGACCACGACGTCTGGCGTGCCGACACGCCGCAGGGCCTGCGCGTGGTGCCGACGCAAGGCCCGGCCGTCGGCAAGGCGCGGGTGCTCGACGCCGCGGCCTACTGTGCAGAGCTCGACCGGCCGGCACAGCGCTTCGCGCAGATGACCGGCCAGCGCATGGCCTCTGTGTTCCGTGCGCCGGGCGGCAAGACCTCGCCGGCGCTGCTGAAGGCCGCGCAGGGCTGCGGCTGGGCGCACGTGGGCTGGGCCGACGCCGGTTTCCTGGGCGATGAGCTGCCCAGCGACAAGTACCCCAACGCGGCCTTGCTGCAGCGCGCGCTGCGCGACGTGCGGCCGGGCGACATCCTGCTGGCGCACCTGGGCATCTGGTCCCGCCGGGACGCCTGGGCGCCTGCCGTGCTGGAACCGCTGATCACCGGGCTCAAGCAGCGTGGCCTGTGCTTCGCCACCCTGCGCGAGCACCCTGTGCTGGCCGGCGCCGCCACCCGACTCCGCTGACATGGGTCCGCTCGACGGCGTGAGCCGGCTCTTCGACAGTGCGCAGCAGGGCTTGTTCGAGGCCGCGGTGCAGCCGCTGCTGTTCGGCCTGGGCCTGGGCAACCTGCTGGAGGACGGCTTCCGCGCCACCGGCTGGCTGCTCGTCGGGCTGGTGCAGCTGGGCGTGCTGCTCGTGGTGTTCCGTGCGCTGGAGCGCTGGCGACCGGTCGAGCCGGTGCAGGACCGCGCGGCCGTGCGGGTGGACATCGTCTACACGCTGGTCCACCGGCTGGGGCTGTTCCGCCTGGTGATGTTCTTCACCCTCGTGCCCGTGTTCGACTCGGCCATCGGCACGCTGCGCGTGTGGGGCATGCCGACCTGGTCGCTCGACGATCTGTGGCCCGGCGTGACCGACCTGGCGCTGGTGAGCTTCGTGCTCTACCTGCTGTTGTTCGACGCCGTCGACTACGCACTGCACCGTGCGCAGCACCACTTCGCGTGGTGGTGGCAACTGCACGCCCTGCACCACAGCCAGCGCCAGATGACGATGTGGAGCGACAACCGCAACCACCTGCTCGACGACGTGCTGCGCGACGCTGCCTTCGTGGCGGTGGCCCTCGTCGTCGGCGTGCCGCCCGGGCAGTTCATCGCGGTGGTGGCCTTCACGCAATTGCTGGAGAGTCTGTCGCACGCCAACGTCCGGCTGTCGTTCGGGCCGGTGCTGGGGCGTCTGCTGGTCAGCCCGCGCTACCACCGCTTCCACCACAGCATCGGCCACGGCCACGAGAGCGCCGGGCCGGGCACTCTCGGGGGGCACAACCTGGCGGTGCTGTTCCCGCTGTGGGACATGCTGTTCGGCACCGCGCGCTTCGACGACCGCTACGAACCCACCGGCCTGCGCGACCAGGTCGAGCAGGGGCGCGACTACGGGCGCGGTTTCTGGGCCCAGCAGTGGCTGGGGCTGATGCGCCTGCTCGGTCGCGGCCGGGCGGCCTGAGCGCCGACCATCGCTTATCCTCGCTGGCGATGGGAGCCCTGATCGATGCCTTCTGGCGCGCGGCGGCGTATTGCCTGCACCCGCGCGTGCTGCTGTGGTCGCTGCTGCCCCTGCTGCTGGCCGGTGGCGCCGTCTTCGGCCTGGGCTGGATGTTCTGGGAAAGCAGCGTGGCGGCCGTGCGGGCCTCGCTCGAGCAATGGGAGCTGGTGGCCGCCTTCCTTCGCTGGCTCGACTCGGTCGGCGGCGAAAAGCTGCACACGCTGATGGCGCCGATGATCGTGGTGGCGCTGGCCGTGCCGGTCATCGTCGTCGCGTCCTTGCTGCTGGTGGCCTTGCTGATGACGCCGGCCGTGGTGTCGCTGGTGGCGCGCCGGCGTTTCCCGCAGATGCACCGCAAGAACGGCGCGGCCTGGTGGCAGGCCGTGCTGTGGTCGCTCGGCTGCACGGCGGCGGCCCTGGTGGCCCTGGTGCTCAGCGTCCCGCTGTGGTTCGTGCCGCCCCTGGTGCTGCTGCTGCCGCCGCTGATCTGGGGCTGGCTCACCTGCCGGGTCCTGACCTTCGACGTGCTGGCCACGCACGCCTCGGCCGCCGAGCGGCGGCAGATCGCTCACGAGCAGCGCTGGCCGTTACTGGCCATGGGCATGGTCTGCGGCTACCTGGGGGCGGCGCCGTCGCTGGTATGGGCGCTGGGTGCCGCCACGCTGGTCTTCGCGCCGCTGCTGGTCGTGGTCTCGGTGTGGCTCTACACGGTGGTCTTCGCCTTCGCGAGTTGCTGGTTTGCCCACTTCGCGCTGGCCCATCTGCACCGCCTTCGCCTGCAGGAACAGCTGGCCGCGGCCACCGCCGCGGCGCGCACCGTCGAGCCCTCGCCCCCTGCCCAACCCGGGCCGGCCGACGCCGTGCACCTGCCCCTCGCCCACACACCTTCCACCGCCGGACCCCTGCCTCCCCCATGAACATCGGCCTCATCATCATCGGCGACGAGATCCTGTCGGGCAAACGCGAGGACAAGCACCTGGCCAAGGTGATCCAGCTGCTCGCCGCGCGCCACCTGCAACTGGGCTGGGCCCGCTACGTGGGCGACGACCGCGACCGCATCACCGAGGCGCTGCGCCACGCCTTCGCCTGCGGCGATCTCGTGTTCTCGTGCGGCGGCATCGGCGCCACGCCCGACGACCACACGCGCCAGTGCGCCGCCGCGGCGCTGGGCGTGCCGCTGGCGCTCCATCCGCAGGCCCGCGACCTCATCGTCGAACGCATGCGCGACGTCGCGGCCGAGCAGGGCAAGCCCTTCGAACCCGACCGCGAGGACAACGTGCACCGGCTCAACATGGGCGTGTTCCCGGAAGGCGCGCAGATCATTCCCAATCCCTACAACAAGATCGCCGGCTTCATGGTCGGCCACGTGCACTTCGTGCCGGGCTTTCCGGTGATGGCCTGGCCGATGATCGAATGGGTGCTGGACCAGCGCTACGCGCACCTGCAGGGCGGCGCGAAGGCCGCCGAACGGTCCGTCATCGTCTTCGGTGCCATGGAGGCGGCGCTGACGCCGCTGATGGAAGACGTCGAGCGGCGCTTTCCCGGCATCAAGGTCTTCAGCCTGCCCAGCGTCGACCACCCGGTCTACGGCAAGCACATCGAACTGGGCGTCAAGGCGCAGGGCCTGCCGCTCGACCCGGCCTTCGAAGCCCTCCGCAGCGGACTGCTGGCGTTCGGGTCCGAGCTTGGCCCAGAAATGGTGCGATAGATTGCACCGAAATAGAACATCGGACAGCACAATGTTGGTGCTTGCCCAGTGTCCACGTCGGCCGGCCCGTGCCGGCGCCCGACGAGCCTGGGGCGGCTGCGCCCCGGTTTCGGGCATGGTTTCTGCTTGAATCCCCTTCGAGCCTTCTCGGGGCGCCGATCGACGCGCCGCCCCACTTTCAACCCCATAGCAACAAGCCCCGTTAGGAGATCTGAATGGCAAAGACCGTCGCCGACGTGATGAAGCTGGTGAAGGAGAACGAAGTCAAGTTCGTCGACTTCCGCTTCACCGACACCCGCGGCAAGGAACAGCACGTGTCCGTGCCTGTGTCCCACTTCGACGAAGACAAGTTCAGCGCTGGCCACGCCTTCGACGGCTCGTCGATCGCCGGCTGGAAGGGCATCGAGGCCAGCGACATGCTGCTCATGCCCGACCCGAACACCGCCAACATCGACCCGTTCTTCGAAGAGCCCACGCTCATCCTGACCTGCGACGTGCTGGAGCCGGGCGACGGCAAGCCCTACGAGCGCGATCCGCGCTCGCTGGCCAAGCGCGCCGAAGCCTACCTGAAGAGCAGTGGCATCGGTGACGCGGCCTTCCCCGAGTTCTTCATCTTCGACCAGGTGCAGTGGGAAGTGAACATGCAGGGCTGCTTCAGCAAGGTGGGCTCGGAAGAGGCCCCCTGGAGCAGCAGCGCCAGCTTCGAAGGCGGCAACATGGGCCACCGTCCGGGCATCAAGGGCGGCTACTTCCCCGTGCCGCCGGTCGACAGCTTCCAGGACATGCGTTCCGAGATGTGCCTGATCCTCGAGTCGGTCGGCATCCCGGTCGAGGTGCACCACCACGAAGTGGCGGGCCAGGGCCAGAACGAGATCGGCACCAAGTTCAGCACGCTGGTCCAGCGCGCCGACTGGCTGCAGTTGCAGAAGTACGTGATCCACAACGTCGCGCACGCCTACGGCAAGACGGCCACCTTCATGCCCAAGCCCATCGTCGGCGACAACGGCAGCGGCATGCACGTGCACCAGTCGGTGTGGAAGGACGGCAAGAACCTGTTCGCCGGCGACGGCTACGCGGGCCTGTCCGACTTCGCGCTGTACTACATCGGCGGCATCATCAAGCACGCCCGCGCGCTGAACGCCATCACGAACCCCGGCACCAACAGCTACAAGCGCCTGGTGCCCGGCTTCGAGGCCCCGGTCAAGCTGGCCTACTCGGCGCGCA
>LNFM01006491.1_pt1 | contig 19210 bp, 21 predicted proteins | sample 596031 | NCBI WGS metagenome assembly LNFM01 (sample SAMN04254537, study PRJNA301005) | activated carbon metagenome | isolation source: dual media filters at the Ann Arbor, Michigan drinking water treatment plant | place: USA: Ann Arbor | reverse complement strand
CCTGCTCGCGCAGCGCGTCGGATTTGAGGTTGCTCATCGACACGAAGCGGTCGATGCGCGCGATGCCCAGCCAATGGAAGAGATCGGGCATCAGTTCCTGGAAGCGCATGTCCTGCACGCCCGCCACGCATTCGGTGCGGTTGAAGTACTGCGCCGCCGAATCGCCGCCGACCTGGCGCTTGCGCGCGTTGTAGACCAGGAACTTGGTGACCTCGCCCAAGGCACGGCCTTCCTTGCGATTGTAGATGACGACGCCCAGCCCATCCCGCTGCGCCATCTCCACGCAAACTTCGATACCGTGCGCCAGATAGGGCCGGCAGGTACAGATGTCGGAGCTGAACACGTCGGAGCCGTTGCATTCGTCATGGAGGCGGCAGGCGATCTTGGTCTCGGGCTTGCCGATCTTCGCCATGTCGCCGAAGAAATAGATGGTGGCGCCGCCGATCGGCGGCAGGAACAGTTCGAGGTCGGGCCGCGTCACCAGCTCGGTGTACATGCCGCCGGTCTGCTCGAAGAGCGTGCGGCGCAAATCGACCTCGGGCACGCCGAAGCGCTCGGCGATGCCGGGCAGCCACCACACCGGCTCGACCGCAGCCTTGGTGACGCGCACCTCGCCATTGGCCTTCAGGATTTCGCCGTCCGGCTTCAGGCGCCCGGCTTCGATGGCGTCCTTGATCTCCGGCATCGTGATGTGCGCCTTGGTGACGGCGATGGTGGGACGGATGTCCCAGCCCGCCTTCAGTTTGTCGGCGAACACCGACGCCACCAGATGGCCCCAGGGATCGAGCGACACGATCTTCCTGGGATCGAACCAGCTCTCGAACGGCCCGATCAGCTCGGCCGGCGATGTGTCGGTAAAGTCCGGCCGGTGATCGGCCTTCAGTTCATGCGCGGCGATGGCCAGCGCGCGGTAGATGCCGTAGCTGCCGGAATGGACACCTATGGCGTTGCGCCTGGTCGGATCGGCCACCGTGCCCACGACCGGCCCGCGAACGGCGGGATCGCGCGCCCCCCAGACCACCGGCGGCGCCTGCACGCCGCCCTGGGAGGGATGGGTATTCAGTCTGATGTGCGCCATGGGCTTTCCGGGTCTCGAAGAGCGGGAAAGCGGCGCAGTGTAGGCCTTGGCAATGACGAAGGGAAGACGGGGAGCGCGGAGAGAATCAGAGCCTTCACATATCGTGCGCAGGAGCGACGTTGACGGCGCTTTTGCCGGGCTGGCGAAAGTCGCTTGGGCGGCACGTTCGCCACGATCATCGAGATAACGCCACGCGCTCACCGCTCGCCCGCTTTTACGCGGATCAGAGATGGCAAGCATATGGCGAGTAACAATCCTGAGGCTGCTCCAACGATGCAAGTGATTGAGCGAGCGGCCGGAATCTCTCCGCCGCCGGTTCGTCGCCGCAGAAATCGAATCCGGCCACATCCACATAGTTTGGAGAATTTTCGGCCACTATTGAAGATCACGTTGATCTTGATGGTTTGAACCTATTCGCCTCTGCCAAGCGTCGAGTGCGTGTTTCCAATTCCGACAGACCACCGCCTCTATTGATCACACTTCCATACGGAACAGCTCCCCCGGAGCGTGTTCATCCGGAACCAAGGACGATTAACAAGGAGGACTGACCTCATGTCATTCAAGGCAATGCGCTACGCTGCGTTGGCAGCCACTTTCCTGGCTGGCAGCGCCATGATGGCTCATGCGCAGACCAGCTCGACAGTTGGCACGGGCGGATCGAGCGCCGGGGCCGGGTCGGTCGGCACGGTACTGGGCACCGGCGGATCTTCGGCCGGCGGCTTCGGCGGCGGATCGGCCTCGACCCTCGGTGTCGGCGGCGCGACCGCAGGCGGTGGCCAGACAGGCGTGGCGATCGGCACGGGCGGTTCGGCTGCCGGTGGCGTGGGCGCCGGGTCTGCATCCACGTTGGGTGTCGGCGCCGCAAGCGCCGGCCGTGGCGGGACCAGCGCGGTGCTCGGCACCGGCGGGTCCGCGGCGGGCGGCGGCAAGAATGGCGGCGGCTCGACCTCGACCCTGGGTGTCGGCGGCGCGTCCGCCGGCCGCGGTGGCACGAATGCCGTCGTCGGAACCGGCGGTTCGTCTGCCGGATACGGCCAAGGATACAATAGGGGTCAGGGCCCCGGCTCTGCCTCTACCTTAGGCCTCGGTGCGGCCTCAGCCGGTCGCGGGCAGAGCAACGCGGTTCTCGGAACCGGTGGCTCGGTCGCCGGCAACGGCAAGGGTGGCTCCGCTTCCACGCTGGGCCTCGGTGCCGCGTCGGCGGGCCGTGGCAAGAGCAATGCCGCAACGGCGGTCGGCGGCTCGTCGGCCGGTGGCGGCAAGAACTTCAACGGCGGCGGTGGCCGCGGCGGCAGAAACAAGTAACGCATCATGAGACCGGCCGCGCGAACCCTCGCGCGGCCGCTTCGCGCCATCGGGAGGCATCTATGAGAATTCTTCTGACTTCGATCGTGCTGGCCGGAATGGGCGCAGCCCCCGCGCTCGCACAAGTTAGTTCGAGCAGTTCGACGGGTGTCGGTGGCTCGACAAGTTCAGTAAGCGTCGGCAGTTCGACGGGATCGAGCGCCAGCAGCTCGACGAGCAGCAGCGCCTCGAGCGGAGGCCGTCGCTCCGACTGCACGGTGGCGATGTCGCGCAATGGACAAGCAACGGCTGCAGCCGGCGGCCTGTCGACGTCGGTCACCGCCGGCAATGGGATAGTGAGCGGCACAACCACCGGGCCGAACGGCGTTACGGCGTATTCGGGCACGAACTGCATTGTTCAAGTGCGATAGGAGACGCATCATGAGAAGTCTACCGATGACTCTGATAGCAGGCGCGTTTGCTCTCGCAAGTTCGGGCGCCTGGGCTCAGCAGGGTCCGAGTGCCAGCACCGTCGGCTCGAAGGCCACGACGAATGGCAGCTCGACGATCGGAACGGCGGGCAGCGCCGCCGCAGGCGGCACGTCGGCTTCCACCATCGGGTTGGGCGCCAACTCGACCGGCAAAGCCGGCACTTCCTCGGCGGTCTCCGGCGCCGGCAGCGCCGCGGCGGTCAAGGGCAAAGCTACGTCCAACATCAAGATCCGGGAGAATCCCCAGATACTGCGGTCCCAATCCACAGCAAAGGCGCAGGACGGCGGCACCTGGAGTAAGTCGGCGACCAACACCAAGGTGCAACACGACGGCGATCTGACCTCGCGCACCAGATCGATGTCGCACATGCAAGGCTCGAAGCCGGCCATGTCGAAGACCCGGATGCGCTGACGCTCCGCGTCGTCGTTTCGCGTGCTCGGGCGCCGCAGCCCGGGTCGCACCTGCCCAGCAGGTTGCAGAACGAACTTGCCCCGTAGAGGCGCGCACTCGCCTGACAAAGTAACGCGGAGGCGCCCGCTGGCATCACAGGCGGTGCGCCTCCATACTTGCCGCATGATGAGGCCAGCCGCCGAGCTCCCCGCCGACATCGCGATCGTCGGTGGCGGCGCCAGCGGCGTTCTGCTGCCCGCCCATCTCGTCCGCAAGAGTCGGCTCCGCGTTGTCCTGATCGAGCGCAGCGCTCACCCGGCATTGGGCGTCGCCTATTCGACGCGATGTCGAGGCCATCTCCTGAATGTCCGCGCCAGCGACATGAGTGCGCTGGCCGACGAGCCCGATCATTTCGTAAACTGGCTGGCCCGCGACGGTGGCGGACTCAGCCGCACCGATTTCGCGCCGCGTGCGGACTACGGCCGCTATCTTCAGGACCTGCTGGCCGACACAGTGCGACGGTCGGAGCACCGCCTCCGGATCGTCACGGGCGAGGTCACCGCGCTCCACGAGCAGGGCGACGGTGTCGAGATCGACATCGACGGGCGCCCCCGCCATCCAGGCACGAACGGCCGTGCTGGCGACGGGCCATCGTCCGCCCTCCGCCCGCTCCGGCGCCTATCACGGCAATCCGTGGCGCGAGGACGCGATCGAGGATCTGCGGAGCGACGCCTCGGTCCTGCTGATTGGTACCAGCCTGACGGTGATCGACGTGCTGGTCTCGCTTCTCGAGCGTGGACACAGCGGCTCCATCGTTGCCCTCTCGCGGCGCGGCCTGGTTCCGCATTGCCATCCCACCGCGCCAGTCCCCTCGCCGGAGATCGATACGCAAGGCTTCTTCACCGGCAGCCTCTCGCAGCGGACCCGGAGATTCCGGCGGAAGGTGCGGAACGGGCTGGACTGGGCCGGACTCATGCAGCTCCTGCGACCGCACAACAACGAACTCTGGCACGGCCTCGACCACGAGCAACGACGACGGTTCCTGCGTCATCTGCGGCCGTGGTGGGACATCCATCGCCATCGAAAAGCGCAGCTTCGATCGCGTCATCGATTGCCGCGGCCCGCGCAACGAGGTCGACGAAGGTTTGCCGCTGCATGCGCAAATGGTCGAACACGGCCTGATGCGCCCGGATCCGCTCGGCCAGGGCCTCAATGTCAGCGAACACGAGGCGTTGATCGGGCGGAACGGCAAGGCCTCGTGCCGTCTCTTCGTGCTCGGGCCGCCGACCCGCGGACGCTACACGGAGATCGTGGCGATTCCCGACATCCGCCTCCAGGCCGCGGAAGTGGCCGAGCGCCTGGCCGCACAACTGCGGCAGCCATCTGGTCTAGCCGGCGGACCCACCGCATAATCGGGACATGGGACGCGGACCCGCCAAGCCATCTGCCAAGCCTCCGGCAAAGCCGGCCGACAAGACGTCGCTGCACCTGCGGATCGATTTCGGCGGCGAGCGCTCGCTGGGGCCGGGCAAGATCCGCCTGCTCGAGCTGATCAATGAGACTGGCTCGATTTCCGCAGCCGGCCGGGCGCTGGAGATGTCGTACCGCCAGGCCTGGCTGCTGGTCGACGAGCTCAACCGCATGTTCAAGGAACCTGTCGTCAACGCCCAGACCGGCGGCGGCGGCGGCGGCGGCACGGTTGTGACGGAAGCCGGCAATACCGTGGTCCGGCTCTATCGCGATATGGAGCAGCGAGCCTACGGCGCCTCGACCTCGGACGTCCGGGCGCTGTCGCGACTGCTCACCAGGTAACTCGTTATATCTAATTGGATATAATGGCTCTAGTTGGCCGAGGCCGCGCACTTCTTCTTGAGCGCCTCGAACAGACCCTCCGTCACCTCGCCGGTTTCGGCGTCGCCTGAAGCGATCTGGAATTCGCGGATCGCGGTGCGCGTCTGCGGTCCCACCGTGCCGTTGGTCGTGCCGCGGTAGTAGCCGAGGTGGCGCAGCAGCACCTGGACGGCCTGGGCCTGGTCCGTCCGGTCGGTGGGCCAGCGGTTGAAGTCGACCTTGCACTCGGACTTGGGCGGTTCGGGTTTTGGCGGCTCGGGCTTCTTCTCGGCCACGTCTGGCGTTGGTGGCGCGGGCTCCTGCCGGGCAGGTGCCGCCACCGGCCCGGGCTCCGACGGCCGCGGCGGCAGCTTCAGCGCCCGGGCGGTCCGCGCGGCCTCGGCTGACGGAGCGGGCGGCACAGGCAGGCCGGGAACGGCTCGACCCATCGTCCAGACGGCGAAGCCGGTCACCAAGAGCAACGCCAGGACCACCCCGTAAGCCACATAGGGCATCACGGACCTGCTGGTGCCTTCCGCCTTGCCGGAAGCCGTCGCCATGACGCTGCTTTCCCTTTCGTCCGGAAATTCCCCCGTGACGCTAACGGGCGCCGTCTCGGCCTTCAACGGCCAGGATCGGAGCCAGGGCTGTTCGCCAGCATGGCGAGGAGGCGGACGTCCGCCAACTCCTCCAGCCGGTCCACGGATTCGACCAGCCGCTCCGCTGTCCCGGGCGCCAGCGGCTCGGCGCTGAAGGCGAGGCAACGATCGAACTTTTCCAGATGCTGCTGCTGCGTCAGCGGCCGTGCCGGATGGGCAAGCATGGTTTCGCCGCGCCAGCTGAGCGCGCGGCCGTCTTTCAGGTGAACAACCACGGTCTGCGGCGCCAGCGCGTTGGGATCGGTCGTGCCGTCGTCACGCGTCTCGACGCGCGCCGCCAGAGCATATGTTTCGGGATCGGCCAGCGCGCGCCCGCGAAAATGCGCGAGGTCGAGCGCGCCATGCTGCAGGGTCTTGGCGATGGCGTAGGCCATGCAGAGGCGGGCATAGCTGGCGCCGGCGTCGGGCCTGGGCGGCCGGCCGACCAGACGCACGATCAGGGGCGGGGCGACGACTTCGACGCGGGCGACGTCGGCGGCGCCGAAGCCATGCTCCGCACGCAGCACCCGCACGCCTTCGATGCCGCCATGGGTGGCGCGTCCGGCGGGAAACGGCTTGTGGCTGAATTCGGCCATGCGCCAGTCGCGACCGAGGCGCGCGAGCACCGGCTCGAGGTCGTACGTGCCCTCGAACAGCGGCAGGTATCCATAGGCGCCTTCGAACACCTGATGCGCGGCGCTGAAGCCCAAGGCCGCCATCTCGCAGGACTGCAGCGCGGCGCGGGTGTTGAAGGCGATCTGCACCGGCAGGATCGGGCTGCCCTCGGTATGCGCCTGCATGGTGCCGCTGGCCTGGGCGAGCTGCCAGGCGAAGGCTGCTTCCAATGTCGGCCGGTCGAGGCCGAGCAGGCGGCCGGCCGCCGCCACCGCACCGAACCCGCCGGCGGTGCCGGGGCGGAAGAAGCGAAAGCCCGAGCGCGAGGCGAGGCCGAGGCCGGCGGCGATGTCGACGCCGACCGCGAGGGCCGCGATCAGGTCGGCGCCGCTCGCGCCGCCCCTGAGCTCGGCCGCCGCAAGGGCTGCCGGCAGGACGGCGGCCATGGCATGCACCACCGCGCCCTCGTGCAGGCAGTCGTATTCCTGGTTGTGCATCTGCCAGGCATTGAGGAAGGCGGCGGCCGGGGCGGTGAGCCGAGCCGAGCGGCCCCACACCGGAACCGCACCGTCGCCGGGCGCGCCGCCCCAACCGGACGCGACCTTGAGCAGCCCCTCGCCACCCTCGACCGAGGAACCGGCGATGCCGACGCCCAGGCTGTCGAGCACGAAGACCTTGGCGCGCCGGACGGCCGCGTCCGAAAGGTCGGCGAAGCGGGTATCGATGGCGTGGGCGGCGAAGCGGGCAGCGGCAGTCATCGGCGGGTTCCCCTCCGGGAAAACAAATCTTCTGCCCGACGGAACTTCCGGGCCTTCGGTCGCTTATGTCCCATGACGGGGAGTGGCACGAAGAAGAAAAAGAGCGGTGATGGCTTTGATTTTGATCGTCGAAGACGAAATGATCGTCCGGCTGGTAGCGGAAATGACCTTGCAGCGGCAAGGGTACAAGACCCTCTCGGCCGGTGACGTCGACGAGGCGATCGAACTTCTGCGTTCTCCTCAGCATATCAGCGCGCTTTTCACCGATATCTATCTCAAGACGGCGCCGCTGGGCGGCTGCACGCTTGCCCATCGGGCCCTTGAGCTGCGGCCCGATCTCAAGGTCCTCTACACCACCGGCAATGTCGCGACTCAGCAGATGAAATCTCTGTTCGTCGACAGCGCCCATTTCCTGCCCAAGCCCTACTCGGATGACCAGCTCCGCGACTCCATGCAAGTGCTGTTGGTCGCTTAGCCTTGATTGCGCGCAACCCCGGGGGGAACGACGGCAATGCCGGACGATGATCCAGAACAAAAGCCTGTGTCCGAGATCGCCGCCAGCGAGATCGTCGAGACCATCCCGAGCGCACTGATCATCCTCGACCGCAATCTCAACATCACCTCGGCCAACCGTGCCTTCTACCAGACCTTCCGCACCAGTCCCGGCCAGACCGAGGGCAGCCAGATCTACGAACTCGGCAACCGCCAGTGGGACATTCCGGCGCTGCGCACGCTGCTGGAGAGCGTGATCCCCCACCGCGCCTCGGTCGAAGGCTTCGAGGTCGAACACGATTTTCCGACGATCGGCCGGCGCACCATGCTGGTCAACGCGCGCAAGATCTTCAGCCCCGGCGCTCATGACGGCTCCATTCTGCTCGCCATCGAGGATGTGAGCGAGGAACGCGCCGCCCGGGCGGAGAGCAAGAACGTCTGGCGGCTGACGCAAAGCATCGTCGACACGATCCGCGACCCCTTGGTGGTGCTCGAGAACGACATGACGATCGTGACCGCCAGCAAGGCATTCCTGACGATGTTCGGCATCACCGAGGCGGCGACCCGCGGCCGGCGCCTGGCCGAGCTCGGCCAGCACCAGTGGGACGTGCCGGCGCTGCGTCATCTGATGGAGAAGGTACTGCCGGAGAACAAGCCGATCGAGAGCTTCGAGATCGAGGACGACTTCCCGGGCCTTGGCCGGCGCATCTTCAACCTCAATGCGCGGAAGATTTCCCAGCCCGGCAACCATGCCCATCGCATGCTGCTGGTGTTCAAGGACATCACCGACCGCAAGCAGCGCGAGCGCGATGCGCTCAGCCTCGCCAACGAGATCTCGCACCGGATCAAGAACAACCTGCAGATCGTGGTCGGCCTGATCGCCTACGAGGTCAATTTCACGGCCGCGCCGTGCGTGCCGGGTTACCGCGCCATGCAGGCCCGCATCGGCGCCATCGCCCAGCTCTACGACCTGATCTCGCACTCGAGCTACGGCCGCGCCATCGACGTCGGCGACTATCTAAGGGAGATCGCCAAGACCATGCGGGCCAGCCTGCTGGGAGACACCTCGGGCATCGTCATCGACGTAGCGGCCGAAGCGCTCGACATCGACCCCGAGCGCGCGGTGCCCTTCGGCCTCCTGGTGAACGAGCTGGCGACCAACGCCATCAAGCATGCCTTCCCCGGGGGCAGCGGAAAGATCGTGCTGAGCGTCGAGCGTGTGGGCGACCAGATCGAGCTCAGCGTCGCCGATGACGGCATTGGCATGACCAAGAGCGACACGGCCAAGAGCCAGGAGAGACGAGGTTCCGACTACGTGGCGATCTTTGTGCGCCAGCTTGGCGGCACGGTCGTCCCGACGCCGGCGACGGAGAGCGGAACGATCGTCCGTGTAAGCCTGCCCTTCCTTCTGGTACCGCCGGAGCACGTAGCACCCCTCGCCGCCTAACGGGCAGCTTGGGCCGAAAAAGAAACGGGGTGCCTGGGCGGCCGCCGGAGAAAGGACTGCCGGAGCGTCAAGCAGCGCCGTGGCAGCAAGAACAATGAGAAGAGAACGGTTCACTTGCAGAGCCAACACTCGGCGGCGGGATCGTTGTCCGTTCAAACAAGTGTATGCGGACACAACGGCTTGCCATCACGGCGGCACCGTTTGGTCGCGGAGGGAAAGATCGACCGCCCTGCCCGAATGAACAAGCGAGCAGAGCTCGGCGACGCGGTCGGCCAGAGCATCTATTTGCAACGCTTCGGGTGAATCCGCGGCAACGGCCGCTTCCGGCATGGACGGGACAGGTGCATCCCGCGGATCCTCGACCAGAGCGCGCCCGCCGCACGCCTTGATGGCCACCAGCCCGGCAGCGCCGTCAGCGCCTTCGCCACTCAGGACGACGCCCACGACCCGATTGCCATGGGCATTCGCAGCGGAGACGAACAAGGGATCGGCGGCGGGGCGCGTGCCATGGACTTTCGGGCCCCGGTTCAACCGAATGCGGTCGATGTCCACGACCATGTGGTGGTCGGGCGGCGCCACATAGACGTGCGCCGCTTCGATCAACGCATAGTCCGTCGCGAATGACACGCTGATCCGCCCGTGCCAGCCCAGGATTTCCGGAAGAATGCTGGAAGAAGCGCCACTGTGCATCACGACGAAAACCGAGGCACCACACTCTGGCGGCAGCGCTTCAATGATACGCCGCAAGGGCTTAAGCCCCCCGGTAGAGACGCCCACCACAATGATAGCGTGAGCAACCATCTTGCTTGTATCTCCGGACTGCAAAGACAACGACGCGGGAGCCTCCCTGTTCCCCGGGGATCGGACGCCGTCGCAACATCTCGCAAACGACCGCAAAGCCGGGCATGCTGCCTCCACGAAGGATCAGGAGAAAGCCCATGCCCGACAGCCACGCAGCCACCGCCACCACGAGCATCGTCAATCATCTCGGCCCCGACAGTTTCGAGAAGGACGGGCTGCGGCCGTTCTTCGAATACCGCCCGCTCGGCCTGAAGGAACTGACCGGTGGCAAGGTCGGCGCCCATGTGATCCGGGCCAAGCCCGGCAAGCACGCCGACGCGCCGCGGCACACCCATGCGCTCAGCTTCCAGTTCGTCTACGTGCTGAAGGGCTGGGCGATCTTCGAGTACGAGGGCCATGGCCAGCACAAGCTCGTCGCCGGCTCGACCGTCTATCAGCCGCCCGGAATCAAGCACAAGGAGATCGATCACTCCGAGGATTTCGAGGTATTGGAAATCACCATGCCGGCCGACTTCGAAACCAAAGAGGCGACATGAAGGAACTTCGTGTGAAAATCGTCTCCGCGTTGCTGGCGTTCCTGCTGCCGCTTGCCGCCCTGCCGGCAGGTGCCCAGCAACTTCCCGATATCCCGAGCATCCAGACGTCGGCGGGCGGCGGCACCGTCACCGGCCAGGTCGCGGCGAACGGGCGCAATGTCTACTCCGTGTCCGCCAACAGCCTGCAGGCGCTGTCGGTCACCATCGCCTCGCCGGGCAACAACGCGATATTCCAGGTCTACGACGTCGGCGCCTCGGCGACCGGAGCGACCGGCAGCGCGGTCGTCAGCGGCACGACGCTCTCCGGCGCTGGGACCGCGGACGCCTCGATGGCGTGGATCGGCGTGATCCCGCAGAGCGGGATGTATCTGATCGCCATCGAGAGCAAAGGCGGCCCCGCCAGCTACACGCTTACAGTCCAGTTCCAGTAGCGCGGCACCGCCTCAGCGGTGCGTGACCTGAATGAACTGGTTGTTGGTGTTGGGCCGGTAGCTGATGTCGTAATGCGCGGCCTTCGGCGTTGCCTGGCAAGTGGCCGCCGTTGATTGCATGCGTGGCAGGTTGAATGTCGTCCAGGCATTGCCCTTGGTCATGTCGACATCGAGCTGGAAGGCGAGCGCTGGCGAACTCTTGGCGGCGTCGGCGTACTTCCAGCAGATCCAGTTCTGATAGTTCGGCTGCAGCTTGACGTTCTGCCACTGCTGCTCGCCCCACTTGTAGCGATAACTGATGGTGGCCTTGGTATTGTTGTGAATGCAGGCACATCCGTGCGTCGTGTTCTGCGCCTGCGCACCGGCCGCGCCGAAGCCGAGCACGGCCGCCGCGAGCATGGCCGCCAGTAAACCCCTCAGCCCCCAAGCCATTGGTAACTCCGACTTTTTTGCATCTTCAGTGCGGTTAAATCTGACCCAAAAGCCCTGCGATTCCAATGAAAATCAGGCCGGCGGCGCTTTGCAGGTGAAGTCGAGTTCCCGCGGCGCGAAGGCGGGAGGGACGGAAGCCATGCCCGCTCCCGGATCGGGCTTCGGCCACGCCCCGTTCGCCAGCTTCTTCTCGACCAGCGGGAGCAGTTCCTGGAAAGCGACCCAGGCTTGCAGTCGTACGCCGCTCTGTGTGGTGTGGATGGCATCGACGAACAGGTCGGGATCGCGCGGCATCAGCTTCGCCATGTCGAGAAAGGCCAGGTAGTGCGCGGCGGCATACTTGGCGAAGACGCGATTCTCGAAGGCCGCCAGCCGTTCGAGATCGCGATAGCGGAACGGTGCGTAGCCCTGGTTGAGATACTCCAGGATCGGGCGATGCCGGATCGGGTTCAACACCATGCCGTCCTTCACAAGCCAGACGAACGAGGCCAGCGCCAGTTCGCCACCCGCCGCCTCGGTGGTGGCGCGGATGCGGTCGAGATCGCCCAGGATCGTTGAAAGATTCACCGGCAGGTCGGGACGGCCGATGTCGGGATCGCGCTCGTCGACACCGGCTGGCCATACCAGGTCGTAAGCGGGCTTTGGCCATTCGCCGCCATCGCCCGGCACGCCCGCCGGCGTGTCGGTGGCGGCAAGCAGGGTCCGGAGCCGCCGCGCCAAAGTGAAGTGCTTGGCGGCCTCGTCGAGCCAGCGCGTCTTCGGGTTCGGCGCCGGCGCCGTCGCGGGACGGGCGCAGGCGTCGGGCCGCGGCACCGAGGGAGCCACGGTGCGGAGATCGAACTGGTTGGCGCCCTCGTAGTAGACGACGAGGTCGGGTCGCATCGGCGCCACTTCTAGGCGGACAACGGCTTCGATGTCGGGAGAGCCGATGCTCTCGCGGCCGGCGTTCAGCACCTCGAAGCTGAGATCGAGCCGCTTCGACCTCGCCCATACGTTCAGCCAATGGCCGACAAATTCGGGATAGGAGGAAGCAAAGTGGTGCGCGCCGATCGTCGTCGAGGCGCCGACGAAGGCGATGCGCACCGTCTTCGGCGTGCGCACGAACGGCACCGGGGGCCCGCGGAAGCCGTAGGCGTTGGTGACCAGCCCGTTCGGCAGCGTTGCATTGGGCATGAAGCGGTACCGCGGATGCGGACTGCCAACTCCGGATTCGTCAGGGGGCGGGTCGTAGACGAACAGATGCCCCGGCGCGTCGCGCAGGTAGCAATGGCTGCAGGGATCGCCCACGAAGGCCGAGTTCCACGCCTTGAACATGTCGGCGCGGCGCGTGCCTTCAGTGTGGCCGCTGGCCTCGACCCGCCGTACCAGATCGTACCATTCGGGCGGCGCCTTGCCGCGATTGGGCAGCGGCGGCGGATCGTCGAAGTACCAGGCGCGCTGGACGCCGGCGGCGCGCGGAACCTCGTCCAGGCGCCTCGCCACGTCGGCGTCGTCGGTCACCTCCAGCCAGCGCGCGATGCCCTCCGCCGCGATGGTGCAGAGCGCGACCGAGACCAACAGGAGCAGGGCGTTCTTCAGGAAATTGCGCAAAGGGCTCCCAACGGCAGGGCTCGACCGGCCGGTTGTTAGCCGGTTCGGACCCTGACGCGCAACTTCCGCGCGCGCGCCGCGTTGCCTGCCCAGATGCAGCCTCGCATCGACCTTCTTCGGCGCCGGGCGTCCTTCAATACCCAGGAGATTCTCCAATGAACTCGATCGTTTATCTCGTCGGTCTGGTCGTCATCGTGATCGCCATTCTGTCGTTCGTCGGCCTTCGCTGAGCTGAAACGCAACCCTCGGAGGTCATCCCATGGCTAACCTTGTCCAAGCATCCGAGGGCGACGCCGCCGCTCGGTCCGCCCGCTTCGCCTACCTTGAGTGGGGTCCCGTCATTGCCGGTGCCCTGGGGGCTGCGGCGATCTCCCTGGTGTTCTTCACCTTCGGCTCGGCGATCGGCCTCTCGGCGGTGTCGCCCTACCCTTATGCCGGCCTCTCGCTCACCACCTTCGTCATCCTGGCGGCGTTGTTCACGGCCCTGGTCCAGGTCGGCAGCTTCGCGGCCGGCGGCTATCTCGCCGGGCGCATGCGCACGCCCTGGCTGAGCGGCGTCGAATCGGAGCGGCAGTTCCGCGACGGCAGCCACGGCTTCGCAGTGTGGGCCGTCGGCATCCTGATCGGTGCCAGCATCGCCCTTTCCGGCGCCGGCAGCGCGCTCAAAACGGCCGTTCAGACCACCGCCACCCTGTCAGCCGGCGCGGTCGCCGGCGGCGGCGCGGCGATGGGCCCGGCAATTGCCGATCGCGTCTCGATGCAGCCCACGGATATGGCAATCGACCTGCTGCTGCGGCCGGCTCCCGGCCAGATGGCCGCTGCGCCGACTCCCGCTCCCGCTCCTGCTCCCGCTGCTCCGCCGGCCGCAGGGGCCGCTCAGCCCGAGACCGCCACCGATCCCAGGCCTGCGCCGGGCATGAGCGATACCATGCGGATGGAAATGCGCCGCGTCCCGCGCGGCGAACTCCAAGCCCCGCTCACGCGGGTGTTCACCACCAACCTCGCCAGCGGCACCCTGGCGCCCGCCGATCGCTCCTATCTCGCCGGCATCGTGGCGCGCCAGACCGGCCTGTCGCAGGCCGAGGCAGAGAAGCGCGTCGACGAGGCCTATGCTGCCGCCAAGGACGCCGAGGCCAAGGCACGCGCCGCGGCCGACAAGGCCCGCAAGATGGGCGCCATCGCGGCCTTCCTCGCCGCAGCGACGCTGCTCATTGCCGGCGCCGCCGCCTGTGCCGGTGCGGCCATGGGCGGTCGCCATCGCGACGAGCAGGTTGCCCCCCGCCTGTTTGGCGCCAGCCGCTTCTGGTAGCTGAAGACTTCGGCAGCGCCCGGTTCCGCTCAGGGACCGGGCGTTTGCCTGTGCGCCGCCCGACCGGCTACGCTGGCCCTATGCAGTTCGGTTGGCTTACGCTTGCAATGTCGCCCTCGCCCGACGAGGACGGCGTCCGTATCGACAGGATCCTCGAGCAGGCGTGCCTCGCCGAGACGCTGGGCTTTTCCGACGTCTGGCTGACCGAGCATTATTTCACCGGAGAGAGCGTCTACAACGACTCGCTGATGTTTGCCGCCGCGCTCGCCGTCAAGACCGAGCGCATCCGCATCGGCTTCGCCGTGGTGCAGACGCCGTTCCATCATCCGGTGCGGCTGGCCGTCCAGCTCGCATTGCTCGACAATCTCAGCAAGGGCCGGATCGACGTCGGCATCGGCAAGGGCACGGTCTACAACGAGTACGAGTTCGTGGGCCACGGCCTGCGCAGCACCGACAGCCGCGAGCGCATGGAGGAGGCGGTCGAGATCCTCGAGCGCGCCTGGCGCGAGGCGCCGCTCGACTACGACGGCAAGTTCCACAAAGTGCACATCCCCGCGCTACGGCCCAGGCCGGTGCAGCAGCCGGGCCCCCCGCTTTGGCGCAGCGTGATCTCCCCCGGCTCCTTCGCCGAGTGCGGACGGCTCGGTGTACCGATCCTGACCGCCCGCCTGCCGGTGGCCCGTATCAAGGAACGCTGGGCGACCTATGCCGCCGGTATCGACGAGGGTGGCCACGATGCCGCAACCAAGGCCCGGCTGCTGGCGCAGAGCGCGCTGTGGCGCAACGTCTATGTCGCCGATTCGAACGCTCAGGCCAAGGACGAGCTCTCCGAATTCCTGGTCGAAACCCGCGCCCACATGATGCACGTCCGCGAGGCCTACAATCCCCCCGACTTCACGCTCGACCCGGCGACGCTCAACGCCTGGACCGATCCCAAGGTGCCCGATTCGGAGGCCATCCCCTATGTGCTGTCGACAGGCTCGCTGTACGGCACGCCGGCCCGCGTGCGCGAGCAGGTGGCGGAACTGCGCGACGTGGGCGTCCAGCACCTGCTCTGCCAGACCGGCTTCGGCGCCATGAGCCACGAACACAACGTCGCCTCGATGCGCCGCTTCGGCGAACACGTCATGCCGGCGTTCAGCTAGATCGATGGAGCGGATCGGCTGGCGCGAGGTGCTGGATCGCCTCGATCTGATCGCGACCCTGTCGCCCTTCGATCCGCATGTTGCGGGGACCCCACCTCTTGGACTGGACTTACTATCGAGTGACATCGATGTGCTCTGCCACGCGGTCGACGGCTCCGCCTTCACCGACTGCCTTTGGTCGCACGGCAGCACTCGAAGCGATTTCCGCATCCATCAGTGGATCGGCGACGAGCGCGCGATCGTGGCATCCTTCCGTGCCTTCGGCTGGAAGGTCGAGATTTTTGGCAGCGCCCAGCCAGTCGCGCACCAGCTCGGCTGGCGTCACTTCGAGATCGAGCGCCGGTTGCTCGAGGCTGGCGGCGTCCGCCTTCGGGATCGTGTCATGGCCCGGCGCCACGAAGGAATGAAGACCGAGCCAGCCTTCGCGGCGGTCCTCGGACTTCCCGGCGATCCGTATGAAGCGTTGCTGCGACTGGCTTCGATGCCGATGGCCGACGTGAATCGGCTGGTGGCCGATGCAATGATTTGAGCGAGCCTGGAGGTCCGCGGCCCGCTTGAGCCCTAGCAATCGCCGACGCGCTTGCCGCTCAGCGTGCTGCTGCCCTTGACCGTCGTGCCCGACTTGTCCTTGAGTAGGAGCTGGCCCAAGCCTTCGTAGCTGGTCGGCGTAAAAGTGATCTCGGCCTTGGCGTCGACGCCTGGCGTGGTATCGGCGGGCGGGCACGACAGGCTGGACTGCAGGACGCCGGGCTGCTTCAGCGCGCCTTCGTACTTGCAACCGTGCTTGGCGATCTCCTCGGGCGGCGGAAACAGCAGATGCTCCAACTGCGCCTCGTTGCCCTTCAGGCACATCTGGCGCGACGTCGCAGGCATCGGCTGCACGCCGTCCAACGCGGTTTTGTCGCTGGTCTCCCACATGCCGGCCTGGATCGCGGTCTGCGCCAGCGCGGGACCGGCCATCGACGACACCGCGGCCATCGCCAAAACTGCCAACAATTTGATCACGCTCTTCTGCTCCCCGATCGTTGCCGACGGCGAGCATAGCGCGGGGACGCTGTCGTTTCGCTAGAAAGATCGGCGATGCCGCGACATCTTGCCAAACCCGCCGGTCCGTTGGAGGCTTGCCCCATGCCCGATGCTTCCCACACTCCCTCCCCTCGCGAACTCGATGTCGCCATCGTCGGCGGCGGCCTGGGCGGCCTTTACGCCATCCATCGCTTGCGCGGCATGGGCTTGAATGTCCGCGCCTACGAGGCCGGCTCCGGCGTCGGTGGCACCTGGTTCTGGAACCGCTATCCCGGCGCGCGCTGCGACGTGGAAAGCCTCGAATATTCCTACAGCTTCTCAGACGAGCTGCAGCAGGACTGGAAATGGCCGGAGCGCTACGGCAACCAGCCGGAGATCCTGCAGTACATCAACCATGTCGCCGACCGCTTCGAGCTCCGCCGCGACGTGCAACTCAACACCCGCATCGTCTCGGCGCTGTTCGACCAGGAGACCGGCCTGTGGACGCTGCGTACCAACAAAGGCGAGGAAGTCCGTGCACGCTACTGCGTGATGGCCGCGGGCAATCTCTCCACGCCGCGCGTGCCAGACTTCAAGGGCATCGGCGACTTCAAGGGCAAGTGGTATCACTCCGGCCTGTGGCCGCATGAAGGCGTGGACTTCACCGGGCTGCGCGTCGGCGTGGTCGGCACCGGCTCGTCGGGCGTGCAGATGATCCCGCTGATCGCGCGGCAGGCCAAGCACCTGCATGTCTTTCAGCGCACCGCCAATTTCAGCCTGCCGGCACGCAACGGGCCGATGGACCGGGAGCGCGAGCGCCGCCACAAGGCCGACTATCCCGCCCGCCGCCGCGCCGCCTACGACACGCCCTTCGCGATCGGCGGCTACCCGCGGCCGACGAAATCGGCGCTCGAGGCGTCGGAAGAGGAGCGCAATGCTGCCTACGAGTCCAAGTGGCAGGAAGGCGGCAGCATCAGCTACCTCTATACCTACACCGACTTACTGACCAACAAGGAGGCCAACGACACCGCCTCGGAGTTCGCGCGCAACAAAATCCGCGGCATGGTGAAGGACAAGGTGACGGCCGAGCTGCTGGCGCCCAAGGACCACCCGATCGGTACCAAGCGGCTCTGCCTCGATACCGGCTACTACGAGACCTACAACAGGCCGAACGTCACCCTGGTCGACGTGCGCAGCGATCCCATCGCCGAGATCACGCCGACGGGCCTCGAGACCGGCAAGCAGTCCTTCGAGCTCGACGCCATCGTCTTTGCCACCGGCTTCGACGCCATGACCGGCGCGCTGCGCGAGATCGACATCCGGACCTCGGACGGCGCCGTGCTGGCCGACAAGTGGGCGGGCGGTCCCCTCACCTATCTCGGCCTGATGGTCGCGGGCTTCCCCAATATGTTCGTGGTCACCGGCCCCGGCAGCCCCGGCGTGAAGACGCAGATGATCGCCTCGATCGAACAGCACGTCGACTGGATCGCCGGCTGCCTCGATCATCTCCGGGCGCAGAAGCTCGACCGCATCGAGCCCGCGGAGCAGGCCGAAAGCGACTGGGTGGGTCACGTCAACGCCGTGGCCGACAGCACGCTCTATCCGTTGGCCAATTCCTGGTACGTCGGCGCCAACATCCCGGGCAAGCCGCGCGTGTTCATGCCCTATGTCGGCGGCTTCGACCGATACAAGCAACGCTGCGACGCCGTGGCTGCCAACGGATACGAGGGATTCACCCTGTCGCGCGCCAAAGCAGCCGTGAGGTAACCAAACCCTAACTGTCCGCATTCGGACAGTCTCGCGACGACCGCTGCGGTCGTTGCTATTGGTCTAGCCGTGAGGCAACGTCTTTCGACTGCCTGCCAGCCCGGTCCCGGGCTTGGATCGGCGGCCGGGAGTTCAGGTGCTCTTGCCCCCCATGTGGAGGAAGGCGCTTGAACATTCACCAATCCGTCCCGCGCAACCGGCTCCTGGCCGTGTTGCCGGCCGTGGACTTTGCCCTCCTGCAACCCTCGATGGAATTAGTCGAGCTCGAGGCGCGTCAGATCCTCGAAGTGCCGCGCGCGGCGATTTCCCACGTCCATTTCGTCGAAAGCGGCCTGGTCTCGGTGGTGGGCACGACCGCACCCGACCATCGCATCGAGGTCGGCATGATTGGCCACGAAGGCATGACCGGGGTCGGCGTGGTGCTGGGCGACGACCGCTCGGTGAACGAGGCCCTGGTGCAATCGACCGGCAAGGCCTGGCGCATCGCCACGCCGGCGCTTCACCGGGCGATGAGTGCCAGTCCGGTGCTGACCGCCACGCTGCTGCGCTATGTCCATGTCTTCGTGGCCCAGGCGAGCCAGACTGCGCTCGCCAATGGCCGAGGCAAGCTCGACGAGCGCCTCGCGCGCTGGTTGCTGATGTGGCACGACCGGCTGCGCGACGACAATCTGACGATCACCCACGAATTCCTGGCGCTGCTGCTGGGCGTCCGCCGCCAGGGGGTCACCGTCGCCTTGCACGACCTCGAGGGCCACGGGTTGATCAAATCGACGCGCAGCCTGATCAGGATCCTCGATCGCGCCGGCCTGCGGCGGGCAGCGAACGGCTTCTATGGCCTGCCGGAGGCCGAATACGATCGCGCCATCGGCCGCGGGCACGACGCCTCCTAGCGGTGCCCGCCGCGGTGGCGCCGCTTCTTGATCCGGGTCCGGGGCGGCGACGGCTTGTCGTCGATGCCGACCGGCGAAGACGGATCCGAACCGTCCTGGTCGGTCGCCGGTACCGCCTGGCCCGACAGGCGCAGCGTGCGCTCCAGCAGAAGCTCGTAGATCGGCCGGCCTTTCAGCCAGTCGGAAATGACGTGCGCGGTGACGCAGGTCACCAGCAGCGGCAGGATCAGCGCATAGGCGCCGGTCAGTTCCACCGCCAGCACGACGCCGACGAGGGGCG
>LNFM01008782.1_pt1 | contig 19211 bp, 15 predicted proteins | sample 596031 | NCBI WGS metagenome assembly LNFM01 (sample SAMN04254537, study PRJNA301005) | activated carbon metagenome | isolation source: dual media filters at the Ann Arbor, Michigan drinking water treatment plant | place: USA: Ann Arbor | reverse complement strand
CGGCGCGCAGCGTGGCCAGCGTGCCGAGCTTGCCCTGCAGGTAGGCCTGCACGCTGTTGAACACACCGAGCCCGCCAATGAACAGCGCGGAGAAGCCGATGAGCAGGAGCCCCGAGCCGATCTGGCCCAGCACCTCGGCCATGCGGTCGCTGCGTTCCTCGAACGTGCGCACCTCGGCCTGCAGGTCCGGGTAGGCGGCGATGAACGCGTCGCGCCACGCGGCGGCGGGCTGCGGCGTGCGCACGCGGTAGTGGTATTCCACGCGGCTGAGCGGCTGCACCAGGCCGGTGGCGGCCAGCGCCCCGTCGGCCACCAGCACCGGGGCACCGCCCCAGTCGGCGCGCAGGCTGCGGTCGGGCTGGCGCACCACGAGTGCGCGCACCTGCAGGCTCAGGTTGCCCACCTCCACCGTGTCGCCGGGCCTCAGGTCCAGGCGCTGGGCAAGGGTGGCGTCCAGGGCTGCGCCCCACACGCCGTTGCGCTCCAGCAGCGCAGCGGTCAGATCACCGGCCGGGGCCAGCGCGACTTCGCCATAGAGCGGGTAGCGCGCGTCGGCGCTCTGCAGTTCGATGAGCTGGGCCCGGCCGTCGGGCGCGCGCAGCATGGTGCGCAGCTCCACCAGCCGTGAAACATCGCCGCGCTCGTTCATCCACGCCAGCACGTCGGGCGCCAGTGGCGCGGTTTGTTCCACCTCCACGTCGCCGCCGAACAGCAGGCGCGCATCGTTGACGAGCGCGCCGGCCACCTGCCGGTACAGGCCACCGCCGGCCGTGACCAGCGCCACGCCCAGCACCAGGCAGGCGCAAAAGATCCACAGGTGTCGGCCGCTGGCGCGCAGGTCGCGCCAGGCCAGGCTAAACAGGAACCGCATCGGGGGCTCGCTCGGTGGTCTTCACTTCATTCAGGTGACCGTCGTGCAGGCGCAGCACGCGGTCGCAGCGGGCGGCGAAGTCGGGGTCGTGCGTGACCAGCACCAGCGTGGTGCCGGACTCAAGGTTGAGCTCAAACAGCAGTTCGCGAATGGCCTCGCCGGTGTGGTCGTCCAGGTTGCCGGTGGGCTCGTCGGCCAGCAGCAGGCGCGGGCGGTGCACCAGTGCGCGCGCAATGGCCACGCGCTGTTGTTCGCCGCCCGAAAGCTGGCTCGGGTAGTGCCCTTGCCTTGCGCCCAGACCCACGCGTTCGAGCAGTGCGGCGGCTCGGTCGTGAGCGTCGGGCCGGTTGGCCATCTGCAGCGGCAGAGCCACGTTGTCCAGCGCGCTCAGGCTGGGCAGCAGATGGAACGACTGGAACACGATGCCGATGCGGTCACGCCGCAGGTCGGCCAGCGCGTCCGCGTCCATGCTGCCCAACTCGGTGCCGTCAATCACCACCCGCCCGCTGGCCGGGCGTTCCAGGCCGGAGAGCAACAGCAACAACGAAGTCTTGCCCGAGCCCGACGGCCCGGTGATGGCCACACGCTGGCCGGCGGCCACCGACAGGTTCACCGAACGCAGCACGTCGATGCGCGCGGCGCCCAGCTGGTAGTGCATGGAGAGGTCTGAAATATCGATCATGCGGGGTGAGTTCTTGTTCGGCGGCAAAGGTTCAGTATGCCGAGCGGGCGGCCTCGGCATGGGCAACAGGACTTTTTGCGCGCAGGAAGTCCCCGGTGTTGTGCACTCGTCACGCGAAGGCGATCCCCGGGCCCTACACTGGGCAGGGTATATGCAACCGAATGTTCCTGGGCCGCTGCTGCGCTCCTTGAGAACTGACTTCACACTCTTATGAAACATGGCGCAAGCCCGATGAGGGCTGATGGGGTGGGGCGGGGATGGCGCGCGCTGGCCGCAACGGCCTTGCTGGCGCTGGCGGCGTGCGGCGAACCGGTCACGCCGCCGTTGACCGTGGGCATGAACCCATGGGTCGGCTACGACCCGATGGTGCTGGCACGAGACCGTGGCCTGACCGATGCGGAGCAACTGCGGGTGGTGGAGCTCGCGTCAGGGTCTGAAACGCTGCGCCATCTGCGCAACGGGCTGCTTGACGCAGCTGCGCTCACGCTTGATGAAACATTGCGTCTGGTCGAAAGCGGCGTGGCGGTGCGCATTGTGGCGGTGCTGGACGAGTCCACTGGCGGTGACGCGGTGCTGGCGGCGCCTCGCATCACCTCGCCCGCGCAGCTCAAGGATGAATTCATCGCTGTCGAGGACTCGGCCGTGGGCGCCCTGTTGCTGCAACGCATGTTGACCAAGGCCGGCCTGACCCGCGCCGACGTGAAGGTGACGAACATCGAGGTGGCCCGGCACCTGGAGGCGCTGCAGTCCGGCCAGGCGGCGGCAGCTGTGTCTTTCGAGCCCCTGGCGGGAGCCATTGAAGCCGCAGGCTTTCGCCGAATTTTCGACAGCCGCCAGCTGCCCGGCGAGGTTCTTGACGTGCTGGTGGTGCGCGTCGATGTGCTGGAGCAACGCCCCGACGCGGTGGACGCCTTGCTGCGTGCCTGGTACGACGGCCTGGCCCTGTTCGAAAGCGACTTGCCCGGCGCGGCAGAGTCGCTGGCCCGCGGCACCGACCTCACGCCGGCCGCCTACCAGGCGGTGCTGGGTGGGCTTGCGTTTCACTCCCGCGAGGCCTCGGCCAACGAACTCATGGGCAACCCGCCCCCGCTGGTGGAAAGAGCCTCGACCGTGGCCGACGCCCTGCAGGCGATCGGTCTGCTGCAGCGCACGCCGCGCTGGCAAGACCTGATCGACGGCGCACCCATGCAGCGCTTGCAAGCGGGCAGGAAAGCGCCATGAAGCCGGTGTTGGCCCGCATGACCCTGCCGGGGCGCTGGTTGGCGCCACTGATGCTGTTGCTGTTCGCGCTGACCGCATCACTCGTCAGCCACGTGGTGCAGTTGCGCAATCTGGACGTGCAGGTGATGGACCAGGAGACACGGCGTCTGCGCGAGCGGATGAGCGTGGAGCAGAGCCGCCTCGACTCGTCGTCTGCCATGGACAACCCGACGCTGGTGCGCCGGCTGGTGGGCGGTCTGGGCCTGTACAGCGGCATGCGTCACATCTACCTGCTGGAGCGCGACGGCATGGTGGAGGCCTCGATGGTGCGATCGGACATCGGTGTGGCTTTCGGCGAGGTGTTGCGCCAACATGCCGATCTCACCGAGGTCAACAGGGAAGTGTTCAACGATCTGTCGAACGTGGGCATCCGTGTTGTGCACCTCCCGTCCACGCAACAGCTGGTGGGTGTCGCACCCATCAACTCGGGGCGGCGCCTCGTCACCGTGGTGGACCTGAGGTTGCCGCGAGCGGTTCGCCTGGCCAACCTGCGCGAGGACGCCCTTCGCGAGGGTGTTTTGCTCCTGGGCGTGGCTGCGTTGCTGGCCCTCGTGATGCACCTGGTCTGGTTCCGCCGGGCGCGGCATCTGGCGTCCACCCTGCAGCGCATGGGCAACGGCGAGCTGCAGGCGCGTGTGGGCCTGCAGGGGCGGGACGAACTGGCCATGATCGGCAGCGAGGCTGACCGCATGGCGGAGCGGTTGCAGGCCGGGCAGGTGCAACTCCGGCGCCTGGTGGACCTGGTCGACCGCTCGCCCGTGGTGGTGGTGGAGTGGCGCAACGAGCCGGGCTGGCCCGTGAGCTACATCAGCCAGTCGGTGGACCAGTGGGGCTACCAGCCTGCCGACCTGCTGCGCGGTGAGCTTCAATACGCCAAGCTCATCCACCCCGATGACATCGAACGCGTGACGGCGGAGGCCGCTCGCTACTTCAAGGACGGACCGGACGAGCACCGCCAGGAGTACCGGCTGCGCTGCGCCAACGGCAGCTGGGTCTGGGTGGATGACCGCACCACGCTGAGCCGCGACGAACAGGGCGCGCTCACCGGCATCAGCGGCGTGCTGCTCGACATCACGGTGCAGAAAGAAGCGCAGCTGGCCCAGCAGGAGCAGGCCGAATTCCTGCGGTTGTTCTACGAACTGCCCTTCATCGGCATGTCGATCTCTTCACCTGATTCCACGAAGTGGATTCAGGTCAACAGCCAGCTCTGTGCCATTCTGGGCTACACACGCGAAGAGCTGCTGCAAAGGAGCTGGGGCGAGTTGACGCCCCAGCCCGATCTGGACCAGAACCTCGCCCTGCGCGACACCATGCTGGCCAACGGCGCCGACAGCTACAAGATGCGCAAACGCTTCGTGCGCAAGGACGGCAGCTTCGTGCACACCGAGATCGACGTGCGCGCGGTGCGTCACCCGGATGGCACGATCAAGCACCTGTTTTCCACCATCAAGGACATCACCGAACGGCTGCAGGCCGAAGCGGCGATCGGTCGGCAGCGGGATTTGCTCGAGCTGGCCGAGTCCATGGCGGGTCTGGGCAGTTGGGAGTACGACACCGAAACCCACGCAATCGCGTGGTCGCGGCAGATGTACAGCAACATCGGCCGCGACGAGGCGCTCGGCCCGCCACGCGATCTGGCGGCCTACCTCGCCTGCCTGCACCCGGAAGACCGCGCCCAGGCAGATCAGTTCATGCGGTCGATCCCCGGTCATGGGGTGGTGGTCACCGCCGAGTTCCGCCGCCACCCCGACCTCGGGCCGCTGCGCTGGTTTCGGGGCAGCGTGCAGAGCAAGCCCAAGGCCACAGCCGGGTACTACAGCTACACCGGTACCCTGCTCGACATCACCCAGCTCAAGCTGGCGCAGACCACGCTGGAGCAGACCAACACCGAACTGGAACAGCGCGTGACCGAGCGCACCGCCCAGCTGCGTGGCCTCAACGAGGAGCTCGAGGCCTTCTCCTACACCGTCTCGCACGACCTCAAGGCCCCGCTGCGCGGCATTGACGGCTACAGCCAGTTGCTCGAAGAGGAGCACAGCCAGCAGCTCAACGAAGAGGGGCGCCAGTTCCTGGGCCGCATCCGCCGCGGTGTGGCGCAGATGGGCGACCTGATTTCAGGCCTGCTCGACTATTCGCGCATGGAGCGGCGCACCATGGAGCACCAGCGGGTAGACGTACCAGCCCTGGTAGCGCAGGTGATTGAAGGATTCAGCGCCGACATCGACAGCACCCACGTGCGGCTGAGCCTGCGCCTGGAGCCCATGGTGCTGCAACTCGATCGCGAGGGCATGGCCGTGGTGCTGCGCAACCTGGTGGGCAATGCAATCAAGTTCAGCCGCGCCAAAGAACAACCCGAGGTGGAAATCGGTGCCCGCGCCGAGAACGGTCGGCGTATTCTGTGGGTGCGTGACAACGGGGTCGGCTTCGACATGAAATACCACGACCGCATCTTCGGCATCTTTCAGCGGTTGCAGCGTGCCGAGGACTACCAGGGCACCGGTCTGGGCCTGGCGCTGGTGGCCAAAGCCGTGCAACGCATGGGTGGCCGTGTCTGGGCCGAGAGCCAGCCAGGCCAGGGGGCCACCTTCTTTCTGGAGTTTCCCGCATGAACACACCCAACCTGCCACCGATCCTGCTGGTCGAAGACAACCCGATGGACCTGGACCTCACACTGCGGGCCTTCAACAAGAAGAAGTTCTCCAACGCCATCCAGATCGCGCGCGACGGCGAAGAGGCGCTGGCCTACATCGCGCGCTGGGAAGCTGGTGAGCCCGTGCCTGCGGTCATACTGCTCGACATCAACCTGCCCAAGGTCAACGGCCTGGAAGTGCTGCAAAGGCTCAAGTCGCATGCCGTGTTCAGGCGCATCCCGGTGGTGGTGCTCACATCGTCCCGGGAAAATTCCGACCTCAAGACTGCCTACGACCTGGGTGTGAATTCCTATATCGAAAAGCCGGTCAGCTTCAGCAAGTTCATTGAAGTGGCCGAGCACATCGAGCTCTACTGGTGCGTGCTCAACGAGCGGCCCAACTAACTTTCGGAAGTCCCATGATCAAGTACCTCATCCCCGTCGATGGCTCTGCCCAGTCCATGCATGCGGTCTACCATGCCATGCGTTTGGTCAGCTCGGGCCTCAAGGCCCGTTTTGTGGTGGCCAACGTGCAGGAGGCGCCCAACCTCTACGAACTGGTGGTCGCGCACGACCCCGATGTGTTGCACGAAGTGAGCGACGCCGCGGGCCACGACCTGGTGCGCCCCGCTGTTGCGCTGCTCACGGCAGCCAACCAGCTGGTGGAAGAAGCCGTGGCCAGCGGCGACCCAGCGCACACCTTGCTGGAACTGGTGGAAAGCAACGGCTGCGACGCCGTGATCATGAGCGCCCACGGCAGTGGCAACGATGACGGCGATGTCGAGCCCGGTCTGGGTTCGGTGGCGCTGCATGTGGTGCAGCATTGCGCTGTGCCTGTGACCGTGGTGCGGCCTGCGCATGTGGGGGCGGCTGAAGAATCCTGAGATCAAGGTCGTCTTTCGGCCATAAGCTGCCATTGGTCAAACGCGGAAGCGGTCGCTCAGAATTTGTGATCACCGTTATCCGGAAGCGAACGAAGCCTAACCCTATCCCTGAATTTCCACTTTTGATTGGTATTGCAGAAGGGGGCAGGTCAGCGGTGGCGAAGGAAGTGCACCCTCAAGGGTTATCGCGTCTTCACTTGCAGCAAACCGGCTGCGTGAGACGCAGGCATCGAGGCTGCGAGTAGGGGTACTGGGCGGAGTGGAACACCAATGCGGGCAATGCCTGTGCGCTGGCGGACACAAGCCGCAAGTGGCCCTCGCCTGCGTTCGGTAGGGCACAGACCTCGCAGCCGTTGCCCGCTAGGCTGGTTTTGACTAATTGAAACCACCGAAAAGACACTTGAGCTTTCCGGTGCACACCAATTTGTCAGGAGAAACATCCATGAAATGGAATGCCCCTACCCGCATTTCCGCTGTTGGCGCAATGGGTCTGACCCTGTCAGCCACCCTCGTGACCGGCGCGGCCCTCGCCCAGGGTGCGGTGAATCTCAAAGGCCTCGCGCTCGACACCGCAGACAACAACCGTTTCTTTACCCGCCTCGGCGGCACGGTTGGCAACACGCTGACGTACACCGGTCTGGCCGCCGGTGAGACCTATACGGCCTCTGGCCAGCTCTACAACCTGACCACAAAAAGTTTGGTCGGTGATGCCGTGACCACGACCTTCACAGCCAAGTCTTCTTCGGGAACTGCCAAACTTGAGTTGCCGGTTCCGCAGAACCGGACCGAATTCAACATCGACTACGTCGTGGTGGTGAACCTCTACAAAGGAAAAACCGCCAAGGGGGTTGTGGTCGCGAAACTCGATGATCTGGCAAACCCCTCTCAGACCATTCAACTGCACGCCATCCAGAGCATCAAGGTGACCGCCACGACAGCGGATGGCGGCCGGTCGCTTCCTGGCAATGGCGGCAAGATCATCGCGAAGGTCAACTACGCCAACATGGTCGAGGGTTACGCCTACACGATCTGGGGCCAGTTGTTGACACCGAGCGGTCAGGCCATCGGCGTCTTTGCGAGCATTCCGGAGTATTCCCCTGAGACCAAAGCAGGCAGCGTCCCGCTCGAATTCGATGTACCCAAGGGGTATGAAGGAATCAGCCTGGTTCCCGCGATCGGTCTGTATCACATGAAGCGGGTCGAGATCGGCAAAGACGGCAACCTGACCTGGATCCCCGGCTCGCCAATGCCTGTGATGATCGCCTCGGACATGAGTGTCGATGCGCCCGAACAGACCATCGCAATCGGCGTACCGTTCGCGGATCAGCCTGCAAAGTGATTCACGGAACACCCGCCACCGAGTCCATTTACCGCCACGGGTTTGAAGCTGTGTGGATGCGGCTGGACAGTTTTCATGCGGCCTAACTTTGATTTAAACGGCGAAACGCCGGATACCTACATTCGCAGTCGAAAAACAATGCCGCATGACATCCCCAAAGTGTGTTTGTAATCAATCAAAGAGCGCACCATTCCGGATGAATAAGCAGGTGTAACAGATCCTACAAACCCGAATGGTCTCCTTGCGCCTGAGAGGATTGACGGGTCGGGCACCACAACCGTTGGGCACTTTACTTGCGAGCACCCGGGTGCTGCGCCAGTACCTGAAGACCGCTGCAACTGTAATGGCGACATTGCGGCACTTGGCCATATGACCGCTTCGGGCCCTAAGCGGCCCCCGCGTTTGACCACTCATCAGTTAACGTGTGCTACGCCCGTTCATGCTTCACCCGGCGTCGAATGCTGGCCTCGAGCCACACAGAGTCTCCGTTCCTGATGGCGCTGAGCGTGTCGTGAGCAGTACCCCTGCTCCACGGTATTTCCCTCGTTCCCAGCCCTTGGCTTTGAGGTGAGTACGGGTTCAACGCGGTCTCACCTTGGCGGCGTTCACTGTTTCCGGTTATCCAGCCGGAAGATCTTCACCGCGTCGTTCATCACGCGGGCTTGTGCCTGCAGCGAGCTGGCTGCGGCCGAGAGTTCCTCGACCATGGCCGAGTTCTGTTGCGTCACCGAGTCGAGCTGGCCCACCGCCTGGTTGATCTGAGCCAGCCCCATCGACTGTTCGTTGGTGGCGCCGGTGATTTCGGCGATCAGGCCATTGACCTGCTCCACCGATCCCACCACATTGGCCATGGTTTGCCCGGCGCTGTGCACCAGCTGGCTGCCCTGCGTGACCTTGGCCGCTGATTCGTCGATCAGCACCTTGATCTCCTTGGCTGCGCTCAGCGTGCGCTGTGCGAGGCTGCGCACTTCGCCGGCCACCACGGCAAAGCCCCGGCCCTGCTCGCCGGCGCGGGCGGCTTCCACTGCGGCGTTCAAGGCAAGGATGTTGGTCTGGAAGGCAATGCCGTCGATCACGCCGATGATCTCGCCGATGCGGCGCGACGACTTGCTGATGTCGTCCATGGTGGCCACCACCTGGTTCATGGCGGTGTTGCCTTCGCGGGCCACCGTGGCCGAGCGCTGGGACAGCACCGAGGCTTCGCGGGAGGAGTTGGCGCTTTGCTGCACGGTGCTGGTGAGCTGCTCCATCGAGGCAGCGGTTTCCTCCAGGCTGCTGGCCTGCGATTCGGTGCGCGAGGACAGGTCCGAGTTGCCGGCAGCGATTTCGTTGGACGCCACCTGCACGCCCTCGACCTCGTGACGCACGTCGGACACCACCGCCTGCAGGTTCACGTTGAGCTGGTTGAGTGCACGCGCGAGTTCGCCGAACTCGCCGCTGCTGGCGCCTTTGAATCGCGCCGACAGATCGCCCGCCGCCATCTGGTTGGCAAAGGCAATCGACTGCGTGAGAGGCCGCAGGATCTGGCTGCGCAGACTCAGCGCGGCCAGCGCGGCGATCACCAGCAGCACAGCAGCGGAGGCAACGTGCATGCCGGTACCAAAGGACGAGGCATATTCACCAACGATCAGGCCCACAGCCGCCAGACCCACCGACGAAATGGCGATGCGTTTGCCCAGCGTGAGCTGGGCCATGCGTTGCAGTCGGCCCATCAGGCCGGTGCGGACCACACGGCCGTGGTGCAGGGCGACGCTGGCGCTGCCCGACTGGGCTTCGCTGCGCATGCGGGCATAAAGCGCTTCGGCCCCTTGCACCTGCTCGCGGGTGGGACGGGTTCGCACCGACATGTAGCCCACCGCCTGGCCGTTCTCCATCACGGGTGTGGCGTTGGCCACCACCCAGTAGTGGTCGCCGTTCTTGCGTCGGTTTTTCACCAGCGCCGACCATGGCGTGCCGCTGGCCAGCGTGGCCCACATGTCGCGGAAGGCTTCGGTGGGCATGTCGGGGTGGCGCACCAGGTTGTGGTGCTGACCAATGAGCTCTTCGCGCTCGAAGCCGCTGACCGCGACAAATGCCGGGTTGCAGTAGGTGATGCGACTTTGCAGGTCCGTGGTGGACACGAGTGTCACGCCCTCCGGGATCACGAACTCCTGGTGGGTGACGGGCAGGTTGGTGCGCATGGGGCTCTCGCGGGTGAGTTGTGTGAGCGGCCCCGCGCCATTCCTGGCGCGCTTTGTTGTAGGCCGTACAAACAGTATCGGCCTTCCCCCCATAACCTGAAGGGTTGATTTCCGTGATGAAAACGGCTCAGTACTGCGTGATGTGGGGCGTGACTGGTGCGTCTGTTTGCTGGGGTTGCCAGTCTTTCAGGGAGCCGTGTCGATGGGCGTACACGCTGGTGAACTCGGCGCCCAGCAGGAACACCTGCGCCGAGTAGTACACCCACAGCAGCAGCACCACGATGGAAGCCGCTGCGCCGAACACCGACGCCACACCACTGCGCCCGATGTACTGGCCAATCAGTTCCTTGCCCACGGTGAACAGCAGCGCGGTGATGGCCGCGCCCAGCCACACGTCGCGCCAGGCCACCGGCACGCGCGGCATCCACTTGTAGATCATGGCGAACACGGTGGTGACGAACAAATAGCTCAGTCCGAAGTTGATGGCGTCGGCCACGAACGCCAGTTCGCCGAGCCACGGTGCCCACCACTTGCCCAACGCCGCCATGGCCGCGCTCAGCACGAGTGACACCATGAGCAGGAAGCCGATGCCCAGCACCATGGTGGTGGAGAGCAGTCGCACGCGGATGAAGCGCAGCACGCCACCGCCCTCGGGGTGGGGCGGCGCTCGCCAGATGCGGTCCATCGCGTCCTGCAGTTCGGCGAACACGGTGGTGGCCCCGGCCACCACCACCACCAGACCCACCACGGTGCCCCAAATGCCGGCACGCGGGCGGTTCAGGCCCTGCAGCAACGCGTCCACCGCCACCGCACTGTCGGTGCCCACCAGCTGCGTGAGCTGGGCCAGGATCTCGCCACGCGCAGCCGGCTCGCCAAACAGCAGGCCCGCCACCGAAATCACGATCAGCAGCAGCGGGGCGATGGAGAAGAGGGTGTAGAAGGCCAGCGCTGCCCCCATGCTGGGGGCGTAGTCGTCCAGCCAGGCGTTCACCGTGTCGCGGATCAGGTCCCAGGTGGTGTTCAGCATGGCGTCGGCAGGTTCGTTGAGGGCATCCGGCCCATTCTGGCCGCCGGGCGGCCCGGGCCTGTGTTCGCTGGCGCACGGTCCGGCCACGAGCCGATGCGATTTCGCGCCATCAGGGCTCAAGTTCGCGGCCGCACCGCCGATAGAGAGCCAAGAACACCGGGCATGTTTGCGCCCGGTGGCCACGTGAAGGGTCCGCCATGATCAACATCTCCTCAGCCACCCCGGTGTCCTGGCCGACACCGCCGTCCACCGCCGTGGCGCCGGTGAGCCCCACCACGCCGGTCAAACCGGTGCAGGCCGGTGGGCGCGAAGCGCAACCCGATGGAGAGACCCGGCGCGACGCGCGGCTGCCGCAGCCCAGGACCGGCGCTCCCCGTCAGCCCGGGGCGGAAGCTGCCGACGCGCCGCCGCTGCTGCCGCGCGAAGCCGCGGCCGGTGCACAGGCCCCGGGCGCCACGCAGGCCCGGCAGGAGGCAGCAGCCCAACTCGCGGAACAGGCGTTGAAAAAAGCCGAAGCCGACAAGGCCACCCACCGCAAGGCCATGGAGCGTCTGCAGGACGTGCTCTCCAGCATGTGGGCGGCCAGCGCTGCGGTGGTGGACCAGGCGCTGGGGCGCGAACCCAATGCCGGTGACCTGCCCGGCAGCCAGAGCGACACCGCACCCGATCTTTCGGCGGTGGCCGCCTCCACCATCTCACGCCGCCAGGCCGCCCGCCTGGCCGACGCTGCGCCCACCCCCCAGGGTGGCGAGGCGGCAGCGCAGGGCATGTCCTGGCCGGTGATGCCCCCGGTCACCGAAGAAGCCGCAGCCCCGGGTGCCCCCGAGGTGCCCGGTGGTGACGTGGTGGCCTACGACGAGCACGGCAACAGCAGCCTGGCGCCGCTGGAAGCGGGCAGCATCATCAGCGAGCGGGTGTAGGGTTCTCGCCGTTTGACATGGATCAAGCGCCCGGCAATCAGCCGTGCCGCCGCACCACACCGGGCTCCCAGCGCCGTCCACAAGCTGCAGAATAGGTTCCAGCAGCCAACGCTGCCCCCTGTTTGGGCCAACGGGACATGCCTCCCACGCCACCACTTGGGTACGGTCATCCTCACCCATGACGTCCAACCCTGGCGCATTGCCCCTGCTTCCGGCCTTGATCGCCGCGCCCCCGCCTCTGTCCTGTTTGGGCTCTGGCTTTTTGGCTCACAAGTACTTGATGGTGGCTGTTCTGAAGTGCCTGCAGGAAAGATTCCCGCCACCCGCAGCGCCGCAGACGCGTGACGTTTCCGCGGTTCATCGCTGGATGCGCGAACCGTCTGCCGGGCGCGAGGTCACGCCATGCATCGTCCTGCGCGAACACCACGCCGTGGGTGACCTGTCGGTGGTCAGGCTGTCCCTGGAAAGCCTGTCTCTGCAAACCCGGTCATTGGCCAGCTGGATGCGCTTGGTGGTTCCGCCTTCCTGCCAGCCCGACCGCGACACCCTTCACCTGGCGATGGCGCCCACCTTGCCCGGCGTGCCGATTCTGGTGCACTCCATCGCCGCCGACGGCGAGGCTTTCACCCACATGTTCACCGACGGTGTGTGGTCGCACGTCGAAGACGACCAGTTTCTGTTGCGGGCGATCCGATACGCGCAGAGGGTGGCCACCGCGATGCCACTGACCGGCGCGCCGACCTCCCCAGACCGTGGACCACTGGAACAGGGTGCCGCTGTGCTGCAGGCAGACGAGGACCGGGCGCCCTGCGATCTGGGGGCGCTGGGTCGTCGATACGACCACATCGCGGTGCACGCAGCGATCAAGGAGTTGCGCGAATTTCGCCGCAGTCAACGGCGCGTGCGCATGGCGCCACGCGTTGACCCGGAGTCCTCAGGCGGGTAATGCCGCCGGGAACTCGCGCAGGGCCTGCTGCGTGCGGGTTGCGTCGGCCAGCAGCTGGGTGCCCAGTTCGCGGCGCAGCGAACCGTTTTCTTCTTGTGCCAGGCGCTCGATCTCCGCCGAGGTGCGCACCAGTGCCCGAAAGCCCAGCAGCATGGCCGTTCCCTTGAGCTTGTGCGCGTCATAGGCGATTTGCGCCGGGTCACCCTGGGCCATTGAGGCCAGCAGCACGTGCACGCTGCCCTCGGGTGGCTCGAACAGCGTGCCCAGCAGTTCGTCCATGGTGTCGGGCGGCATCATGGCCACGATCTCGGTGTACGACTCGGTGTCGATCAGGCCGGCCGCGCTCGCGTTGAGTTCTTCGGCTGCGGGTGCCACCGCCGTGGGCGCGGGTGGCGCGTCGCCTACCAGCACGGTGGCGGCGTCCAGCAGACCGCAGCGCTGCAGCGCGCGCTGCAGGTCCTGCGCCTGCAGGGGCTTGCTGGCAAATTCATTGACGCCCACGTCCAGCGCCTTCTTGCGCGTGTCGTTCACCACGTCGGCGGTGACCAGCACCACCTTGATGTCCTTGTTGGGCCCGTCGAGTGCACGGATGGCCGAGGTGGCGGCCAGGCCGTCGAGCACCGGCATGTGGTAGTCGAGCAGCACCACGTCGAAGCGTTGGCGCGCGAGCAGCTGCAGCGCCTCTTGCCCGTTTTCGCAGAACACCGCTGCGTGCCCCATGCGCTCGAGCAGGATATTCATGTATTTGAGGTTGATCGGATGGTCTTCGGCCACCAGCACGCGCAGCCGGCGTGACGGATCGGTGTGGCCGGACGATGGCGTTTCCTGCGCTGGCGCTGCGGCCTCGGGCAGCACCATGTGCACGGTGAACAGAGAGCCCCGGTCCAGTTCGCTCTCGACCTGGATGTCGCCGCCCATCATCTGGGCCAGGTTGCGCGAAATCTCCAGCCCCAGCCCGCTGCCACCGATGCGCCGGCGCACCGAGTTGTCGGCCTGGTAGAAGCGGGTGAACAACTGGGCCACCGTGGCCGCGTCCATGCCCATGCCGGTGTCCTGCACCGTGAGGCACACGCCACCGGGCGTGCCGTCCAGCCGGGAGAGGCGGGCCGTGATGCTGCCCCGAGAGGTAAATTTCACCGCATTGCCCAGCAGGTTGAAGAGGATCTGCCGCACGCGGGTGGGGTCGGCCTTCACCCATTCGGGCAGGTCGGCTTCAATTTCAACCGCCAGCATGAGGCCCTTGTCCCGCGCACTGGCGCGCATCAGGCCTTCAACCTCCTGCACCAGTGACCGCAGACGCACCGGCTCGGGCGCCAGCCGCAGCGTGCCCGATTCCATGGTCGACACATCCAGGATGTCGTTGAGCACGCCCAGCAGGTGCTGTGCCGAATCGCGCGCGGTCTGCACAAAGTCGCGCTGCTGGCTCGACAGCCGGGTTTCGTCGAGCAGGTTGAGCATGCCCATCACACCCTGGAACGGGGTGCGGATCTCGTGGCTCATGTTGGCCAGGAACACGCTCTTGCCGTGGTTGGCGGCTTCCGCTTCATCTTTGGCCACCGCCAACTCGCGCGAGACGGCTTGCAGCTTTCCGTACTGCACGACCTGGCGACGCAGGTGGCGCACCAGCAGCGCCACGAACAACAACAGCACACCCGCCTGCACACCCGCCAGGGCAATCACCAAGCGGCCCTGCTCGCGCAGCTGTGTGTTGCGTTCGTCCACAAAACGCGCAGTGGCGCGGTTGGCCTCGCGGGTGAGTTCACCCAGCGCGGGTTCGATCTGCTCGATGGTGCGGATCAGTGCCTGGCGCGAAGCGCGCTGCAGCAGCAAACCCGTAGGGTCTGCGAAGACCGGGTCGGCCTCGGCCACGAAGCCGTTCACCAGCCGGATCGCTTCGAGGTAGGCCGGCGTGGTGTTGAGCAGGTCGTTGCGCGGGATGTCCGTGACCACCGCGATGCGGCTGACGAAGACCTCGTAGCGCTCTACCAGGAAGTCCGTGTCGACAGCGGCGTCCAGGTCGGTGGAGCTGTGCATCGCATACGCCAGGTGGCTCAGCTCGCGTTCGAGCTGGTACGACTGCCACATGATCGAGTCGATCTGGTTGACCGCCACATCCTCCATGAGGCTGAACTGTTTCCACTGGATGTAGCTCAGGGGCGTGAGCGTCACCAACAGGGCCGCACCGATGGCGGCCACCCAGTGCCCGACCCGCCAGCCGTTCAAACCGGGTCCAGTGCCTTGAGCTGCCAGATCGAGCGTTCGTAGTAGACGGAGGTGCGCAGCTCGGCCGCGTTGTCAAACGGGTAGACCACGAACAGCGGGCCCTTGCTGCGCACGGGGATCGGCTTGTCGTCGATCAGGCGGGCCATGAGCACGCCGTGCTTGCCGAGGTCTTCGATCGGGATGTTGATCTTGTAGTCGTTGATCGCCACCGCGCTCAGGGTGGTGCCACTGGACTTCACCAGGGCCAGCACGTCCTTCAGCAGCGGGCCGGTGAACTTGACCGGCTTGTCGTACCAGGGCGTGCGTGTGGTGAAGCTGTGCTGGGGCAGCTTCTCGATCATGGCCATGTCGAACACGGCGAGATCGCCCTTGTTGGTGGCGCCGATCTTGCCGCTCACGCTAAGCACGGTGCGGCCCTTGGGCGCATCCAGGCTCTGGGCAAACGACAGGGGGGTGGCCGCGGCCAGAGCCAGCAGCAGGGCGAAGCGTCGGCGCATGTTCATGATGGCGTAGCCTGAAGAATGTGTGGGAAAAGTGGGGGGTCAGATGCGGTGGCGCACGCCGGCCGGCGCGCTGGCCAGGCGGGTGAGCACGGCCGATGCGATCTGGGACAGCGGCAGGATTTCGTGCGCCGCGCCGTACTGGATGGCCATGCGCGGCATGCCGAACACCACACAGCTGGCCTCGTCCTGCACATAGTTGTAGCTGCCGGCGTCTTTCATCTCGCGCATGGCCTGCGCGCCGTCGGCGCCCATGCCGGTGAGCATGATGCCCAGCGCGTTGGGGCCCAGCACGCGCGCGGCCGACTTGAACAGCACCTCCACCGAAGGACGGTGGCGGTTCACGGGTTCGGTGTCTTCCACCACGGCCACGTAGTTGGAGCCGCTGCGGTCGATGCGGAAGTGATGGCCACCGGGTGCGATGTAGGCGTGGCCGGGCAGGATGCGCTCGCCATGGCGGGCTTCCTGCACACGGATGCGACACAGCGTGTTGAGCCGGTTGGCAAAACTGGTGGTGAAGCCCGGCGGCATGTGCTGGGTGATCACGATCGCAGGAGCGTCGGCCGGCATCGGCATGAGCACCTCGCGGATGGCTTCGGTGCCACCGGTGGAGGCGCCGATGCAGATGATTTTTTCGGTCGACACGCGCGGCAGCGCCGCGCGCGGCGGCTCGGCGTGACCGGCTGAGGAAGCAGCGCCAGAGCTGGCCGGTGCGGCGGCCGGCAGGCGCTTGACGTGGGCGCTTGCAGCCACACGGATCTTGTCCACGATGTCACCCGCAAGCTCTTGCAGACCGCTGCTCACGCCGATGCGCGGCTTGGCCACGAAATCGACTGCGCCCATCTCGAGTGCGCGCAGCGTGGTCTCTGCCCCTTGTTCGGTCAGGGTGGAGACCATCACCACCGGCATGGGCCGCAGTCGCATCAGGCGCGAGAGGAATTCCAGCCCGTCCATGCGCGGCATCTCCACGTCCAGCGTGATCACGTCGGGGTTGGTTTCGCGGATCATCTCGCGCGCGACCAGCGGGTCGGCCGCAGCACCCACGCAGGTCATGTCGGCCTGTCGGTTGATGATTTCGGTGAGCAGGCTGCGCACCAGGGCGGAATCGTCCACCACGACCACTTTGATCTTTGCCATGGTCCTCTCCTTGTCTTCTTGTCGCTTGTTTCAGAACAGGTCGACCGAGCCGCCGGCGACGGCCTTGGCCACCACCGATGCGCTGCTCCTGCGTTCCTGCGTTTCCAGCGTTTCGGGGTGCGAATGGGCCAGCCGCTTGACCATCGCCTTGCCGGTGGCCGGGAAGTAGCAGACCTTGCGTGGGTGGATGTCGAGCACGTCCTTGGAAATCACGGCGATGCGTTCGGTCTGCAAGTAGTCCAGTACAAACTGTGTGTTGCGCTCGCCCACATTCATGGTGGTGAAGGTGTGCATCACCTGCCCGCCGCCGAACACCTTGGCCTGCATGGTCTCGCGCCGGGCACCGAGCTTCATCATTTCGTTGATCAGCAATTCCATGGCGAACGAACCGTAGCGCCCGCCGGCTTCGTTGCCACCGTCAGGCAGCATGAAGTGGTTCATGCCACCCACGCGGACGCGCGGGTCGTAGATGCAGGCGGCGATGCACGAGCCCAGCACCGTCATCACCATCATGTCGTCGGCTGTCACGTAGTACTCGCCGGGCAGCACCTTCACCGCGTCCTGCTGAAAGTGGTGGTCGTTGTAGAAAAAGCTCGCTTCGCCGGGCTTGCTCTTGCGCGCCTTGAGCTGGTCGAGTCTTGAGGTGGGGGCTGCGATCATGCCGTTGCCTTACAGGCGTTCGTAGACGGTCTTTCCGCGCAATGCGAAAAGGTTTCGGGCATCACTGAAGTTCTCGGCGTGGCCGACGAACAGCATGCCGCCGGGCTTCATCACGCGGTGGATACGCTCCAGCACCTGGCGCTGCGTGGCGGCGTCGAAATAGATCATCACGTTGCGGCAGAACACCACGTCAAACGGTTCACGGAATGGCAGGTCGTGGATCAGGTTCACGGTCTGGAAACTCATGTTCTTCTGCAGCTCGGGCTTCACCCGCATGAAGCCTTCGTTGCTGCCTTTGCCGCGCATGAAGAAACGCTGCATGCGCTCCGGGCTCAAACCCTTGGTGCCGTCGGCCTTGTAGACCCCGCGCTGCGCGGTGGCCAGCACCTTGGTGTCGATGTCGCTGTTGACGATCTCATACGAACCGCTGGCGCCCAGGCCTTCTTGGGCGGTCATGGCAATCGAGTACGGCTCTTCGCCGGTGGACGCGGCCGAGCACCAGATGCGCCATTTCTGCGAACGGTTGGCGGCAAACATCTGCGCCAGGATCTCGAAGTGGTGCGCTTCCCGGAAGAAGGCCGTCAGGTTGGTGGTCAGGGCGTTGATGAATTCCTGCCACTCGGCACCGTCGTGGTGTTCGAGCCAGTCGAGGTAGGTCTTGAAGCTGTCGTGGCCGGTTTCGCGCAGGCGGCGTGACACGTGTAGACCATGGCGTGTTTGCCGTCGTGCAGGCTGATGCCGGCCTTCTTGTAGATCAGCGCCTTGATGCGCGAGAAGTCGGCGTCGGACCAGACAAACTCACGGCCCTCGGCCAGCGGTCCGTCTTCGGACGCGGGCGTCCGGGGGGGCGGCACCGGACGCGCAACGCGTTGTGGGGAGGGGCTCTGCTGCAGCATCGGGTGTCCTGACCGGTTGGGGACTGGGGCGCGCAGGCGCGCGGGGTGTTCGTCGAAGAAGTGCAGTGCCGCGAGCGGCGCACCAGGCTGGAGGTGTCCAGGATCAGCGAGACCTTGCCGTCGCCCAGGATGGTGGCGCCCGAGACGTTGGGCACGCGGCGGTAGTTCGATTCCAGGTTCTTGATCACCACCTGCTGCTGGCCAAGCAGCTCGTCGACCATGAGCGCCACGCGCTGGCCGTCGGCTTCCACCACCACCATGATCGGGCTGGCGCCGCTGTGCTCGAAGCGCGGCACCTGGAACACACGTTCGAGCTCGATCACCGGCATGTATTCGTCACGCACCTTCACCACCTGTGCGCCCTGCGCCAGGGTGTTGATGTCGGTCGGCTTGATCTGGAACGACTCGATGACGCTGGACAGCGGCAGGATGTAGACCTCGTCGCTCACGCGCACCGACATGCCGTCCATGATGGCCAGGGTCAGCGGCAGGCGCACCGAGACGCGCATGCCGTAGCCCTCGGCCGAATCGATCTCCACCGTGCCGTTGAGCGCGGCAATGTTCTTCTTGACCACGTCCATGCCCACGCCACGGCCGGACACATCGGTCACTTCGTCGGCGGTGGAAAAACCGGGTGCAAAGATCAGGTTCCAGACCTCGGTGTCGGTCATCGAGTCGGGCGCATCGATGCCTTTTTCGCGTGCCTTGGTCAGCAGCTTCTCGCGGTTGAGGCCTTTGCCGTCGTCGCGCACCTCGATCAGGATGGAGCCGCCTTCGTGCGTGGCCGACAGCGTGATCGTGCCGTGCTCGGATTTGCCCTTGGCGCGGCGGGCGTCCGGCATTTCAATGCCGTGGTCGCAGCTGTTGCGGATCAGGTGGGTCAGCGGGTCGGTGATTTTTTCCACCAGGCCCTTGTCGAGTTCGGTGGCTTCGCCGTGCGTGACCAGCTCGACCTTCTTGCCCAGCTTGGTGGCGAGGTCGCGCAGCATGCGCGGGAAGCGGTTGAACACCACCGACATCGGGATCATGCGGATCGACATCACCGCTTCCTGCAGGT
>LNFM01006489.1_pt1 | contig 19213 bp, 15 predicted proteins | sample 596031 | NCBI WGS metagenome assembly LNFM01 (sample SAMN04254537, study PRJNA301005) | activated carbon metagenome | isolation source: dual media filters at the Ann Arbor, Michigan drinking water treatment plant | place: USA: Ann Arbor | reverse complement strand
CCGCTGCGCTGGCACGCCGCGGAGCTCGTGCGCGCCGAGCTGTTCGAGCACCTCGCCCAGGAGCTGCCCTACAGCTGCGCGGTGGTGGTGCAGCGCTACGTCGAGCGCGGACCCCTCGACGCGATCGAGGCCACGGTGTTCGTCGAGCGCGACAGCCAGCGCGGCATGGTCGTGGGCAAGGGCGCCCGCGTCATCAAGGCCATCTCGATGGGCGCGCGGGCCCGGATCGAGCGCTTCACCGGCCGCAACTGCGACCTGCGCCTGCGGGTCGACGTCGCGCCCAACTGGACCCGCGACCCGGCGCGGCTGGCCTCGTTCGGCTACGTGCCGCCGGATGGAGCCGAACGATGACCCCCCACGGCGCACCCATGGTCGCGATCGTCGGCCGACCGAACGTCGGCAAGTCGACGCTCTTCAACCGTCTGATCGGCGCGCGGAAGGCGATCGTCGAGGACAACCCGGGCGTGACGCGCGATCGCATGTACGGCGTGGCCAACTGGGTCGGCTCGTCGTTCATCGTCGTCGACACCGGCGGCATCGATCCGTCGCTCGACGACGGCATGCCGGCGCACATCCGGGCCCAGGCCGACATCGCGATCGAAGAGGCCGACGTCGTGCTGTTCGTCGTCGACGCGATCGAGGGCATCAGCGCGATCGACAACGACATCGCCGATCGCCTGCGCCGCTCGGGCAAGCCGGTCGTGCTCGTCGCCAACAAGGCCGACTCGCCCAGCCGCGAGCAGGCCGCCGCGTGGGCGTGGGAGCTCGCGCTCGGCGAAGTCTGTGCCGTCTCGGCCGCCCACGGCCGCGGCATGGGTGAGCTGTGCGACGCCATCGTCGCCCGCCTCGGCCCCGCGCCCGAGGACGTCGAGCTCATGCCGCCGGGCATCCGCGTCGCGTTCCTCGGTCGGCCCAACGCCGGCAAGTCCAGCCTCGTCAATGCCCTGGTCGGCGAGGCCCGGGTCATCGTCGACGAGGTCGCCGGCACGACCCGCGACGCGATCGATCTCCCGCTCAAGTGGGGCGAGGACGACTTCGTGCTGTGCGACACCGCGGGCCTCCGGCGTCGCCGTCAGGTCGCGCGCGCCCACGAGCAGCTCGCTGCGATCAAGTCGATCCGCGCGATGGAGCGGACGTCGGTCGTCGTGCTCGTGCTCGACGCCACCGCCGGCGTCACCGATCAGGATCAGCGCATCGCCCGGATGGCCTTCGAGCGCGGCAAGGGCGTGGTCGTCCTGCTGCACAAGTGGGATCTCGTCGCCCACGACAAGGCCGCGGCCCACGCGGTGGTCGAGCAGACCGAGGAGGCGCTCGTCTTCCTCGAGAAGCCGTACATCATCAAGACGTCGATCGTCGGCGCCGAGCGGGATCGCGGGCAGGGCAGGGCGCGCAACCTCGACGCGTTGATGCGGGCCTGCAAGAAGACCGCGCACGCGCTGGCCAAGCGGATCCCCACCTCGGACCTCAACGACGAGCTGCAGCGGGCCGTGACGGCCCTGACGCCGCCGTCGCACCGCGGGGCGATCGTGCGGCTGTACTTCGCGACGCAGGCCAGCGTCGAGCCGCCGCTGTTCGCGATCTCGGCGAACCGCGGCCGCCCGCTGACCCCGGCCTACGAGCGCTACCTGCTGCGGCGCTTCCGCGAGCGCTGGGATCTCCGCGGGATTCCCCTGCGGCTGGTGGTCCGCGGCCGCGGCCGCGGCGGCGAGACGCCCGAGTAGGACGCCTCCGCCCGCCAACCCGGCTGCGGCCCGAGCGGCCCGTTGCCAACCCCGTTGGCGCGCGACCGCCGGCACACCGAGCCAAGTCCCCGCCGAAACTCGGGGCTTTGTTTGGCGGCCGGCTTGCTCTACTCTCGGCCTGGGTGACAGCGCCCGACGACGGCCCCCGGCTGTCCGGCCCTGTCCCCCGCGGAAAAGGAACACCCCATGCGCCGCATCTCGCTCATCTCCCGCATGACCCTGCTCGCCGGCACCGGCGTCGCCTTGCCGACCCTGCTCGCGTGCCTCGACCACCCGCTCAAGGACGTGAAGTACGAGGCGGCGTCGGAGAAGCAGAACGCGGTCCAGCTGACGGTCAACAAGGACGTCGACATCCTCTTCGTCATCGACAACTCGGGCTCGATGGGTGAGGAGCAGGGTCTGCTCGCCGCCAACTTCCCGGCGTTCATCGGCGTTCTCGAGGACCCGATGGTCAAGGCGAACTACCGCATCGGCGTCACGACGACCGACAACGGCAACCCGTGGTGCGGCAGCACGTCGCCCGAGGCCGGCAAGCTGCAGTTCTCGAGCTGCCGCGGCCGCCAGGGCCAGTTCGTGTTCAACGGCAACCCGCCGGCCGATGCGACCGCGGTCGCGTGCACCGATGTCTGCTCGACCGAGACCATCGGCCGCTTGCCCACGACGACCGAGTTCGATCCCGAGCCCGCCGAGCGCCCCTGGCTCGAGAACATCGAGGGCAAGACCAACCTCGCCGGGGGAATCACCACGACCGAGGCGTTCCAGTGCTTGGGTCCCCAGGGCATCGCCGGCTGCGGCTTCGAGTCCCACCTCGAGTCGATGTACAAGGCGCTGCTCCGCGCCCAGAACTCCGACGAGGAGCAGTACGGCTTCTTGCGCAGCAACGCCATCCTCTCGATCGTGGTCATCACGGACGAGGTCGACTGCTCGTACAACAACAAGTTCGAGTCGATCTTCTTGCCGGCGGACCAGGGCGGCGGTCAGGTCTTCTGGTCCGATCCGGACGCGTCGGCGCCCACCTCCGCGGTGTGCTGGAACGCCGGCGTCGTGTGCGAGGGCAGCGGCACGCCCTATGACAGCTGCCGCTCGGCGAACAAGAACGTCGATGGCGACATCGACGTCGCCGACGGTGATTCCGTGCTCCACCCGCTCGGCCGCTACGTCGACTTCGTGCAGGAGATCGAGGTCGCGAAGCAGACGATCACGCCGAGCCAGGAGGTCCTGGTGGCCCTCATCGCCGGCGTCCCCGACGGCTACGACGGCGACCTGACCTACTCGAACTCGCTGGATCCGATCGACCAGGGCGACTTCGGCATCGGGCCCGGCTGCACGTACAACAGTGCCGAGGGGACCTCGACGGCGCGCCCGCCGGTCCGCATGCGCGAGTTCGCCGAGGAGTTCGAGGTCGGCGACGAGCCGAACATCTACTCGATCTGCCAGGACAACTACTCCGACGCCCTCTCCGCGATCGCCAACACGATCCGCGACCAGATCAAGCCGGCGTGCATGACCGCCTGCGTCGCGGACACCGACCAGGTGACCACCGGTCTGCAGCCGCAGTGCACCCTGATCCAGGAGGCGCCCGATGTCGCCAACGGCGACGTCGTCGAGACCAACATCGAGAAGTGCGCCGGCGACGGCAGCCTGCCCGACGGCGAGGACGTGTGCTTCGTGACGCTGGTCGACGACGGCCTCTCGGACTTCTGCGCCGAGGAGGGCTGGAACCTCGAGTTCCAGCTCGTGCGCCGCGACGGCGTCCCGGCGCCCGGCGGCACCTCGGTCAGCGCGACCTGCCAGCTGTCGCAGAACAAGCAGATCGACTGCCCCGGACTGCCGTAGTCGGCAGGGCTGCGCGCTCGACCCCAAGGCCCTCCGCACCGCGTGCGGGGGGCCTTTTGTTCTGCGCCGTCAGAACCGGACGCCGAGGCGCACGCCCGCCTGCAGGTAGACCGGGAACACGGTCGGCGCGGTGAGCAGCGAGAAGTAGCGGATCGTCGCGGCGATGCTCCAGCGATCGCCGATCGCCACCTCGATCGCCGCGCCGGCGTGGGCCCGCGGGACCACACCCTGACGACACACGTTCTCCTGCGTCGCGCAGACGAGCCCCACGTCACAGCCGCCGTTCGACAGGCAGGCGCCGCCGCGCTGACCGTCGACCGCGGCGTTCGGGCTGCGGATGATCATCGCGCCCAGGCCCGCCTCGAGGATCGGGCGCACGCGGCCGAGGTCCATCGCGAACACCACGGCGCCGCCGAAGTCGATCGTGTGCAGCGTGCCGCCGCGGGCCGCGAGCGTCGGCGGCCCGTCGTCCGGCCGCTCGTACTCGTCGAACACGCGGTGCCCCGTGTACGAGGCCAACAGGCGGATGCCGACCGGCGAGACGAGCTCGATGTCCAGCTCGGTGCCCACGCCGCCGCCGCGGATCGGGTTCGACGGGCGGCCGAGGAACGCCAGCCGATAGCTCGCGAACATCGGCGAGAGGGACAGCGCGACCCGCCGCCGCGACGAGGCTCCACCGCCGCTCCAGTCGTGCCCCCAGCGCCGGCGATCGTCGGGTGGCTGGCCCCCGGGCGCCCGCATCTTGGGCGTCGCTGCGTCGGGATCGACGGGGCGCGCAGGGATCGCAGGGGGCTTGGCCGCGGCGCTCGAACCGAGGGCCAGCCACGCCGCGGCGGCGCCCCCGAGCCGGAGACGGTCCCAGCGCCCTGGCCGCCGAATCCGCACGGCGACAAGTATATCTGGCATGGGCGTGGACATGTCGCGCGTGGGTACGGTACGAACGCGGACGCCGGAGTTTGGCTGCCAGTGACCGACGAGACCCGCAGGGACGATCAAGAGCCGAAGGCCGACGCCGACGCAGGCACCGCCGCGTCCGAGCGGATCGACCTGCCCAAGTGGAACCGTTCGCGGGTCAAGCGGGTGCAGCCCGAGACCGCGACCGAGGGGCCGGATGCCTTCCAGCAGGGCGTCCGTGAGGCCGGCCGCACGGCGGTCCGTCGCGGTCCGCTGGTGATGATGGGCATCGCGGCGATCGCCGCGGCCATCGGCGGCGGGATCTGGTGGACGCGTCACCGCGCCGAGCAGGCCGCCGAAGGCACCCGCCTGCTCGCGCAGCCGGCCGCGTGGCGCTCCCGCGGTCGCATCGTCGATGTCGACCGCATCATGAAGGATCGCAAGCGGCCGCCGCCGGTCCCGATCGCGCGCGACCAGGCCGAGCTCGATCGCAACGTCGACACCGCGATGGGCGCCCTCGTGGCCGGCGGCAGCGACGACGCCGCGACGCTGGGCCTGCTCGTGCGCGGCGGCACCGAGATGGAGCGCGGCGACTTCGCGGCCGCGCAGGCGACCTACGCCGAGTTCCTCACCAAGGCCGGCCTCGGCCACGAGCTCGCCTTTCTCGCGCAAGAGGGTGTGGCCGCGGCGCGCGAGGCCCAGGGCGACGTCGATGGGGCGATCGCCGAATTCGACAAGCTGATCGGCGACGTCGGCGACTTCTTCCGCGACGAGGCGCTGTGGAACAAGGCGCGGCTGCTCGAGAAGGCCGGCCGCAACGACGAGGCGCTCGAGATCTACAAGCAGTACGCCGCCGAGTACCCCCTCGACAAGGCGTCCATCGCCCAGGCACAGGTCCGCGAGCGGCTCACCGAGCTCGATCCGTCGTTGGTGCCGGCGGAGCCGGGCGCGATGGCCCAGGGGCTCTCGGGTCTGCTCGGCCAGTGACGGTGATGTCGACGGCGATGGCGATGGCGAAGCCGACCCCGACTCCGGCCGCGAAGGCGACCCGGCTCGCCCTCCTGCTCGCGACCGCGTCGCTCGCCCTCGCGTGTTCGCGGGGCGACGAGCCGCCGCCGATCTACCCGGATCACTCGGACGGCGCCCGCGAGCTCGGCCGCGTCGAGCTCATGCGCCAGGTGACGGTGCCCGACAACTTCATCCTGCGCCCCGACGAGGCTGGGGCCGCCGGCGTCGACGCGCGACGCGGACTGGTCTACGTCGGCAGCCGCGAGGGCACCCTGTTGGCGATCGACGCCCAGGACGGCGAGGTCCGGTGGGAGCGGAGCCTCGGCGGTCCGGTCGCGAGCCCGCCGGAGCTCGTCGCCGATGCCGAGGGCGAGCTGCTGTTCGTCGGGACCGACAACGGTGAGCTCCATGCGATCGATCCCGCGACGCAGGTGGACCGCTGGACCTACGCGACCGACGGCCGCATCCGCAACCGCGCGCTGCTCGTCGAGGGCGTCGTCTACATCGTCACGTCGCGCGATCAGATCTTCGCGCTCGACGCCCGCACGGGCAAGTGGCGCTGGCAGTACGAGCAAGAGCTGCAGACCGACTTCACCGTGCACGGCCACGCCGGCCTCGCGTTCGCGGCCGCCGCCGACCCGACCTCGGGCGAGCCGGGGCGCCTGTTCGCGTGCTTCGACAACGGAAAGGTCGCCGCGCTGTCGGCCGGATCCGGCGAGGTGTTGTGGCTCGCCTCGGTCGCGCCCGACGCGGGCGGCAACTTCGTCGACTGCGACACCACGCCCCTGGTCGACGATGTGACCGGCCAGGTCTACGTCGCGGGGCAATCGACCGGCGTGCACGCGCTCGGTCGCGACGACGGTGCGCTGGCGTGGAAATTCCCCGCCGAGGGCATCGGCGCGGTGATCGACGGACCCGGCGGCATGCTCATCGCGGTGTCGTCGCTCGAGGGGGTCATGGCGCTCGATCGCGAGGGCCGGGCGCTGTGGCGCACGCAGCTCGACCCCGGCAGCCTCGCGACCCCGGTCGTCGTCGGGGACACGATCATCCTCACCCACGCCGAGTCCGGGATCGTCGCGCTCGACGTGCCGACCGGGATGTTGCTCGGGCACATCCCGACGGGCAGCGGGATGTCGAGCACGCCGGTGTTCGATCCGACGACGGGCCGCGTCTACGCGATCACCAACCGCGGTGTGCTCGTCGGCGTGAAGCTCATCGATCCGTGAGCTCGCCGCCTCGGGACTGCGCGCGAACCATGCGCTGCACCTGATCGGCCTCCTCGCGCGAGCGGATCTGGAAGCGCACGCCGAAGCCTGCGGCGCCGCCTTGGCGCTGGATCCACGAGACCACCGCGGCGACGCGGAGGAACGGCGAGTGGGCGGTGCCCTCGAACTCGAGCTCGAGGCCCGCGCCGATCGGCGGCTGCAGGTGACTGAGGATGAACGCGCCGCCGCGGCTCAGGTCGCGCGCGCGGGTGTGCTGGCGGATTTCGCCGCAGCGCCAGTTCACGCCGAGGTCGACGGGGATGCGCCGGTGCGCCCGCGCCGACGGGGAGCGCAGGCCGGCGAGCACGCCGCGCAGGTAGTCGAGCGGCGCGCGACCGACGGGGTCCACCGCGAGCACGAGGGTGGGGGGGCCGCCCGCGGGGCTGGGCTCGCTGGCGACGACGCGGCCGTCGAGCTCGATCTCGTCGACCATCGCGCCGAAGCTGATCTCGATCACGATGCGATCGCCGGGTGAGACGGCGTCGCGACAGGGGATGCGCAGGCGTGCGAGCTCGTCGCCGGCCTCTGCGGGGCCGAGTCGCTCTGCGAGCTGGGCGTCAGCACGCAGCCGGAGGCGTCGCGGCGAGCGGGGCTCGTCCCCGATGCCGACCAGCGTCACGCTGGATCGCGAGGCCACGGTTCGAGCATAGCGCACGGCCCACGCAGGCGCCCGAGGGCGCCCCGTGGGCCATGCATGGCGGTCGCGGGGCGAGGGGCCGCCGCGCCGCCGCGCGCCGCTAGGCCACGGCGGCGCGCAGGGCGTCGACGTGACCGGCGACGCGGACGGGCGACACCGTGTGCTCGATCTCGCCGGTCGGTCCGATGACGAACGTGCTGCGGACGACGCCGATCGTCGTGCGCCCGTACATCTTCTTCTCGCCGACGATGCCGAACGCAGACGCGACGACGTTGCCCGGATCCGAGAGGAGCGTGAACGGCAGGTCGTACTTGTTGCGGAACGACAGGTGGCTCTTCAGCGAGTCGCTCGAGACCCCGAACACGCGGATGCCCGCGCGCACGAAGGCGCCGTGTCCATCGCGGAAGTCGCAGGCCTCGACGGTACAGCCCGGCGTGTTGTCGCGCGGGTAGAAGTACAGCACGAAGCGTTGACCCCGGAGCCGCGCGAGCGACCACGACTGGCCGTCGTCGCCCGCGAGCTCGAAGTCGGGTGCCGATTGTCCGGGACGCCGTGCACCGGAGGCGGAGGCCGCCGCACCGTTGCTCGCGCGGGGCGCCTTGCCGGACGCGTCTCGCTTCGTCGAGCCGCGCGATGCTCCACCGCCACGGCCGACCCGCGCGCGAGGAGCTGGCTTCGACGAAGCGTCGGTAGGGCCATCGTCGTCGTTGTCGCCGCCGCCAGCGTCGCCGCCGTCGTCGTCGTCGTGCTCACCCTCGTCCGCACCACCGCCGGCGGAGTACGCCTTCGCGGCCGCGGAGAGGGCTCCGGTGTTCTTCGTGCGGGTCTTGGTCGCACGCGCGACCTTGCCGGCCGCAGCCGATCCGTACGCGCTGTCGGTGTACGCCCGCGTCGCGTCGGCGATGCTCGCCGACTTCGGTGCCTTGCTCGCCTTCGCGTCGCCACCCTTGGGTGCCTTCGCTGCGGCGGCCTTCTTCGCGGCCTTCTTCGCGGGCTTCGCCGGGGCCGTCTCCGCGGCCGGTGCCGGGGCCTTGGCTGCCTTCGCCGCCTTCGCGGGCTTGGCTGCCTTCGCCGGCGCTGCAGCCTTCGCCGCCTTCGCGGGCTTGGTCGCCTTCGCCGGAGCAGCAGCCGCCTTCGCGGGCTTCGCTGCCTTCGCCGGAGCAGCAGCCGCCTTCGCGGGCTTCGCTGCCTTCGCCGCCTTCGCGGGCTTCGCCGGGGCGGCCGCCGCCTTCGCGGGCTTGCTCGCCTTCGCCGGAGCAGCGGCCGCCTTCGCGGGCTTCGCTGCCTTGCCCGCCTTCGCGGGCTTCGCCGCCTTCGCGGGCTTGGTCGCCTTCGCCGGAGCGGCGGTCTTTGCCGCCTTCGCGGCCTTCTTCCCCGCGGGCTTCGAGCCCTTCGCGGGTGCGGGTGCAGACGCTGATTCCGGCGCAGCGGCTGCCTTTGCCGCGCGTTTCGCCGGCGCGGGCTTGGAGGATGCACGGGAGGGGGCGGGGGCAGGCGCAGCCGGTGCCGCTTTGCCCCGCTTCGCATTCGAGGTGGTGGCCATTGGTTGGTTCGCTCCTGGGCAGCTATGCGCCAGTCAGTGGGAGCGTGCCACGTTCGTCAGCGATGCGACAAGCGTGGAAGCACGATCGATGCACGATCGTCGACGACGCGAGATCGCTTCGCGGCTCGTCGTCGATGCAGCGATGGTCGGCCGACGCGGCCGCACGACGCACCGACATCGTCGACCGCCGTGCGACCCGCCGACCTGCCGACGCGCCGCACCGCGAGCCGACGGCCGGGACGCGCGCGGCCACATGCGCGTCGTCGATGCGACCCGAGCGTCGGCGACCCGAGCGTCGGCGACCCGAGCGTCGGTGCCCGAGCGTCGCGACCCGAGCGTCGCGACCCGAGCGTCGCGACCCGAGCGTCGCGACCCGAGCGTCGGGCGGCCGACGCGTGGCGCGGCGCTCGTCGGCGTCGCACGCCCTGCGGCGTTCGGGCCGACGATCGCGGTCGGGCGGGGCGTTCGGGCGCGCGTCGACGCCGGCAATTGCCGCGCCGGGCGACTGGACAGGGGCGCGTGCGGCTGGCTAGAGTGGGCTGCCGACGGTGACCCTCCGCCGCGATCGCGGGGGAATCGGCGGCAACGGTGGAGGCCGACCCGCGCATGTCCCGAGCCCTTCGGTTGTTTCTGTCCGCCACGTTCGCCGTGGGGTCCCAGGTCGCCTGCGACCAGAGCGGCCCCTCGGTCTCCGAGGCCCTCGAGTCCAAGGCCCCCGAAGTCCCGCCCGACTTCAAGCCCAACCCCAAGCCGCGTCCCGACGACCTCAAGCCGCCGACCGACGCCGAGTTCTCCGCGTGGGACCGCAAGGACCCGGAGGGCGAGAAGCACCTCTACAAGTGGGACAAGGCCAACGGCGACCGCATGCTCGGGTACTGGGAGCAGCTGCAGTGCTTCCGCGAGAAGGTGATGGAGGAGGGCCAGAAGGCCTTCGGCGCCGAGCCCGGCTCACCGGCCGAGGAGCAGTGGTTCCAGTTCAAGCGGGCCTACGTGGTCCACCTCGACGGCTGGCAGCAGCGCCTCTTCGCGCTCGAGCCCCGGGTCCAGGAGAAGTCGAAGTTCATCGGCAACATCCTCGAGGCCCACGAGGCGGTCATGAACAACTACCCCAAGGCCTACAACGAGGGCGACAAGACCGAGCTCGAGAAGGTCGAGGCCCACTGGACCATCGTCGAGCAGAAGATGAAGAAGTACGCCAAGAACCTCGGGCTCGAGTGGATCCAGCGGGATCTCACCGACCCCAAGCAGGCCGAGGCCCACGCCAAGGTCTGCGAGGCCGCCTTCACGCCGCCGGATCGCAGCGGCAAGGCGAAGAAGGGCAAGAAGAAGGGGCCGATTTAGCGTTTCCCCCCCGCGGATTGCCCCCCGCAAGCGGGGGGCGATGGCGGCTGCGTCCCGCCGTACGCGCTGACGCGCGGATTGCCCCCCGCAAGCGGGGGGCGATCCGTCTGCGAGGTGGTCGTGGTGGCGCGGACACGCGGACACGCGGGGGCGGGGAATCGCCTGGCTGGTGAGCGGGCGCCGGCGGTTGGTCGGGAACCCGGGGAGTTCGGTGCGTGTGGTAGGCTGCGCGGCGTGGCGCCATCGGCTCAACCGCCCGAGAGGGTGCTCTCCGACCTCAGCAACGAGCTGATGTCGCCGTATTGTCCGGGGCGGACGATCGCCAGTTGCCCGTCGGACCAGGCGCGCAAGCTCGAGGACCACATCCTCGCCGAGGCCCAGGCCGGGAAGTCCCGCGAGGAGATCGAGCAGTCCCTGGTCCAGCGCTTCGGGCCGCAGATCATCGGCTACGCGCCCCAGCCCGTGGTGCTCTACGGCGCGGCCGCGGCCGGGTTCGCGGGGCTGCTGCTGCTGGTGTGGGCCGGACGACGGTGGCGCCGCGCGAAGGCGACGACGGCCTCCGTCGCGGCCCCGGGGCCCGCAGCGGCCGCGACCACCCTGAGCGCGCGCGATCGCGACCGACTCGACGACGCCCTCGACGAGGTCGACGAGTTCTGACGAATCGACCCTCGCCCCGCCGGTCCCCGTAAAGATGGGCTCGCCGGGGGCTTGGCAGTCCCCGTCGACCGCGGTAAGCGATACGCCGTGTTGCGCGTCGTCGTTCACGAAAAAGGGGGCCGCACCCAGCGGTTCAACTTCGAGGGCGACCACTTCGCGGTCGGTCGCGAGGAGGACAACGACCTGGTGCTCGACCGGGTCAACGTGTCCAAGCACCACCTCCGCTTCCGCCGCCACGCGGGGGCCGTCGAGGTGGTCGATCTCGGCAGCACCAACGGCACCTACGTCAACGGCCGCAAGGTCGCCGAGCCCCGCGGCGTCCGCCGCTCGGATCGCATCTACGTCGGCGACTACATCCTCATGCTCGAGGGGGACGACCCCGCGATCGCCCCGCTCGAGCGCGGCGAGCTCCTGGTCACGGGCAGCGACGGCAAGCCGGCGGTGCGGGCGATCGCCGTGCCCCCGGCGTCGACCGCCAACGACGACCCGATGCCGCCGCACATCGCGAAGCTCGTCGGCGAGGGCGGCGACGACAGCGGCCTGTTCACCTCGGCCCGCCGCATGCCGGCGCCGGGGGTGCAGAGCAGCTACCTGGACCGCATCGCGAACCGGGTGCTGCAGACGGTCCTGGTCAACCACCACGCCCTCGACCCGCTCGCGCCGGGCGACATCACCGAGGGGGTCAAGGACGAGGCGGTGACCCTGGTCGACGGCCTGCTCGCGCAGATGCAGCAGGCCGGGGAGATCGAGGGCGGCATCGACGTCGACGCCCTGCGCGGCACCATCGTCCGCGAGCTCATCGAGTACGGCCCCCTGGGCGAGCTCATGAAGGACCCCCAGGTCCAGGAGATCGAGATCGTCGGCAACGCGCCGTGCCGCGTCGTCCGCGACGGCGGGACGACGGCGCAGATCGAGGTCGCGGACCGCCGCTTCACCGGCGATCGGGCGCTGACGCTCACCATCCAGCGGATGGCCCGGAAGTGGGGCTTCCTCAACGAGGGCGCGCAGGTCCTCGAGGGCAAGGTCGACGACGGCTTCACGATGTACGCCCTCCTGCCGCCGTCGCAGGTGCGCCACGCGGTGCTGCACCTGCGCCGCAACCGGACCGACGCCAACAGCCTCAACGCCCTGGTCGACGAGGGCGTGCTGTCCTCCGACATGTGCGAGCTGCTGCAGGCGGCCATCCGTGGGTGCCGTCGCATCCTCATCGTCGCGTCGGGCGCCACCAACCTCGACCGATTCATGGGCGCCGTCGCGGGAGAGATCCCGGAGGAGTTCCGGGTCGTCTGCATCTCGGACACCGGCATGCTCGGGGGATCCCGCTCCGGTTGGGTGCAGGTCCGGCGGCTCGGCGACGTCGCCGACACCGTCGCGCTGTCCGACGCGCTGGGCGTCGTGCTCCGCGGCGGCGTCGACATGCTGGTCTCGCAGCGCTGCCGCCACGAGGACGCGGCCACCGTGATGGACGCCTTCGCCGGGGCGACCCGCGGCGCGATCGTCTCGCTGTGGGGCATCGACTCGGCCCACGGCCTGTGGCGCCTCGCGGGCCTGTCGACGGTCGCGGCGGGGGCGATCTCCGCGTTGATGACCTCGCTGGCCCGCTCGGTCGATCTCCTCGTGCGGCTCTCGGTCGGCGTCGGCGGCGAGCCGATGCAGGTCGTCGAGGTCATCGAGCCGCGGATCAAGGACGGCGGCGAGCTGAGCCACATGCCCATCTTCCGCGCCCAGCGGGGCGAGACCGGGGCCACGGAGTTCAAGGCGACCGGCACGGTGCCGAGCTTCGTCCGCAAGCTCGCCGAGGCCGGCATCTCCGTGCCCACGCGGATCTTCAAGGCGTGAGCGCGCGCGGCAAAGAGGGGCGGGCAGTGCGTCGCGACGACGCCGTGCTCGATCGCGTCGAGGATCGCCTGCGCGACGCCTCCGAGGGCTTCCATCGCGCGGGAGATCCGGCGAGCAAGACCGCGCTGGCGGCCTCGGGCATCGACGACGACGAGCTCGGCGTGTGGATGCGGTGGGACGGCATCGACTTCGCGGCCGACGACGCGCGGCTGTATCCGCTGGCCGAGATCCCGACCGCCACCGCGACGGCCGTCGCGGACGGTGTCGTGCTCGAGGGCGATCGGGTGATCGGCGAGCGCGGCCGCGATCTGTTGGTGCTGCCCGCGGATCCCTGGGCCGAGGGCGCCGCGGTGGTGCGCGTCGAGGAGGCCGGCGATCGCAGCCCCGAGGCCAGCAGCGTGGCGCACCTCGTGCTCGGCTGGCTCGGCGAGTTCGCGGTGCTCTACGACGATCAGGGGGAGTTCTTCGACGATCTGTTCGGCGAGGACGGCGAGCTCACGCCGACCGCCGAGCGGCGCGTGTGTCGTCGTCGCCTCGATCTCGATCCCGACGCGCCCAACGCCCGACTGCGGCTGGCCGAACTCCTGCGCGAGGCCGGCGAGTTCGTCGCCGCGCGGGCCGAGCTGCAGCAGGTGATCAAGCGCGCCCCCGAGTTCGCGTGGGCGCACTTCGCCCTGGGCCGCACCGCGATCGCGCTGGGCCAGCCCGATCGCGCGCTGGCGGCGTTCAAGGCCGCCGCGGCGTGTCCCTCCGCCGACGGCCGCGCGTGGTTCCTGGCTTGGGCGGCCCTCGTCGCCGACGGGGACACCCGCGCCGCGCTCGCCCGCGAGGTGCTCGCGCTGCGCCCGGATTTCGCCGCGCAGCAGGCCGAGGCGGTTGCCACCCTGCTCGAGCGCGAGCGCTTCGACGCCGCGCGCGAGCAGCTCGAGCTCGGGCTCGCGGTGCTGCCGGGCCACCTCGAGCTGCTGCGCCTGCGCGGCGAGCTCCCGACCGCCTGAGCTACTTCGCGGCGTCGGGCGTCGCGGCGTCCGGCGTGGCCGGCTTCGCGGCGTCCGGCTTCGCCGGCGGCTCGTCGACGCTCGGGGTCGCGGGCGAGGCCGGCGGCTCGTCGACGCTCGGGGCCGCGGGCGAGGCCGGCGGTTCTTCGACGCCGGGGGTCGCGGGCGCGACGCTCGGGGAGGTCTCGCGGGCGGGCTCGGGTCTCGACGCCGCGTCGAGGCGGCGCTCGATCACGACGCGCTGGCCGTCGGGCCGAGTGCCGGTCAGCACGAGCACGACATGCGCGCCCTCGGGCAGCGCCGCGGGGCTCACGTCGCGGACACGGCTGGCTCCGGCGAGCAGCGCGACGCGGCGCGCGACGGTGCGGCGGCGCTCGGAGTCCTCCACGACGACGAGCAGCTCGCGATCGACGAGGGCCGGATCCGGATCGATCTCGACCAGGTTCGCCGCGGCGTCGTGCCGCGTGGTCGGCCACTGCGGCCACAGCAGCTCGAGGGTGTCGACGCTCGCCTGGACCGCGGCCGGGAGCAGCACGAGCGCGTGCTCGCGGAGCACGCGGCGATCGAGGTAGGCGCGCACGAGGCCCGTGTCGTCCGCGCTCCATGCCGCGAGCGCTCGGCCGGTCTTGCTGCGCAGGTACCCGGCCTCGGCCGGCCACGGCTGCAGCACCGCGCCGTCGCGCTCGCTCGGGTCGAGGCCGGCCGCGTCGTCGCCGAGCCACGCGGCCGCGGCCGCGGCGGGGTCGAGGGTCCGATCGAGCACGCGCGGCGCCGGGAGACGACCATCGGAGAGGAAGTGCGTCGCGGCCAGCGTGACCAGGCCCTCGCGCGTCCCGTCGCCGAGCAGCACCTCGCGCACCGACTTCGGCGGCGCCAGCTCCTCGGTGCGTCCCGAGAGGGCGACCGGGGTCGGCATCGCGCGACCGAAGGTCAGCCGCGCGTACTCGGCCAGCGGCGAGCCCCGATCGCCGCGGCTGCTCGACAGCGGCACCATCATCCCCAGGAGATCGCCGCGGGCGTTCGCCGGCACCGAGAGATCCTGCACGACGTGCAGCAGCGCGCCGGCGGCCACGAGCGCGAGCGCGAGGTGGCGGTCGCGATCGGCCGGCGTCGCGGCGAGGGATGCCGCGCGCTGGTGCGCGAACAGGGCCGCGGGTCCGAAGGGATCCTTGGCCGACGTCATCCAGCCGAGGGCCGACGTCGCCGCCCCCGAGAACCCGCCGCGGCCCAGTCGCGTCGCGAGCCCACCGCCGGCGCGACGCTCGACGCGGCGCCAGGTCGCGCGGTGGCGACCGGTGGCGCGCCAGGTCGCGGCCCCGGGATCCTCGGCGTCGACGAAGTGGTGCAGCAGGCGCGTCCGATCGGCGGCCTCGAGGGCGATGCCGACGCGCAACCAGCCGAGGGCCGACGTCTCCCACCGATCGCCGTCGACGCAGCGCTGCAGCGTCTCGGTCGGGGCGGGCTGGGGCGGACAGGCGCCCGGCCCACCGGCCGCGGCCGCGCCGACGTCCGCGTGGCCGAAGCGCATCGCGACGGTGAGCAGCCGCCGCGTCTCGGGATCGATCGCGTTGGGGTCCACGCGCAGCGGCGTGAACCAGCCGAGCTGGTCGGCCGTGCCCTCCATCCACCGCCGATGGACGTCGCTGGTCTCGACCGCCCGCTCGGTGAGCCCGACGTGGGTCCGCGAGGGATCCCATGCATGGGCGGTCGTGGAGATGCCGAGCACCGCGCACGCGAGCGCGGCCAGGCTGCGTTTGCGGATCATGGTCGCCCCGCCTCGGCCTTGGGGGCCGGCGCCACGGTCCCGGCGGCCGGCGTCCCGGTTCCGGCGGCCGCCGTCCCGGTCACGGGGACCTGCTTCAGATCGTCGAGGTGATCGCGGACGAAGCCGGCGAGGATCAGCGCGGTCTCGATGTCGGCGCACTGCATCCCGCCGCACGTCAGCAGCACGCCCACCTTGCGCTCGCGATCGAGGAAGGCCACCGCGCGCACTGCCTCGCTGTCGAGCACGTACGTCTCTGCGGTGATGTCGGCCGTCGGCTCGACGCCGGGCAGCGTCGCGCGGAAGGTCTCGAGCACGGGCTCGAGTCCGCCGGGTGGATCCCGCCACACGCGGATGCCGAGGTCCCAGACCTCCTCGCGGTCGACGGCCCGCAGGTGGACGCCGTGGTAGAAGTGCGTGCGCGCGAGGTCGGCGAACTCGCCGACGTTGAACGCCTCGAGGTAGCCGGTGCGCCGTCGGACCTCCTCGGGCGGGAGCAGGGCGGTGGCGTCGAGCCACTCGAGCGTCGACGGGGTCGTCTGCGCGCCGGGCTCGCTCGGCGCACCCGACACGGCGCGCAGCAGGGCGGCGTTGGCGGCGAGGCGCTCCCAATGGGTGAGCCGCTCGATCTCCGGCGGTGGCGACAACATCAGCAGGTGCTCGGCGTGCGAGTCGGTGCTGGCCCACTTGCGCAGCGCGACGCGGTTGTGCCGTGCGACGAACTCGGCCCGGCGACCGCCGTCGTACGGGACGTCGGAGCGATAGGCCACGTAGCCCCGCTTGTAGACGAACAGCGTGAAGTCGACGAGTCGCAGGCTCTGGCCGCGCAACTTCGAGGGCGCGAGCGGGACGCGGTAGCGACCGGCGCGATCGCTGCGGGCGACGTACGTCTCCGATCCGGCGGGACCGACGAGCCCGTCGCCGCGATCGTACGACCACACCGCGACGACCGTCGCGTCCCCGATCGGGGCGCTCGTGGTGCCGTCGACGATCTGCCCGTTGAACGGACCGGTGAGGGCGACGTCGGCCACGTGGTCACGGGCGCCACCGAACGGCGCATCCCGCACGAGCGGACTGCATGCCCCGACGACGCACGCGAGGCCGACGAGCCCCGCCACGACGGCGACGCGTGCGAGGGCCCGACGCAGCGGCGCAACGGCGCGGTGTGGAATCGGGCGGACAACCCCCGCGGGCATCTCGTGCAGGCTCGGCAATTGACGGACCGTCGTCCGGTCGATACGCTCGGTGACCGGACTGCAGCGGGGTCTATCCCAGCCCGTTGCGACTCGCAAGCGCGGCGCCCGACGATGACAATGCCGGGGACGATCCCATGCCCCATGTGTGGCTCCGATGTCCCAGCGGACGCGCACGGCTGCGGAGTCTGTGGCTACGCGCTGCTGGGCCGCCCCAGTGGGCCGTCCAACCTGGGCGGCCTCAAGTGCGCGCGCTGTGGTTCGATCGTCGAGCACGGCTTCGAGTTCTGCTCGATCTGCGGGCAGAACCAACGCGAACGGGCCGCGCGCCCTGACACCCGCATCATCCAGATCGAGCCGGAGTCCGCCCCCGCCGATCGCACGGTGCCCGCGCCCGGGCCCCCGCAGCCGATCGGGCCGGGGGCCATGCCGCCCTCGTTCGCAGGGCCGGACGCGCCGCCGGCACCGGCCGCGGCGGGCTTCGGGTTCGCCGACGCCGCCCCGCCGCCGATGCTGTCGGTCCCGCCGCCGCCGATGACGCCCTCCTTGGGCCACACCGTGGTGGCCGCGCCGGCGCTGCGGCGCCCGGAGGCCGGCGACGACGATCGGACGATCCCCGCGCCGAGTCGTCGCTCGGCGATCGCGGCCGACGACAACGCACCGACGACGAGCTTCGACCCTCGGCAGGTCGTGGCCGCCGCCGGCGCTGCGTCCCCGTCACCAGCGGGCCGTCGCCCCGAGGAGGACACGCGCGAGGGCGTCACGCCCCACGGCCCCTGGGCCGGGTCGACGCCCTCGAGCCCGGTCGTCGGCGTCCGCGGCCAGGGATCTCTCCCAACGCATCCGGGATCCTCGACCGCGCGCCTGGTCCTCGTGGCCCGTGACGGCAGCGAAGGTGACAAGTTCGCGGTGGTCGGCGATCGCCTCACGCTCGGGCGCCGGGCGGCCGACGTGCTGTTCCCCGAGGACGACTTCCTGTCGCCGACGCACGCGCGCCTCGAGCGATCGGGCGATCACTACTGGCTCGTCGATGCGGGCTCGCAGAACGGCGTGTTCCTGCGCGTGCGGGGCACCTCGCCGATCTACCCCGGCGACTCGTTCATGATCGGCCACCAGCTCATGCGGGTCGAGAACGTCGAGGGGCCGACCGACGAACAGCCCCCGGACGAGCTCGGGACGCGGCTGTTCGGGACCCCGCTGCAGCCCGCGTGGGGCAAGCTCGTCGTCCTCGGCCGCGGGGGCATCCGCGGCGATCAGTTCGGCCTGCGCGGGGCCCGGGTCGTGCTCGGTCGTGAGCTCGGCGACGTGGTCTTCCCCCACGATCCCTTCCTGAGCCGCGAGCACGCCCGCCTGCGCCTCGAACTCAACGGCGCGACCATGTCGGTCTTCATCGAGGATCTGAACTCGGCCAACGGCACCTACATCCGGATCCGCGGCGCCGCGGAGCTCCACAATCGGGACACTTTCCGGATCGGCGATCAGATCATACGCTTGAGGCTCGACTGATGCTGCGCTTCGAGGTGTTTGCCCGGACCGAGGTGGGTTGTGCCCGTGAGCGCAACGAGGACTCGTTCCTCGTGCTGCACCTGGGCACCGGCGAGTCCGGCCTGCGCCCCGAGGCCCGCATCGCGCCGCTCGAGGCGCCCGGCACCGTCATCGGCGTGTGCGACGGCATGGGCGGCGCGGCGGCGGGCGACGTGGCCTCGCGGCTCGCGCTGCACTCGCTCGATCAGGTGATGCGATCGCACGCGCCGATCGGCGCGATGGAATCCGCCGAGGCCGCGCTGCTGCAGGCCGTGTCGGTCGCCAACCGCACGATCCTCGATCACGCGAAGGTCCACCCCGAGAAGCGCGGCATGGGCACGACGATGACCGCCGCGGTGCTGTTCTCCGACGAGGTCGCGATCGTGCAGGTCGGCGACTCGCGGGCGTACCTCAAGCGCGGCGGCACGCTGCAGCAGCTCACGATGGATCAGAACGTCGTCGGGCAGATGATCGCGAGCGGTCGCATCGCCCCGCACGAGGCCCGCAACGTCAAGCAGCGCAACATGCTGCTCGAGGCGATCGGCGTGCAGGAGCGGGTCGGCCCCGATCTCGTCCGCGTCCGCGTGCAGCACGGCGACATGCTGATGCTGTGCAGCGACGGGCTCACCGGGCCGCTCGACGATCCTCGCGTGCTGGAGCTGATGATGCAGCACGAGGATCCGGTCCGCGTCTGTCGCTCGCTCACGGAGGCCGCGTGCGCCGCGGGCGGGCCCGACAACGTGACCGTCGTCATCGCGCGGTTCGTCGACGACGGGTCGCCGTACTCGGTCGAGTCGACGATCGCGTTCTCGCGCCGCAACGCCGTGGCGTGAGGTTCCTTTTTTCCCCCCGTCGACGCCTCGGGCGAAACGGTACGCGCTGACGCGCGGATTGCCCCCCGCAAGCGGGGGGCGGCCTGCGGCCGGGCTACGTGCCGGGCTTCGTGCCGGACCTCGTGCCGGACCTCGTGCCGG
>LNFM01027991.1_pt1 | contig 19215 bp, 15 predicted proteins | sample 596031 | NCBI WGS metagenome assembly LNFM01 (sample SAMN04254537, study PRJNA301005) | activated carbon metagenome | isolation source: dual media filters at the Ann Arbor, Michigan drinking water treatment plant | place: USA: Ann Arbor | reverse complement strand
TGCAGCAGGTCTTCGGCGAGCCGTTCCAGCACCTGCTGCTGCAGCAAGAATTTATCCATGATCAAAGGTCGGCATCTCGAACAAGCGGCGGGGGCAGGTCTTGATTATGAAGGGCGCTAGGCCTTCGACGCCCCTGTTGGCTGCAGGTCAACTTCAGCAATGGTCTCCATCAAGTGCCGTTCGCCGCTGGGTGTCGAACGGCAGAGACCCGTCTTGAGCTGTCGTGATGAATACGCAAGGTCGCTCCGTACTGGCGCAGACGATGGCGAAATAATCATTGGCCTTCGTGCCCGACCACCTTGCAGTCATCCGCATTTCGCTGGGATCTCGACTGACTCAAGTTGTCCGCGATCGGGCACGTCTTAGATGAATCCAGGATCTCTCATTGAGTTACAACAGGGCGTTCCGATCCGTCCGGGTAGAGCGCTGGCCAGTGCGCCCAGGCCAGATACCAGCCGTCTTCAACCATTGCCCCCAAGTAGCGGCCTCGCAGCGCTGAGTCGATGTCGGGAAGGCCAAACGCAGCGGCTACAAAGTCCGCGCAATTGGAAAGACCCAGTCCGTTGCCACCGCGGGTCAGTCCGCCGCGAAAGAGTTGGGACAGGTCTCCGCCCGTTTCTTGGCGGAGCCACTGAGCCTGATCGCGGGTGATGGGGTTGGCAACAATCCACCTGACCGTGTGCTCACCAACGGGCAAAATTTCCATGCAGATGTTCGACCCCGCGCTGAAGCGTATGGCGTTGTTGACGTAGTTGTAGACCACGCGGTCGACCGCAGACGCCTCCAGACAACACGAGGCCAACAGCCCGTCATAGTGGCATGCCACGTCGACCTGGCCCGCCTGCCTGTCAGCGCTTTCAAAGCGGAACCCATCCCATTTTTCGACCACGGTCTGCATGAAATGCGGCTTCTCTGCCTCGTCGGCGCTGCGCACTTCCGGATCCAGGTCGGGAAGGGCGTTGCGCATGATCTTTGCCTGATCCCTTGCCAGGTACGCCGCGCCTCTCAGATGCGCGGGGTCGGGGTCCCATTCGGCCATGTGAGCATAGAGCTGAAGCGACATCAGGGCTCCGCCACGCAGATCGTGCAGCACCTTGCCCAAGGCGAGCGTGGCATCGCCGTCGCTGGTGTGGGCCATGGTGTCACGGCCCAGATCCTGCGCGGCAGCACGCAGCGGTGGCGACAAAAGGGCCAACACCTGAGCTCGCAGAACATCCCAGTCGGGGGCGTCCCGCATGGATAACCAGCAAAGGTGAACGCCCTTGGCGTAGGCGTACAACGATTGGGTTCGCTCCTGATCGGACTGGCTCAGCAACGACAGCAATGCGTCTTGGTCTTGGCCCTGGTAGCGGTGTGCGCGCAGATTCTTGAAGTGGGATGGGAGGTGGTCGGCAAGACCCCGGAAGTGGGCTGACCTTACGCCTCCAAAAGTTCGGGAGCCGGTGGTTCTCGTTGAGCCGGGGTGGGCGTTGGTGCTTTTCACTCTTCTTCCAGACAGGGTCGGCGTAAACGTTCAAGTGTTGATCAACCACCAAAACACGTGGGATTGAAATCGGCCCGAAAGGTGGGCCATTTGTTCGCTTGACTCCCGCAGAAGACCCTGTACGAGCGGAGCCTTGCGACGGGCAAGAACTTGGGCAATTGCCTTGGACTTTGGTCAATCTTTCTTGGTCAGCTACTCACGGCGGTCTTGTGTGGTGGGGGCCATGCGAAACCACCAGTCGCACTTTCTTTGTCAGCAGCGAAGGTCAGTCGCATAAACTGCGTCTTCCCCCCGTTGAACTCAAAGGCGCGCAGCTATGTACATCGTTGATTTTGCTTGCGCGCCAGAGCAACTACTCTGGCGCCCTACGGTCGCGTTCGCCCTGGCCAATCTCTGAGTCGGTTCATGCGCAGCATGGTCGATTTCAGTTCGTGGTCCACGGTCCTGACCACGCTCTTCAGCCTGATCGTGGTGTCGCTCGTGTTCGTGGGCATCCGACTGGTGTTCATGCAGACTTTCCAGCGCCGGCGCGAACGCGAGAACCGGCAGATCAACGAACGCCTGAAGGTGCTGATCGCGGCCTACAAAACCCTCGGCGGCTCGTTCACCGGTGTGCTGACGGTCGACCCGGGCCACTTGCGTGACCAGCGGCGGGACATCGAAGCCGACGAGGATGCCGAACTCGACGCCATGGCCAGCGCCTCCGAGCGCCGTCGCCGCATCCGCGACGCGGTGGAGGCTGCGCTCTCCGATGTCATCTTGCTGGGCACCGAAGAACAAGTGCGGCTGGCGGCACTCGCCGCCAACGAAATGGTGGCGGGACGCAATGTCGGGGTGGCGCCGTTGGTGATTTCCTTGCGCGATTTCATCCGCCAGGCCCTGGACCTGACACCCGCCCCGGCGGACCTGATTCCGAACCAGGGGCCGCTGCGCGTGGCCGCGGGCGGCGCGGGCGCACGGCGCGGTGGAGGTGCCGAGCCCCGTGGTGGGCGGGGTGGCGGCGGAGGCGCAGGAGGCGGTGGAGGTGCCGGCATGGGCATCGGGATGGGGGTGGGTGCTGGCAGCAGCTCGGTGGTGACGGGCAGCGGCTCGTCGAACGGAACGCCCTGACCTGTGCATTCCATGGTGAGCTTGGTGTTCCAGGCGGCACGCCAGCCACACACACAGTGTTCAACACCAACGCCCATCCATGACCACCCACCCGCCACGCACAGGCGAGCGCCTGCCCTTCATCGACGCGCTCAAGGCCATCGGCTCGCAGCTCATCGTGCTGCACCACCTCGCGTTTTACGGCCCCATGTCGGACTGGACACACCAACTCGCCCCCGGCCTGGTGGGTTGGTTCAGCCAGCACGCGCGCATGGCGGTGCAGATTTTCCTTGTGGTCGCGGGTTTCCTCGCTGCGCGCAGCCTGGCGCCCGACGGCCACTTGCGGACCGGGCGCCCGCTCGCGCTGCTCTGGCAGCGTTTTGTGCGGGTCAGCCTGCCGCTGATGGCCGCACTGCTGCTGGCCATGGTGTGCACCGAAGTGGCCCGCTTCTGGATGGCGCACGACTCGTTGCCGGCACCGCCCACCTTGTGGCAATTCGTGGCCCATGCGCTGTTGATTCACAGCCTGCTGGGGGTGGATTCGCTCTCGGCCGGCGTCTGGTACGTGGCGATCGACGTGCAGCTGTTTGCGCTGCTGCTCGGCCTGCTGTGGCTGGGTCGGCGCCTGGGCATGGTCGCGCCGCTGCTGGTGGCGACCGTGGTGCTCGCTTCGCTGTTTCACTTCAACCGCGACAGCGGCTGGGACAACTGGGCCGTCTACTTTTTTGGCGCGTACGGCCTGGGCGCGCTGGCTTATTGGCTCAGCCGCGTGGATGCCGGACGCAGCGCGCCGGGCTGGCTGGCGGGCATGGTGTTGTTGACAACGTTGGCGCTGGCGCTGGACTGGCGCACCCGCATCGCGCTGGCGCTGGGGGTGGCGCTTTCACTGGCCTGGGCGCACCGCAGCGGCTGGCTGTTCACCTGGCCGCGCAGCCGGGCACTGGGCTACCTGGGCCGCATTTCGTACGGGGTGTTTTTGCTGAATTTTCCAGTCGCGCTGTTGGTGAACGCCTGGTTCACGCGCTACGCCAGCGCCGATGCCGGGGTGCAGACGCTCGGGGTGTTGGTGGCCTGGCTGGCGTGCAACCTGGCCGGCGCGGCCTTCCACCACGGGGTGGAGCAGCGCCTGGGCCGGCTCGGCCGGGTGCGCCCCGCCCGTGAACCCGCTCAGGCCGTGGCGCTGGAGGCTGAAGAAGCTGGATCGCAGCGCTCACGCAAGTAGCGCAGCGCCTCTTCCACCTGATCGATCAGCACCAGGCACAGGTCACCCGGTTGCAGGCGCGCGAGCGCCGTGTCGATGGCCACAAACTCACCCTGGATGGTGTCGATGCGGGTGGTGCGCGTGGCGCCTTGGAGCCCCTGACGCAGCAGCCCCGTGACTTCACCCTCGGTGCGGCCGCGCTGGCAGGCGTCTTCGTACAGGATCACTTCGTCGAAGGCCGCGCCCAGGATGCGGGTCTGGTCGCGGATGTCTTCGTCACGCCGATCGCCAGCGCCACTGATCACCACGATGCGGCGCTGGGCCGGCATGGCCTCGGCGGCCGCGACCAGGGCGCGCATGGCGTCGGGGTTGTGGCCGTAGTCGGCGATCACGGTCGCACCGCGCAGCGTCATCAGGTTGAAGCGGCCAGGCACGCTGGCGGCGTCGCTCTGGAACGAGGCGAGGCCCTTGCGCGCCCAGGCCGCGGCCAGCGCGGCCATGGCGTTTTCCACCTGGAAGCCGATGCGCCCACCCATGGTGATGGGGATGTCGGCCAGCGCCACTTCATGCCGGCGCCCGCCCTGCGTGGCGACGATGTGGGCGCCCTCCACCCACACGGCGCGGTGCCCTTGTGCTCGGTGCGTGGCCAGCACCGGGTTCTGCGCGTCGCTCGCAAAAAAGATCACCTGCCCGGTGCACACCTCGGCCATGCGGATGCAGTGCGGATCGGCCGCGTTGAGCACACCGTAGCCGTTGGGCGCCACGTTCTGGATCACCACGCGCTTGAGCACCGCAATGTCTTCCACCGTGGTGATGTAGTTCAGGCCCAGGTGGTCACCCGAGCCGATGTTGGTGACCACGGCCACCTGACAACGATCAAACCCCAGGCCCTCGCGCAGCACACCGCCGCGCGCGGTCTCGAACACGGCCGCGTCCACGTCAGGGTGCATCAGCACATTGCGCGCGCTGCGCGGGCCGGCGCAGTCGCCGCTGTCGGTCTGGCGGCCGTTCACGTACACGCCGTCGGTGTTGGTCATGCCCACGCGATGGCCCTGCGTGTGCAGCAGGTGTGCGATCAGGCGCGCGGTGGTGGTCTTGCCGTTGGTGCCGGTCACGGCCACCACCGGAATGCGGCCGTTCTGGCTGGGCGCAAACAGGTGGTCGATGATGGCTTCGCCCACCGCTCGACCCTTGCCATACGACGGGCTCAGGTGCATGCGCAGGCCGGGGGCAGCGTTCACCTCCACGATGCCGCCACTTTGCTCTTCCAGCGGCGTGAGCACGGTCTCGCACACCACGTCCACGCCGCACACGTCCAGGCCCACCATGCGCGCCGCAGCCACGGCACGCGCGGCCACCTCGGGGTGCACGTCGTCGGTCACGTCGGTGGCGGTGCCACCGGTGGAGAGGTCGCTCGCCCTTGGCCGGCACGGTGTCGGGCGTGTGGCCCTGGATCTGCAGGCGCGCCAGCGCGATCTCGTCGATGCGCATGCGCGTGAGCGAGGTACCGTGGCCGTCGCCGCGCTGGGGATCGGCGTTGACGATGTTCACCAGCTGCGACACGGTACTCACACCGTCACCCGTCACCTGCGGCGGGTCGCGCCGCGCTGCGGCCACCATCCGGTCGCCCACCACCAGCAGCCGGTAGTCGCTGCCGGGCAGGTACTTTTCCACCATGGGCTGGCCATATTCGCTGGCCACACGCACCGCCAATTCCAGGTGGTCTCGCGAGACGATGTTCACCGTCACGCCCTTGCCCTGGTTGCCGTCGCGCGGCTTCACTACCACCGGCAGGCCGATGTATTGGGCCACGGCCCAGGCTTCCTCGGCGCTGTCCACCGGGCGACCCAGCGGCACCGGCACGCCAGCGGCGCGCAGCAGGTTCTTGGTGAGGTCCTTGTCCTGCGCGATGTTCTCCGACACCGCGCTGGTGCTGTCAACCTCGGCGGCCCAGATGCGCCGCTGGCGCGCGCCCCAGCCGAACTGCACCAGCGAGCCCTGCGTGAGGCGGCGAAATGGGATGCCGCGCGCCACAGCCGCGTTGACGATACAACCGGTGGAGGGACCCAGGCGCACGTCTTCGTCGATTTCGCGCAGGCGGGCGATGACCGCCTCGACATCGAAGGTTTCATCGCCCTGGCCACGCGCCACGGCAATGAGCTGCCCGGCAGCCTTGAAAGCTTCGCGACCCACGGCCTCTTCGGTGTACTCCACCACCACCTGATAGGTGCCCGGCTCCACGGTTTCGGTGCAGCGGGAAAAGCTCACCGGACATCCGGCCTGGGCCTGAAGACCCAACGCAATGAGTTTGAGCACGTTGGCCAGCGAGAGCTCGGCCGCCGGGCGAGGCCAGCGGCCGAGCTGAGGAAAGCGCTCGCGCAGCGCAGCCTCGAAGCCCGGCAAGGCGCTCAATGAGCGCTCTTCAGGCAGGCAGTGCACGATGGCTTCGATGGCGGTCTGGCGGGTCCAGAGGTTGGGACCACGCAAGGCGCGAATGCGGGAAATGTCCATGGCGGATGTCGGGATTCGGTTGGGGTGCGGTGGATGTCGCGGTGCTTCAGGCGCGCGGCAGGGTGTCAAAACGCTGCAGGCCGGCGGCCACCAGCACCGGGCTCAGGCCGGCGGCCCAGGCCGCGGCAGCGGCACCGCAAAGGCTGCTGGCGGTCTCGGCATCGACCGGACCGGCCAGCGGCGCGCGAGCCACCACCTCGTCCTTCTCGATGAGGCACACCGCGTCGTCTTGCCAGCGCACGGTGCGCGGCATGTCGATGTCGGCCGGCACCGGTCCGGCGCCATAGCCGAGGCAGGCACCATCGCAATGTGCGGCCAACGCGGCCACGCCGGGCTCGTCCAGGTTGAGCACGCAGGCGCCTTGCTCCAGCACCACATCGACCTGGGTGCGCAGCACGCGCGGCATGCCTGAGGCTTCAAAAATGTCGTGGTGTGACAGGCCTTCCCAGCCACCGAGGTCGGTCACCACACCGACCAGGCAGCGGTCATAGGGCAGGCCGTGGTCGAGGATCAGCGAGGGCGCGGTTTCCACCGCCAGGCCCTGGATCTCGCGGTTCATGAGCAGGCGCTGGCATTGCTCCCAGTAGTCGGCGCCCGCGCGCTCGATGCGCCGGCGCCCGATGTGGATGCCTTCGCTCGATGCGAGACCGGCGGGAGCGCCCCCCAGGTCGAGCAGGAAGGCTGCGGCGCGGGTCAGCAGCGCGGTACCCCGCGTACCGCTCACCCCGATGAGGGGCACACGCCCGGCCATGGGTGTGGCGGGGTCGAACAGCTGGGCCACGATGGCCTCACCCACCGGGCGCGGCTGGCCGATGGCCGGGCGCAGGTGCATGAGCAGCCCGGGGCCGGCGTTGACTTCGACAATGGCACCGCCCACCTCGTGCAGCGGGCGGCCAATGTCCTGCGTGACCATGTCGATGCCGGCGATGTCCAGGCCCACGGCGCGCGCCGCGAGGCTCGCCATGTAGGCCACCTCGGGGTGGACCTCGTCGGTGCAGTCAAAGGCCATGTTGCCGTTGCGCTGCACCAGCACGCGCTGGCCCGCGGCGGGCACGGCGTCCGCCCCCAGGCCCTGGCGCTCCAGCAGCAAGGCCATGGCCGGTTCGCGCTCCAGCCGGATCGTCTCCAGCGGAAACTCCTCGGCCTCGCCCCGGCGTGGGTCGCTGTTGAGCTGCAGATCGATGAGGGTTTTCACGTCGGTCACGCCGTCGCCGGTGACCCAGAGACTTTCGCCCCGGTTGGCCGCGACCACGCGCCCACCCACCACCAGCACCCGGTGCTCGTTGCCCAGGATGTGACGCTCCACGATCACGTCGCTGCCCTCGGCATCGGCGATGGCAAAGGCGCGCTCGATGTCGGCCTGCTCGCTGAGTTCGAGCGACACACCACGCCCGTGGTTGGCGTCGCTGGGCTTGACCACCACCGGCAGCCCGATGTCCTGCGCGGCTTCCCAGGCCTCGGCCGCGCTGGCCACGATCTGGCCCTCGGGCTGGTCAGGTCCTTGTCGCTGGCGATGTTCTCGGCGATCGCGCTGGTGAGTTCGGTCTCGGCCGTCCAGATGCGGCGCTGGCGCGCGCCCTGGCCGAGTTGCACCAGGTTGCCCTCGGTCAGGCGCAGATGGGGTATGCCGCGCTCGGTGGCCGCGTTCACAATGGCCGCCGTGGAAGGGCCGAGCCAGGTCGCGTCGACCACTTCGTGCAGGGCCTTCACAGCGGCGGGCACGTCAAAGGTCTCGTTGTTCAGGGCCGCCTGCAGCAGCGCATGGCCCTGCTTGAGGGCCGCCTCGGCGGTGGCGCGGTTGCGCGCGCGGAACACCATGCGGTACACGCCGGGCTGGCTGGTGCTGCGTGTCTGTCCAAAGCCGGTGGGCATGCCCGCCAGGTTGAGCAACTCGATCACGCAGTGCTCCAGCACATGGCCAGCCCAGGTGCCCTCTCGCAGCCGCTGCACAAACCCCCCCACCTCGCCCACGCCGCAGTGGTGGGTGGCCAGGCCCGGCAACCAGGCGAGCAGCCGGTCGGTCAGGCCTTCGATGGTGTGGGACGGGTGTTGCTCCAGGGTCCCCAGGTCCAGCCACACCTCCAAGGTGGAGCGGTAGGTCCAGACGTTCGGGCCTCCGAGGAAACGGTGGCGGAGCACGGTCAGCGCAAAACGGTTTGAATCCATAAAACCAGGGGTTGAACGCACAAAAGCCGGGCAGTAGGCCCGGCTGTCAACGGTGGACGCACGCCCGTGGCGCCGCCCGGTGCAGGCGCTTGACGCACCCACTCTTCGCATTCTGCGCCGTCCCGGAGCTGTGCAACTGAGCCGTGCACGACAAATTGTGGCTCTATGTCACGGCGGCAACACTGGCGACATGGCGCACAATTTCCGGTTCATGCAAACCACGCCAGCACACCCCAGTTCCGCCGCCCCAGGCGCCCCTCAAGCCGACGCCACCCCCGCGGACGTGCTGGCCCGCATGGCACTCGATCTGGACGCCCGGGGCCACTTCGCCAGCGGCGAACTGCAACTCACCGCCCGCGAACTGGTGCAGCAGCAGGCCCACGGTGGCCGGCAAGTCTGGCCCCTGGACAGCGCGCAGCGCCTGCAGCACACCGACCTGGCCGGCGTGGCCACGCTGGACCTGCTGGACGCCGGTGGCCTGCGCCAGCGCTGGCGCTTCACGCTGGCGCAGAACCCCGCCGCGCTGCGGCTGGTGCGTCAGTTCGACCTGGCCGTCGCCCGGCTGCAGGGCAGCGAGGTGCCCTTGCCCGACCCCGGGCTGCGCTGCCCGTCATGCCAGGCTCCCCTGAACCCCGACAGCGAGGAGTGCGAGGTCTGCGCGCGCCAGCTGGTGGAGATTCCGTCCACCTGGGTGTTGTTGCGGCTGTGGCGTTTTGCGCGCCCCTACCGCTGGCAGCTGCTGGCCGGTTTCCTGCTCATGCTGGCGTCCACCGCCGCCACGCTGGTGCCACCCTACCTGACCATTCCGCTGATGGACAACGTGCTGATCCCGTTCCAGAACGGCCAGCAGATCGACACCGACTACGTTGCCCTGCTGCTGTCGGGCCTGCTGGGGGCGGCCCTGGTGGCCTGGGGACTGGGCTGGGCGCGCACCTGGCTGCTCGCGCTGGTGTCCGAACGCATCGCGGCCGACCTGCGCACCAGCGCGTTCGACCACCTGCTGGGCCTCTCGCTCGACTACTTCGGCGCCAAGCGCACCGGTGACCTGATCGCCCGCATCGGCTCCGAGACCGACCGGCTCTCGGTGTTTCTCTCGCTTCATGCGCTCGATTTCGCCACCGACGTGCTGATTTCCATCAACCCCTGGCTGGCGCTGGTCACGCTGCTGCCGCTGCCCTTCATCGCCTGGATGATCCACCGCGTGCGCGACCGCCTGCGCACCGGATTCGAGAAGATCGACCGCGTGTGGGGCGACGTGACCAACGTGCTGGCCGACACGATTCCGGGCATCCGCGTGGTCAAGGCCTTCGCGCAGGAGCGGCGCGAGTCGGGCCGCTTCCACGAGGCCAACGCGCAGAACCTGGTGGTCAACGACCGCATCAACAAGACCTGGAGCCTGTTCACCCCCACCGTCACCTTGCTCACCGACATCGGCCTGCTGGTGGTCTGGGCCTTCGGCATCTGGCAGATCGCCAAGGGCGACATCACGGTCGGTGTGCTCACCGCCTTCATCGCCTACATCGGCCGCTTCTACGGCCGGCTCGACTCCATGAGCCGCATCGTCTCGGTGACGCAGAAGGCCGCCGCCGGCGCCAAACGCATCTTCGACATCCTGGACCACGTGTCCAACGTGCCCGAGCCCGCCGATCCGGTGCAGGGTGTGCAGGTGAAAGGTGGTCTGAGCATCCACGGCATTGCGTTTCGCTACGGCAACCGCTCGGTGATCCGCGACCTCAGCCTGGCCATCCGCCCTGGCGAAATGATCGGGCTGGTCGGCCACAGCGGCTCGGGCAAGAGCACGCTGGTCAACCTGATCTGCCGCTTTCACGACGTGAGCGAAGGCCGCATCGAGCTCGACGGCACCGACATCCGGCGCTTTGCCGTCGCCGACTACCGCCGCCACATCGGCCTGGTGCTGCAGGAGCCGTTTCTGTTCTTCGGCACCGTGGCCGACAACATCGCCTACGGCAAGCCCGGCGCCACGCGCGAAGAGATCGTGGCCGCCGCGCGCGCGGCGAACGCGCACGAATTCATCTTGCGCCTGGCGCACGGCTACGACTCGCTGGTGGGCGAGCGCGGCCAAGGACTTTCGGGCGGTGAACGCCAGCGCATCAGCATCGCGCGCGCGCTGTTGATCGACCCGCGCATCCTGATCCTGGACGAAGCCACCTCGGCAGTGGACACCGAGACCGAGAAAGAAATTCAAAAGGCGCTGGACAACCTGGTGCAGGGCCGCACGACGATTGCCATCGCACACCGCCTGTCCACCTTGCGCAAGGCCGACCGGCTGGTGGTGATGGACCGCGGCGAGGTGGTGGAGGTGGGGCCGCACGACGAGCTGATGGCGCGACAGGGCCACTACTGGCGCCTGCACGAGGCCCAGGCCCGCCAGGCCGCCGCCGAAGACCCGGACCACATCGACAACGCCCTGGCCCACCACCTGCCGCAGCCCTCAGCACACACCGGCAACCTCACACCATGAACACGTCCGCAAACGCCATGGTCGACTTCGAACTCTTCTGCGACACCCAGGGCAGCTGGGTGTGCCGCGTGGCTGGCGGTGAACCGCAGGTGGGCGTCCAGGTGGTGCGCGCGTTCCCGCTGAGTGCGCCCGACGAGGCCATCTCCATCGTCGGCCCCGACGGCCACGAGACGGTGTTTGTGGCGCGACTCGATGCGCTGGACGATGCGCGCCGCGCTGCGGTTGCGCAGGCGCTGTCCCAGCGCGAGTTCTCGCCGGTGATCCAGCGCATCCGCGAGGTCAGCAGCTTCGGCACGCCGAGCACCTGGCAGGTGGACACCGACCGCGGGCCGACCGAACTCGTGCTCAAGGTGGAGGAAGACATCCGCCGCCTGCCGGGCCAGCGCCGCCTGCTGATCACCAGCGCGCACGGCGTGGTGTTCGACATTCCGGACCGCAACCGGCTGGACCGGACCTCGCGCCGTTTCCTCGAACGGTTTCTGTGAGCGCCGGGCGCTGCACCACATCAACCACCCCCATCGCAGGAGTCCCATGAACACACTCGCCGACACCTTCAACGCGCGCGGCGAAGGCGCACTGCCTGGCCACCTGGGCCTGGTCATCACCCACGTCAGTCCCACCGAAGTGCGGTCCGAACTGGCGGTGAAGCCGACCACCATGGCGCCCAACGGCTTTCTGCACGCGGGCAGCGTGGTCACGCTGGCCGACACCAGTTGTGGCTATGCCACGGGTTTCACCACCATCGAACTCAAGAGCAACCACCTGGGCACGGCGCGCGAAGGCACCATCGACTGCGTGGCCACACCGGTCCACCTGGGGCGTACCACGCAGGTGTGGGACGCCACCGTGACGCACCGAGAGACCGGCAAGACGATCGCGCTGTTCCGCTGTACACAGATGGTGCTGTATCCCAAGGTCTGACCAATGAAAGTGAACTTCGCGCGCTGGGGGTTCTCGGACTGGGACACACCACAGAACGAGGACAGCACCATGAAGATTCAGGTCAACACCGACGCGCACATCGACGGCCACGAACAGTTGAGCGAAGGTGTCACACGCACCGTGAGCCATGTACTCAAGCGTTTTCAGGACCACGTCACCCGGGTGGAGGTGCATCTGAGTGACTTGAATGGCGAGAAGGGTGGTCAGCCTGACAAACGCTGCGTGATGGAGGCCCGTCTCGAAGGTCGACAACCCGTGGCGGCCACCGATGTGGCGGGCTCACTGGACCAGGCGGTCAGGGGCGCGGTGGAGAAGCTGGCCCGGCTGATCGACAGCCAGTTGGGACGTGCATCCAGCAACGAACGTTCGCCGGTCAAACCCACGGCCGACTGAGCACCGGGCGCCGCAGCGCCCGATGGGTTGAATCACTCAACGCCTGCGCACCAGATCGGCCACGGTGGTCACCAGTGCCATCACAGGCACCGCCAACGCCGTTTTCTGCAAGCAGACGCCCTGAGCAGCTGCAGGAAAACGCTGACGGGATCGCCAACAACAACCCATGCTCAGGGCTTGCGCGGCGCTGCCGGCTGGTTGCCCGACTGCTCCGGCACAGCCGCCACGGTGCAGGGGTCGACCTTGCTGGTGGAGCCCTGTTCAATCAACGGCAGCATGGCCGCCGCCGGACCCACCGCCGCCCCCAGCGCCACCGCGCCGAGCACACGCCCGATCAGGCCCTGCGCCTCAATGCCCACCTGCGGATCGCCGAGCGTGCCGGACACGGTGACCGGCGTGCGCAGCGACAGCGGCGACCAGTCGTGCGAGCGTCGCGCAGGCTCACCTGGCCGGTGATGCGGATGGTGCTGTCGGCGCTGTCGATCACCGCCAGCGTGGGCGCCACCACCCCGTTGCGGGCGATCAGGTAGAAACGCGCGCACCGCAGGGGCAAGGGCTGGTCGCCGCGGATCAGCACACCCAGCGATTCGGCCACGTCCAGGCCCATGGCCTCGGTGGCCAGGTGGGACAACGTGCCGTCGCGCAGGGTGAATTGCACCGGCCCATCGAGGCTGGCCAGGATCTCGCCGGTGGAACGGCCCGCGCCGCGCACGTGCATGCTGCCGAACAGCAGGCCCGTGAGGTAACTCTGCACCGCCTGATCGCCGCCCTGGCGGGCTTCGTTGCGCTCCTTCTTCAGGGTCGCAGCGCCTTTGGCGGGTGGTGGGCTGGTGGCCGCATCCGCGGTGCTGAGGCCTCGCAGCCAGCCGGCCAGGTCGATGGCTTTGAAATCGAGTTTGGCCACCCAGGCGGCGGGACTGGCATTGCTGTCGAGTTGCGTCGAGCCTGCGATCGACCCCCCCGAAACGGAGGCCTTCAAGTCCTCCAGCTTCAACACGCCACCGGCCAGGCGCACGCGCGTCTTCAGGCCCTGCAGCGGTGCCATGGCCGTGGTGCCGAAGTCCAGCTGCTGGATGTCTACCTGCACATCGGCGTTCATGGCCTTGAGCGAAGGCAGGTCGAAGCGGCGCTGCGGCAGCACACGGCCCGGCGCGGTGGCGTCGTCTTTCGTCGTGTCGCCACCCTTGCCACCGATGGCGGGGCCCAGGTCGGCCAGCGCGAGCCGGCTGCCGGTGAGCTGGCCGGAGAGCTTGGCCGGCTTCTCGCGCTGGTCGAACAGCAGATCGCCGGCCAGTTGGCTGCTGCCGATGACGGCGCGTTGGGCTTTCAGGCGCCAGGCGCCGGCTTCGTGGTCCAGCGTGCCGCGCAGATCGAATGGTGGCGTCTGGGGCAGGGTGATGCCCAGGGGATCGCCCACGGCGGCCAGCGAGCGCCCCTTGAACTGGATTTCGCCCTGCAGGCGCGGCGTGCCCAGCAGCGCGGCGGCCTGGCCGTCAAACAGCAGGCGCGAAGTGCCGACGCTGCCTTCCACGCGCAGCGGCACCCAAGGCGCGCCGGCAGCGCTTTCGGTGTCCTGCAGCAAGGGCAGCGTGCTGCCGGCCCGCACGTTGAGCTTGAGCGGCAAGGCCTGGTAGCGGCCGTTGAACGTCGCCACATAGCCCGCGTCGGCGCCTTGCACGGCCTCGCCTTCGCTGCCCTGCACCGCGACCTTCAGGTCCACGTCCTGGACCGCATCGTTCCAGTCGATGCGGCCCTTGTTCATGAGCAGCGTGCCGAATCGCGGCAAGCTCTCCACCGCGTCGGGCCCGGTGTTTTCGGGCCTGGGTGCACCGAGCTGCCAGTTGGCGCTGCCGTCCTTCAGACGCACCAGCTGCGCGTCGAGTTCATTGGCCTGCAGGCTGTGCACGCGCAGGCGTTCGCCCTGGCGCCAGCGCCACACATCGCCCCAGGTCCAGGCCAGCAAAACGCCTTGCGCATCGAGCAGGTGCGGCACCTTGAAACGTTCGTCGGAGGCGATCTGCAACCGGTCCACCGCCAGGCGCGGGCGCCAGATCAGGTGCAGCTTCACATCGCCTTGCAGCACCACCGGCACACCGGCGCCCTTGGTCATGGCGCGCTCCATGGACTGGCGCAACACGGGCCAGCCCGTGGTTTCTCCCACCACCACACCGAGCACCACCAGTCCCACCAGGCCGCCCGCCACCCACGCGGTGCGGTGCCAGCGCCGGGTCGGGGCGGACGTGGAATGGGCGTCAGCGCTGGGGTTTATGGGCACGGTTTGTTGCTCAAATGGGTCATCCAGCCCATTGTGGAGGGCGGACCGCGCGGCGTATGTGTGGCAGCGAACCGACCGGGGCACATGGCGCGCCTAGTCTGTGGCGATGACCGAACCGCTGCCTGCCACCTCCCCGCACACCGGGGCGCCCGAAGGCACCCGGCACGCGGCGAGTGCGCAGTGGACCGGGCAGGACAACGCCTGGGTGCTCGGCATGGGTGGTGAATGGCGCGGTCACCGCGCGGCCCTGCCCGCTGCGCCTGGCGCCCTGGTGCAAGGCGAGGTGCGCTTTGACACCACCGCGCTGAGGTCGTGGGACGTGGCGTTGGCCTCCAGCCTGTGGCAGCGCCTGAGCGCGCTGGCCCGGCCACCGGTGCAGATCGACCTTCAAGGTCTGCCCGAGGGCCTGCGCGAGATTTTGTCGATGGCGCTGACCGAGACCTCCGTGGTCACCACGCCCCGGCTCGAACCGGGCCGCATCGCCCGGGTGGGCGCGAGCACCCAGGCCTGGTGGAACGAAGGACGCCGCTCACTCACTTTTGTCGGCGAGGTTCTGATGTCGGTGGGCCGATTGCTGCGGGGCCGAAGCGGCATGCGCTGGAGCGACCTGGCCTGGCAGGTAGAACAGACCGGCCCGCGCAGCCTGCCCATCGTTGCGCTGGTGAGCTTTCTCGTGGGTCTGATCGTGGCCTACATGGGCGCGGCGCAGTTGCAGCGCTTCGGCGCGCAGAACTTCATTGCCGATCTGGTGACCGTGGGCGTTGTGCGCGAGGTGGCCGCACTGCTGGTGGGCATCGTGCTCGCCGGCCGCGTGGGTGCGGCGTTCGCGGCCCAGATCGGCAGCATGCGGGCCAACGAAGAGGTCGACGCCCTCACCACCTTGGGTGTGAACGCGGTCGACTTTCTGGTGCTGCCGCGCGTGCTGGCGTTGCTGATCGTGGGGCCGATGCTCACGGCGTTTGCCGCGGTGGTGGGCATGGGCGTGGGCTGGCTGGTGGCCGTGGGTCTGTATGGCGTGACGCCGCTCGAATACGTGTACGCCAGCGCGCAGGCCCTGACGCTTCCGCACGTGCTGATCGGCTTGCTCAAGGGCACGGTTTACTCGGTGCTGGTGGCACTCGCCGGTTGCCTGCAAGGCATGTCGGCCGGGCGCAGCGCGCAGGCGGTGGGCGACGCCACCACCGCCGCGGTGGTGCAGGCCATCGTGTGGATGGTGGTCGCCGCCTCGGTGCTCACGGTGGTCTTTCAACAGCTGGGCTGGTGACGCGATGACGGCACCCCTGATCCGCGTGCAAGGCCTGACCATGGCCTTTGGCGACAACGTCGTGCAACGTGACCTCACCTTCGACGTGTTGCCCGGCGAGGTGTTGGCCATCGCCGGCGGCAGCGGGTGCGGCAAGAGCACCTTGCTGCGCCACCTCATCGGCCTGCAGACACCCGCCGCCGGCCAGGTGCTGCACGGCAAGCAAGACCTGTACGCCGCCGACGACACAACGCTGGACGTGTTGCGCCAGGGTTTCGGTGTGGCGTTCCAGGCCGGCGCCCTGTGGAGCAGCATGACGGTGGGCGAAAACGTGATGCTGCCGCTGCAGCTGTTCACCGGGCTGGATGCACAGGCCTGCGAGCAGGCCGCGCGCTTCAAGCTGGCGCTGGTGGGCCTGGCCGACAGTTTTGAGGCCGAGCCCGCGCAGCTCAGCGGGGGCATGCGCAAGCGCGCGGCGATTGCGCGCGCGCTCGCACTCGACCCACCACTGCTCTTTCTCGACGAACCCTCGGCCGGCCTGGACCCGCTGTCGTCGGCCCACCTGGACGACCTCATCCGCCACCTGCGCGACGACCTGGGCACGGCCGTGGTGATGGTCAGTCACGAGCTGGGCAGCATCTTCGCGCTGGCCGACCGGCTGCTTTTTCTCGACGCACAAACCAAAACCATGACCGCCCTCGGCCCCCCCGACGAACTGCTGCACCACGGCCCCCCGGGCGTGCAGGCCTTCCTGCGCCGCGGCGCCACGCAAGCCGAGACCGAAGCTGCATGAAGCGCCGGCTCAGCCCCACCCTCATCGGCACCTTCGTGGTGGTCGGTCTCGCCTTGATCGCCACCGCCATCATTGCGCTGGCCGGCAACAGTCTGTTCACACGCAAGGAGAAAGCCGTCATGTTTTTCAGTGGTTCGGTATATGGCTTGCAAGTGGGCGCCCCGGTGGTGTTTCGCGGCGTGCGCGTGGGCAGCGTGGAGTCGATCGCAGTGTTCTACGACCGCAAGACCGAGGACTTCTCCATCCCCGTGGTGGTCGGGCTTGAAGGCGACGCGGTGAGCGGGCTCGACGGCCGCCGCACCAAGGGCGTGGGCCTGGCATTGCCGGCCCTGGTGGAGCGCGGGCTGAGCGCGCAACTGTCCATGCAGAGCTTGCTGACCGGCCAGCTCTACGTGGACCTGGACCTGCGCCCCGAGCGCCCCGGCAACCTGCGCGGCACCTACCTCGACGTGACCGAGATCCCAACCACCGCCACCGCCATCCAGGCGCTGAAGAACCAGCTCGAGGGCATGGACTTCCGCAAGATCGCCGAAGACCTGTCGGCCATCGCGGCCTCGGCCCGCGCCATGGTCTCCGGCCCCGAACTCAAGCAGGCCCTGACCGACCTGGCCGAGATCACGGCCACGGTGAACCGCGTCGCCACCCGACTGGACAAACGCATCGACCCGCTGGCCAACGAGCTGCAGCGCTCGCTGGTGGCCACCCGAACCGCCATGGACGGCCTGGGCCAGGCCGCGGGCTCGGTGAACAAGACGGCGGACCAGGTGGGCGAACTGCTCGCACCCAACGCGCCGCTGGTGCAGAACCTGCAGCGCGCCGCCGACGAGGTGGCCCGCAGCGCCGCTTCGCTGCGCGAAGCCACCGCCGACGACTCCAGCCTGCGCCTGGGCGCCGACCGCGCACTCGACGACCTCTCCCGCGCTGCCCGCGCCCTGCGCGACCTCGCCGAGACGCTGGAGCAGCAACCCGACTCGCTGCTGCGTGGCCGCAAGGTGGCACCATGAAGCGCCGTGACGTGTTGTTGAACGCGGGTGCGGTGCCGCTGCTGCTGGCAGGATGCGCGTCCCCACAGGCGCCCACGCGCTGGTACGAACTCAAGAGCGAGCCGCCCGAGGCGGTGCCCGTGCCCCGGCCGGGCGACGGCACGGTGTGGGAACTCTCGGGTCGCCTGCCACTGCCGGGCACGCTGGAGCGTGACACGCTGGTGGTCTCGCTGGCGGGCCACCGCTGGGTGGTGCCGCTGCGCGACAGCGTTCCGGCCCGGCTCGCAGCCGACCTGGCGCTGCTGCGTGGCGAAGGCCTGGTATGGCTGTCGCCCGCGCCCGCAGGGGTGGTGGTGGCGCGCCGGCTGCGCGTGGCCATCGACACGCTGGTGGCCGACGAAGCGCGGCTGACGCTGAGCCTGCGGGCGCGCTGGTGGTTCAACAATGACCCGCCTTCCACGCCCCCCACCACCAGCCTGACCAACATCGACATCACACTGCCCGACCGTTCGGCAGACGCCCTGGCCGCTGCCCACCGCCTGGCGCTCTGGCGGCTGGCCCAACGCATCGCCGGCGCAGCATGAACCCGCGCGGGACACGGCAGGCGTTGTCAGCCCTGTCCGACACACCCGCATTGCCCCCGCCGACACACACCCTGCCCGGGCGCGGGCAAACTCGCGCGTGCGCCACCGTGGCGCTCTGCTCACCCCTTCATCCGTAGCACCATGCACAAGACACGCTCACCCCATACGCCCGGCCTGCGCCGGTTGTGCTGCCTCGCCTTCTCGGGCGTGCTGCTCGCGGTGGTGGGCTGCACCAGCCTGCCACCCAAAACCACCGACGTGTCACCGGATCAAGCCGGCACGGTCAACGTGAGCGGCGCGGCCGGGCCGGTGTCGGCCGCGGCCGAGCGCAAGGCACTGCAGGGCCTGGTCAACGAGGGCAAGAAGGACCTCGCGATCCACCACCTGAAAACGCTCACCGCCACTGGCGACGCCGATCTTTACCACCTTCGGCGCCATGAAGGCGGCGATTGCGCAGGCGCGCGGCCGTGTGCTGCTGCAGAGCTACATCGTGGAAGACGAAGGCGTGGCGGCCGAAGTGGCCGAGCTGCTGCTCGCGCGCGCCGCGCAGGGTGTCAAGGTCGCGATGATCTTTGATGCGGTGGGCTCCATCCGTACGCCCGAGGCGTTCTTCAAGCGCCTGGTCGACGGCGGCGTGTCGGTGTGCGCCTTCAACCCCATCAACCCGACCCAACGCCCGGGCTACTGGGGACTGACGCACCGCGATCACCGCAAGCTGCTGGTGGTCGACGAAGACGTCGCCTTCACCGGTGGCATCAACATCAGCCGCGTCTACGGGTCCAGTTCGTTCGTGCGCCGCGGTGAACCGACCGGTGAAGGTGCTCTGGACGACGGCTGGCGCGACACGCAGATCGAACTGCGCGGCCCTGTGGTGCCGGTGATCGGCCAGGTGTTCGAGATCACCTGGCGCGAGCAGGGGTGCAAAGGTGAGCTGGGCCAGGCGGCCCCGCAAAAGGCCGCCGCCGAGCCCGGAACACGGGTGGTGAAGGTGATTGCCAGCGACCCGCGCGACAAGGAAAACCGCATCTACAGCACGCTGCTGGCGGCGGTGGACGCGGCGCAGGTCAATG
>LNFM01006488.1_pt1 | contig 19215 bp, 16 predicted proteins | sample 596031 | NCBI WGS metagenome assembly LNFM01 (sample SAMN04254537, study PRJNA301005) | activated carbon metagenome | isolation source: dual media filters at the Ann Arbor, Michigan drinking water treatment plant | place: USA: Ann Arbor | reverse complement strand
TGTTCCGCCTGCTGCTGGCGGACCTCGATGGCCGATTGACGGTCGAGCGGCTCGCCGACCATCTGTCGCTGCTGGCCGACCAGACGCTGAGCCTGGCGCTGGCCGGCGCCTGGCAAAGTCTGTCGCGGCGCCATCGTGACGCCCCGGCGTTTGCCGTGATCGGCTACGGCAAGCTCGGCGGCAAGGAACTGGGCTATGCGTCGGACCTCGACATCATCTTCCTGTTCGACGATGCGCACCCCGACGCGGGGGAGATTTATGCCCTGCTGGGCCGGCGCCTAGCCAACTGGCTGACGGTGCAGACCTCCAGCGGCGTGTTGTTCGAAATCGACCTGCGGCTGCGGCCGAACGGCAACGCCGGACTGCTGGTGTCGTCGATCGAAGCCTTCGAGAAGTACCAGCGCAACGAAGGCGGGGGCGGCGCCTGGACCTGGGAACACCAGGCGCTCACGCGGGCGCGCTTTTGCTGCGGCGACGCCGCGCTGGGTGCGCGCTTCGAGCAGGTGCGCTGCGAGGTGCTGGCGCGCGAGCGGGGGCGCGACAGCTTCGTCGCCGACGTGCTGGCGATGCGCCAGAAGATGCACGACGGTCACCCCAACCGCTCAGCGCTGTTCGACCTGAAGCACGACCGCGGCGGCATGGTCGACATCGAGTTCATCGTGCAGACGCTGGTGCTTCTGCACGCGCACGCGCACCGACGGCTGCTCGGCAATCTCGGCAACATCGCGCTGCTGCGGATCGCTGCCGAGCAAGGTCTGATCGATGCCACGCTGGCGCAGGCCTGCGCAGACGCCTATCGCCACTATCGCAAGCTGCAGCACCGGCTGCGCCTGAACGGATCGCAGTACGCGCGCGTCGAGCCGGCCGAAGTCGCGGGCGAGAGCGACGCGGTGGTCGCGCTGTGGGACGCGGTTTTCGGGCCGCCGCCCGCGGTGGCCCTGACAGCGGCTGGCTGAGGCGCAGTCGACCCGCTTCAGGCGGCTGCGATCTCGGCCGCCTTGAACGCGTGGGCCAGCGCCGCCGGGGTGTGCTTGCGGACCTCCTTGAGCGAATGCAACTGCTCGTGGCCGCAGTTCTGGCAGCGATGCACCGGCACGGTCAGATCGATGTTGAACGGCGCGCAATCGGGCAGCGCCACCTCGATGCGGAACGTGTGCGGTTGGTCCGCACCTGTGGCGAGCTCCGTGCCGCAGGCCGCGCAGTGGTAGTGCTTGAACAGCATGCCCTTGGCTTCACTCGCCGGCAGTTGCGGCTCGTCGTGCTCCATCAAGTGATCGAGCAGCAGCAGCGGAAAGTCCGCGCTCGCGAACTGCCGGTGCCCGTGCGGGCATTCGAGCACCGGCATGTCGTGCACGGTGACGACGAGCGGCGCATCTTCACCGTGAGTCTGGGCAAGCCGGGCTGCTTCAGTGTCGGCCTTGCAGATGGCGCAGCGTCGGGTGGTCATGGCGGACTCCTCATGACGGTCGATGAATCGAATGGTCGGCGCATGTCGACAGGCTGTCGACCCAAGATTGCCCTAGCGCGAGTGCGGTGCGGACGGGCCGCAGCGCGGCGGGGTCGGGACCCCTCTGCAGTGACCATCACGACCCCGGGTCAACCCGCCTTGCAGCCCAGCCGCTCGTGCCAACCAATGCACCAGCCGAGTGCGAGGCAGGCAAATACGTAGGCCGAGGCGGGCAGTTCCACGCTTTGGCGCGATGGGATGCCCCGTAGCCTTCATCTCCCACCCCTGACGCCACCCGAGTGACGATGAGCGCCACCGACGATCTGATCCCCCACATGCATCGCGTGCAGACGGCCGAGCGCGACATGCGCGACCTCGGCCTCGTGTGGCAGATGATCGAGGCGAGTGCCGCGATCAGTTGCCCGGACGAAGTGCAGACGATCCTGCCGACGCTGACGCAGACGCGCGAACGCTTCGACAACCTGCAGAAGCGGCTGATCTCGCAGCTCGGGGTCGAGAACCTCGCCGAACTGGGCGACGACCTCGTCGCCAAGGCGCAGTGCGCGATCGACATCCTGGTGCGCAACCTGTTCGAACGCACCGCCGACGTCGGCTTTCTCGCCACTGATGACGAGCTGCGCGCGTTCTGCGTCGCCGATGCCGGCAGCCGCGCGGGGCTGCGCACTGCGCTGGAGGCGCGGCTCGACGAGTACCGCGCCAAGTACACCGTCTATGACGACATCATCGTGGTCGACACGGCGGGCGCTGTGCTGGCGCGGCTCGACCGCGCGGCAGCGTTGTCCTGCAGCCGCGATCCGATCGTCGGCGCGGCGTTGGCCGGGCGCAGCTACGTCGAGCAGTACGCGGCCACCGACCTGGCGCAAGGCACCGCGCTGCTGTATGCGCATCGCATCGAAGTCGATGGGCGCGCCGCCGGCGTGCTCATCCTGCGCTTTCGCTTCGCCGACGAGATGCAGCGCATCTTTGCCGACCTGGCCGACGAGCGCCGGCAGATGGCGATGGTGCTGGTGGACGACGCGCGCCGCGTGATCGCCACCAGCGACGACGGTCATGTGCCGCTGGGCGCTCGCCTGACCGGTGGTCCGGCGGGCGAGGTGCGTCTGTGCTCGTTCGGCGGGCGCGACTATCTGGCCGTGACCTGCCCGACGCGCGGTTACCAGACCTACCGCGGCCCAGGCTGGCGCGCCCAGGCGATGGTGTCGCTGCTCACGGCGTTCCGGGGAAGCCAGCCGGCCATCGAGGGCGACAGCGCGATCGCGCTGGACAATCCCGAACTCACGCATCTGCAGACCGAGGCCGACGAGATCAACCGCAACCTGAGGCGCGTGGTGTGGAACGGACGGCTGATGGCGGGGGCTCAACGTGGCGACCAGGCGCGTCTGAAGGCGGTGCTCACCCAGGTGCATCAAGCGGGCAGCCGCACACGGGAGCGGGTGGGCGAGGCGATCGAGGAACTGCATCGCACCTCCCTCGGGCGCTTGCGCCGGCAGGCCGCCGAGCTGGCGCGACTGGCGGCCGACATCATGGATCGCAATCTCTACGAACGCGCCAATGATTGCCGCTGGTGGGCGCTGTCACCGGTGGTGCGGCGGGTGCTCGCCGCGCCGGCCGACGCGGTCGGCAGTGCACAACTGAATGCCGTGCTCGACCACATCAATAGCCTGTACACCGTCTACACGCGGCTGGTGGCGTTCGACACGCAGGGCGTGATCCGAGGTGCCTCGCGCGAGGATCCGGCGCGACCGCTGGCGGGTAGTCAGATCGACGCCTGCCACCGCGATGCAGTGGCGCGCCTGGCCACCTCGCAGCAGTACGCAGTGAGCGCGTTCGAACCCGGCGCCCTGACCGAAGGGGTGGCCAGCTATGTTTACCTTGCCGCCGTGCGCACCGAGCGCGGAGCACTCGTCGGCGGCGTGGCGATCGTATTCAACGCTGCCAGCGAACTGCGCGCGATGCTGACCGATGTGATCGGCTCGCGCGACGCGCTTGCCGCGTTCGTCGACGCGCAGGGACGGGTCATCGCCTGCACCGACCCGGCCTTCGCGGCTGGCGCCACGCTGCCGTTCGCACAGGGCGTTTCGGTGATCACGCACGCCGATGCCCATCATGCCTGCGCAAACGTGCAGGCCAGTGGCTATCGCGAGTTCAAGCACGACGACGGCTACAAGAACGATGTGTCGGCGGTGGTGATCCTGCATCTGGGACCGATGGAACGGCGGCGCGCGTCCCTGCACGAGCGCACGCTGGCGGCGCCGCCGGTCGGGCGCAACGCCGACTCGGTCGAGCTGGCGGTATTCCAGGTCGGCGCATCGCGCTATGCGCTGCCGGCGGCCAGCGTGCTCGAAGCCTGTGGCCAGAGTCGCCTGGTTCGCACGCCGGTGACGCATCCGCTCGCGCTCGGCCTGCTCGAAGTGGATGCCGGCAGCCGGCCGCGCCTGGTGCAGGCGCTGTGCACGCGACGCCTGTTCGAGGTCGGCTACCCGGCGCGTGCCAACGACGGCGTGATGCTGGTGCTGCGCTCGCCGCTGGTACCCGACCTGCCGACTTTGGCGTTGCGCGTCGATGACCTGGTGACGGTGATCGAGGTGGATCGCGCGCATCTGCAGCCAGCGCCGGCGGAGTTGCGCCAGCATGCGCCCTGGGTGGTCAGCCTGCTCGACTCGAGCGACGGCGCCGAGGTGGCGCAATCGATGATCCAGGTGCTCGATCCGAACGCCCTGCTGGCGCTGATCGGTCGACCGGCAACGGCCATCGCTGCGCCCGCGGCTACAGCAGACGCAACGCGGTGAACGCCGCCATGCCGACCGCCATCGTCACGATCATGCTGCGCGACGCCAGCATCACGCCGATCGCCAGCGCGCTGGCCAGCAGCTTGACGTTGCTTATCGTCAGCGCCAGCTGACCCTGCTCCAGCAGCACCTCAGGTGCAACCAGCGCCACCAGCGCGCAGGCCGGCGCATAGCGCAGCGCATGCTGCACTCGCAGCGGCAACGGGATCCGGTCGCCCAGTACCAGGAAGAACGAGCGCGTGGCCACGGTGACCGCGGTCAGGCCGACGATGACGAGCCAGGTATCGAGCGCGTTCACTTGTGCTGCCCTCGCTCCAGCGCGATCTCGGCCGCCATTGCCGCGCTGATGCCGGCGATCACCGCCGCCACCAGGCCGAGCTTCAGCGGCAGGCCACTGCCCAGCACCGCGACCGCACCAGCCACCAGCGCACCGATGACGCTCGGCGTACCCACCACCATTGGCACCGTGAGCGCGATGAGCGCGAGGATCGCCGCGAACTCCAGTCCCCACGCGCCTGGCACCTGCCCCGCGAGGAAAATGCCGATGATCGACATCGTCTGCCACGACAGCCAGTTGCCGCCGGCGATGCCAAGGAAGAACCAGACGCGGCGGGTGGCGGCAAGGTCGTCATCGTCGCCGTCGGCGCGTTCGACGGCATGGTGCGCCGCTTGCACATCGGCCTGCGCCCGCGCCGCGGTCCAGCGCTGCAGGCAGATGGCAAAGCCGACGTCGCTGGTGACATAGCCCAGCAGCAGGCGCCGACCCAGCGTGTAGCGGGCGAAGTACGGGTACAGCCCCGCCGAGAAGATGACGAAGCGCAGATTGACCACGGTGGCCGTCAGCAGGACCACCCACACCGGCGCGTCAGCGGCGATCAGCGGCAGCGCGGCAAGCTGGGCGCTGCCGGCGAACACCAGCAGCGTCATCCCCAGCGCCTCGAACTGCGACAGTCCGATCTTGACCATCGCCACGCCGGTGACCAGGCCCCAGGTGCCGGTGGCCACCAGCGCCGGCAGGACGGCGCGCAGGCCGGCGACGAACGCTTCGCGTCGTACCGCCGCCAGGTGCGGCTGGGCACCGAACAACGCGCGCCGAATCATGCGTGGGCCGCGGCGGCGCGCCGCGTAGTCAGCAGCAGCCAGGCGATGGCTGCGGTGGTGACGATCAACGGCGGCAGCGACCACAGGTTCAGGTCCGTCCAGCCGGTGGCCGACAGCAGTGCCCCGGAGGCCGCCGATGAGGTGATCATGGTCAGGAACACCGCCAGGTCATTCACCCCCTGCACCTTGGATTTCTCCGCGCCGGTGTACGTGCGCGTGAGCAGCGCAGTGGCGCCGACGAACATGAAGTTCCATCCCAGGCCCAGCGCGAACAGGGCGAACCAGAAGTGCCAGTAGGTCAGGCCGGCATGCGCGATCACCACGGTGGCGAACATCAGCGCGCAACCCGCGAGCATCACCTGCAGTACACCGAAGCGGCGGATCAGCGCGCCGGTAAAAAAGCCCGGCGCGAACATCGCGATCACGTGCCACATGATGACGTCGGCCGCCTGCGGATAGCCAAAGCCGCACACCTGCATCGCCAGCGGTGTCGCGGTCATCAGCAGGTTCATCGCGCCGTAGCTGATCGCGCCCGCCAGCACCGCGACGATGAAGGCCGGCTGCCGCGAGATCTGCGCCAGCGGCCGTGCCGGCCCGTGGGCGCGGTCGGCCTTGTGCGGAATGCGCAGCAGGCTGGCGACCATGAGCGTGATCACCGCCACCAGCGCCAGTGCCACGTAGGTGCCGGCGAACGTCACCGGCAGCAATTCGCGGGTGAGCTTGCTCATCTGCGGGCCGATGATGCCGCCGGCGAGGCCGCCGGCCAGCACCCAGGAGATCGCGCGCTCCTTGAGCGACGGTGCGTAGGCGTCGGCGACATCGGCGGCGGCAAAGCGCAGGTACTGGGCAAAGGCGTTGTACAGGCCGACCACGAAGGTGCCGGCGCACAGCAGCACGAAGCTGCTGGTCAAGACGCCGGCTGCGGCGATGGCGGTGCCGATGCAGCCCATCGCCGCACCGAACATGAAGCCGGCGCGGCGGCCCCAGCGACCCATGGCGAGCGAGGCCGGCACCGTGGTGAGCGCGGAGCCGATGATGTAGGTCGTGATCGGCAGCGTGGCCCAGAGCGGCGAGGGCGCCAGAGACAGGCCCGCCAGGCCGTTGACGGCGATCAGGGTGACGTTGTTGACGTAGAGCAGCGCCTGGCAGAGCACGAGCAGCGTGATCTGGCGCCGCGCCGATGTCTCGGCATTGCGGGAATGATTCAGCACCGCGCCGAGTATAGGTGGAGGGTCGGGCGCAGCGGTTGGCTAGAATCCGCGCCTTCACAGCACGGGATCAATGGGAGACCGGCATGTCAATGGCAGACCGCGACGGTTGGATCTGGTACGACGGCAAGCTGGTGCCGTGGCGCGATGCCACCACCCACGTGCTCACTCATTCGCTGCACTACGGCCTGGCCGTGTTCGAGGGCGTGCGCGCGTATCACACGTCGCAGGGTGCGGCGATCTTTCGCCTGCAGGACCATACCGACCGGCTGCTCAACTCCGCCAAGATCTTCATGATGGAGGTGCCCTACACGCGCGAGCAGCTCAACGAAGCGCAGCGCGAGGTGGTGCGTGCCAACAAGCTCGACAGCTGCTACCTGCGGCCGCTGGCGTTCTATGGCTCGGAGAAGATGGGCGTCAGTCCCAAGGGCGCCAAGGTGCATGTGAGCATTGCGGCATGGCCGTGGGGCGCTTATCTCGGCGAGGAAGGGTTGGCCAAGGGCATTCGAGTGAAGACCTCGTCGTTCCAGCGCCACCATATCAACGTCTCGATGGTGCGCTCCAAGACCGCGGGTCATTACGTGAACTCGATCCTCGCCAACATGGAGGCGGTCAACCATGGCTATGACGAGGCGCTGCTGCTGGACACGCAGGGTTTCGTCGCCGAAGGCGCGGGCGAAAACCTGTTCATCGTGCGCGACGGCCAGATTTTCGAGCCGAACATGGTGTCGGGCCTGATCGGCATCACCCGCCGCACCGTGATCGAACTGGCCAAGGACCTCGGCTACACCGTGACGCCGATGCCGATGACGCGCGATGACGTGTACCTGGCCGACGAGGCGTTCTTCACCGGCACCGCGGCCGAAGTGACTCCGATCCGCGAAGTCGATGGCCGGGTCATCGGCCGCGGCAGCCGCGGCCCGATCACCGAGAAGATCCAGTCGCTGTTCTTTGACGCGGTCAACGGCCGCAACGCCAAGTACGCCCGCTGGCTGACGCCGGTCTAGACGCCGCCCGCGTGCCGTTACCTGAATGAACGGAAGACGCCAAGAATGAGCACTACGATCCCTACGACCCATACGAGCGGTACGCATCCCGTCGTCGAACTGCTGGCCAAGGATCTGCCCGCCTTCTGCCCCAATCCGCAGATGCCGGTGTGGAACCATCATCCGCGCGTGTTCCTCGACGTCAGCCACACCGGCGAGGCGATGTGCCCGTACTGCGGCACCCGCTATCGCCTGAAGGCGGGCGAAGTGGTCAAGGGCCACGCCTGACGCGCGCCCCGGACGCCAGCAACGATGAGTCGCCTGTCCAAACCGATGCTGTACGCCTCGTCCACCGAGTGCGAGCAGGCGTTCTACGACGCCTTGGAAAATGCCGACGTCGATGCCGTGCATGATCTGTGGCTCGACGATGCCGACATCTGCTGCATCCATCCGGGCGGTCCGCGCCTGATCGGTCCGCCGGCGGTTCATGGGTCGTGGAGCTCGATCCTGGCCAACGGCGCGATGAACATTCGTGCCACCTCGAGCAAAAGCCTGGAGACCCCCACGCTCGCGGTGCACAACGTGGTCGAGGAGATCGTCGTCACTCAGGGGCGCGAGCAGCAGGTGGTGCATGTCATCGCCACCAATGCCTACGTCAAGACGCCGTCGGGCTGGAAAATGATCCTTCACCACGCCTCGCAGGCAGCTGAAGGGTCGGGCGACGACAGCGAGGCACCGTCCGGGCCGCTGCATTGATGCGGCTCGAGCGCCGCCGTTTCGCTGCTGCGTGCCGCTGATCTCTTCCACCTACCGTGCGCCGTTCTGGCTGCCCGGTGGCCATGCGCAGACGATCGTAGCCGCGCGCGGCGTGCCCGCCCCCAGGGTGTCCTACCGGCGCGAGCGCTGGGACGCACCCGACGGCGACTTCGTCGATCTCGACTTCGCGCAGCCCGAGCCCGCAGCCAGCGCGGCACCGATCATCGTGCTGTTCCATGGCCTGGAAGGCTGCTCGCAGTCGCACTACGCGCGCAGCGTGATGCGCGCGTTTGCCGACCAAAAGTGGCGTGCCCTGGTGGTGCACTTTCGCGGCTGCTCGGGCGTGCCCAACCGGCGCCCGCGCGCCTACCACTCGGGCGATTCCGACGAAGGCGACTGGATCCTGCGCCGCGTGCACCGGCAGTGGCCGCAGGCGCGCCTGCATGCGGTCGGCATCTCGCTCGGCGGCAACATGCTGGCCAAGTGGCTGGGCGAACGCGCGGACGACGCCTCGTTCGTGACTGCTGCCGCGTCGATCGGCTCGCCGCTGGACCTGGCGGCCGGCGGTGAGGCGATCGCACGCGGCTTCTCGCGCGTCTACACCCGCATGTTTCTTGCGACCCTGCGCGCCAAGGCCTTGGCCACGCTGGAGCGCTTCCCCGGCGTGGCCGACGCCGACGCCATCCGCGCAAGCCGCAACCTCTATGAGTTCGACAATGCATTCACCGCGCCGGTGCACGGCTTTCGCGATACCGACGACTACTGGGCGCGTGCATCGGGCAAGCCGTTCCTGGCGCGCGTGCGCGTTCCCCACCTGGTGCTCAACGCACTGAACGATCCGTTCGTTCCCGCCATCAGCTTGCCGCAGCCCTCCGCCGTGTCGCCCACGGTGGTTCTCGAGCAACCCTCAGAAGGCGGACACATCGGCTTCGCACAGGGATCGTTTCCGGGCAACCTGGACTTCCTGCCGCAACGACTGCTGCGCTTTTTCGTCGGTGGCGCCTGACCTTGCCCGCAATGAATCGATCCGACCGGCACCGATATTGCTGACGCTGGCACCTTAAGACGACGTCAACGTGGACGTTGTCGAGCAGCGGTGGAGGCAGTATTGGATTCAACGCGATCGCGGCGCCTTGGGCGCCGCAAGCATGTGATGAAGGGCGGGCGAGCGTCGGAGTGCCATCGTGGATGACGGCCTGCGCAGCAAGGCCGGCACGGCGCACGTCGATTCCACGCTGGGCGCCGGCTTGTCCTTGCGTAATCTGGCGCCGCGTCATGCGCTACCGCGCGAGCGCCTGGGCAACGTGCCGCGGCCGACCCGCCGGCATGCCGATGGTGGCGGCTTCGACATGCTCATCGTCGGTGCCGGCTTCGCAGGCAGCGTGCTGGCCGAGCGGCTTGCCAGCCAACTTGATCTGCGTGTGCTGGTGGTCGACAAGCGACCACACATCGGCGGCAATGCCTTTGATCGCTACAACGACGACGGCCTGCTGATCCATCCCTACGGGCCGCACATCTTCCACACCAACTCGAGCGAGGTGTTCGACTACCTGTCGCAATTCACGAGTTGGCGTCCCTACCAGCACCGGGTGCTTGCCAGCGTCGACGGCCAGCTGGTGCCGATCCCGATCAACCTCGATACCGTCAACCGCCTGTATGGACTGAGCCTGTCGGCCTTCGAGCTCGATGACTTCTTCGCGGTCCACGCAGAGAAGAAGACGCGCATCGAGACATCTGAGGACGTGGTGGTCAGCCGCGTCGGCCGCGACCTGTACAACAAGCTGTTTCGCGGCTACACGCGCAAGCAGTGGGGGCTCGATCCGGCCGAGCTCGATGCGAGCGTGACCTCGCGCGTACCCACCCGCACCAACCGCGACGATCGGTACTTTGCCGACACCTATCAGGCGATGCCGGCCGCCGGCTACACCCGCATGTTCGAGACGATGCTCGCGCATCCGAACATCAAGGTGATGCTTAACACCGACTACCGCGACATCGTCCACCTGCTGCCCTGGGCGCACATGATCTACACCGGGCCGATCGACGCGTTCTTCGACTTTCGCTACGGCCGGTTGCCGTATCGCAGCCTCGAATTCGCGCACCAGAGCCTGCCGCAGGCGCAGTACCAGCAAGTGGGCACGATCAACTACCCCAACGACTACGCCTACACGCGTTGCACCGAGTTCAAGTACGTGACCGGTCAGCGCCATCCGCACACGGCGATCGTGCACGAGTACCCGCGTGCCGACGGCGATCCGTACTACCCGGTGCCGCGCGCCGAGAACCAGGCGCTCTACCGCCGCTACCAGGCCGACGCCGATCGCATCTCTTACGTCACCTTCGTCGGACGCCTGGCGAGCTACCGCTACTACAACATGGACCAGGTGGTGGCGCAGGCGCTCGCCGCGTTCAAGCGGCTCAGTGCACAGCGCGACCTGATCGGCCAGACGCGCGTGGCAGACATTGGGCTGGATGTCACCGCATCCCAGTAAAGCAGCGCGGGTGATGTCGTGCGCAGTGTCCGGCACGTGATGGCGCGGTCGCCGCTGGCCCTTTGGGTGGGTCCGGAACCGACCGTCAATCGGGTGCAGAACAGCTTCGTCGACCAGCTCGCGAGCAGCGGCTTTGCGCAGCGGCTCGACGACATCGACCGGCTGGCGTCGCTGGGCGCGTCGCGAGTGCGCTTTCCGCTGCTGTGGGAGCGCACCGCACCTGGCGATCCGCGTGCAGCGGACTGGCGCTGGTCCGACGCACGGCTGCCGCGTTTGCAGGCGCTTGGGCTGCCGCCCATCGTCGGCCTGATGCATCACGGCAGCGGACCGCCGGGTACCAGCTTGCTCGACCCCGCGATGCCGACCCGGCTGGCCGCCTACGCCCGCGCGGTGGCTGAGCGCTATCCGTGGGTGGATGCGTGGACACCAGTCAACGAGCCGCTCACCACCGCACGATTCTCCGGCTTGTACGGGCATTGGTACCCGCACCATCGTGACGACGCGAGCTTCCTGCGTGCGCTGGTCGTTCAAGTGCAGGCGACGGCCGCCGCTATGCGGGCGATCGTCTCGGTCAATCCCCGCGCGATGCTGGTGCAGACCGAAGACATGGGGCGAACCTGCGCCACCGCGCCGCTGCAGTATCAAGCCGATTTCGAGAACGAGCGGCGCTGGCTGAGCCTCGATCTGCTGATGGGGCGGGTCGACCGCGCGCATCCACTCTGGCGCTATCTGTCACGCCACGTTGGCGAGCGTGATCTGCTGGCGCTCGTCGACCAGCCGTGCCCGCCCGCAATCATCGGCTTGAACGCCTACGTCACGAGCGAGCGCTTCTTGGACCACCGGCTGTCGCGCTATCCGTTGCACATGCACGGCGGCAATGGACGAGATCAGTATGCAGACGTCGAAAGCGTGCGGGCAAGCGAGACGTTGATCGGCTCGTTCGAAGCACGCCTGCGCGAAGCGCACCTGCGCTACGGTGCCCCGTTGGCGATCACCGAGGCGCATCTGGGATGCACGCGCGAAGAGCAGATGCGCTGGCTGCTGTCTGCCTGGCGCGCGGCGCAGACGCTGCGCGATGAAGGCGCAGACGTGCGCGCCGTCACCGCCTGGGCCGCGTTCGGTGCGACCGATTGGGACTCGCTGCTCACCCGCAGCCGCGGGCACTACGAGCCCGGCCTTTGGGACATCCGCGCGCCGCAGCCGCGCCCCACGGCGCTCGTCAAGCTGGCGCGCGAGTTGGCGCAGGGGCGGCCGCCGACGAGTCCTTTGCTCGCCGTGCCCGGTTGGTGGAGTCGGGGTGACCGCCTTCATCTGGCGTCGGCCGCATCGCCGCTGCGCGCCCTGGATGAAGTCGATGCGGTGCCGCCGGTGCTGGTGACAGGCGCCACCGGCACGCTGGGTCGGGCCTTCGCGCGCAAGTGCGTAGTGCGCGGCATCCCATATCGGCTGCTGCGCCGGCAGGACCTCGACATCGCCGATGCGGCGTCGATTGCCGCTGCGCTCGAGCGCTGGCGTCCGTGGGCGGTGATCAATGCCGCCGGCTTCGTGCGGGTCGACGATGCCGAGGCGGACGGCGACGGTGACCCGACGCGCTGCTGGCGAGAGAACGCGGTGGGCGCACAGTTGCTGGCGCGGGCCTGCGGCGCCGCCGGCATTGCGTTGGTCAATTTCTCGTCGGATCTGGTGTTCGACGGCGGCAAAGGCACGCCGTATGTCGAAAGCGATGCACCGCAGCCGTTGAATGCCTACGGCCGTGCCAAGCGGGCGGCGGAACTGGCGGTGCTGCATCACTGTCCGCGGTCACTGGTCATACGCACCGCAGCCTTCTTCGGCCCATGGGATCCGCACAACTTCGTCACGCGCACGCTCGAGGCGATCCGGGGTGGCGCGTCCGTCGCTGCGGCCTCCGATCAGTGGATCACGCCGACCTACGTGCCGCATCTGGTCGACGCCACGCTGGACCTGCTGATCGACGGTGAGGTTGGTCTCGTGCACCTGGCCAACCGCATCGATGACGGCCGTGGCGCGATCAGCTGGGCCGATTTTGGCCGGGCGATGGCGCGCGCCGCCCGCCTGGATGCCAATGCGGTCATGGCGGTGGCCGGCAGCACGCTGGATCAGCGCGCACGCCGACCGCGCCACGCGGCGCTGACGAGCGAACGTCTGTGGCCGCTGCCCCCGCTGTCGCGCGCCATCGACGACTATCTGCGCGAGGTCGGCGCGCTCGATGTGCCGGTGCCTCGCAGCGATCACGGCCTGGCAGACGCGGTCGAGCCAGCGCGCGGGCGCGTCGCGCGCTGAGCGCGGGTCAGGCCGGATGGCCTTCGGGCGATGTGACAATAGGTCGCATGGATCCCGAGGTGCTCGCCGCGATTGCGCGCTGGCCGAATGTGCCCGCGGTGTTCGGCTGGCTGTCGGTGACTGCGCGCGGCGAATGGCGGCTGCGCGGCGAGCGGATCGACAACGCCGCGATCCGCGCGTTCATCGGCCGCAATTACGCGGCCGATGCGCAGGGGCGCTGGTACTTCCAGAACGGCCCCCAGCGGGTCTACGTGGCGCTCGACGTCACGCCCTGGACCTATCGGGTCGACCCGCTCGGCGCCGTGACCACGCATACGTCGCGCAGCGCGGCGCGCTGCGACGGTGCGGCACTGCTGGACGATGGCCGCCTGTTGCTGGTCACCGAACTGGGTCCGGGCGTGATCGACGACCGCGACACCGCGACGATGCTGCGCGCCATCACCGATCACACCGGACTCGTCCTCAACGAGCAGGGCCTCGAACGCTGGATGGATGGCAAGGACGAGGTGTTCGTGAATCCGGCGCTGCTGCACCTGAGCGGCCGATTGACGCGGATCGCGCGTCTCAAGATCAGTGAGTTGGCGCAGCGATTCGGCTTCGTGCGCGAACCGCAGGCCGTGTGAGCGGATCGTTGGACGGCAAGACGCTGGGTTCCCGCCTGCGCGGGGCCGACGCGGCAGAGCGCGAACTCGAGTGCGACCCTATGGCGGGGCGAACTTGGGCCCCGGACCTGCGCCGGGGCGACGAAAACCGCGAGGCAGCGGACGCAAAGCGACGCAGTCGGGCCGCCCCCGCTCCCGGTCGGCGCAACAACGTGCAGCCGACCCGCCCTTCAGTTTCGTCTGGCTGTGCCAGCGAAACTGAACTGATCACTCCGCTTTCGGTGCACGTGCGATGCGCGAAGCGCATCGCGTACACCGAAAGCGCTCAATCGAACACCGGCGACTCCACGCCAAGCACCTTGTGCAGCTTGGGACTGGTGGTCGTGTACTGCAGATGGATGCGCTTGTCCGGGAAGACGTAACGGCAGGCGCCAAAGGCCGCCAGCGCAGCCTCGTGGAAGCCCGACAGGATCAGCTTCTTCTTGCCCGGATAGGTGTTGATGTCGCCCACCGCGAAAATGCCCGGGATGTTGCTTTCGAATTTCTCGGTGTCCACCGCGATCTGCTTGCGATCAAGCGCCAGGCCCCAGTCGGCGATCGGGCCGAGTTTGGGCGACAGGCCGTAGAACACGAGCAGCGCATCGAGCGGTACGCGGCGCGTGACGCCATCAAGCGAGGTGACGCGGATCTCGGTCAGCTTGCCGTCGGCCTCCTCGAAGCCGGAGATCTGTCCGACCATCTGCTGCATCTGGAACTGCTCGCACAACTCGCGCATCCGGGCGACGCTGGCCGGCGCGCCGCGGAAGCCGTCGCGCCGGTGCAGCAGGATCACGCTCTCGGCCTTCCCGACGAAGTTCAGGGCCCAGTCGAGCGCGGAGTCACCGCCGCCGCACACTACGATGTTCTTGCCGTGGAAGCGGGTCGGATCCTTGACCTTGTAGAACAGTTGCGTGTTCTCGAACTTGTCGATGCCGTCGACCTTGAGCGTGCGCGACTGAAAGCTGCCCACGCCGGCGGCGATGAACAGGGTCTTGGTGATGAAGCTCGTGCCGAACGATGTCTGCATGTAGAAGCGGCCGTCTTCGCGCCTGTTCAGCACGCTGACTTCCTGGCCCATATGAAAGGTCGCTCCGAACGGCTCGATCTGCTTGAGCAGGTTGTCCGTCAGCTCCTGGCCGGTGCATACCGGGACGGCCGGGATGTCGTAGATCGGCTTGTCCGGGTACAACTCGACGCATTGCCCGCCGACCGCGAGCAGCGAGTCGACGACATGTGTCTTGATCTCCAGCAGGCCGAGCTCAAACACCTGAAACAAGCCCACCGGACCGGCGCCGACGATCACCGCGTCGGTCTCGATCGGGGGCTTGGCCTCGACATGGCCGGGCACGTCGATAGCGGGCTGGTTCACTGTGGTATCCATCCTTGCAAAGCTTTCCGTGGGCGAAGGGCAGGCGCTGACAGGGCGGCGCGGGACCGCGATTTTCACCGATTCACGCGCGTCGCGGTGGGCGTGGGCGATTGAGGGCAGTCATTCCTGTGCCGCAAGCAGGGTTCGAACGCGTGCTGGTCAGGTGTGAGGCGGGTCGCTCAAGCGTCCATAGCCCGTTTCAGCGCGCTGTCTCTGCCGCGACCGGCCGGCGCGACGAACCCTCGTCCGGCACGCGCTGCCCCTGGCGCAGCATCTCTTCGCGCTGCTCCTTGATCTGCTGCGTCAGCTGCCTCAGGCGCGCGTCGACCTCCGACAGCACATAGAAATCGGCATCACCCGCCTTGCGCGCGAGCTGCAACTGCTCGACCGCCGCCGGCGCCGAGCCGAGCATCAGATAAGCCTCCGCCACGGCCTGGTGCTGCAGCGTGCGCTGCCCCAGTTCGGCGTAGCTGCGCGCCAGCAGTGAAAAGTACGAAGAGTCGCTGCGGGGCAGCGCCAATTGCTCGCGCAGGTAGGCGACGGCTGCTTCATGCTGACGGTCCTGCTGCAGCAGGTCGACATAGTGCAGCGCTGTCAGCCGCGACAGCGGAAAGCGCGATGTTGCCTCGCGTGCCCTGGCGATCACCGAGGCGCGCGCGTCAGGCGTTCGCGCGGCCGCGAATTGGGTCTCGGTCACCACCTTGTCGAGCATCGGCGACACATGCGCGCCTGCCAGCTTGCGCGCCGCCAGTGCGGCTTCCTGCGCTTTCAGGGGCTCGTTGAGTCGCAGTCGCGCGACCGCGAGGCCGTAGTGCGCGGCAACTTCCGATGCGGCCGACTTCTCCTTGAGCTGCGTGCTGAAGTGCAGCTCGGCGTCGCGCGCGCCCTGCAGCGTCGGGTCCTGCAGCACCCGCAGGCGGGCCCGTACCAGATTGAAGTCGAGCGAGTCGGCCCGCTGGCGCGTACGCGTCTCGCGCACCCGGGTCTGGATGTCGCTGATGCGTTCAACGGTGAGCGGGTGCGTGCGCAGGTAAGACGGTGCGGTGCCGCTCTCGTAGATGCGCGAGCCTTGCTGCATGCGTCCGAAGAAGGTGACCATCGCGCGGGCGTCGTAGCCGGCATCGACGAGGATCTGGAAACCCACCCGGTCGGCTTCGCGTTCTGCCTCGCGCGAAAAGTTCAGCTGCTGCTGCACGGCGGCGGCCTGGCCGCCGAGGATCGCCGCTTGCGTGAGATCGCTGCTCGAGCTCGAGTTGCTACGCGCCGCCAACAGCGCCAGAAGCAGTGCGCCGATGGCAATGGCGGTGCCGTCCTTCTGCTTGGCCAGCATACGGGCGATGTGGCGTTGCTCGACGTGACCGATCTCGTGCGCCATCACGGCGGCCAGTTCCGATTCGCTTTGCGCTGCCAGGATCAGTCCGGTGTGTACGCCGATGAAGCCGCCCGGCAACGCGAATGCATTGATCATCGCGTCACGCACCAGGAAAAAGCCGAAGTCGGTGTAACGCGCCGGGCTGGCGGCGACCAGCTGATAGCCGATCCCGTTCAGATACTGGGTCGCGTCGGGGTCGGGCAGGTAGGTCGGGTCGCGCACGGCCTGGCGCATGATCGACTCGCCCAACCGGCGTTCATTGGCGGGCGACAGATCATCGGCGGCAACCTCGCCGAGCGTGGGAAGCTCAGGTTGCGGCGCGGGAATCGGCGTCTGCGCCCACGCTGTGCGCTGCAGCGGCGCGACCGTCAGGACGACCGCTAGCACGCAGGCCAGGCCGGCGTGCATTCGGTTGGACAGGCAGGCAGTCGAGGGCACGAACGATTCGTCGGAGTGTGCAGAAAGGTGTCCGCTGGCGCGGGGCAGGGCCATCGCCCTCACCCGACGATGCAGGCAATGGCCAGCAATGGCAGGCGGATGGCAGGCACTGCCTGCGAGCAACCTGCTGTTTATGATAGTCGCAGCCCCTTGTTCGTTCCCTTGGGTTTACGACGCCTTCTTGTAACGATCTATCGATGAGCGAGCTGACCCATTTTGATAGCGCCGGCCAGGCCCACATGGTCGATGTCGGTGACAAGGAGAGTACGCATCGCGTCGCCGTGGCCGGTGGCCGCATCCGTATGCTGCCCACCACATTGGGTCTCGTCCGCAGCGGCACCACGAAAAAAGGTGACGTGCTGGGCATCGCCCGCGTCGCCGCGATTCAAGGCGCCAAGCGGACCAGCGACCTGATCCCGCTGTGCCATCCACTGGCCATCACGCGCATCACGGTCGAGTTCTCGATTGACGAGACCGCCCCGGCCATCGACTGCCGAGCGCAGGTTGAGACGCGCGGGCAGACGGGGGTGGAGATGGAGGCGCTGACCGCGGTGCAGGTCGGTTTGCTGACGATCTACGACATGTGCAAGGCGGTCGACCGCGGCATGACGATCGAACGCGTGCGGCTGCTGGAGAAGCGCGGCGGCAAGAGTGGCCACTGGCAGGCCGCGGATGCGGGCGACGCGTAGCACGGCTGCTTGCCGACGCGTTGCGCATGCTTCACGTTGATCGCACGCAACCATGGTCCGCTTCTATCCGGCCGCATCGGTGCACGCCGCACTGCCATGGAGTCGGCTCATATCCGCGCTTGAGGCCGCCTTGGTCGCCGATGTGCTTGTGCCGCTGCGCCATGTGCACCGGCTGTCGCCTGACGACACGCTGCTGTTGATGCCGGCGTGGCGCGACGGGTGCAGTGCTGAAGCGGGCGCTCTCGGGGTCAAGATCGTCACCGTGATGCCGGGTGCGGCCGAACACGGCGCCTCGACGGTGGCGGCGTTGTACGTGCTGCTCGACCGGACGACGGGCGCGCCACGCGCCGTGATCGACGGCGAGGCACTGACCCTGCGCCGCACCGCCGCGGCGTCTGTGCTGGCTGCGCGTCATATGGCGCGGCCGGATGCCGACCACCTGCTGGTGGTGGGTACCGGCAGGCTGGCACCGTTCATGGCGCGCGCGCACTTCAGTGCGCGGCCGATCCTGCGACTGAGCGTGTGGGGTCGTCACGCCGAGCGGGCGCAGACCCTTGCGCAGGAACTGCGCGACGATGGGCTGCCGGCGCACGCGGTCGACGACCTGGAGGCCGCCTCGCGCGAGGCGCAGATCATCAGCTGCGCGACGACGTCGAGGCGGCCTCTGGTGCATGGCAGCTGGCTGGCGCCGGGCACGCACCTGGACCTGGTGGGTGGCTTTACGCCGACGATGCGCGAGGTTGACGATGCCGCCGTGGCGCGCTCGCGCATCGTCGTCGACACGTATGCGGGCGCATTGCGCGAAGCGGGTGATCTGATCGGGCCGCTGGAGCGCGGCGTCATCCAGCGCAGTCATGTGGTCGCGGAACTGGCGGAACTCGTGCGCGGTACGGTGCGCGGTCGCACCGACCGGCAGGAGATCACGCTGTTCAAGTCGGTCGGCACCGCGCTTGAGGATCTGGCGGCCGCCGAACTGGTGGCCGCCTAGCGCCAGCGGGCCGGATTACTTCGGCGGTGCGGTATCGATGAAGCTGGGTCGCGCGGCGAGCTTGTCGTACAGGCGGGCGAGGTTTTGATGCTGGCTGCGCCAGTCGATCTGCGGAAAGCGGAAGTCGAGATAGCCCAGCGCGCAGCCGACCGCGATATCGGCCAGCGTGTAGCTCTGGCCACTGCACCACGGCTTTTCGCCGAGACCGCGGCTCATCGCGGCCACGCCCGCGTGCACCTTGCCCATCTGCCTGTCAGTCCATTTGTCCGACTGCTGTTCGCGCGGTCGCTGCGTCTGTTCCAGTCGCACCAGGATGGCCGCATCAAGCACCCCATCGGCCAGGGCTTCCCAAGTGCGAACCTCGACCCGCTCGCGTCCGTTGGCGGGGATCAGCTTGGCGATCGGTGTCGTTGTGTCCAGGTACTCGACGATCACGCGCGAATCGAATACCGCGCCGCCGTCTTCCATGATCAGGCACGGCACCTTGCCGAGCGGATTCGCTTCGCGGATCTTGGAATCCGGCGACCACACGTCTTCCAGTTCGAGCTGACACTCGATGCGCTTTTCCGCCATCACGATGCGGACCTTGCGCACATACGGGCTGGTGAGCGAGGCAA
>LNFM01006486.1_pt1 | contig 19215 bp, 10 predicted proteins | sample 596031 | NCBI WGS metagenome assembly LNFM01 (sample SAMN04254537, study PRJNA301005) | activated carbon metagenome | isolation source: dual media filters at the Ann Arbor, Michigan drinking water treatment plant | place: USA: Ann Arbor | reverse complement strand
ATCGACGTCACCACCGATGCGGTGGACAGCGGACGCACCGATACGAATCAGCTGACAGGGCAGTCCAGGGCGTTGCGGGGACTGTATGCCGACGATGCCTCGGCCCGATCGGTGGCGGTGTACGCGCATGGGCAGCGGGAGATCGGCCGAGCGCACGTCGAAGCGGGTGCGCGCTACGCCTCGCACGTCGTGCGCGCCTCGGCGCCGACTTTCGGCGCCTTCACGCTGAACGCGGATGCGGTGGTCGCGCAGGCGGGTGTGTCGGTGCCCCTCACCGATGGCCTGAGGTCGTTCGTGAGTGTCTGGCAGGGATTTCGTGCGCCGAACGTCGATGACGTCAGCGCCCTCGGCGGCTTCGACTTCGGCATCGAGACCCCGACGCAGACCCTGCAGCCCGAGTCGAGCCTCGCGGTCGAGGGCGGCGCCAAGTGGCGCAGCGAGACGTGGTCGGCCTCGGCGAGTGTCTATCGCATGGATCTGCGTGCCCTCATCGAACGTGTGCGGGGCACGTGGCTCGGACAGGCGACCTACGAGGGCCAGAACGTCTGGGTGCGCGACAACGTCGGCCGCGCCAGGGTGCACGGCCTGGAACTCGAGGCACAGGTCGCGCTGACGCCGTCGGTGCAGATGCGCGCCTGGCTGACGCAGACCCACGGGCAGGAGATCACGCGAGGGGAGCCGATGCGCCGCATTCCGCCGGTGCACGGCCTGATCGGGCTCGCGTGGCGGCCGGCGAGCGGCACCCGCTGGGCCGAGCTCGTGTGGCGTGGCGCCGCGCGGCAGGACCGACTGGCCTCCGGCGACCGGGCCGACCACCGCATCGATCCGAACGGCACGGCGTCCTGGCACACGCTGACGATGCGCGGCGGATGGCGACTCGCGACAGGCGTCGAGCTGGTGGGTGCCATCGAGAACACCCTCGACCAGCCCTACCGCGTGCACGGCTCCGGCATCGACGGCGCCGGCCGCACGGCGTGGGTCGGTGCCCATGTGCGCCTGTTCTGAGCCGAGCTCGGGCATTCGACTGCCGCGTCCGTGCCGTTCAGATACTCCTTTCTAAGACGTAAGTAAACATAAACGTATCGAATCTGTCGAGCGGCGCCGTTGCATCGTGTTGATGCCGCGGTCTCGCGTCCGACGCAGCCGCGCGTCACGCTGCCTCCGTTCGTCACCAGCCCCCTTTCCGTGACGAGGAGGAACATGACTCGCATTCTCTGGTTCTCATCGGCTGCGCTCGCAGTCCTGCTGACGCTTGCCCAGGCGTCGATGGCACTGGCCCGCAACGACGCATCCGCCCGGGTCGAGGGGGTGGCCACCGACGACAGCGGTGGCCGGCTGCCCGGCGTCCTCGTCGAAGTGTCATCCGCCGCGCGCCCGGCGCGCATCCTCGCCACCGCCACGACCGATGCCCAGGGCGCCTTCACACTGAAGGCGTTGCCGGAAGGCGACTACATCGTGCGGTTTCTTCTCGCCGGCTTTGCCCGCGTCGAGCAGCGCATCCACATCGCGCCCAGCCAGACGGCGTCGGTCACGGCCATGCTGCAGGTCGATCGCCTCAGCGAGACGGTCAACGTCCAGGCGCAGGAAGTCCGTCTCGAGACCGACACATCGACCCAGTCGGCGACGGTGAGTGCCGAGACGCTGACCGCGCTGCCGACGGCCTCGCGCAACTACACGCACGTCATCGTGGCGGAGGCCGGCGTGTCCGCGCCGCTGCCGGACCGCACCGGTCGCGGCATGAACCTGGCCACCACGCCAGGCGCGCAGGCCGAGGATGCCGGCCAGTCGCTCAACCCGAGCGTCAATGGCGCGCGACCGTCGAACAATTCGCTCAAGGTCAACGGCATCGACACGACCAACATGCTGGCGGCCAGCGGCGGTCTCGGCAACAACATCGGGATTCCGCTCGATGCCGTCCAGGAAGTGGAAGTGCAGACGGCGCTGCCGTCGGCCTCCACGGGGCGCAATGGCGGCGGCAATCTCGCCATGGTGACCCGCTCGGGCACCGATCGCTTCGCGGGCAGTGCCGCGTACTTCTTCCAGCACGAGGACATGAACGCCAACGAGTTCTTCCTCAATCGTGCCGGGACGGCCAAGCCGAAGTTCCGCCGCAACGACGCCACCGGCACGCTGGGCGGTCCGGTGCTGAAGGGCCGCACCTACTTCTTCGGGGCGGCGCAGTCGCAGCGGTTCCTGTCGGGGTATGCCTCGAACGCCAATGCCGCCACCGGTCTGCCTGCCGGCCTGACCGACGTGCGCACGCCCGAGACGATTGCCGCAGTGGCCAACGAATGGCTGCGGTCGGGTGCCGCCGACAACCCGGCGTTCGCCGCCAACTTCCTGCGGGGCCTGCAGGCGTTCCCCGCCGAGCAGCAGGCCGGGCTGATTGCCAAGTACTTCGCCAACCCGGCGACGCTGACGTTCAGGACGCTCCAGCCCAGCGACATCCACCCGGTGGCGATCAACATCCTGAACACCCAGCGCAACGGCCAGTTCCTCATCCCGTCGCCGTCAGCGAGCCTGCCGATGCTGCCAGGCAACGGCACCTACGGCCGCGAGATGCTGTTGCAGCAGGTGGTGCCCACCGAGTTCGAGGGCGCCTCGCTGTTCGGCTCGCTGCAGCACCGGTTCTCGACCGACAACGCGCTCCGCGCCTCCTACGTGCGCTCGAACCAGATCGTCGAGGAAGCGTTCGGCTGGGCCGATGCGTCGCCGTCGCCGACCCAGGGTGACAACACGTCGTGGCTGGGGGGCCTGACCGACACCCATACCTTCGGGTCGCGCCTGGTCCAGGAGGTCACGGCCGGTTACTTCAACCTGCAGAACACCCGCATCTCGAAGAACCGGGACATCCTCAACTCGACGCTCGGCATCTACAACCCGATCGAGGAGTACGTCGGCGGACTGGCGGCGCTGATGCCGACCATCGACATCAACACCCAGCGCAACTCCGGCGGCATCGGCAACGCGTGGGACTTCTTCGACTACCAGCGCGTCTTCAACGCGTCGAGCCGGTGGTCGCTGCTCGTCGGTGCGCACTCCCTGCAGGCCGGTGTCGAGTATCGCCACATCAACCTCGAGGGTGAGTACATGTCGCGCACCAACGGCGACCTGGACTACGGCAACTGGGCCCTCTTCTTCACCGGCAACGGCGCCGCCGGCGGCGGCTCCGACCTGGATCAGGGCGACACGCGGCGCGATTTCCTCGCGAGCGACTACGGCGTGTTCCTGCAGGACGACTGGCGCCTCGGCGGCGGCCTGACGCTCAACGTCGGCCTGCGCTACGACGTCTTCGGCAACCTCACGGAACGCAACGGTCGCATCGGCAACTACTACCTGCCCGAGGTGGCGGCGCAGCTGGGCGCGCAGCCCGGATTCAACGTGCCTGGCAATGCGCCGTTCTTCCAGCCCGGCTTCACGCCGCTCGACATCGGCCTGTACATTGAGCCGGGCACGCCGGTGGATCTGTCGCAGATCAACGTGTCGCCCAACGACAGCACGCTGCAGACCGACTGGAACAACGTCGCGCCGCGCGTGGGTCTGGCGTGGCAGCCGTCCTTCGCGCCCAAGGTCGTCGTGCGCGGCGGGTGGGGCATGTACTACGAGCGCCCCGCGGCCAGCCACAAGGTCGACCTGCAGCGCGCGGCGCCGTTCTTCATCTACCAGAACGTGCCGGCGCCGGTGGACATGGCCGATCCGTACCCGCGGCTGAACGTCAACCCGTTCCAGATCCCGCTCAACGTCTCGATCGCGAGAGACGCCAACGGCGCGGCGCTCTGGCGGCGGGCCGACGGGACGGTCTTCCCGGCCCAGTCGCCGTTCAGCGCGAAGAACAACACCTTCATCGACCCGTTGATTCGCACCCCGTACACGCACCAGTGGTCGGCCAGCCTGCAGTACGAGCCGGTCAAGCGGTTGCTCGTCGATCTCCGCTATGTGGGTTCGCGCGGTGTCGGTCTGCTCGGCAAGGTCAACCTCGCGACGCCGGTGGACCCGCGCGTGACGCCGGTCAACGGGTTCACCGACATCCGCGACAACCTCGGGCGCCTGATCAATCCCGACTTCTTCGTCCCGGCGGAGTTTCTCGGCCTCAACCGGAGCGGCGGCTTCCAGCAGCTCACCAACATCGGATCCTCGAACTACCACGCCTTCCAGGCCAACGTCCGCGGTCGCATCGGTCGGGGCTCGGCCTTCAACGTGGCCTACACTTACAGCAAGTCGATGGACGTGATGTCGTCGGACCGCTCGCTGCTCGAGCACGACCCGACGCGGCCTGACAACAACTACGGCCTGGCCGATTTCGACCGGCCGCACCGCCTGACGACGACGTGGACGGCGGCCATCCCGGGTGCCGGCCAGGAGGGGTCCCTGTGGCATGGCCTGACGGGCAACTGGCAGGTGTCGGGCATGTTCACCTACCAGGCGGGGACGCCCTTCACCGTCATCGGCGCAGCGACGACCAACGCCGTGTTCGCTCAGGTCGCTCGTGCGCGCGTCAGCTTCGTGCCGGGAGGCTCGGCAGACGCCGCGACGTTGTCCGGCCCGGTGCAGGACCGTCTCGAGCGCTACTTCGACGTGACGCAGTTCCGCGACTCGGGCGATGCCTGGGGCGACAGCGGCCGCAACATCCTGCGCGGACCCTCGCAGGCGCAGCTCGACCTGACGCTGAGCCGCATCTTCCCGCTGTTCCAGCGCCAGCGCCTCGAGCTGCGCTGGGAAGTGTTCAACGCGCTCAACAGCCCCGTCTTCGCCAACCCCAACTCGACGTTCGCGGCCAACGGGTTCGGCAACGCCGGACGCATCACCTCGACCATCGGCGGCCCGCGCACGATGCAGCTGGCGGCGCGCTTCACCTTCTGACATGAGACGAACCCTGACGTATCCATTCATCCGCGGGGGCGCCGTGCTCGGCGCCCTCCTCACCTGCGCCACGGCATCGACGCTCGTGGCCCAGACCGTGCAACAACCGCTGCGCGGGGTCACCGATCCCGGCGTGATCACGACGCGGCAGGGCATCACGCCCGCCGGTATCCAGAGCGTCTTCGACGGGCGCGTCTTCGGAGTCGCCTTCGGCAAGTCCACCGAGGACCTGTGGGTCCTCACCGGGCGGACCAAGGCCGGCAAACCACAGCTGTATCGCCTCGACTGGCGTGGCAACGCCGTCAAGGCCCGGCACGAGTTTGCGGGCGCGCCGTCCCTGCAGGGGATCGCACGGCAGCCCGACGCCGAGATGCCGATGGTGAGCGTGACCGCGCCATCGCCGCGCGGCAGCAATCGACCCGGCGGCTCGGTGCAGATCTGGCGCGGCGGTGGCGCTGGCAGCACGGAGCCGTACGCGATGCTGTCGGCCGATCTCGGCCGACATCTCGGTGGCGCGTTGTCGGTGTCGGCCACGGGGCAGCGCGCCGTGCTGCCCCTGGTGTTCGAGAACGCCCTCGCCATTGTCGACACCCGTGATGGCACCACACGTGGCAGCGTCAAGACCGGCGGTGTGGCCCCGATCGGCTCGGTCATCAGCCGCGACGGGCGGACGGCCTGGGTCAGTCACTGGGGCGGCCGATGGCCCAAGGAGGGCGATCCCACCTTGCCGACAGGGTTGGCCTCGACGGCCGATCGTGTCGTGGTCGACGCGAGGGGCATCGCCTCGACGGGGACCATCGCGCGCGTCGATCTCGACGCACGGGCGGTGACCGCCTCGGTGGCGGTCGGGCTGCATCCGACGGCGATGGTGTGGGACGAGACGCGAGGGCGCCTCTATGTCGCCAACGCCAATGCCGACACGATCTCCGTCATCGACAGCGCCGCGGCGACGGTGAGCGGCACCATCGCCCTGCGGCCCTTCGACCTCGATCTGAAGGGTGTGGCGCCCACGGCGCTCGCGATAGCGCCCGACGGACAGACGCTCTACGCGGCACTGGGCGGACTGAACGCGGTGGCGGTCATCGACGTGTCGACACGGAAGGCGAAGGGGTACATCCCGACGGCGTGGTATCCCAACCACCTTTCGATCGACCCGTCGGGCTCGACGCTGGCGATCTCGACGCTGCTCGGCGTCGGCTCCGGCTTCCAGGAGCAGCCCCATCGGCGGCAGGTGCACACCTATCGCGGCACGGTGCATGTGGTGGCCGTGCCCGACCAGGCCACCCTCGATGGCTACACGACGGCCGTGGCCGAGAACAACCACATCCCGACCGCGCGCGCGTCACTGGCAGGCGCACCGAGAGCCACCGAGGCGCTGCCCGTCCCGCGACGGGCCGGCGACCCCTCGCTCATCGAGCACGTCGTCTACATCATCAAGGAGAACCGCACGTACGATCAGCTCTTCGGTGACCTGCCGCGGGGCAACGGCGATCCGTCGCTGGTCATGTTCGGCGCCAACGTGACGCCGAACCACCGCAAGCTGGCCACCGACTTCGTGCTGCTCGACAACTTCTACGCCACGGGCGGCAACTCGGGCGACGGACACCAGTGGGCCACGCAGGCCAACGAGACGAGCTATGCGCTGTGGCCCGGCTACGTCGGACGGAGCTACCCGTTCGATGGCACCGACCCCATCGCGTACGCCAACACCGGCTTCCTCTGGGACCTCGCCCTGGCACGCGGACGCACCGTGCGTGTCTACGGCGAGTACGCCGGACGACTGCCCGAAGAGGATCGCCAGCAGCGCCAGCGGTTGCTCGAGCGCTGGAAGGCCGGTGACGACTTCACGCGCGACTGGTCGATCACCGCGCCGCTCGCCCCGCTCAACGCCGTGCTCGCGAAGAACTACCCGCCCTACACCCAGTCGATCCCCGACGTGGTGCGGGCCCAGATCTTCCTGAAGGATCTCGAAGGCTGGCAGCGCACCGGGTCGATGCCGAACCTGGTGGTGCTGCAGCTGCCGAGCGATCACACGCGCGGCGCCACGCCGGACTACTCCACGGCGCCGGCCATGGTCGCCGACAACGACCTCGCGCTCGGCCAGATCGTCGAGGCGCTGTCGAAGAGTCGGTTCTGGCCCAAGACCGCGATCTTCGTCGTCGAAGACGATGCCCAGAACGGCGTCGATCATGTCGATGGGCACCGGACGATTGCGCTGGCTGTCTCACCGTACACGCGCCGCGGCCATGTCGACTCGACGTTCTACGCGCAGCAGAGCATGGTCAAGACGATCGAGCTGATGCTCGGGCTGCCGACCATGTCGCTCTTCGACCTCATCGCCACCGACATGCGGGCGAGCTTCACGAGCACACCTGACCTGACGCCCTACACGGCCGTGCAGCCGGCGCAGTCGCTCTTTGCGCAGAACCCGGCGCTGACCGCCATGCGCGGGCCGCTGCGGCGTGCCGCCGAGCAGACGTTGCGCATGCGGTTCGACGTGCCTGATGCGGCGCCGACGGCGCTCCTGAATCGCATCACCTGGGGGCTGGTCCGCGGCTGGGACGTCCCCTACCCCGGCGTCCGTCAGGCCGTCTTCACCCCGATGGCGGGTGACCTCGACGACGACGAGCGCGAGGAGGTGCGACCCGAGCGCAGGCCGTGACACGCCGGCCCCCCTTGCATGTTCGTCACATTCAAACTAACGTTTGAATGTGACGAACTCCGGATCCGCCCACGCCGACCTGCTCCGGACGTTCGCGCGCGTCGGCCAGGCGCTGGGGCACCCTGCCCGGCTGCGGATCCTCACGCTCCTGGCCCAGGCGCCGAAGAGCGTGTCGGCCTTGTCCGACGCCTGCGGCGAGAGCGTGGCCAACACCAGCGCGCACCTGGCGGTCCTCGCCACTGCCGCCCTCGTCGTCAGCACGCGCGACGGTCGTCACGTCCGCTATGCGCTCGCGCATGACGCCGTGTCGGCCGCCGTGTCGGCCCTGCGCGAGGTCGGCGAGGCCGTGGCGCCTGCCGAGCAGCGAGCGACGTTCGAGGCCTTTCGGGGCGAGGACGTCGCCGATCTCACACCTCGGGCCCTGCGTGGCGTGTTGCGCGACGGCATCGATCTGCTGGACGTGCGCCCACACGACGAGTTCGCCGCGGGGCACCTGCCGGGGGCGGTGTCGATGCCCGTCGATGCGCTGCGCCGCGATGCCAGCCTGCCCGGCACGGGCCCCGTGCTCGTGTACTGTCGCGGTCGCTACTGCACCACGGCGATGGAAGGGGTGCGGCTGCTGACGCGGCAGCGTGGGGACGTCAAGCGCTTGCCCTTCGGCGTCGCCGAGTGGAAGGCCGCCGGGTATCGCCTCGAGCAGGCGCCACGATGACCGGCCTCGCGCTCGGGGCGGCCGTCGGCCTCGGGCTGCTGCTCGGCGTGCTGGGGGGCGGGGGATCGATCCTGCTCGTGCCGGTGCTGGTCTATCTCCTCGGCTTCGACGCCAAGCAGGCCGTGGTCATCAGCCTGCCTGTGGTGGGACTCACGAGTCTCGGAGGCGCTGCGGCGCACTGGCGCCATGGGCACGTCGCGCTGGCCTCGGCAGCACGGCTGGGTGGGCTCGCCATGATCGCGGCCTACCTCGGTGGGCGACTGGGCGTGCTCGTGCCCGGGGCCGTGCAGCAACTGCTGCTGGCCGTCGTCATGCTGGCGGCCTCGTGGTCGATGCTGCGGCCACGACCCGTCCACGTGGAGGCGACCCGTGCGTCGGTCGTCGCCGTCTCGCCCGTGACGAAGGTCGGCGCGCCACTCGGCATCGGTCTGCTCACCGGCCTCACCGGCATCGGCGGCGGCTTCCTGTTCGTGCCCGCCCTGGTGCTGCTCGAGCACGTGCCGTTCGCGACGGCTGTCGGCACCTCGCTCGTGGTCATCGCGATCAACGCGGCGGCCGCGCTCGCGGGCTATGCCGGCCATGTGCCCGTGCCGTGGGCGTTCGTGCTGCCGTTCTCTGCCGTCGCGATGGTCGCCGCCGTCCTCGGCGCCCGGCTGGCCCCACGGCTGCCGGCCTCGCAGTTGCGCCGAGCGTTCGGCGCCCTCCTCCTGGCGGTGGCGGTGCTGGTCGTCGCTGCCTCGCTCGTGCCCTGATCCGGAGTTCACGATGATTGTCGTCAAGCGCTTCTTCGACCCCAAGCTCGCCCAGGTCAGCTACCTGATCGGATCGTCCGACACCGGGCAGGCGGTCGTCATCGATGCGACGCGCGACCTCGCGCCGTATCTCGAGGCCGCGGCCAGCGAGAGCCTGTCGATCACGCACGTCACCGAGACGCACATCCACGCCGACTACCTGTCGGGCAGTCGCGAACTGGCGCAGCGCACCGGCGCGCGGCTGTTCCTGTCCGATGAAGGAGACGCCGACTGGAAGTACGCCTTCGCCGCCAGCGACGGGGCGACGCTGCTGCACGACGGTGACACGTTCGACGTCGGCTCGGTGCAGATCCGGGCCTGGCACACGCCGGGGCACACGCCCGAGCACCTCACCTTCATCGTCACGGACACGTCGGTGACGAGCGAGCCGGTGGCGGCCGTCACCGGCGACTTCCTCTTTGCCGGCGATGTCGGGCGTCCCGACCTGCTCGAGAAGGCGGCCCGGGTGGCCGGTTCCGCCGAGGCGGCGGCTCACGATCTCTATCGAAGTCTGCAGGGATGGCAGGCCTATCCGGATCACCTGCAGATCTGGCCGGGTCACGGCGCCGGCTCCGCCTGTGGCAAGGGCATCGGGTCCCTGCCCCAGAGCACGCTCGGATACGAGCGGCGCACCAACTGGGCGCTGAAGCCCCTGTCGGAAGCCGAGTTCGTCGAGCGCGTGCTGTCCGGGCAGCCGGATCCGCCGACCTACTTCGCCGAGATGAAGCGGCGCAACAAGCTGGGACCGGACGTGCGTCGCACAACCTCGCCGGATCGGCTGTCGCTGGATCGCCTGCGCACGGTGCTGGCCGGCGGCGGACTGGTCATCGACACCCGGTCGGCGCTCGAGTTCGGCGCGGCGCACATCCCCGGCACCCTCAATATCCCGCTGTCGCGCGCCTTCACCACGTGGGCGGGATGGCTGGTGCCCTACGATCGCGACATCCATCTCATCATCGACGACCATTGCGCGCAGTGCGTCAGCGACGCGATGCGGGACCTCGCGATGATCGGACTCGATCGCGTGGCTGGCTTCGCCGGTGCCGACGTGCTCGACCAGTGGCCCGCCAACGTCGGGCCCCTCGGCCGCATCGCACAGTTCGACGCCCGGTCGGCGGCACGACTGCAGGACGCCGGTGAGGCCGCGATCCTCGACGTCCGGTCAGACAACGAATGGCAAGCCGGGCACATCCCGGACGCGCTTCATGTCCCGCTCGGCGCGCTGCCGGCAAGCCTCGAGGCCCTGCCGCGCGATCGGCCCCTGGTGGTGCACTGCCAGGGCGGCACGCGGTCGGCCATTGCCGCCAGCGTGCTCGATGCCGCGGGCTTCACGGGGGTGATGAACATGGCGGGCGGTTTCAACGAATGGCAGGCCGCCGGGCTTCCCGTCACCCCGCCGACGTGAGGGGGCGCGGTATCATCCCGGCATCGCCACGCCAGGGAGTGCCATGCCCACCCAGCCCGATTCGAGGCCAGACATGACCATCGACATCCATGCGTCCGCCGCCGACGCCCTGGCGTTCGACGCGCCGGTGCACGTCGACGCGTTCGGACTCTCGGACACGGGGCACGTGCGCGCCAACAACGAGGATCACTTCCTCATCGCGCGCATCGGACGCTACTTCGAGTCGGTCCTCACGAGCCTGCCGGCGGGCGACGTCCCGGTGCGGACCGAGGAAGCTGGCTACGCGCTCGTGGTCGCCGATGGCATGGGCGGGCATGCCGCGGGCGAGCTCGCCAGCCGCCTGACCATCCGCGAGATGGTGCGCCTGGCGCTGGCGATGCCCGACTGGATCGTGCGGCTCGACACCCACACGACCGCGCAGGCGACCGAGCGATCGCAGCAGCGCATCCTCAAGGCCCACGACGCCGTCGTCGCCGAAGGGCGTCGCGATCCGGAGCAGCGGGGCATGGGCAGTACGGTCACGGCCGCGCGCAATCTCGGTCGCGTGCTGCAGGTCGCGCACGTGGGTGACTCGCGCGCCTACCTGTGGCGCGCCGGGGCGCTGACGCGACTGACGCGCGATCACACCTACGTGCAGATGCTGGTCGACAGCGGGCGGCTGTCGCGAGAGGCGGCCGCGCAGTCGCCGTCGAGGCACGTGCTCGTCAACGCCGTGGGCGGCGCCAACGACGACGTGTATGTCGATGTGCAGCATCTCCCGCTCGATCGTGGCGACCGTGTGCTGCTGTGCAGCGACGGCCTCAGTGACCTCGTGGACGATGCGGCGATCGAGGCCGTGCTGAGCGCGGCGGCGTCGGCCGAGCAGGCGTGTCGGGTGCTGGTGGATCGCGCACTGGCGGCCGGCGGGCGCGACAACGTGACGGTGGTCGTGGCCACGTACACCTGGGACGACACGCCTCCGGCGTGATTCCACTGCCGCGACGGGCCATCGACGGCCGCGCTCTCGTGCCCGGCGGCGAACTCCTGGGTACCGGTGGCAGGGTGTCACGACGCCGTCGCGCAGCGGCAAGGCACGTGTGCACACCGCGGGCGCGATTGCGCTACAGTCAGAGGGCAGAGCGCCACGCGTCGTACCGAGATACCGGTCCGCGTGCATGCGCGGACTTGCGCGGTGTCTGCGCAACTCGTTTTGAAACGAGTCGCGCGCGCCGGTGCGCAGGGCAGGGCGGGCGGTGTTGCGCGCGCGAAGGACCGCCGACGCATCAAGGGGCCCTCACGCCTTGCCGTGCAGAGCGTCGCACCCGTGATCCTCAGGCTTGGCCGCGCAAGTGCCGTCCGGCACGCGGTCAGGCTTTGTCGTGCAGGGAGTCCGCACCTCGCACCAGTCCCTCGCATCAGTCGACTCGCGTCCGCCACCCGTGCGTCGGCCGCGCACGGCGCGCGGTTCAGACCGCCAGGACGACGTGCCATCAGCACGGTCGCGGCGCGATGAGCGTCGAGTCCTGCGTCGCCATCTCCGCCATCACGGGCGCGCGCGGCGCGCGAGCGCCACCATCACCACGCCGCTCACGAGCAGCACGGCGCCCCACCACAGGTTGACGTTCAGCCCGAGTGACCGGGCGTAGATGGCCGGGTCCGACAGCACGCCATACCCGGCGAGAATCGCTCCGAGCAGCAGGAACAGCAGGCCCATCGGCCACCGGATGTCGAGACCCATGCGCGCCTCCTACCAGAACAGCACATTCAACACGGCGGCCAGCAGCAGCACGCCGACCCCGAGGCCTTCGGGGGTGCGCCACCACGAGCCATGGCCCCGCGGCGGCTTGGGTGTCAGCGAATACACCAGGCCCGTCAACGCGGCATCGTCCTTCGTGCGGCGGGTGAGCAGCGAGATCAGGATCGTCAGCACGAAGCACGCGCTCCACGCCCAGATCGCCGTCCAGAAGTTCTGCGCCATCTCGCTCGGGTAGAGGTGCAGGCTGCCCAGCCAGCCGCCCTTGATGCCGGCCATGGCCCCTGCGGGCAGGGTCAGCCCGTGATGCAGGGCCGCTGCCAGCGTGCCACCGATCAGGCCGAGGAACGCGCCGTGCCCCGTCGCGCGCCGCCAGAACATGCCGAGCAGGAACGTGGCGAACAGCGGCGCATTCACGAACGCGAATACGAGCTGCAGGAAGTCCATGATGTTGTTGAACTGCGCGGCCAGATACGCCGTCGCCACGCTCAGCCCGATGCCGACCACCGTCGTCACGCGGCCCACGGTGAGGTAGTGCGCGTCCGAGGCCTCTGGGGCGACGTACGTCTGGTACAGGTCGTACGTGAACACGGTGTTGAATGCGGTCACGTTGCCGGCCATGCCCGACATGAAGGAGGCCATCAGCGCCGTCAGTCCCAGCCCGAGCATGCCCGACGGGTAGTAGTGGCCGAGCATCATCGGGATCACGAGGTCGTAGTCGTACGTGCCATCCGGTTTGGCCGGCAGCGCGAAGCTGCCGTCACCCATCGCCTGTGACGTCAATCCCATCGCGATCATGCCCGGCAGGATGACGAGAAACGGAAAGAGCATCTTCGGCATCGCCGCGATCAGCGGCGTCTTGCGCGCGGCATCCATCGAGTCGGCGGCCATCGCGCGCTGCACGACGAGGAAGTCGGTGCACCAGTAGCCGAACGACAGCACGAAACCGAGGCCCATCGCCATGCCGAACCACTCGACGCCCATCGGGTTGGCCTGCGGGCTGCCGAGGTGGGCCCACGACTGCGTCCAGGCGCCGGGGGCGAAGCCGCGCGAGACCGAGACCTCGGTGAGCCGCGCGACCAGGCCGTCCCAGCCGCCGATGTCGCGCAGGCCGAGGAAGACGAGCGGCGCGAAGCCGAGCACGATGAGGAAGAATTGCAGCACCTCGTTGTAGATCGCCGAGGTCAGGCCGCCGAGCAGGATGTAGGCCAGGACGATGGTGGCCGAGACGAGGATGCTGATGTTGAAGTCCCAGCCGAGGATGGCCTCGAAGAGGCGCGCCAGCGCATACATCGAGATGCCCGACGAGAACAGCGTCATCGTGGCGAACGACAGGGCGTTGAAGGCGCGCGTCTTCTCGTCGAAGCGGAGCTTGAGGTACTCCGGCACGGACCGGGCGCGTGAACCGTAGTAGAACGGCATCATGAACACGCCGACGAAGACCATGGCGGGAATGGCGCCCACCCAGTAGAAGTGGCTCGTGGCGATGCCGTACTTGGCGCCGGAGGCCGCCATGCCGATCATCTCCTGCGCGCCGAGGTTGGCCGAGAGAAAGGCCAGACCTGCGATCCACGCCGGGATCGATCGACCCGACAGGAAGAAGTCGTCGCTCGTCTTCTGATGGCGCTTGAGCACCCAGCCGATGCCGAGCACGAACGCGAAGTAGACGATGAGGATCAGGTAGTCGACGGGACCGAGGTGCATGCCGCTCACGGGCGCTCCCTGCCTTGGAGGCGAGGCCCGCGCGAACCGGGCCGCCGATAGGGTACCGCGCGGCCGGTGCCCTCAGGATTTGCCGTGCAAAGCCTGGCGCACCCAGGGCATCAGGCTCTGCCACGCCAAGTGTGCCTCCGCGGTCGCTCACGCCACGACCGCGCACGACTCGTTTCGAAACGAGTCGCGCGTTACAGCCGGCCCGCCAGGCTCGCCACCGCGGTGCACAGCTCGTCGGCGTCCACCGGCTTGGCCATGTGCAACTGGAAGCCGGCCAGCAGCGCCTGGCGCCGATCCTCGGATCGCGCATAGGCCGTCAGTGCCAGCGCCGGCAGTCGTCGCGCCGGGTCGGGCAGCTGCCGGACCGCCCGCACCAGCGCGTAGCCATCCTGCTCGGGCAGGCCGATGTCGCTCACCAGGACGTCGGGTACCTCGCGCTGCACGGCCACCAGCGCCGCGGCGGCCGACTCCACGGTCGTCACCGTCGCGCCGCAGCGTCCGAGCATGGTCGCGATCAGCGCGCGGGAATCGGCATCGTCTTCCACCACCAGCACCGTGACGCCAGACAGGGACGGCGGCGGGCCACCGTCGACGGCGTCGGCATCGGCCCCGGGGTGCGTCTCGTCGGCGCGGCTCTGCAGCGCGGAGACCGGCAGCGACACGATGAACGTGGCGCCCTGATGCTCGCCCGGGCTCTTGGCGCGCACCGCCCCGCCGTGCAGTTCCACCAGTTGCTTGACGATCGACAACCCGACGCCCAGGCCGCCGTAGCGCCGGGTCGTGGAGCCGTCGGCCTGCCGGAACCGATCGAAGACATGCGGCAGGAACTCCGCGGCGATGCCGATGCCCGTATCCGAGACGCTCAGCTCGACGTGCGAGTCGACGCGCTCGAGGACGACGCTGATCTGGCCGCCCGCGGCCGTGAACTTGACGGCGTTGCTCAGCAGGTTCCACAACACCTGTTGCAGCCGCACGGGATCGCCCGCCACGGGGCCTGCATGCGGATCGAGCACCGTGACCAGCCGCAACCGCTTGGCCTCGACGGTCGGGCGGATGGACTCCACCGCGGCCTCGACCACCGTCGCCAGGGTGACCTGCTGCACGTCGAGACGCAGGTTGCCCGAGACGATACGACTGAGATCGAGGAGATCCTCGATGAGTCGCGTCTGCAGGCGGGCGTTGCGCTCGATGACTTCCAGGCCCCGTTGCGCCTCTTCCGGCATCGCCGGCGTCAGGCGGAGCAGATGCGCCCAGCCGAGGATGGCATTGAGGGGCGTACGGATCTCGTGCGACAGCCCGGCCAGGAATTCGTCCTTGATGACGCTGATGCGCTCGGCCTCCTGCCGGGCGTGGCGCTCGGCCTCGAGCAGGCGCTCGCGCTGGTCCTCGTACGCCCGGCGCTCGGTGACGTCGATGAACGCGCCCACGCTGCCGCGACACACCCCCTGCGCGTCGAAGAGGGGCGAGGCGTGCTCCAGCAGTCGCACGCGGTCACCGGAGTCGAACACGACATCGACCTCGACGCCGTGGAGCGGCTGCCCGGTGCGCGCCGCCACCTGGAGCGGCAGTTCCTCGGGCGACAACTCGCGGCCGTCGCGCACCACCCGGAAATGCGTCGGCCGTTCACCCTCGGGGGCCGACAGGGAGGCGTTGGCGTGCGAGGGCATGCGCAGCAACTCGGCGAAGGCCCGATTGACCTGCACGTGGCTGGCCTCGACGTCGCGGGCGATGCCAATGCCCAGCGGCACCACCTCCAGCAGCGTCTCGAACTCCTCGGCGCGCTGCCGGAGCGCGGCCTCCTCGGCGCGATGCCGGGCCTGCTCCAGCGTGACGGCCGTGACGTCCTGCAGCGAGACCACGAAGCCGACGACGACGCGATGATCGTCCTCGAGACGCGCCACACGGCCGTGGATCCACACCGACGTGCCATCGGGCATCGTCTGTTGTGTGGTGTAGCGGTGCTGGCCGTCGACGGCGGCCGTCCGGACCACCTCGTGCGGCAGACCGGCCGCCACGTCGTCGGGCGAAAAGAGACGCGCGAACGGCGCGCCGGTCATCTCGGCGGACGGCCAGCCCAGCAGTCGCGTCGCCGGCGCCGCCCACGTGGCGATGTGACCCTCGGCGTCCAGCAGGAAGATCGCGTAATCGGTCGCCTGCTCGACGGCGAGCGTGTACAGCGACGCCGGGTCGTTGCGCAGGTCGTCGAGGCTCATCGTCCGTAGGGCGGCGCGCCGCCGTCGGTCACGCGGATCCGCATCGTCTGTCTGGCCTGCAGCGTCATCGGCAGGCCCTGCACCAGTTCGGCGCCGAGTCGCGTGACTGGCGGCGCGTCGTCCACCCGCACCTCGTAGCGTCGGTCGTGCTCCACCGTGAACCACTCCGGCCACTCGTTCAAGCGGGGGTAGTTCAGCGGCAGGTGCAGGTGATCGCGGTGCCGGGGGTGATCGAGACGGAGCACGCCCGTCCAGGCCGTGTCCGCCGTGACCATCATGGTCACCGGGCCGGTCTCGCCGTCGCGCACGGCGCCGAGGTGGACGCGGCGGTCCCACGGCTCGAGACGAGCCCCCTGCGTCTTCCACATCACGTACATCAGGGCGGTCCGGATCACGTTGCCGTCGCCGTGCCAGTCCTCGACGATGCCGTCGGGGCGGACGACGTCGAGCATCTTCGTGGTGGCAGCATCGATCTGGTCGGGCAGACCCGGCTGCGGCACCCGGTTCATCAGCACCAGCGCCGATTCGATGGCGTCGGAATACGAGTCGGCGCTCCACCACGCGACCGGGGGCGTCTCGTCGAAGAGGTACGTCGGGGTGCGCGTCACGGTGGCCAGGGCCCGCGCCACCGCCTCGCGGAAGCGTGGTTCTCCGGTCGCCATGTACGCCGTGTAGACGCCATTGAACATGTAGCCCCAGCAGTGGGCGTGCCGCTTCGCCAGCGGCTGTCCGGTGACGATGTCGATGTCGTGGTGCCAGACGCCGTCGGCCGTGCGGCCCACGGCGAGGAGCCTGTCGATCATGCGGATGAAGGCCGGGCGATACTGCGCCGCCTTGTCCGGGCGCGCGTGCATCGCCAGGACGAAAGCCTCCGACAACCCGCCGACGATCTCGTTGCCATGGTCGGAGAGGATGAACCGCGTGGTCAGGGGCGTCCTGGTGGTGACGTCCCAGCGGTCGGCCGGCAGGTCCCCGGTGGTCGGGAGCATGTCCAGGAAGTAGAAGTCGGCGATGGCCAGGACCTGATCCAGGTAGGCCTGCTCGCCGGTCTTGAAGTACAGCCGGCTGAGCACCTGCAGCATGTTGCCGTTGATTTCCGTGGTCTGGGCGGGCAACCGGCCGCGGCTGGTGGCGTACGGCGCGTGGCGGATGATGTCGTCGGCGATGCCGCGCATCCGGAAGTACCAGGGGGTGTCGCCGAACAACTCGGTGAGCGGGATCAGCCCGTCCTTCATGTACTCGCTGGAGCCGAAGATGATGGCGTCCATGTCGGGGGTGGGCCGGACGAACCCCTGCCCGCCGCCCTTGACGTCGTCCGACAACCGGCCGACGCGGGTGGTCAGGAGCGTCTCCTGGCGGAGGATGTCGAGCATCGCCCCGTGGTAGACCGCGGGATCGGTCAGGCGGGCGGCCATCACCATGAACGGGTAGAGGTCGGCGGCGGTGTTGGCCACGACCCAGCTCGGATCGGGCGTGCTGCCCTGGAAGACGCCGCGGTGGGGCAGCAGTCCCGACACGGCATCCCGGCGGGCCAGCCACCCGTGCATGACACGGTGACTGGTGACGAGCGCGCGGGTCGCTTGCGTGGCGTTGCGCCTCGCGCGCGTCTCGACGTCGTCGGCTGGCGGCTGGCTGCCGGAGGCGCCGAGCAGCAGCGAGGTGCCGAGAACGAGGGCGCAGACGCGCATCAGGGGGCGCTGGCACGAATTCGACTCAGTGTGGGACATGAGCTCCTTGCGGGTGGGAGCCGCGACGGCGGGACACCCCGAACGATTCCATAAGCAAATCTGTTGTTGACTCGCTGGAAATTCGCTTCATGCTATGCCGCATCAGGAGAGCAGTAAATCGCCATCGTGCCGCGTGCTCGGGCTGTCGCTAGTACAGGTGCCCCCCGAACCCCACTCGCGCGCAGTCGATGGAGATGCTCCCTTCCTGGAGGCCACCTGTGAAGCAGTTCCGACCATTGCACCGCGTTCTCGTCCTGGCCTTGCTGGCCTGTGCGTTCCTGGCCCTGCCCGGAATCGCCCATGCCCAGGCTCTCTATGGCAGCGTCACCGGCACCGTGACCGACAACAGCGGCGCCAGCATCCCCGGTGTGACCGTCACCGTCACCAATGAAGGGACGGGCCTCAAGCTCGAAACCACCAGCGACGGCGAGGGCGCGTTCACCGTCCGCAACGTGCTGCCGGGGACGTACACCCTCTCGGCCTCGCTGCAGGGATTCAAGACGTTCAGCCAGACGGGGATCCCCCTGACGGCCGGCAACATCCTCCGCGTCAACGCGAGCCTCGAGATCGGCGACCTGACCGAGTCGGTCACCGTGACGTCGGAAGCGGCGCTGCTCAAGACCGACAAGGCCGACGTGAGCGTGGAACTGCAGCCGAAGGAGATCACCGACCTTCCGCTCAACCAGTTCCGCAACTACCAGGCCCTCATGAACCTGGTGCCCGGCGCCACGCCAGGGACGTTCCAGAACTCGCAGGGCTCGACGCCCCAGCGGTCGCTGCGGACGTTCGTCAACGGCACCAACCCGAACAACAACAGCACGCGCATCGACGGCGCGGCCAGCATCAACATCTGGCTGCCGCATCACGCCGGCATGGTGGCGTCGGCCGAGACCATCGACAACGTCAACATCGTCACCAACAACTTCGATGCCGACACGGGCATGGCGGGCGGCGCGGCCATCGCGGTGGTGACCAAGTCGGGCACCAACAACCTGCGCGGCTCGGCGTTCATCTTCCACAACCGCGACGACTTCAACGCCAACACGTTCTTCAACAACGCCAACGGCCTGAACAAGCCGCCGGTCACCAACTCGATCTACGGCGGCACCATGGGCGGCCCGATCCTGAAGAACCGGCTGTTCTATTTCGGGTCCTACGAGCGGTTCACGGAAGAGCGCGGCTTCCAGGAGACCTTCGCGGTACCCACGGCGCGCATGCGTCAGGGCGACTTCGGGGAAGTGCTGGCGGCGTTTCCGAACTTCCGCATCTACGATCCGCTGACGGGCGCGGCCAACGGCTCCGGTCGCGAAGCCTTCCCGAACGCGGTCATCCCGGCCAACCGCATCAGCAGCATCGCCAGGCTGATTCAGGACACGTACCCGGCGCCCAATGCCGGCGAC
>LNFM01025160.1_pt1 | contig 19216 bp, 17 predicted proteins | sample 596031 | NCBI WGS metagenome assembly LNFM01 (sample SAMN04254537, study PRJNA301005) | activated carbon metagenome | isolation source: dual media filters at the Ann Arbor, Michigan drinking water treatment plant | place: USA: Ann Arbor | reverse complement strand
GGGGCGGGCGGCACGGTCATGGTCGCGGTCATGGGGCTCTCCCGTCAGGCGAGGTCGGGTGTGGCGAGATGCCAGTCGGTGGCGCGCTGATAGGCGTCGCCCGCACGCAGCACCGTCGCCTCGTCGAAGGGCCGCCCGCCGAACTGGAGCGACAGCGGCAGCCCGCCGGCCGAGAAGCCGCAGGGCACGTTCAGCGCGGGCATGCCGGTGAGGCTGAAGGGCATCGTGACGAGCTGGCGCTTCTTGAAGAAGTCGACGCCCTCGGGATCGGCAGGGTCGGCCGGAGCGAGCCAGCCGGCGGTGACGAAGAGGTCGAAGCGGCCGAAATGCGCCATCATCCGGCTCGCGAGTTCGGCCCGCCAGCGCATCGCCTGGACATAGTCTTCGGCCCGCACCAGCCCGCCGGCCATGACGCGGCTGCGCAGCAGCTTGCCGAAATCCTGTGGCCGCGTGCGCATGTCCTTCTCATGGACGCTGAACAGCTCAGCGATCGAGATCGTCGTCTTCGCGTCGACATAGTCGCGCAGCGGATCGAGCGTGACCGGCTCGACGATGGCCCCGAGGTCGCGCAGCACCGCCACCGCCGCATCCACGGCGGCGACGACCTCCTCGGTCGCGTCCTCCTCGTACCAGTGGCGCACCAGCCCGATCCGCAGTCCCCTGATCGAGCCGCTCAGCGCGGTGAGATAGTCCGGCACCGGCTCGTCGATCGAACCCGGGTCGCGCGGGTCGTAGCCGGCGCAGGCCCCGAGCATGATCGCGCAGTCCTCGGCCGTGCGGGTCATCGGCCCGCAATGGTCGAGCGAATAGGTGTTGGGGTGGACGCCGCGCCGGCTGATGCGCCCATAGGTCGGCTTCAGCCCGGTGATGCCGCACATCGCGGCCGGCCAGCGTACCGAGCCACCGGTGTCGGTGCCGATCGCGGCCGGAACGAAACGGGCGCCGACGGCCGCCCCCGAGCCCGACGAGGAGCCGCCCGGGAGGTAGTCGCGGTTCCACGGGTTGCGCGCCGGCGGCCAGGGCAGGTCCCAGGACGGGCCGCCGATGGCGAACTCGAAGGTCGCGGTCTTGCCGATCAGGATGCCGCCCGCCGCCTCGAGCTTGCTGGCGACGGTCGCGCTCTCCGTCGGGAAGCGATCAACGAAGATTTTCGAATGGGAGGAGGAGAGGACGCCGGCGGTGTCGACATTGTCCTTCAGCGCGAAGGGAATGCCGTGGAACGGTCCGCGATCGATGCCCTCCGCCAGCTCCCGCGCCGCGGTCTTCGCCTGCGCCAGCGCTGTCTCGGCGCAGACCGTGATGAAGCTGTTGAGACGCCCGTCATAGCGGGCGATCCGGTCGAGGCAGGTCTGGGTCAGCACGACGGGGGAGAGGTCGCCGGAGCGCATCATCCGTCCCAGTTCGAGAACGCTGAGATCCACCAGATCCGTGGTCGCGACCGGCTCGGCTTCGATGACGGACATGCGCTTCTCCTTCGATCTGCCGGTATTGCATGCAATGTAGGCGTCGATCGGGAGGTCGGTTCGCCCCCGTTGCCTATCTCTCAGCAAGCCACATGCCAACCGATCCAGCGGTCTGTGGGCCCGATGCTGGATCTGGATTTCGCCTCGGAGGGTCCGGATAAGAATCTGTATTTATTCGATTTAATCCTTGTATATCTCGATCGCGGATCCTGTGGCTCCGGGCGCGGCGCGGTTTCGATCGCATGGGCGGCCGACAAAACCCGGTTGACGCGACACTGTGCTCAATCCAGAGCCAGCGAAGCGATCCGCAGATGGGCAGGGTTTGGTGAGCGGTGTCGAATATCGTAACAAGATAAACATCTTAGCGGATGACATCTTCGTTTTCGATTTTTGCATAAATTGTGTACAAAGAACAGCGATCCGGAGTTGGTCTGGTTTGGTAGGCCCGAATTTCACAAGACGGAGGGCAGAGGGCGAGATGGTCACACGAGCGGAATCGGTCACCCGGCGCCTGCGCGAGGCGGTTCTCGGCGGCGCCTATATGCCGGGCGGGCGGCTGAACGAGATGGCGCTGGCGGAGGCCATGCAGGTGTCGCGCACGCCGGTCCGGGCGGCGCTGGGCGCGCTCTTCGCCGAGGGTCTGCTCGATTACGAGCCCAATTGCGGCTATGTCGTCCGCCGCCTCTCGCTCGACGAGGCCGTCCATATCTACACGGTCCGGGCGACGCTGGAGGGGCTGGCCGCACGTCTGGCGGCCGAGACCGGGCTGGCCGATGCCGCGCGCCAGCGCTTTCGCGAGACGCTCGACGAAATGGAGCGGCTGGTCGCCGGCGACAGCTGGGGCGATGCCGAACAGCAGCGTTGGGGCGACCTCAACATCGCCTTCCACGGCCAGATCATCGCGGCCTCCGGCAATGGCTACCTCGCCAATTCGATCCAGCGGACGCGCACCCTGCCGCTGCTGACGGAATCCGGCGTCCGGACCTTCCTCGCCGAACGCGCCGTCGTCTGGTGGGATCGCGCGGCCTATCGCCGCTCGCAGGACGATCACCTCGACCTGGGCGAGGCCATTCTGGCGCGGCAGGGCGGGCGAGCCGAGGCGGTGATGCGCGAGCATGTCGAACGCGCCGGCCGGCTGATCGGGCGCAAGCTCGCCAACCGCTCCGAGGCGGCGCTCGCGCTGTCATGAGCCTCGCAGGAGGTCCATGTCAGGGCAGGGCGTCCTCGCCCGAGCGGCCGGATCGATCCCGCCATCCTGAGCGTCAGCCGCGTGGTTGCCTCGGCTGGATGCATGCCATAGCTAGGATGAACTGCATGCAATCGAGCGCTCGGCCGCGGGGCTAGGCGCCGGTTTGGGCCTGATCCAGCGCGAGGTCACGATGGCGACGACGGCTTCCCTGCTCCTGCGCGATGTCCGACCCTATGCCGGGGCGGCGACCGACATCCTGATCGAGAACGGCCGCATCGCCCGGATCGCGACCGGGATGTGGCGAGATCGTCGTGCCCGGCCTCGTCGAGGCGCACACCCATCTCGACAAGAACCTGCTCGGCCTGCCCTGGTATGTGAACGAGGTCGGCCCGAACCTGCTCGACAAGATCGACAACGAGCGGATGAACAAGAAGCGGCTCGACATCGAGCCCGCCCGGCAGTCGGCCCGACAGGCCGTGCGGGCCTCGGTCTGCGGCGCGACCCAGATCCGCAGCCATGTCGACGTCGACACCGAGCACGGCCTCTGGGGCATCGAGGGCGTTATGGCGACCCGCGACGCCTGGCGCGACATCGTCGACATCGAGCTGGTCGCCTTTCCGCAATCGGGCCTGCTGCGCCGCCCGGGCACGCTGGAGATCATGGACGCGGCCATGAAGGCCGGCTGCGAGGTCGTCGGCGGGCTCGACCCCTGCGGCATCGACCGCGACCCCAAGGGCCATCTCGACGCGATCTTCGGGCTCTGCCAGCGCTATGGGAAGCCGCTCGACATCCACCTGCACGAGCCCGGGGAAATGGGCGCGTTTTCGCTCGACCTGATCATCGAGCGGACGCGAGCGCTGGGCATGCAGGGCAAGGTCGCGATCAGCCACGCCTTCTGCCTGGGCACGCCCGATCCCGCGCTTGTGGATCCCCTCATCGAGGCGATCGCCGAACTCGATATCGCCATCGTCACCACGGCGCCGGCGAGCCGCCCGGTTCCCGCCGTCAAGCGCATGCTCGCCGCCGGGATCCGCATCGCCGCCGGCTCCGACGGCATCCGCGACACCTGGAACCCCTATGGCAATGGCGACATGCTGGAGCGCGCCGTGCTTGTCGGACTGCGCAACAATCTCCGCCGTGACGACGAGGTCCGGCTCGCGCTCGACACCTGCACCGTCGAGGGCGCGAAGCTGATGGAGGTCGCCGACTACGGGCTGGCCGAGGGCTGCGCCGCCGACCTGCTGATCCTGCCCGGCGAGACGCTGGCCGAGGCGGTCGTCAACCGCTCGCCGAACCGCCGCGTCCTGAAGCGCGGCCGCATCGTCGCCCGCGACGGGGTGCCGCTGCGCCCGGCGCCCTGAGGCCGGAGCTCAGTTCTTCTTGAGCCCCGACAGGCTGCGCGCCTCGACCTGATCCATGGCGCGCACCTGGCCCCAGAAGCTCGCCGGCGTCTCCAGCAGAGGCCGGAAGCCGCAGTAGTCGAGCATCCATTCCGTCTGGGCCTGCGCCGTGTCGAGCACCGCCGCAGCGCGATCCGGCCATCGACGATGACGGTGTCGACGTCGTTGCCATTGGCGAAATAGACCAGCCGGAACAGCGGCATGTTGGCCGGGTAGAGATGCGGCCGGCGCCAGTCGAGCAGCACGACGTCGGCCTTCTTGCCGACCTCCAGCGAGCCGATCTCGTCGGCCATGCCGAGCGCCCGCGCGGCATCCACCGTGCACATCTCCAGCACCCGTCCCGGCGGCAGCCAGCTCGGATCGTGGTGGAAGGTGCGGTGGTAATGCATGCATTGCTGCATGTGCCGGAACATGTCGCCCGAGCGGTCCGGCGCCGTCGCATCCGAGCCGAGGCAGACATTGGCGCCGGCCTCCAGCAATTCCGTCACCGGGCAGCGCGCCAGGATCGAGGCGACGGCGGACGGATTATGGACGATATGCGTGCCGGTATCGGCGACGATGGCGATCTCCTCGTCCGTCAGCGCCGTCGAATGCGACAGCAGCGCATGGGGACCGAGGATGCCGAGTTCCCTGGCATAGGCGACGCTGCCCCTGGTGTGCCCGTCCTGGGTGAAAACGAGCCCGGCCTCCCTGGCGAAATCGGACATGCGGCGGCCCTGCGCACGCGCATCGGCCAGATCCGAGGCGCTCAGCCCGGCCTCGTGCTCGGCCCGCAACGTCGGCGTGATCAACGCGATGTTGAGCCGCCTGCCGAGCCGGCCATGCTGCGTCTCGACCAGTGACTGGCAGGTCGCGAACATGTCCTCGCGAAGCGGGCATAGGTCCGCGGGAAGGGCGGGCGCGTGGCGCCGACCGCCAGCACCGAGCGCGTGCCGACCTCGGCGACGCCGTCGAGATGCGCTTCGCCATAAACCGGCTCGTCGCAGCGCATGATGGTGTCGCCGCCGCCGAGCAGCGCGACCGCCGTGGTCACGCCGAAGCGCAGCCGCTCCAGCGCCGCGAGCTGCGCCTCCGCGCGCCACCATTCCGGCGTCGAGGCGACGGTGTAGACCCTGTGGCAGACCTCGTACCACTCGTCGCTGCGCCCGCCGCCCATGGTCTTGATCAAGCCATGCCCGGCATGGGTGTGCGCGTCGATCAGGCCGGGCATCACGATCTTGCCGGCGGCGTCGATGATGGTCGCGGCGTTGCCATGGCTGATCGCGAGTTCGGCGCTGGTGCCGACGGCAACGATGCGGTCGCCTGTGATCGCGACGGCGCCGTCCTCGATGACGCGGCGGGTGCCGTCCATCGTCACGACGACGCCGTGCTGGATCAGGATGTCGGTCATGGTCGTCTCCTCGGGCCCTATGTGTTCTGTTCGGTGAAGCCGGCCGTCAGACTTCGCCGCGAATGCGCTCGAGCGTCGGCACGAGCGAGAGCAGCTGGCGGGTGTAGTCGGCCTGCGGGGCCGTGAAGAGCGTCTCGGCCGCCGCCATCTCGACGATCCGGCCCGCGCGCATCACCGCGACGCGGTCGCACATCTGGCGGATCACCGCGAGGTCGTGGCTGATCAGCAGCAACGTCAGCCCGGTCGCGTCGCGCAAATCCTTGAGCAGGTTGAGGATCTGCGCCTGGACGGAGACGTCGAGCGAGGAGGTCGGCTCGTCGCAGACGATCAGCCGCGGCCTCGCCCCCAGCGCCCGCGCGATCGACAGCCGCTGGCGCTGGCCGCCGGAGAAGGCATGCGGGAAGCGCTGTGCGGCCTCCGTGGGCAGGCCGACGGCCTCGATCAGAAGACCGACATCGGCCTCGGCCTCAGCCCGCGCCAGGATGCGGCCGACCCGCATCCGCGCGTTCAGCGAGGAATAGGGGTCCTGGAAGATCATCTGGATCGCGCGCCGGGCCTTGCCCTTGCGCGGGGCCGCCTCCGCGCCGGCGATCACCTGGCCATCGAAGCGGATGGTGCCGCCGGTCGGCGCCCGCAGGCCCGCCACCACATTGGCGATGGTGGTCTTGCCGCAGCCGGACTCGCCGACGAGGCCGAAGACCTCGCCCTGGCGGATTTCGAAGCTCACCCCGTCGACGGCCCGGAAGGCGCGGGCGCCACGGCCGGCGAGGAAGCCCGCCCCGTAATCGACGCTGAGATTGTCGATGCTGAGCAGGGGCACGTCGCGACCCGGCGACGGGTCCCCGACGGCCAGGGCCTTTGCCCGAAGCCTGTCCCGGGCGGCGCCGGCCTCGGTCTGGTTCGCACCGTCGAGCATCGGAAAGCGGTCGAGCCGGATGTCGATGCGCGGCACGGCGCCGATCAGCGCCTTGGCATAGTCCGCCTGGGGATGGCGCAGGACCTGCGCCACCGGCCCGCTCTCGACGATGCGGCCGCGATGCATGATCGTCACCGTGTCGGCGATCTGCGCGACGACGCCCATGTTGTGGGTGACGAGCAGGATGCCGATGCCGCGCTCATCCGCCAGGCCGCGCAGCAGATCGAGGATCTGCGCCTGGATCGAGACGTCGAGCGCGGTCGTCGGCTCGTCGGCCACGAGCAGCCGCGGCTCGCAGGCCAGGGCGCAGGCGATGACGACGCGCTGGCGCTGCCCGCCGGAGAGCTGGTGCGGATAGGCCGACAGCCGCCGCTCGGGCTCGGGAATGCCGACCGCCTTGAGCAGCTCGAGCGCGCGCGCCCGCGCTGCGGCCCGATCGAGCGGCAGATGCGCGCGCAGCGTCTCGACGATCTGGCTCTCGATCGTGAAGAGCGGGTTCAGGCTCGTCATCGGGTCCTGGAACACCGCGCCGATGTCGCGGCCGAGCCGGACCGCGCCGGGCTTCTGCGGGTCGAAGGGTTGGCCGTCGAGCGCGATCGTGCCCGAGGCGATCCGGCCAGGCTTTTCGAGCAGGCCGAGCACCGCATTGCCGATCGTCGTCTTGCCCGCGCCGGATTCGCCGACCAGCGCATGAATCTCGCCCGGCGCGATCGAGAGCGTGGCGCCCTCGACGGCCGTCAGCACGCCGCCATCCGCCAGCGGGTATTCGATCCGCAGCCGGTCGATGGCGAGGATGGGGGTAACCGCGCTCATCCGCGCCCCCGCAGCTTCGGGTTGAACAGGTCGCGCAGCCAATCGCCGACGATGTTGACGCCGAGCACCAGCAGCACCAGCAGCAGCGCCGGAAACAGCGCGATCCACCAGACGCCGGAGAAGACGAACTCGTTGCCGATGCGGATCAGCGTGCCAAGCGAAGGATAGGTCGGCGGCATGCCGACGCCGAGGAAGGACAGGGTGGCTTCCGTCAGCACGGCGGCGGCGAGGTTGATCGTCGCGATGACCAGCACCGGCCCCATCACATTGGGCAGGATGTGCCGCAGCATGATCTGGCGGGAGGGCAGGCCGATCACCTTGACGGCGCGGACATAGTCGCGGGCGCTCTCGACCATGGTCGCGGCCCGCACCGTGCGCGCATACTGCACCCATTCATGGATCGCGATCGCCCCGATCAGGATGAAGGGCGCCCACTCAGCCGAACTCGCGGCCGGAAACAGCATCCGCGCCACACCGGCGACGAGCAGGGCGAGCAGAATGGTCGGGAAGCTCAGGATGATGTCGCCGAAGCGCATGATCGCGGCATCGACCCAGCCGCCGAAATAGCCGGCGATCAGGCCGAGCCCGACGCCGACCACCGCCGCCACCATCACCGCGCCGCCGCCGATCAGGATCGAGACGCGCGCGCCGTAGAGCATGGCGGAGAGCAGGTCGCGGCCCTGGTTGTCGGTGCCGAGCAGGAAGCGCGGATCGCCATCGGGCGAGAAGCGCGGCGGCAGCTCGGCGTCGATCAGGTTGAAGCTGGTCAGGTCGGTCGGATCGAACGGCGCGATCAGCGGGGCCAGGGCGGCCGCCGCCACGATGACGACGGCCATCAGCCCGGCGAGCCAGACCGAAAGCGGCACGCGCCGCAGCCGCCGGGACAGGGAGGCCGCCACGGTCAGGCCCTCACGCGCAGGCGCGGATCGACCAGCGCATAGAGCAGGTCGACGGCGGTGTTGATGAGGACGAAGAGCAGCCCGACGAAGAGCAGATAGGCTGCCATCACCGGCACGTCGGAGAAGCTCACCGCCTGGATGAAGAGCAGCCCCATGCCCGGCCACTGGAACACGGTCTCGGTGACGATGGCGAAGGCGATCAGCGAGCCGATCTGCAGGCCGGTGACGGTGATCACCGGCATCAGCGCGTTGCGCAGCGCCAGCGTGAAATGGATGTGCCGGGCCGACAGGCCCCGCGCCCGGGCGAAGCGGATATAGTCGCTGGAGAGCACGTCGATCAGCTCCGAGCGGACGAGCCGCATGATGAGCGTCAACTGGTAGAGCGCCAGCGTGATCGAGGGCAGGATCAGCGCCTTGAGCCCGCTCAGCGTCAGCAGGCCGGTCGACCAGGGGCCGATCTGCACCGTCTCGCCCCGGCCAAAGGAGGGCAGGAGGCCGAGCGTCACCGCAAAGGTCAGGATCAGCACGATTCCCGTCACGAAGGTCGGCGTCGAGATGCCGATCAGCGACACCGCCTGGACCAGCCGTGCCGCAACCCCGTCCGGCTTCAGCGCACAGAGCACGCCGAGCGGGATGCCGAGCGCCAGCGACAGCAGCGTCGCGACGAGAACCAGTTCGAGCGTCGCCGGCAGCCGCTCCGCGATCAGGGTCGCCACGGGGCGCTGGTTGCGGAAGCTGATGCCGAAGTCGCCGCGCACGATCCGGCTCAGGAAGCCCGCGAACTGCACGACGACCGGTCGGTCGAGCCCGAGCTGCTCGCGCAGCTCGGCCTTTTCGGCGATCGTCGCATTCTCCCGCGAGAGGGCCGCGACAGGGTCCCCGACGAAGCGGAACATCCCGAAGGACACCGCCGAGACCGCGAGCATGACGAGCGCGGCCTGGCCGAGGCGGGCGAGAAGCAGGCGCAGCATCAGCCTGGGGACCGTCCGGTCGTTGGTCTCACTTCACCTGAGCGAACCAGAGGCGGACATACTCATCCGGGAACTGCGGCACCTCGAGGCCCTGGCGCGAGGCCCAGGCGACCGGCTGCAGATGCAGGGGAATATAGGCGATGGTGTCCTTGGCGACCTTGAGCGCCTGGACCATCATCGCGCGCCGCTTGGGCTCGTCGAGCTCGACAGCGGCCTCCCGCGTCAGCCGCTCGATCTCGGGGTTGGTGTAGCCCATCGGGTTCGAGCCACCGAAACCGTCCTTCGGCGCGGTCAGCAGGGCCGAGAGAACGCTGAACCCGTCCATCGGCGGCAGGGTCGCCCAGCCCAGCATGAAGGAGTCGAACTCGCCGCGGTCCTGCTTCGGGAAGTAGGTGGCGCGCGATTCCGTCTTCACATCGGTCTGCACGCCGATGCGGCTCCACATCGCGGCGACCGCGACGCAGATGGCCTCGTCATTGATGTAGCGGTCGTTGGGGCAGTTCAACCCGAGCTTGAAGCCGTTGGGATAGCCGGCTTCAGCGAGCAGCGCCTTGGCCTTGTCGGCGCTGTAGCCGGGCAGCGTGTCATTGGCCTTGTCGTAGCCCGGCACCGGCGGCGCCACGAGCGTGCCGGTGTTCTGCGACTTGCCGCGCATGACGCGCTTCTGGATCGCGTCGAGGTCGATTCCCTGCCAGAGCGCCTGCCTGACCTTGAGCTCCTTGAGCGGGTTTTTCTCGCCCGGCATCGACTTGAGTTCGTCGCGCTGGCTCAGGCCGAGGAAGATCAGCCGCAGGGAGGGCTCCTCGATCACCTTGAAGGCGCTGTTGGCGCCGATGCGGCCGAGATCCTGCAACGGAGCCGGGGCGATCAGGTCGAGTTCGCCCGACAGCAACGCGGCCACCCGGGTGGCGTCGGACTTGATCGGCTTGAATTCGATGCGCGTGATGTTGTGCTGCGGCTTGTCCCACCAGTCCGGGTTCACGACCATGTTCGTGCCGGCGTCCGGCTTGAACGACTCCAGCTTGAACGGGCCCGTGCCGATGGCGGTGGTGGAGGCGGCGGTGCTGACGCCGGTGGCGATGTTGCCCGGCTTGAGCGAGCCCGTCTGCTCCATCCACTCCTTGTCCATGATGTAGATGCCGGCGAGATCGTTCAGCAGCAGCGGGTAGGGGCCCTTGGTGACGAGATCGACGGTGAAGTCGTCGACCTTTTCGGCCCGGATCACCTGCGAGAGGTTGCCGCGGGCGCGGGCGCCGGGGTCGAGCAGGCGGGTCACGGAGGCGACGACGTCATCGGCGGTGAAGGCGTTGCCGTTGTGGAACTTCACGCCCTTGCGCAGCTCGAAGCGCCAGGTATCGGGCTTGACGGCCTTCCAGCTCGTCGCCAGCGCCGGTTCGAGCTGCATCGTCCGCCCGCGGCGCACCAGCGGATCGAAGACGTGGTGGAGCATCGCCGTGGTGAAGCTCTCGGTCTGGGCGAACGGATCGAGCGTCGCGATGTCGGTCGGTGCCGACCAGCGCACGGTCTTTGCATCTGCGGCCGTCGAGATCAGGGCGGCGGCCGAGACGGCGGCCAAAAGCATGGCGATGCGGTTCATGACGACACCCCTCTGTGTTCGAGCCGCATCGCGACCCCCTTTGTATGCGTCATCATAGGTGAACTGCATGCAGTCTCGTCAACGGGTTTGTGAGGCGCCGTGTCAGAGGCCTGCCCGATTTTTCATCAGGCGGTAGGCGCGCTCGGCCCGGTCCAGAACCGCGCCGGCCTCGAGGGCGCTCGGGCGTCCGTTTTCCGCCAGCACGCGCCCTGCGACCATGACCAGTGAGACATCCGCGGCGTTGGCGAAGAAGACGAGCCGGTGCACAGGCAGGTCGCGCGGCTGCAGATGCGCGCCGCGGCGCGAGACCGCCACGAGATCGGCGAGCTTGCCGGGCTCGATCGAGCCCAGCTCATGGTCGAGGCCGAGCGCCTTCGCGCCGCCGAGGGTCGCCATCTCGAGGATCGTCCAGGCGTCGATCGCGGACGGGTCCTTCCAGCGGATCGCCTGGTGCCGATGGCCCATGAACATCGTCCGGAACATGTCGAGCGAACGGTCCGGCGCCGGCCCGTCCGTGCCCAGCCCGACGCGCAACCCCTCCGCCAGCAGGCGCGGGGCGGGGCAGTAGCCGAACACCGCCATCAGCGAACTCGGCGTGTAGGCCGCGCCCGCACCGCGCTCGACGAAGGTGGCGATATCGGCCTCGGTCAGGTCGATGCAATGCGCCAGGACCGAGCGCCGGTCGAACAGCCCGAACGTCTCGGCCATGAAAGCCACCGATCCGTCGCGATGCCCGTCCTGGATGAAGCGGCTGCCGCTGCCCTGCGCGAGGGCCCAGGCGGCGGTCGTGGTCTCGCGCAGGGCGGCCTGGAGCGGGCCATCGGCCGCCGCGAACTCGGCTTCGCCGATCACGGGGGCGGACACGGCGATGTCGATCAGCCCCAGGCCGGCGCCGCGCCAGCGGCCGGCCAGCGTTCCGATCGCCACGGCCCGGCCTTCGGTCCAGGCGCGCCGGGGCTTGGGAAAGGGCGGGCGGTCGACGCCGAGGACGAGGATCTCGCGCAGGCCGCTTGCCTCGAGCTCGCGCAGATGGGCCTCCGCGCACGCGGTGTCCTCCGTGCGCATCACATTGTCGCCGCCGCCGAAGAATGGCACGGCCAGCGTCGTGCCGCCGAGTGTCCGCTCCAGCGCCTGCAGCGCCGCGTCCGCCGCCCAGAATTCGGCATCGGCGTGACGCGCATAGACATCGCCCACCGTATCCATCCAGGCGTCGACGTCGCCGCCCAGATTCTTGGTCAGCCCGTGGCCGGCATGGAGATGCAGGTCGATCAGCCCGGGGATCAGGGCCGCGCCGTCGAGATCGATCCTGCGCGCAGCCGGCGTCTCGCCCTCGGGCCAGGCACCGGCCGCGACGGTCGCGATCCGGCCCGCCTCGACCACGACATGCCCCGGATCGAGGATCTGGCGCTGACCATCGAGCGGGATCACCGCCGCATTGCCGAGGATCGTCCGCGTCGCCTCCGTCATGGCGCGCGCCGCAGCGGATAGGTCGGCGTGAAGATCTCCGAGACGGGCGGATGACCGAAGGTCCGGTCGGGATAGCGGGCGATCAGCCCGTCGAACTGCGCCTGCGCCTGCTGGTGCGCTGCAGCTGCATCGAAGCCGGGCAGGATGCGGCCCTCCATCACCAGCCGCCCGTCGACGACGACATCGGTGACGTCCCGCCCGCAGGAGGACTGCATCAGCGTCTGGATCGGATCGATGACCTGGCCGATGCCGTCATGGCCGAAATCGATCGCGATGAGATCGGCCCGCGCGCCCGGCATCAGCCGCCGATCCAGGTCGCGGCGTCGAACATCTCGGCGCTGCTCGGCCGCGAGACCGAGCGCGCCATCACCCGCCCGAGCATCAGGCCGACCTGCATGTTGAGGATCATGTCCGGCGGCCAGGTGTCGGTGCCCAGCCCGATCCGCAGCCCCCGTTCGCGCAGATCGGAGAGCTGGTCGAGCACCGCGCCGTTGCGGGCCATCACGACCGGGCAGTGGACGACCGTGGCGTCGGCTTCGAGCAGGGTCGCCAGATCGCGCTCGCGCGTCGAGACGCCGTCGAAGGCCGGAAAATCGGTGAAATGCGGCAGCAGCACCCGCGGGCCGAGCAGGCCGAGCGAGGCCAGCCAGCCGGTCGGCGAGAGGCCATGGCGCTTCGCCACCTCGTCGACCTCGAAGCGCGACTGATGGCAGTGCAGGCGCAACGGCACGTCGAGCGCGCGGGCGGCCTCGGCGGTGCGGCGCAGCAGCTCCGGCGTGCAGCCCTCGATCCGGTCCGGCGCCAGCATGGTTCGCACGAGCCCGCCGGCCCGGCCCTCCATGTCGCGGCAGAAGCGGACGGCCTCGTCGAGCCCCGCCAGCCCCTCGTCGACGACGGTATGGCCGCTGCGATAGGCCGGTCCGAGATAGACGCGGAGGCCGAGCTCCTCGGCGGCCTGCGCGGCGGCGGCGAACTCGTCATAGGTCTCGCCCCATTGCCGATAGAACAGCGAGGCGATCGGCAGGGCCGTGGTGACGCCGTTGCGCAGCAGCTGCGCGAAGGCATAGCGCTTCTGGAAGGCCAGCTCGTCGGGCGAGTACATCTCGTAGGGGCCGCGCGCGACGTAGCTCTGCGGCCAGACGCGGCCCTTGCGCCAGGACGGCGTGTTGTCGAGGCTGAGGACGGCGGTGTCGAGGTCGCTGACCGCATCGAGATCGACGAAGCCCGGCGCGATCAGCGCATCGGGACGATCGATCCGCCGCGCCACCTCGCCGGGAAAGGCGTGTCCGACGAAAACGATCGCGCCGTCCTCGAACACCACCTCGCCACGCTCGATCAGAAGGTGGCGCCCGTCCTGGTGACCGACCACCCAGCGCCCGCTGACCAGTGTCCGTCCCGCGTCCCGACGCCCGAGGCTCATGCCGATGCTCCCGCGACGCTGGCGCCGCCCTTGACCTGAATTCGATGCTGCAGCGGCGCGATGAGGCCCGTCCTCATGATGAAACCGTCCATGCTGCCGGCGTTGATGGTGGTGAAGACCAGGCGCATCGGGCCGTCGGATGGGGACACGTCGCGCTCTTCGGCTGAGGGTCTGTGCCGGCATTGAACAGCCGGCGCGCCACTGTGGCAATCGCGCCCGCGCATTCCGGCCCTGCGGGTGGGGCGCCGGACGCAACGTCTTGCCAGCCCCGCAGAAATTGGTAAACCAATCAGGACGACCACACGGCCGATCCCGGCGCGCGCGACTGGAGCACGATGAGCACGACCACAGGACACGCCCAGCGGGTTCGCGATTTCATCACCGATGGAATCCGCGCGGGCGTCTATGGGGCCAGGAGCAAGCTGCCGACCGAGCGGGCGCTGGCGGCGCAACTCGCCGTGCCGCGCTCGGCCGTCCGGGACGCGCTGGCCGTGCTGGAGAGCGGCGGCGCCGTCACGCGGATCATCGGCAGCGGCACCTATGTCACCGCCTTCGGCGAGCCCGGCCGAGATCATGGAGGCGCGCCTGCTGGTCGAGCCCCGTCTCGCCGAGCTTGCCGCGATCAACGCCGATCAGGATGATTTCGCGCGCTTCGACGACTGCATTCGCCAGGGCGATGCGGCCGATGATTTCGAGGCCTTCGAGCATTGGGACGCGGCCCTCCACCAGGCGATTGCGCGTTCGACCCATAACCGCCTCGTCATCGAGCTTTATGCGATGATTACCCGCGCGCGCGATCTCACCGCCTGGGGCGAGCTCAAGCGCCGCAGCCTCAGCGCCGAGCGGCGCGACCATTACCGGCGCGAGCATCACGCCATCGTCGCGGCACTGAAGGCGCGGGATGCCGCCGCGGCCGAGACCGCACTGCTCGGCCATCTCGAACGCGTGCGCAGCAACCTGCTGGGGCGCTGAGACCTGTATTGGTTGACCAATAGAGCCAATGTGACGCAATTTTGCCTGATTGGTTGACAGCTTGCCGAGGCCTGCTCTAGCTCTGGAGCATCGCGCCACCTCGGCGCCAGCATCGGGCCGGCCTCATGAAACTCGCCATCTTCAGTCAGGGCACCAACGGGACCGCCAAGGGCTGCCTCGGCGTCATCCTCGGTGACCACATCGCCGACCTGTCGGGTGTCGACGGCGCCCCGGAGACGATGGCAGCGTGCTGTGCGCTGGGCGCCGGCGCCGTCGATCGGTTGACCCATCTGGCCGCGACGGCGCCGAAGCTGCCGCTCGCCGCGGTGACGCTGCATGCGCCGTTTCCGCGCCCGGCGCGCAATGTCTTCTGCGTCGGCAAGAACTATCACGAGCACGCCAAGGAGTTCGCCCAGAGCGGCTTCGATGCCAGCACCAAGGATGTCGTGCCCGAGGCGCCGGTGGTCTTCACCAAGCCGCCTTCGGCGGTGATCGGTCCGGGCGAGACCATTCCCGGCCATCTAGATCCGACGAAGTCCGTCGATTACGAGGGCGAGCTCGCCGTGGTGATCGGCCGGGGTGGGCGTGGCATCGCGGCTGCCGACGCGCTCGGCCATGTCTTCGGCTACACCATCGTCAACGACGTCACCTCGCGCCAACTCCAGCACAAGCACCGCCAATGGGTGCTCGGCAAGGGCATCGACGGCTTCTGCCCGATGGGTCCGGCCGTGCTGACCGCCGACGAGGTGCCCGATCCGCGCACCCTGCGCCTGCGCACCTGGGTCAATGGCGAGTTGCGCCAGGACGCGACGGTGTCCGACCTGATCTTCGACATCCCGACGCTGATCAGCACGATCTCGGCCTACATCACGCTGGAGCCCGGCGACATCATCGCCACCGGCACGCCCGTCGGCGTCGGCATCGGCTTCAACCCGCCGAAGTTCCTCGCGGCCGGCGATGTCGTGCGCATCGAGATCGACGGGATCGGAGTGCTCGAAAACCCGGTCGGCTGAACACCCGTTCGGCCAACGGCCAAACCATAAGGGAGCCGCGCCAAAGCGGCCCATCAGGAGGAGGAAACGATGCGTCGGATCAAGGTTCTCTGTCTCGCCGCCCTGGCGTCGGCCGCGCTCGCGACCTCCGCCATGGCCCAGGCCTATCCCAGCCGCGGCGTCCGGGTGATCGTGCCCTTCGGCGCGGGCGGCCCGGCCGACATCTATGCCAGGGCCGTCGGCCAGCAGCTGCAGGAGGCGCTGAAGCAGCCCTTCACCATCGAGAACAAGCCGGGTGCGGGTGCCGTCATCGGCACGACGGAGGCCGCGCGCGCGGCGCCCGACGGCTACACCCTGCTGATGATGTCCAACACGCACACCGCCAACGAGACGCTGATCCCGAGCAAGGGCTACAATCTCACCAAGGACCTGGTCCCCGTGGCGCCCGTCAACGAGGCCGATCTGGTGATCGTGGTCAATCCGGCGGTCGAGGCGAAGACGCTGCAGGAGTTCATCGCGCTCGCCAAGGCCAAGCCGAAGCAGCTCAACTACGCCTCCTCGGGCGTCGGCACGCCCTATCACCTCGCCGGCGAGAGCTTCAAGGCGCTGAGCGGCACCGACATCGTGCATGTGCCCCATCGCGGCAGCGGCGAGGCGCGCTCCAACGTCATCGGTGGCCATGTCCAGATGATGATCGACTCCGTCACCACCATGGCGCCGAGCATCGCGGCGGGGCAGGTGAGGGCGCTCGCCACGACAGGTGCCACCCGCTCGGCGCTACTGCCGGATGTGCCCACCGCCGCCGAGGCCGGGCTGAAGGACTATGAGGCGACGATCTGGCTCGGCTTCATGGCCCCGGCCGGCACGCCGCAGCCGATCGTCGATCTGCTGAACGGCGAGATCCGCAAGGCGCAGGCGCGGCCCGATGTGAAGGCGGCCTGGGCCAAGCAGGGCACGGCCGGCATGGACATGACGCCCGCCCAGTTCGGCGACTTCATCAAGGCCGACATCGCCAAATGGGCCAAGATCATCGAGACCGCGAACATCAAGGTGAACTGAGGCGATGGAGGCCGGCACGCGCCTGACCGTCAACGGCACGGGCCGGACGCTGGCCGCGGCGCCCGACACGATGCTGCTCGACGTCCTGCGCGGCGAGCTCGGCCTCAAGGCGGCGCGATTCGGCTGCGGCGAGGGCCTCTGCGGCTCCTGCCGCGTCCTCGTCGACGGGCACGCCGTCGCCTCCTGCAACACGCCGCTCTGGTCGGTCGCGGGGCGCGAGGTCACGACGCCGGAAGGGCTCGGCACGGCGGAAGCGCCTCATCCGGTGCAGGCGGCGCTGATCGCCGAGCAGGCCGCGCAATGCGGCTACTGCATCTCCGGCATCGTCGTCAGCGCCGCGGCCCTCCTCGCGCACACGCCCGATCCCGACGACGCCGCGATCAGGGCAGCGCTCGACCCCAACCTCTGCCGCTGCGGCGCGCATAACCGCATCCTGCGAGCGGTCAAGCGCGCCGCCGCCGCGATGAGGGATCGCGCGGCATGAGCGCCGCGACCCTCCTTCCCGCAGGGCTGCGGGTGACGCCGCGGCTCGACCGCTGGCTAGCCGTCTCTCAGGAAGGGCATGTCACGCTCGCGCCCGGCAAGGTCGAGATCGGCCAGGGCATCCTCACCGCGCTCGCCCAGATCTGCGCCGACGAACTCGACATCGCCATCGAGCGCGTGCGCCTGCGGCCGGCCGACACCGCGTCGAGCCCCAATGAGGGCGTCACCTCGGGCAGCCTCTCGGTCTCCGACTGCGGCCTCTCGGTTCGGCTCGCGGCAGCCCAGACGCGCGGGCTCTTCCTTGCGGAAGCCGCGCGGCTGTTGTCGGTGCCGCAGGAGGCGCTCTCGGTCGAGGACGGCGCCATCACCGGCCCCGGTAATCTCGCCACCAGCTATTGGGAACTGGCGGGCAAGGTCTCGCTCGCCTGTTCTGCCGATCCTGCGGTGCAGGCGAAAGCGCCTGGTGACCGCACCCTGGCGGGCCGCCCGGTCCCGCGCATCGACCTTGCCGGCAAGGTCTTCGGCACGCGGCCCTTCATCCACGATCTCGACGAACCCGGCCTGCTCCATGGCCGCGTCCTGCGCCCGCCGCGCCCCGGCGCGACGCTGGAAAGCCTGGACGAGGCGGCGCTGGCCGGCCTCGACGGGCTGGTCGCTTGGGTGCGGGACGGCAGCTTTATCGGCCTCGTCTGCGAGAGCGAGGTCCAGGCCGAGGCCGCCCTCGGCCGCCTCGCCACGGCGGCGCGCTGGACCGGTGGTTTCGAGCTGCCGGACCGGCACGACCTCTCCGCCTGGCTGCAAACCGAGCCGGCGGAGGCGTCCGTCGTCGATCTCCGCGAAGGCGGGCCGCCATCGGCTGCGACCCGCCGGCTGGTGCGCCGCTATCTCAAGCCCTATCTCGCCCATGCCTCGATCGGCCCCTCCTGCGCGATCGCCACCTGGGCGGAGGATGGCCTTCGCGTCGTCACCCACAGCCAGGGCGTCTTCAACCTTCGGGCGGATCTCGCGCTCGTCTTCGGCCTGCCTGAGGCCGAGATCGTCGTCGGCCATGCCGAGGGCGCCGGCTGCTACGGCCACAACGGCGCCGACGATGCCGCGCTCGACGCCGCGCTGCTGGCGCGCGCCGTGCCCGGCCGCCCGGTGCGGCTGCGCTGGTCGCGCGCCGACGAACTGGCGCGCTCGCCCTTCGGGGCCGCGATGGCGATCGAGATCGCCGCCGAACTCGGCGCTGACGGACGGGTCGCGGGCTGGAGCCACGAGATCTGGAGCAACGGCTATGTCGCGCGCCCGGGCCGCGCCGGCAGCCCGGCCCTGCTGGCGAGCTTCGATCTCGAAACGCCCTTTCCGCTCTACATATCGCAGGATCCGCCGCTGGCGGGTGGTGGCGGGGCCCAGCGCAATGCCGTGCCGCTCTACGATTTCCCCTCCTGGCGCATCGTCAAGAACCGCCTGCTGACCATGCCGTTGCGGACGTCCTCGATGCGCGCGCTCGGGGCCTTCGGCAACGTCTTCGCCATCGAATCGATGATGGACGAGCTCGCCCATGAGCAGGGGGAGGATCCGCTCGCCTTCCGCCTGCGCCATCTCGGCGACCATCGGGCGCGCACCGTGCTGGAGCGTGCCGCCGCGATGGCGGATTGGGGCGCCGCCGTGCCCGAGGGCAGGGGGCGTGGCCTGGCCTTCGCCCGCTACAAGAACACCGGCGCCTATTGCGCCATCGTCGCCGAGATCGACCTCGCAGCCGAACCCCGCGCGACGCAGCTCTGGATCGCGGTCGATGTCGGCGAGGCGATCAACCCCGACGGCGTCGCCAACCAGATCGAGGGCGGGGCCGTGCAGGCGACGAGCTGGACGCTGAAGGAGGAGGTCGCCTTCAGCCGCGAGGCGGTCACCAGCACCTCCTGGGAGACCTACCCGATCCTGCGCTTCAGCGAGGTCCCGGAGGTCGCGGTCGAGATCGTGCCCCGGCCCGATCAGCCGCCGCTCGGGGCCGGCGAATGCGCCCAGGGGCCGACCGCGGCCGCCCTCGCCAACGCCGTCTATGCGGCGCTGGGCGTCCGGGTCCGCCAGATGCCGATCACGCGCGACCGCATCATCGCGGCGATGGAGTAGCCTATGCCTGATATCAGCATTCTCAGCGGCGGCGCCGCCCAGGCCCTCGTCCGGGCGCTCGAGCCGACGTTCC
>LNFM01006485.1_pt1 | contig 19218 bp, 14 predicted proteins | sample 596031 | NCBI WGS metagenome assembly LNFM01 (sample SAMN04254537, study PRJNA301005) | activated carbon metagenome | isolation source: dual media filters at the Ann Arbor, Michigan drinking water treatment plant | place: USA: Ann Arbor | reverse complement strand
ACGCCGTTGAACGTGCTCGTCTTCACCATCGTGTAGTGGGCCATGTCGCGGAACACCAAGGTGTCGCCGACTTGCAGCGGCCGATCGAAGCTGTAGTCCCCGATCACGTCGCCGGCCAGGCACGTGAGCCCGCCGAGTCGGACGGTGTGGGCACGCTCGCCCGGCAGGCCGGCCCCGACGATCTCGGGGCGGTAGGGCATCTCGAGCACGTCCGGCATGTGGGCCGTGGCCGAAGTGTCGAGGATCGCGATCTCCATGCCGTTGCGCACGACATCGAGCACGCGGGCGACCAACACCCCGGTGCCCAGGGCGATCGCCTCGCCGGGCTCGAGGTAGACCTCGACGCCCCAGCGCTCGCGGAACGCCCGGACGATCCGGACCAGCCGCTCGACGTCGTAGTCGGGCCGCGTGATGTGGTGGCCGCCGCCCATGTTGATCCACTTCATGCGGCCGAGGAACTCGCCGAACTTGGCCTCGACGACCGCGAGCGTGCGCTCGAGGGCATCCGAGCCGAGCTCGCAGAGGTTGTGGAAGTGCAGGCCGCTGATGCCGTCGAGCAGGTCGGGGCGGAACTGCTCGCGGGTGACCCCGAGGCGCGAGCACGCGCCGCACGGATCGTACAGCTCGACGTCGACCTCGCGGTGCTCGGGGTTGAGCCGGATGCCGAACTCGAGCGGCCGACCGCCCGCGGCGCGGTGCCGATCGTAGCGCGGCCGCAGGCGCTGCCACTGCGAGAACGAGTTGAACACCGCGTGGTCGCAGAGCGTGAGCAGCTCGTCGAAGTCCGCGTCCGAGTACGCGGGCGCGCAGACGTGGACCTCGCCGCCGAACTCGGCGCGACCGAGCCGGGCCTCGTGCGGGGAGCTCGAGGTCACGCCGGGCAGGTACTGGCGCACCAGCCCGAACGTGGGGAACGCCGCGAAGCCCTTCAGCGCCAGCAGGATCTTGCAGCCCGCCGCCTGCTGGACCTGCCGCAACAGCTCGAGGTTCGACGTGAGCGCGCCGAGGTCGATGACGAAGCAGGGCGTCTCGACGGCGTCGAGGTCGAGCGCGGGGACGCGGTCGGAGATGAACACGGGATCACATCTCCTGGACGTGCCACGGCAGGCCCGAGGCGCCGAGGCGCTCGAGGAACGGCACCGAGTCCATCTGTTCCATGTGCCAGACGCCGGCGCGCTTCCACGTGCCGGTGACCATCATCTCGGCGCCGACCGCCGCGGGCACGCCGGTGGTGTACGACACCGCCTGGGCGCGCACCTCCTTCCAGCACTCGTGGTGATCGCAGACGTTGTAGATGAAGACCTTGCGGGCCTTGCCGTCCTTCTTGCCCTCGATGATGCAGCCGATCGACGTCTTGCCCGTGTAGTTCTGCGCGAGGCTGGCCGGGTCGGGCAGCAGCGCCTTCAAGAACTGGATCGGCACGATCTTCTGCCCCTGGAACTCGACCGGATCGATGCGGGTCATGCCGACGTTCTGCAGCACCCGCAGGTGCGTCAGGTACTCGTCGCCGAACGTCATCCAGAAGCGGATGCGCTGCAGGCCGGGGATGTGCTGGACCAGCGACTCGAGCTCCTCGTGGTAGATGAGGTACGACTTCTTCGGGCCGACACCGGGGTAGTCGATGACCTCGGAGATCGACATCGGATCGATCTCCTTCCATTCGCCCTTCTCCCAGTACTTGCCGCGGGCGGTGACCTCGCGGATGTTGATCTCCGGGTTGAAGTTGGTGGCGAACGGGTGGCCGTGGCTGCCCGCGTTGCAGTCGACGATGTCGATGGTCTCGATGGTGTCGAACAGGTGGTCCCGCGCGTACGCACAGAACACGTTGGTGACGCCCGGATCGAAGCCCGAGCCGAGCAGCGCCATGAGGCCGGCCTTCTCGAAGCGCTCGCGGTAGGCCCACTGCCACTTGTATTCGAACTTCGCGACGTCCGGCGGCTCGTAGTTGGCGGTGTCGAGGTAGTCGACGCCCGCGTCGAGGCACGCGTCCATCAGCGGGAGATCCTGGTAGGGCAGCGCGACGTTGACGACCAGCGACGGCTGCAGCTTGCGGATCAGGGCCGCGGTCTGCGCGACGTCGTCGGCGTCGACGCGCGCCGTGGTGATCGTGCGCCCGTGCAGCTCGGCGATCTGCGCCGCGATCGCGTCGCACCGGGATTGCGTGCGGCTGGCGAGGACGATGTCGCCGAACACCTGCGGGGCCATCGCGCACTTGTGCGCGACCACGCCTCCGACACCGCCCGCGCCGATGATGAGTACCTTGTGCATGGCCTGCTCCTGTCCGCACCCGAGGCCGACGTGGGCCGGGGTCGCGGCGCGGGAACGTAGCACGGCTGTGCGCTATGCTGGCGCCCAGCACCCGTGAGCATCCTGTTGCGGCTGGCCTACGACGGCACCGGGTTCCACGGCTGGGCGCGGCAGCACGCGCGCGCCGACGGCACCGCGGTGCGCACGGTCCAGGGCGAGCTCGAGCGCGCGCTCGGCGTGCTGTGCAAGCAGGAGGTCGCGACCCGCGGCGCGTCGCGGACCGACGCGGGGGTCCACGCCGAGGGGCAGCTCGTCGCCTTCGAGCGGGTGACGCCGATCCCTTGCGCGAGCCTCGTGGGCGCGCTCAACCGGATGCTGCCCGTCGACGTCGCGGTGCGCGACGCGTGGGAGCAGACCGCGGACGACGGGGGACCTGTCGAGCCGCGCCACGCCAACGATGGCAAGCACTACCGCTATCGCCTCTTCCTCGGCGCCGTGCGCGAGCCGAGCCAGGCCCGCTATGTGTGGCAGCTCGAGCAGCCGATCGACCTGGCGCGCGTGCACGAGGCCGCGGCGCACTTCGTCGGTACCCACGACTTCGCGGCGTTCCGCACCAGCATGTGCCAGGCGAGCACGACGGTGCGCACGATCCACGCCGTCGACGTCGAGCCGACGACCAGCCCGGCGGGCGCTGCGATGGTGGAGATCCACGTCCGCGGCACCGCCTTCTTGCACAACATGGTGCGGATCATGGTCGGCACCCTCGTCGAGATCGGCCACGGCCGCTTCGAGCCCCGGCACATCGCGGCGCTGCTCGAGGGCGGCACGCGGGGCCAGGCCGGACGCACCGCGCCGCCCGGCGGACTCACCCTCGTCGAGGTGCTGTGGCGCCGGCCGTGAGGACGAGCGGCGGCGCGACGCGGGCCTCAGCGGGCGAGCATGTCCTGCGCGCGGCGGCCACCGAAGCGGCGATCGTCACGGCGCCGCGGGCCGCGGCGCAGGTCGACGGTGAAGCCGCGCTCGCCGAAGAACGCGAGGAGTCCGAGGAGCACGTTGAGGGCGGCGGCGACGATGGCGAGGGTCAGGAAGACGTTCATGACAGAGACGATTCGAAGGGAGTTGCCCGGCCCCTAAGCGAAACCCGTGCCGGCGCTGTGGACCTCGACGCCAACGGATCCAGCGACTTGGGCCGTGCGACGGCACACGGGGGGCCAGAGTGGCGAGCGATGCAGCCACGTCGGCGGCCACGGGCGTGGCCAGGGCCGTGCGGCAGGTCTCGCGTCGGGCCGACGCGTCTTCCGTTCTCGCGGCGGCGGGGCCGTGGTCAGACTGCGGGGCCCCATGCCTGACGCGCCCAAGGACGCGCTGCGCTCGTCGCTGCCCCTGTCGCTGGCGATCCTCGCGTCGCGCGTGCTCGGGCTCGTGCGCGAGGTCGTGTTCGCGGCGCTGTTCGGCGCGGGCGCGGTCGCCGACGCGTACCAGGTCGCCTTCCGCGTGCCCAACCTGCTGCGCGATCTGTTCGCCGAGGGGGCGCTGTCGAGCGCGTTCGTGCCGACGTTCACCGCCGCGCTGCAGCAGGACGGCCGCGCGCGCGCCGAGGTCCTCGCGGATCTCGTGATGTCGGCGCTGCTCGTCACGACCGGGCTCATCACCACGGCGGCGCTGCTGTTCGCGGGCCCGCTCGTGGGCCTCATGACCCAGCACATGGCCGGCGACGCGGCCAAGCTCGCGCTCGCGGTGCAGCTCACGCAGATCATGCTGCCGATCCTGGTGTTCGTGAGCCTGGCGGCGGTGTGGATGGGCATGCTCAACGCGCAGCGTCGCTTCGTCGTGCCTGCGGTCGGACCTGCGCTGTTCAATGTGGTGAGCATCGCGGTCGGGCTCGGGCTCGCGGTCGCCGGCTACGGCGCCACCACGGCGATCGTCGCGTGGAGCGTCGGGACCACGCTGGCCGGGCTCGCGCAGGCGGGCCTGCAGCTCGTCGCCCTGGTGCGCATGGGCTATCGGCCGCGCCTGCGGCTGCGCGGGGTGTTCGCGGACGCCGGCGTGCGTCGCATCGTCGGGCTCATGGCGCCCGCGGTCATCGGCATCGCCGCGGTCAACGTCAACGTGTTCGTGAACACCGGCTTCGCGGCGGAGCTCGGCGACGGCCCGGTCGCGCAGCTCACCTACGCGTTTCGATTGTTCTACCTGCCGCTCGGGGTCTTTGGGATGGCGATCGCGACCGTGACGATGACCGAGGTCTCGGCCGAGGCCGCGCGCGGCGATCGTGCGGCGCTGGCCCGACGCACCGCCGACGGTGCGTGGGCGTCGTGGATGCTGACCTCGGCGAGCGCGGTGGGGATCGCGGTGCTCGCCGAGCCGATCGTGCGGCTGGTCTATCGCTGGGGCGCGATGTCACCCTCGGACGCGGCCGCGATCGCGACCGTGCTGCAGTGCTACGTCGCGGGGCTCGTGCCCTACAGCCTGGTGAAGCTGTACGCGCCGGCGTTCTACGGGATCGATCGCGCGCGGATCCCCATGGTCGCGTCGATCGCCGGTGTGGTCACGAACCTGGTGTTCAACGCGCTGACGCACCGCGAGCTCGGGGCGCCCGGCATCGCGCTGGGCACGACCGCCGGCGCGCTGGTCAACGTCGCGGTGCTGCGGGTGATGTTCGCGCGGGTGGTCGCGCCGAGCGGGCCCGTCGAGGGCGCGGCGCGCTCGGGCGGGGGGCGCAACGCGCTGGCGCTCGTGGTCGCGAACGCGGCGCTCGCCGCCGTCGGCCTCGCCTGCGTCGCCCTCGGCGCGCGCCTCGGAATCGACGGCACGTGGGGCCAGCGCGGCGTCGATGCAGTGGTGCTCGGCGTCTCGATGACGGTCGGCTTCGCGGTGTTCGCCCTGGTCCTGCGTGCGTTCGGGTACCCCGGCGCGGCGCGGCTGGTCGCGCTGCCGGCGGGCGCGCTGCGACGCCTGCGTCGGCGCTAGGGACCAGTCCAGCGGACTAGGAGAGGGCCCCGGCCACGCACGCCGACGAGAAGTTCGCGAGCGTCGCGGCGATCAAGCACCGCACGCCGAGGCGCGCGATGTCCGACTTGCGCTCGGGTACCAGCCCGCCGAGCCCGCCGATCAGGATCCCGATGCTCGAGACGTTGGCGAAGCCGCAGATCGCGATCGTCGCGATCGTCCGCGAGCGCTCGCTCAGGTGCGCGGCCACGGTGTGCAGCTGGTCGAAGGCGACCAGCTCGTTGAGCACGGTGCGCGTGCCGAGCACGCTGCCGACCTCGAACGCCTCGGAGGGCGGCGCCCCCATGAGCAGCGCGATCGGCCAGAACAGCCACCCGATGATGCGGGCCAGGGACAGGGGCGCGTCGCCGATCGTGATGAGGCCGAGTCCCGCGTCGCACAGGGCGACCAGGGCGATGAAGGCGATGAGCATCGCGCCGACGTTCGCCGCGAGCTTGAGCCCGTCGCTGGCCCCCGTCGCCGCGGCGTCGAAGAGGTTGGCGTCGGTGTTGGGGATCTCGACGTCGATGCGGCCCGCGGTCACCGGCGTCGCCGTCTCGGGGACGACGATCTTCGCCATCACCAGCGAGATCGGTGCCGTCATCGCGACCGCCGTCAGCAGGTGTTCGATCGACACCCCACCGATGGTCACGTAGGCGCCGAGGATCGCCCCCGACACCGAGGCCATGCCCGCGACCATGATCGTGAACAGCTCGGACTCGGTGAGGCGATCGAGGAACGGCTTGACCGTCAGCGGCGCCTCGGTCTGGCCCATGAACATGCTCGCGGCCACTACCAGCGACTCGGCGCCGCTGGCCCCCATCGTGCGCATCATGACCCACGCGAGGCCGCGCACGATGATCTGCATGACGCCGAGGTAGTAGAGCACCGCGAACAGCGAGGCGACGAAGACGATCGTCGGCAGCACCTGGAACGCGAACACGACCCCGAGGCCGGTCTCGCCGCCGCGGGCCATGCCGAGCTGGCCGAACACGAACGACGAACCCGCGTAGGACTGGTCGAGCACCGTCTGCACGGCCTTGGCGGCGCTCTCGAGGGCGGAGCGGCCCCACGGCACGCGCAGCAAGAAGGCGCCCGCGAGCCACTGCAACGCGATGCCCCAGACGACCGGTCGCCAGCGGATCGACGCACGATCGCGGCCGACGGCCAGCGCCAGGCCGACCATCGCGAACGCTCCAACGGCCGAGACCAGACGGTAGGGGTCCATCGACCGTGGGCTTACCACGGCCGCGCCGGGGGCGGCGACCGGTCTGCTACGCTCCCAGTCTGCATGCGACGCCCACGGTGCACGCCCGCCGCTCCGACGCTCTGCCTCGCGCTCGCGCTCGGCTCGATCCCGCTCGGCGCGTGTGGATCGGGCGACGCCGACGACGGCGACGCGACCGTGGGCACCGACGGCGCGACGGGGACCGAGTCGACGCCCGGGACCACGCCGGGCACGACCCTCGCCGACACCTCGGCCGGATCCGCGGAGGGCGACCCGACCGCGCCCGGCTGCGGCAACGGGATCCAGGAGGGTGACGAGCAGTGCGACGACGGCGAGGCCAACTCCGACAGCCAGCCCGACGCGTGCCGCACCGACTGCCGCACCGCGCACTGTGCCGACGGCGTGGTCGACCCAGGCGCGGGCGAGGAGTGCGACGACGGCAGCGCCAACGGCAACGACCCCGACGCGTGCCGCGACACCTGCTTGCTGCCGAGCTGCGGCGACGGCGTCCAGGATCTCGGTGAGCCATGCGACGACGGCAACGAGGCGTGGGGCGACACCTGCTACGCGTGTTCGAACCTCTGGTACTTCGTGCTGAACTCGCCGGACCTCGCGGGCGGCGGTGACGTCTCGATCCTCCGGAGCACGCGCGAGGGGCCGCCGGTCGCGATCGTGCAAGGTGATGCGTCGTACAACGGTGTCCGCCAGCTCGCGCTCGGGCCCGCCGGCGCGGTGCTGTACGCGCTGCAGTCCCAGGGCGCGGTCGATCGGGTGCTCGCGCTCGATCCCCTCGATGGCACGCTCGTCGACGAGTACGCCCTCGACGCGGCGGTGCTCGGGGCGGACGGCGAGCTCCAGGCGATGGCGCGGGGCAGCGACGGCTTGTTGTGGATCGCGGCGCTCGTCGGCGGGACCACGCGGTTGGTGTCGATCGATCCGGCCGCCGGCACCGTCGGCGCGGTGACGGACCTCGGCGACGACCTCGGCGTCGTCGACATGACGGCCGACGACGCCTCGGCGCTCTACGTCACCACCGGCACCGGCAACCAGCTGATCCGCGTCGAACTGCCGGGGCTGACGACCAGCGTCTTCGCCGACGGTGGCGACGGCCTGTCGACGCCGATCGGCGTCACCTACGATCCGGTCCACGCCGAGCTGTGGATCGCGAACAACCCCACCGGCGCCCCGGCGCAGCTGCTGCGCGGCGATCTGGCCGGCGCGTTCACGGCGTACTCGACCGCTGCGGCCGACGTGGGTCCGTACGTGCGCGGCGTGGCGATCGACGTCGGCGGCGTCGCGCTCATCACCCAGCGCGCCTACGACCGCGTGGTCGCGGTGCAGGCGTTCGACGCGATCCAGCCGTTCTTCACGCGGCTGGTCGACGCGCCGACCGACCTCGAGATCCTCGACATGGCGCCGTGAGGGCGGATCAGAACCGGGCGAGCACGGCCGTGACGTTGTCGCGACCGCCCGCGGCGTTGGCCGCCGCGATCAGGTCGTTCACCACGTCCGACGCAGCGCGATCGGTCCGACGCAGCATCGCTGCGATCGCGTCGTCGTCGACCATGTCGTAGAGGCCGTCGGTGCACAGCAGGAGCTGGTCCTCGAGCTGCAGCGGGAGCTGGCGCAGCTCGACGTTGATCGCGTCGGACTTGCCGCCGACGGCGTTCACCAGCACGTGGCTCAGCGGCGAGCGCTGGGCCTGCTGGGGCGTCATCATGTGCTCGTCGACCATGCGCTGGGCGAGCGTGTGATCGACGGTGAGGCGGAACAGCGTGTCGTCGCGCAGCAGGTACGCGCGCGAGTCGCCGACGTGGATCAGCAGCAGATCGGGCCAGTGGACGTAGGCCATCGTCAGGGTGGTGCCGAGGTCCGAGTCGAGGGCCTTGCGCTTCGCCACCCGCCGCACGCGCTGCTGGGCGGTGAGCACCGCCTGCTGCAGCCCGGAGACCAGCTCGTCGGTCGAGCACTCGGAGCGCCGCTGCACCCACGGCATCGTCTCGAAGCAGTAGTGGGCCATCGCGTCGATCGTGACCGCGCTGGCGACCTCGCCGCCGCCGTGGCCACCGATGCCGTCGGCGACGATCATGATGCGCGCCTGCGGGGTGTCGACCAGCCGCGTGCCGGCGTCGGCCGGCAGGCTCGAGCCCTCGATCAGCAGCGAGCGCTCGAGCGCGGCGATGAGGAATTGATCCTGGTTGTTCGCTCGCACGCGCCCGGCGTCTGTCGCCCCGAACACGTCGGCGATCACCGCGGGGTTGCTCGCGATGGCGCCCGCGTCGGCGAGACTGCGCAGCCCCAGGCCCCCGGGGCCCGCCAGCAGCTTGAGCGTGCGGTTGGCGGCCGAGGAGCTGGGCAGGGTGCCACCGGGCGAGGGGGTCTCGGGCGTGTCGCTCACGGATCCTTGATAACCCCGCGCCCGCGGCGTGGCGAGCGGCAACGACCGTGGGCGCCGGACGAGGGGGGGCGCCGTCAGCGGCAGAACGGATGGGCCTCGGGGCGCGTGCGGAAGTCGGCGTTGTTCACCGACGGGCACTCGGCGCGCAGGAGGTCCTTCAGGTCGCTGATCTGCTGCCAGTCGAGGGACATCGGAGCGAACAGGAGCGGCACGTCGGTGGTGGCGACGCTGGTGACGGTGTCGCGGAGCTGGCCGAGCAGGTCGTCGGCGACGCCTGTCCCCCACAGCGCGGCGAAGTTGGCCTCGTAGTCGTCCACCAGGTCGGCGGCGGCGGGGCCCGAGAAGTGGAACATGTTCTCGAAGGTGTTGTGCTCGGCGTTGTCCGACAGGTTGTAGCTGCCGGTCCACAGCTCGTCGCCGTCGACGATCATGAACTTGTGGTGCATCTGGATCGCATTCGCGGCGCTCCAGCGGTACGAGTAGTACTTGTAGCGGACGTCGATGCCGCTGTTGCCGACCACGAAGCCGAACAGGAAGCCGCTGTCGTTGCAGTCGCGGATCTTCGACGCGCTCGCGCCGGCCTCCGCGATGCACTCCTCGAGCTCGTCGACCTGGATGTCGTGGGTGGCCTCGCTGATGAACTCCTGGCCGTCGAGGTAGACGCGGATGTCGACCTCGGGCGCGTCCGCGGCCTTCTGCATCAGGGCCTCGGCGACCGGGCGGCTGCGCAGGTGGCCCGACGCGATGTGGATCGACGTGTCGGCGCCGTGGATCGCGGCGACCAGCTGGTCGGCGACCGTGTTGCTGCCGTTGATGACGAAGGTGTCGGCGCCCTGGATCTTGAAGTTCGCCGAGGTGAAGTACACGTCCTCGCCCGCATCGTCGCCGATGAGCTCGTCGGTGATCGCCAGCGTGCTGTGCTCGGTGACGATGGCCGGGTTGGCGACCAGATCGCGCGAGTGGTCCCACATGAGGTCGAATTCCCGCTGCACGCGGAGGTTCAGCTCGCGGTGGCCGTCGAGGAACAGGGTATTCTCGTCGTACTTGGTCGCGGCGCCGTTGGACCAGTTGCCGCTGCCGGTCACCAGCGTCGCGGTCGCGGCGGCGCCGGCGTCGTCGCGCGGGCCGTCCACGATCATGAACTTGTGATGCATGATCTTGTTCACCCACCGCACGTCGACACCGGCGGTCTCGAGGCGGCCCGACTTCGACGCCGCGAGGGCCGCGCCGGTGAGCTTGCGGTCCGCGTTGGCGGTCTCGAAGAGGAAGCGGACCTTCACCCCGCGCGCGACCGCGTTGGCCAGCGCAGTGTTGATGCCGGCGTCCGAGAACGAGTACATCGCGATGTCGAGCGAGCGCTCGGCGCCGTCGATGATCCCCGCGATGCGGGCGTTGTGGCTCTGCGCGAAGACCTGGGGCGAGAAGATGACGTCGGTGCCGGACTCGGCGTCGGGCTGCAGATAGCCCTGGTCGATCGCGTAGGTGAGCAGCTGGTCCAGCGCGGTCGGGCCGACGAACGGCACCGCGTCGAGCTCGGCGAGGTCGTCGAAGCGATCGTCGTCGTCGGTGCCCGGCTCGCCGTCCGGCCCGTCGCGGTGATCGATGATCCCGCCGGCCGCCTTGGCGTTGAGGCGCGCGTCGTCGTCGAGCTCGTCGACGTCGACCGCGAGGTCGTTGACGAGGGCGAGCACCGCGTGGGCCTCGGCCGAGTCGGGGTCGAGGGCGCCGTCGGCCTTGCCGCTGCCGAACCCGTCGTGCTCGCCGTCGACCGGGTCGTCGCCGCCGCCCTGACAGCCGGCCCCGAGGGGGGCGAAGAGTGCGAGCGCACAGGCCCAGGTCGCGGAGCGGACGGTGTCGCGTGCCATCGAGACCCCGGGGTTCAAGTCGCGGGCCGAGGTGGGATATCTCGCTACCTGGCCCAAAAGGTCAGGGGTTGCCGCGGGTTGACCGCCCCGTGACACGGGCGAGATCCCGGCCGGACCCGCCCCGATCGGCCACTGCAGTGGCCAGGGGGCGGCAGGTCGAGTTGTCCCGCGTGCTAGGGTCCCGCCGGCGTGACCCGCTCGCTCGTCCTGGCCGGTGTGGCCTGGCTGACCGCCTGTGCCGACGGTGCATCCGCGAGTCCGCGGACCCTCGAGCTCGCCCCCTGCCGCATCGCGGGCAGCGATCGCGTCGCGCAGTGCGGGGCCCTCGAGCGCCCCGTCGATCCGGCGCAGCCCGACGGCCCGAGCCTCGCGTTGCGGGTCGCGGTCTTTCCGGCGCGCGAGGCCACGCGTCGCCACCCGCTGTACTTCTTCGCGGGTGGGCCCGGCCAGGCGGCGACCGAGGCCTTCGGCCCGCTGCTCGCCGCGTTCGACGACGTCGGTCGCGATCGCGATCTGGTGCTGGTCGATCAGCGCGGCACCGGATCCTCCGCGCCGCTCGACTGCGAGGGCCCCGAGGATCCCGGCCTCGCGGAGCTGCTGAGCGCGCGCGTGCGGGCCGACGATCTGAAGGCGTGCCTCGCCGGCTACCCCCACGATCCGCGGATGTTCGTCACCACCATCGCCGCCGCCGACCTCGACGCGGTCCGCGTCGCGCTTGGTCACGACACGATCGATCTCATCGGCGGCTCGTATGGAACGCGCGCGGCGATGGTCTACGCGCGGGCCCACGGCGACCACGTCGGGCGCATCGTGCTCGACGGCGTCGCGCCGGTCGACATGGCCCTGCCGGCGTCGTTCGGCGCCGACGCCCAGGCCGTGCTCGACGCGATGTTCGCCGACTGTGCGGCCTCCCCCGAGTGCGCCGCGGCGTTCCCCGACGCGCGGGCGAGGTTCGACGCGTGGATGGCCGAGCTCGCCCGCACGCCGGTCCACACGCGGCTCGAGCACCCGCGCACCGGCGAGGTGGTCGAGGTCGACGTCGGCGCCCGCGAGGTCGCGCTCATGCTCCGCGGGATCCTCTACGTTCCGGCGCTGACGTCGATCCTCCCGTTGACGCTCGCGCAGGCCCAGGCCGGCGACTTCGGACCGCTGGTCGCCCAGGGCCTCACCCTCGGGGACTCGATCGGCGAGAGCTTCTCCTACGGGATGTTCCTCTCGGTGGTGTGCGCCGAGGACGTCCCGTACATCGACGACGCCGCGGCGGCCGCCAGCGATGGCACGTTCCTCGGCCGCAGCTACGTCGAGATGATCCGCGAGTCCTGTGCGGTGTGGCCCCGCGCTCCGCTGGCGCCGGGCTACCGCGAGCCCGTCGCCCTGACGCAACCGACGCTCGTGCTGTCCGGTGCCCTCGATCCGGTGACCCCGCCGCGGTGGGGCGCCCACGTGCTGCCGCACCTCGCCGCGGGCCGCCACGTGATCGTCCCGGGGTCGGGGCACGGCACGATGGCGCTCCCGTGCGTGAAGCAGATGATCCACGCCTTCCTCGACGGCGCCGACACCCTCGAGATCGGCTGCGTCGAGGACGACGTGCGGCCGCCGTTCTTCGTCGACAACGCGGGGCCCCCGGCATGATCCGCGCGAACGGGCTGCACAAGCGCTTCGGCGCCAAGATCGCCGTGCAGGACGTCACCTTCGAGGCGAAGGACGGGCGCATCACGGGGCTGCTCGGGCCCAACGGCGCCGGCAAGACCACCACGTTGCGGATGCTGTCGACCCTGGTCGCGCCGGATCGCGGCACCGCGGAGGTCGACGGGCTCGACTGTCGCCGCGATCGCGAGCAGGTGCTGACGCGCCTCGGCGTGCTGCCGGACGCCCGCGGCCTCTACCCGCGGCTGACCGCCCGCGAGAACGTGCGCTACTTCGGCCAGCTCCACGGCATCGCCGACGACGTCCTCGACGCCGAGATCGAGCGGCTCTTCGCGCTCCTCGACATGGGCGAGCTCGCGTCGCGGCGGGTCCACGGCTTCTCCCAGGGCGAGCGCATGAAGGTCGCCATCGCGCGGACGCTCATCCACGGCCCGCGCAACGTCATGCTCGACGAGCCCACCAACGGCCTCGACGTGATGAGCACCCGGGCGATGCGCGAGGTGATCCGGCGGCTGCGGGAGCAGGGCTGCTGCGTGGTGTTCTCGAGCCACGTCATGCAGGAGGTCGCCGCGCTGTGCGACGAGATCGTCGTGGTCGCCCGCGGCACGGTCGTCGCGCGCGGGGCCCCGGACGAGCTGCTCGCCCAGACCGGCAAGGCGAACCTCGAGGACGCGTTCGTCGCCGCGATCGGCACCGACGAGGGGCTGCACTGATGGTGTCCCGCAAGGAGCGGTCGTAGTCATGGGCCTGCGGCACATTCGCGTGGTGTTCCGAAAGGAGCGATCGTAGTCATGGGCCTGCGGCACATTCGCGTGGTCTTCCGCAAGGAGCTCACGGACGGCCTGCGCGACCGCCGGTCGCTGTTCTCGGCGCTCATCTTCCCGCTGGTCGGGCCGCTGCTGGTGGTCGTGATGTTCCGGTTCATCGCCGAGCAGAACTCCACCGACGGGCCGGTGCCGCTGCCGGTGGTCGGGGCCGAGCACGCCCCGGGGTTGATCGAGTTCCTCCGCGAGCACGACGTCGACGTGCAGCCGCCGCCCGACGATCCCGAGCAGGCGGTGCGCACGGGCGCCGCGCCGGCGGTGCTCGTGATCGACGCCGACTACGCCCGCCGCTTCCGCGAGAACCGGTCGGCGCGGCTCGAGCTGCTGGTCGACAACTCGCGCAACGACGCCCGCAGCAAGGTGCGCCGGGCCAAGCGGGCCCTCGACGCGTTCAACGGCGGGACCGGGGCCATGCGCCTGCTCGCCCGCGGCATCGACCCGCAGATCGCCCGGCCGCTCGCGGTCGCCGAGGTCGATCTCGCGACACCGCAGCAGCTCGCGGCCAACGTGCTCAACGTCATCCCGATGTTCGTGATGATGGCGGCGTTCATCGGCGGCATGTACGTCGCGACCGACTCGACCGCGGGCGAGCGCGAGCGCGGGTCGCTCGAGCCGCTGCTCGGCAACCCGGTGTCGCGCACGTCGCTCGTGCTCGGCAAGTGGCTGGCGACCTCGGCCCTGGCCGGCGCGAGCGTGCTGCTGACCCTGGTGACCGCCGGCCTGGCGCTCAGCCGCGCGCCGCTCGAGGACCTCGGGATCGAGATGTCCTTCGGCCTGCCCGAGGCCGTGCGCGTCGCGATCGTCATGCTGCCGGTCGCGACGTTCGCCGCCGGCGTGCAGCTCCTGGTGGCGACCTTCGCCCGCAGCTTCCGCGAGGCCCAGACCTACCTCTCCGTGCTCACGCTGCTGCCGATGATCCCGGGCATGTGGCTCACGGTCGCGCCGATGGACGCCGCGGCGTGGACCGCCTGGGTCCCCATCCTCGGCCAGCAGGCGGTGCTGATGGACGTCATCCGCGGCAACGCGGTGGGGCCGATGGGCTTCGTGATCCCGGCCGTCCTCGCCGTCGGCGTCGGCCTGGTCTGCGTGCGGGTGTGCGCGTGGCTGCTCGGGCGCGAGACGATCATCTTCGGGAACTGAACTCCGGGAGCTGATCTCCGGGAGCTGAGCCCTCGATCACCGCTCGATCGTCGTGCGGGCGTCGACCGGCGGCGGCGCGGCGTCCTGCACCGTGCCGTCGGGCCACGTGACGTGCAGGCCGAGCACCTCGGTCTGCGCGCCCAGTCCGAAGTGGCACGCGGTGTCGCCCCCCGCGCCCAGGGCCGGGCGCTGGCCGTGGAAGCAGGTCTGCGTGCCGAGAGCGGTGGTCAGCTCGACGATCGCGCCCAGGGCGTCGCGGTTGCCTGCGCGGCCGCGCAGCGCGACGTCGACGAAGTGGTGGCCGTCGACCACCGCCACGTTGCGCCACACCCGGAGCTCGGCGCCCCAGCTCGCGGTGACGAGGTCCCACGCGCCGTCCCGATCGAGGTCACCGAGCAGCGAGCCCTTGCCGGGGCCGGGGTCGGCCAGGCCCGATTCCCACGTGCGCTCGACGAAGCTGCCGTCGCCTTGGTTGTCGAAGAACGCGTCGGGCATCGGCACCGGCGCCGAGACCGGGCCGCCGGTGAAGTACAGATCGACGTCGCCGTCGTTGTCGTGATCCCACAGGTGCGTCGCCCACGTCACCGACGGCCGGTCCCACGGGACCAGCGCGCGCTCGATGCCGGCGGCCGCCGACACGTCGACGAACGTCCCGTCGCCGGCGTTGAGCAGCAGGACGTTGGCGCCGCGGTTGGAGAACGCCAGATCGACGAAGCCGTCGCCGTCCACGTCGTCCGCGGCGAGGCCCATGCCCTGCACGCCCGCGATCGCGACGCCCGACGCCGCGCCGACCTCGGTGAAGGCCCAGGCGCCGGCGCGGTCGGGGCCATCGTTGCGCCACACCTCGTTGGGATCGCCGATCGGGCCGCCGACATCGTCGTTGATCACGACCAGATCGGGATCGCCGTCGCGCTCGAGGTCGACCCACACCGCCGAGAAACCCGCGCTCTGCCCCGCGCTCGGCGAGAGATCGGCGGTGCGCTCGACGAAGACGCCGCCGTCGTTGCGATAGAGGTGATCGCCGGCGCGCGACTCGGTGCCCGCGGTGGGGAAGCACCAGGTGTGGTTGACGACGTAGAGGTCGAGGTCGCCGTCGCCGTCGTAGTCGCCGAAGGCCGCGCCCATCGTCCGCTGGTCCTCGTCGCCGAGGCCCACCGCGTCGGTGACGTCGACGAAGGCGGCCTCGCCGTCGGGGATCCGTCGGTTGTCGAACATGCGGTTGGACCCGCGGCGCCCGACGAAGAGGTCCCGGTCGCCGTCGCCGTCGAGATCGACGAACGTCGCCATCGCCACTGCGTCGACGTCGCCCAGGCCCACGGCATCGGTGACGTCCTCGAAGTCGGGGAGGCCGTCGTCGTCGACGTCGCCCAGGTTCCGGTGGAGCCGGCCGGCGACGCCGACGTTGCCGACGTACAGGTCCGGGCGACCGTCGTCGTCGATGTCGGCCAGCGCGAGGCCGGTGTGGCTCTGGGCGCACTCGGGCGCGGCGCCGGTGACGTCGTGGACCTGGGCGAGACCCGTGGGGCCGGCGACGTCGACGAAGCTCGCCGCGGTGATCTCGATCGGGCGCAGCGTCGCGGCGCTCGGGTGATCCGCCCAGCCGATCGACAGCGTGCGCGCGCCGGGTGGCACGCCGTCGGGGACGCGCCACACCCCGATCGGCTGCACCACCGGGAGCTGGGCGTCGAGCTCCGTCAGGGGCGTGCCGTCGATCGCCAGCGCGAGCTCGCCGAGCGGCGTGTCGGCCAGCGCGAACAGCCAGCCGCCGGCGGCCGCGGTCGGTGACGTCATGAGGATCGGGGGCGGGTCGGGCAGGACCACGGGCCCGCCGCCGGACGACGACGACGAGTCCCCCGCACCGTCGGTCGCGCCCGTCGACCGGTCCCCGTCGCTTCCGCCGAGGTCGCGCGGCACCGACGTCCCCGCAGCGCCGTCGGAGGTCGCGATCGCGACGCCCGTCGTGGTGGTGGCGGCGTCGGTGCCCCGCGCCGCGGTCGCGTCGTCACTGCCGCACGCGAGCGCGAGCAGCCCGGCGGTCGCCGCCCGCACCCTGCAGTCCCCGCGCGCCATGCCGCCGTCGAGCGTACCCGAGCCGCGCCGCTACAGCGCGCCGCCGAGCTTCGCGACCCAGATGTCGCCGTCGTTGTTGCCCATCGTGCGGATCTGGCCGGTCAGCGCGAGGTCGTCGTTGGGGTCGACCGCGATCGCGGTGGCCTGGTCGCGCTCGCCGCCGGGCCCGGCGAAGCTCTGCGTCCACACCACGTTGCCGATCGTGTCCCACTTGCGGACCCAGATGTCGCTGTCGACGTCGGTGATGCCCTTGAAGCCGGCGACGATGAACGCGTTCTCGGAATCCGCGGTCACGCCGAGGCCGTGGTCGTTGAGGATGTTCGGGCCGCCGAACTTCTTCTGCCACATGAGCGTGCCGTCGGCGTTCACGAAGCGGCCGAGCCACACGTCCTCGTTGACGGCGGTCAGGGCGGTGAACCCCGCGACGCCGACGCTGCCGTCCGGCGCGACCACGACGTCGAGCCCCGCGTCGGCGCCGTGGTTGTCGCTGTCCCAGGTCACCGTCCAAGCCTCGGCGCCGTCGGGGCCGAGCTTGCGCAGCCACACGTCGCGGGCGAAGTCCTCGCCCGAGACGAAGCCGGTGACGAACGCGTTGTCGTCGGCGTCCACGTCGACCCCGAGCGCGCGGTCCTCGAGCGTGCTCGGGCCGGCGACGATGTCCGAGAACGTCTCGACGCCCGCGCCGTCGTACTTGGCGATCCACACGTCCGAGTCGTTGGCGCCGGTGCGGACCGAGCCGACCGCCCAGACGTCGCCGGTCGAATCGAAGGCGACGTCCTCGGCGATGTCGTTCTGGCTCGCGGGCCCGTCGGTGACGGTGGACCACACCACGACGCCCGCAGGATCGAGCACCGCGACCCAGGTGTCGGACGAGCTGGCCTCGACGCCGACGTCGCCCGCGACCGCGATGTTGCCGACGTCGTCGATGTCGACGCCGTAGCCGCGATCGTCGAGGCCCTCGCTGGGATCGATCACCGTCGTCCAGAGCTCGACGCCGGCGGGGTCGTACTTGCGGATCCAGATGTCGGGGTCGGCGACGGCGTCGACGATGTAGCCCACGACGACGACGTTGCCGCCGCCGTCGACGGCCACGCCCTGGCCCGATTCCTCGACCGCCGCCGCGCCGCCGACGATCGAGGTCCACAACGTGGTGTCCACGACCTCGGTGCAGTCGACGTCGCAGCCGTCGCCGGCGACCAGGTTGCCGTCGTCGCACTGCTCCGGGTCCTCGACGATGCCGTTGCCGCACTCGGGGACGGGCGTGGTGGTCATCACCATCGTCGGGTCGTCGGTGGTGGGCGCGTCGGTGCTGCCGGCCTCCGAGCTGGTGTCGGCCGGCGCCGTGGTCGGGGCGCTCGCCGTGCTGTCGCCCTCGCCCCCGGTCGAGCCGCCGCCGTCGCCCCCGCCCGTGTCGCCGCAGCCCACCGCGAGCAGGCCAGAGGCCGCTGCGAGGCCGAACGCGAGCGTGGACGTGCGTGCAGAGGCCAAGGGGAACGATCGCATGGGGCCATGGTACCAGCTCGCGCGCACGTGGACGCCCGGGGGCCCGCGCGCGGCTGCGTTACACTGACCGACGTATGGCGCAGGGCGCAGACCGACGCATCGAGCCGGGCCGATCCATCGCAGTGCTGACCTCGGGCGGCGACGCCCCGGGCATGAACGCCGCCGTTCGTGCGATCACGAAGGTCGCCGCGAGCCGTGGGATCCACGTCGTCGGCGTCGTCGGCGGCTACACGGGCCTGCGCGATGGGGCCCTGCGCGCGCTCACCCACGACGTGTCGACGCCGAGCGGGCCCGCGGTGGTGCCCGACCCCGAGGTCGACGCGGCAGGCTCGCTGGGCGGCACCGTGCTGGGCTCGGCCCGCGAGCCGCGGTTCCTCACCCCCGAGGGGCGCAGACCGGCGGTGGCGCTGCTGTCGGAGCCCGGCCGCTTCGCCGGGCTCATCGTGATCGGCGGCAACGGTTCCCTGGCGGGCGCGCACGCGCTGGCGCAGGAGTGCGCGGTGCCGGTGGTCGGCATGCCCGCGTCCATCGACAACGACGTCGGCTGCAGCTCGAGCGCGATCGGGGTCGACACTGCGCTCAACACCATCGTCGACGCCTGCGACAAGATCTGCGACACCGCGCGGGCGCACCGCCGCGCCTTCGTGGTCGAGGTGATGGGCCGCGACTGCGGCTACCTGGCGATGGCCGGGGCGATCGCGGTCGGGGCCGACGCGGTGCTCTTCCGCGAGCAGGGCCGCGGCGAGGAGGCGATCGTCGACGCGGCGGTCCGGGCGATCCGCGGCGCCTTCGAGCAGGGCCGCGGCAAGCAGCGCGTGCTCATCCTCAAGGCCGAGGGCGTCAGCGTCCCGTGCACGCGGCTGGTGCGGCTGGTCGAGGATCGTCTCGGCGCCGAGCTGCCCGGCGTCGACGTGCGCGCCACCGTCCTCGGCCACCTCGTGCGCGGCGGCAACCCGTCGTTCCAGGATCGCATGATCGCCGGCCGCCTCGGCCTGGCGGCCGTCGCCGCGGTGCTCGACGGCGCGACCGACGTGATGCTCGGCTGGCAGGGCCCCGCCGGCGGCGTCGCGACCGGCGATCCCGCCGTCTCCCGCTACCCCCTCGACGAGGTGCTCCGACAGAGCGCGGCGCTCGTCGACGGCACCAGCGCGGTCACGCGGCGGAGGGTGCTGATGATGGAGCAGGTCGAAGGCGTGCTCGGGCTCTGATCGCCGCGACGGATCACGGAGCAGGTCGAAGGCGTGCTCGGGCTCTGATCGCCGCGACGGATCACGGAGCAGGTCGAAGGCGTGCTCGGGCTCTGATCGCCGC
>LNFM01006484.1_pt1 | contig 19218 bp, 17 predicted proteins | sample 596031 | NCBI WGS metagenome assembly LNFM01 (sample SAMN04254537, study PRJNA301005) | activated carbon metagenome | isolation source: dual media filters at the Ann Arbor, Michigan drinking water treatment plant | place: USA: Ann Arbor | reverse complement strand
GGCGAGCTGAACAGGCCGAAAGCCACGATGCCCGACAGCGCGAGCCCCGAAGCCATGTAGTTGTAGACGCGCACCATGTGCGCGCGCAGACCGACATCGAACGTCGCCTGGTCGGCAATCGTTGCGCCGCGGTTGAGGGTGTCGAAATTCGCCATTTTGGTTCAAGCCTCCAAGAGGGGCCTCATGCCGAGCCCCTTCGTCACATAATCTGGTCACTCAGCCGGTGTGAATCAATAGAGATAAAGCCTTGAATTGTTGCGTTTTACTTTCAAAGACAGGGAAATTTCCGGGTCATTCGTTGCGAAGCAGCGCGAGCGGTCGCTGGCGCAGGGCGGCCAAGGTCCCCGCCAGGCCAAAGGCCAGGGTGAGCGCCATGGCGCCCAGGGCAACACCCACCGCGACCGCGGGCAGGAACGTCCAGTCGAGCCTCATCAGACGGGTGACCACGAGAAAAGCGCCCAGCGTGCCGACGCCCAGCGCCGCCACCGCCGTGGCGAGACCAAGGAAGGCGAATTCCCAGGCGAAGATCCCGGCAATGCGCGCCCGCGTCGCGCCCAGAACCTTCATCACCACGGCCTCATGCACACGCCGCCGTTGGGTGGCGAGCATGGCGCCGGCCAGCACCAGCACGCCGGCCAGGATGCTGAGGAAGCCGATGACCCGTGTCGCGAGCCCGATATTGCCGAGCACGCCGGTTGCCGTCTCGATGGCGTCGCGGATGCGCACTACGGTGACGTTGGGGAACTGGTCGGTGACGGCCTTGAAGATAGCGTCCTCGGCTTCCGGCGTCGATTTCACCGTGGCCAGGAAGGTGTGCGGGGCGCGGTCGAGCGTGCCGGGCGAATAGACAAAGACGAAGTTGATGGCGAGCGTCGTCCACTCGATGCGCCGCAGCGAGGCGATCCTGGCCTCGATATCGCGCCCCAGCACGTTCACCGTAATGTTGTCGCCTATGCTTAGGCCGAAGGACTTGGCCAGCGCCTCGTCGAACGAGATGAGCTGAGGCCCGCGATAGTCGACCGGCCACCACTCGCCGGCCACGATGCGCGAGCCCTCGGGCGGCGTCGCCGAATAGGTGATGCCGCGATCGCCCTCCACGGCCCAGCGCGACTCCGACGGCACCGCGACCTCCGCCACCGGCTTGCCGCCGATCTTGACGATGCGACCGCGCAGCGACGGCACCTTATCGAGGGCGCCCGCCCCCGGTACCGCGGCGATCGCCTTCTCGAAGGCCGGCATCTGCGTCGACTGGATATCGACAAAGAAGAAGGCCGGTGCATCGCTCGGGATGCGCCGCATGAGCTGTTCGCGCAAATTGCCCTCGATCAGCGCCGTCGCCACCAGCACGGTGAGGCCGAGCCCCAACGACAGCATGACGATGGGCGTAGGGGCGCCAGGCCGATGGAGATTGGCCAGCGCCAAGCGGAGACCAGCCAGTTTCGGCTTGCCGGCACGCGCCGCCACCAGCATGACCAGCCGCGCCAGCAGCGGGAAGGCGATGAAGGCGCCAACCGCGCCCAGCACGAACCAGCCCGCGATGCGGCGGCTGTCCGAGGTGAAGATGGTGAAGGCGGCCAGCGTCAGGGCGACCGCACCGATCGCCAGCGCGTCGCGCCAGGCGAGCCGGCCCTGCCCGACCACGGCGCCGCGCATCAGGGTAGCGGCCGGCACCCGGCGGGCCCGCATCAACGGCACCAGGGCAAACAGCAGCGAGACGAGCAGGCCGAAGATTGCGGCCGTGACGAGCGGGCCAGCATACAGCGAGATGCGCGCCCGCACCGGCAACAGATCGGCGATCAGCGCCTCGGCCACGAAGGGCAGCGCCCCGCCGATGGCGACGCCGATGGCAACGCCCAGCAACGCCAGCGCCGCGAGCTGGAGGAAGTAGGTGTTGAAGACCAGCCGCTCGGGCGCACCCAGGCACTTCAGGGTGGCGATGGTGTGCAGGCGGCCGGCCAGGAAGCTCGAGATCGCGTTGCCGACGCCGACACCGCCCACCAGCAGCGAGGCGAGGCCGATCAGGCCGATGAACTGGGTGAGGCGATCGAGCCAGTTGCGGATGCCGCCGCCGGCATCGGCCAGGCCGCGCACCCGCCAGCCGGCATCGGGATAGCGCGTCGTGAGCGCCTGGATGGTGGCCATGTCAGAGCCGCCCGGGGCCAGCCGCAGGCGGTATTCCCAGTTGAGCAGACTGCCGGGCTGGACGAGGCCTGAGTCGATCACGGCCTCGAAGGACATCATAAGGCGCGGCCCGAGGCTTGCGAAGGCGTTCAGCCCGCGGTCGGGCTCGCGCGCGATCACGCCCCGCACCTCGACCGTCACCTCGCCGATCCGCAACCCGTCGCCCAGCACGAGGTTCATGCGGCGGAGCGCCGCTTCCTCAACCACGGCGCCCCAGACGCCGTCGCGCTTGGCGAGGGCATCCGCCAGCGACCCGCCGTCCTTCAGTTCGAGCGTGCCGTAGAGCGGATAGGCCTGCTCCACCGCCTTGAGCTGGACCAGGGTCGTGCGGCCATCGGCCTTAAGCGGCCGCGCCATGGCACGGCTGTCGATCCAGCGCACGAATTGGCCGCGCGCGCGCAGGAATTCCATCTGCTCGGGCGTCGCCTCGCGATAGAGCAGCGAGACCGCGACGTCGCCGCCCAGGATCTCGCGCGCATCGGCACGCAAGCCTTCCTCGATGGCGCGGCTGAACGACAGGATGGCGGCAATCGCGGTGACGCCCAGCGCCAGGCAAGCGATGAAGAGACGGAAGCCCCCCAGGCCGCTCCGCATCTCGCGCCGGGCGAGCCGGAAGGCGAGGTTCATTGGGCGGCCAGCGAAACAGCCGTGCGTTCGTCGCTGACCACGATGCCATCGGCAACGCGCAGGATGCGGTCGCAGCGTTCGGCCAGCACGAGGTCGTGGGTGATCAGGATCAGGGTCGCGGCATCGACGCGTGCCAACTCGAAGAGCAGGTCCATGACCTGCTTGCCGGTGGTGCCGTCGAGATTGCCGGTGGGCTCATCGGCCAGCAGGAGCTTGGGCCGGCCGACGAAGGCGCGCGCCACCGCGACACGCTGCTGCTCGCCGCCCGAGAGCTGGGCCGGATAATGGCCGATGCGATGCCCGAGCCCGACGCGCTTGAGCGCCGCTTCGGCCAGCTCGAAGGCATCGCCGCGGCCGGCGAATTCGAGCGGCAACGCCACGTTCTCGTGCGCCGTCATTGTCGGAATGAGGTGGAACCCCTGGAACACGATGCCGATATGATCGCGCCGGAGCCGGGCGCGGTCGTCGTCGTCGAGCGGCCCGAGATCGCGGCCAGCGACCTCGACGCGGCCAGACGTGGCGCGCTCCAGCCCACCCGCCACCATCATCAGGCTCGACTTGCCGGCACCCGACGGCCCCACCACCGCCGCAATCTCGCCCGCTGCAATGTCGAGAGTGACCCCGCGCAGGATATTGACCGTGCCGGCATCGCTTGCCATGTCGAGGTGGACGTCGGTGAGGCGGACGATTGGCGTGCCGACGATGGGCGCGATAGGGGCCGTGTCTGTGGCTGTCAAGAAAGCTCCGGGTAAGAGAAGATGATCTTCGGCACTGGATATGGTGGTTTTGCGGCGGCGGTCAATTCACGGATCGCGGCGTTTCTGGCGTTGGTCCTGTGTCTCGTGGCCACCGCCGGATATGCACAAAGCGGGCCGGTCAAGATCGCCGTCCTGGGCGACAGCCTGGCCGCTGGCTACGGCGTCAGCCCCCAGCAGGCCTTCCCGGTCCGCCTGCAGGCAGCCCTGCAAAAGCAGGCCCGCAACGTCACCCTCCTCAATCACGGCGTCTCGGGCGACACCACGGCGGGCGGCGTCGAACGCCTGGACTGGATGCTGGCCGACAAGCCCGACATCGTGCTGGTCGAGCTCGGCGCCAATGATGCGCTGCGCGGTTCCGACCCGGCGAGCGCCGAGCGCAATCTCGACGCCATCATCACGAAACTCAAAGACGCCGGTGTGACGGTGTGGCTGGCCGGCATGCTGGCGCCGCGCAACTACGGCCCGGAGTACGCCGCCCAGTTCGACGGTCTCTACAAGCGGCTGGCGGAAAAGCACAAGGTGCCGCTCTATCCCTTCTTCCTCGACGGCGTGGCGCAGGACCCGGCGCTCAACCAGCCCGACGGCATCCATCCCAATCCACGCGGCGTCGACATCGTGGTCGAGCGTATCCTGCCCTTCATCACCAAGAACCTCGACGATTATGCCGCGTCTGTTCGTCGCCCTGCCCGTCCCTGAGGAGATCGCCGGCGAACTGGCGGCACTGCAGTCGGGCGTGCCCGATGCGCGCTGGCAGACGATGGAGAACCTCCACGTCACGCTCTGCTTCTGCGACGAGGTTCAGGGCGCGGTGATGCGCGACCTCGAAGAGGAGCTGGGCGACATCGCCGGTCCGCGCTTTTCGCTGACACTGGCGGGCGTCGAGCAGTTCAGCACCGGCAAGCAGCCGCGCGCCCTGGTGGCGCTGGTCGAGAAGAACGATCAGCTCGACTGGCTGCAACAGAAGGTGGCGACCGTGGCGCGCAACTGCGGCATCGAGATCGAGCGCCGCAAGTTCCGCCCGCACGTCACCCTTGCGCGCTTTCCCACCGGCGCCGAAACCGGCCATCACATCGCCCAGTTCATGGCCAGCAACGGCACTTTTCGCGCGGGGCCTTGGGTGGCGGAGCACTTCTCGCTTTATTCAAGCCGGCGCGGCCGTGGCGGGCCGATCTACACGGCGGTAGCGGACTACGCGCTGACGTTCTAGACGATGGTCAACAACCGCCGCGGGTTGCCCACCAGGATGGCGTCGATCTCGGCTTCGCTATAACCGCGCTTCTTCATCATCGGCACGACGTTGCGGAAGATGTGGCCGTAGCCGTGGCCGCCGAAGCTCGCCAGCCGTGTGCGGTAGCAGATATCGTGGCTGATCACGACGCGCTCGAGATGGCCGTGCGCGATCAGCGCCCGGATCAGTCTTAGCCGCGTCGCGTCGTTCGGCATGTCGATGTCGGAGAGGCCGTAGTAGCTCGCCTCCTGGCCGAACAGGTCGAACTCGATGGTGACGCCCGAGTCGGCCAGCTTCAGAAGCCGCGCCTCGTCGAAGATCGTGCGGTCGATGTGGCTGATGACGATGCGGTCGGTCGGATGGCCGGCGACCTTGATGAAATCGGCGACCTGCTGCGGCTGGTCGGGATCGCGGCCGGGATGGACGTTGATGGCGGCGCCCGTTTCCGCCGCGGCAACAAGCGCCGCCTGCATCACGCGCTTCTCGGTATCGGTCCAGGGCGAGGTGCAGCCGATCTCGCCGATCATGCCGGCGCGCACGTCGGTGCCCCAGGCGCCGTCCAGGATCTGGCCGATCATTTCGGCCGCAAAATCGTCGATCGTGCGGCCGTGATTTTTCGGATCCTGGTAGTCGTCGACGTAATAGCCGCAGCCCATGATCAGGTGCACGCCGGTGCCGGCGGCGATCCGCTGCAGTCCCCTGGGGTCGGGCGAAAGGCCGCCGCAGGTGAGCTCGACGATGGCATCGCCGCCGTCGTGCTTCATCATGCGGACCTCGCGCGTGGCGATGTCTTCCAGGTCGAGCATATACTTGCGGCCGGCCCGTTTGATGCCGTGGCCATGGTTGATCTGCCAGACGTTTTCCAGCGTGATCTCGGGCCCGAGGTCGTTGTCGCCGCGCGTCGCAGGCGGGCGGATGTCGCAGAGCACATGCTCGTGCATGAGCGTTCGCCCCAGCGCCTCGGGCGCGATCGGCCCGAGGACGGTCTGGATCTTTCCGCTGGGCGCGTCGCGTGTCATTGCGGCTCCAGCTTGGCCGCCTCGATCACCTTCTTCCACTTGGCGTTCTCGGCCACCATGTGCTTGGTCAGCGCCTCGGCATCGCCGGACAGCTCCGCAGCGCCGGCATCGCGGATCTTCTTGATCACCGCCTCGGACTTGGTGCCTTTCACAATCTCGGCGCTCAGTCGGCTCACGATCTCGGGCGGCGTGCCGGCGGGTGCGGCGACGTACCACCACGGCGCCGCATCGAAGCCCGGGTAGCCCTGCTCGGCGATGGTCGGCACCTCGGGCGCGGCGAACCAGCGCTTGGCCGAACTGACGCCCAGCGCCCTGAGCGCGCCCGACTGGATGTGCTGAAGGTAGGGCGGCAGGTTGTCCATGGTCGTGAGGATGTGGCCGGCCAAAAGGTCCTTCATGACCAGCGAGGAGCCGCGATAGACGACATGCTCGAGCTTGATGCCGGCCAGGCTGGACAGATATTCCATCGCCAGGTGGCCGGTGCCGCCTACGGCGGGCGAGCCGTAGCTCACCTTGTTGGGACCCTGCGCCTTGCAGTAGTCGACGAACTCCTTGAGCGTCTTGGCCGGAAAGCTCGGATGGACGGTGAGCGCGTTGGCCACTTCGCCGACCAGCGCCACCGGCGCGAAGCTCTTCACGCTGTCGTAGGGCATGGTCTTGTAGAGATACTGGTTGGTGACGGCGGTACCCACGGTGCCCAGCAGCAGGGTCATGCCGTCGGGGGCCGACTTGGCCACGAGCTCGGCGCCGACATTGCCGCCGGCCCCGGTCTTGTTGTCGACCACGAAGGTGCCGCCCATCTGCTCGGTCAGGAGTTGGGCTACGACGCGGCCCAGGATATCGGTGGTGCCGCCGGCCGCGAAGGGCACGACAATGCGCACGGTTTTGCCGCCGGGATAGGCGCCTTGCGCCCAACCGTGCCGCGCCAGCATCGGTGCGGCGAGCGCGGCAGCAATCGCGGTGCGACGGCGGATCATCTTGGTCATGGCGTTCCTCCCTGGGTTCAGGCGACTATATCGCCCGACGATGGGGAGACAAACGTGACAGCACCGCTGATCGGCTACGCCGACCGCATCTCGGTACGGAGCGGCGAAAAGATCGCCTTCAAGGTCTCGAGCGCGGGACCGGGCCCGTACAACGCCATGCTAGTGAGGATCGTTCGCGGCGATCCCAACCCAGGCGGACCGCCGGCCAAGCTTGAGGATATGTCCGATCTTTTCGACGGCCGTTTCGCCTCGCGCGAGCAGCGCGCCTGGCCCGGCTCCTATGCGCTGGTGGGCGGCGCAAAGGCCGTGAAATTGCCTGCAGCGCTTGGCATCGAAGCGCTGATCTGGCCGACGCTGCCCACGGACGGTCCGCAAACCGTGCTGTCGCGCCGCGATCCTGAATCGGGCGCGGGCTTCGCTCTGGTGCTCACGCCAGACGGCATGGCATTCGAAGCGGGCGGCGCCCGGGTCGTTGTCGGCAAACCGTTGCGTGGACGCATCTGGTACCGCGTCTGGGCGAGCGCCGATCCCGCGACCGGAACGTTGCACGTCGGCCAGCAGCCGCTGAAGCGCGCCCATGCCGTTGACGACGAGGGCGAGGCCCAGATGACGGCATCGGCGCCGCTGTCGCTCGACGCCGCCCAGCCGATCCTGATCGGCGCCGAGGCGGCCAAGGACCGGCCTGCCCAGCGCTGCTTCAACGGCAAGATCGAGGCGCCGGCGATCGCCGGCGTCGCGGCCTGGGACTTCGCCCACCGCGGCGAGTCGATGGAGATCGAGGACACCGGCCCCAACGGCCTGCACGGAAAACTGATCAACCTGCCGACCCGCGCCATGAAGGGCGCGGCCTGGACCGGCCAGGAGCGCGACTGGCGTCGCGCGCCGCATCACTACGCCGCCATCCATTTCCACGACGACGACCTGCACGATTGCGGCTGGGCCGACGACTTCAGCTTCACGGTGCCGAAGGACATGCGCAGCGGCGTCTACGGCATGCAGCTGAGCTGCGGCACGCACCGAGACGTCATTCCCTTCTTCGTGCGGCCGCAGGTCGGCAAGCCGCAAGCCAAGGTCTGCTACCTCGCCTCGACCTTCACCTATCAAGTCTACAGCAACTTCTCGCGCGGGGTTTACGACGAGGCCTTCCGCAAGCGGGTGGCCGACTGGAAGGCCTATCCGCACAATCCCGACGACCACAAGGACTACGGCCTCTCGACCTACAACCATCACCGCGACGGCTCGGGCGTGGCCTATTCCTCGCACCTCCGGCCACTGATCACCTGGCGGCCGAATTTCCTGAGCTTCAACGATGCCGCGGGCTCGGGCCTGCGCCATCTGCCGGCCGACACGCACCTCACCGGCTGGCTCGACCGCATGAACGTGCCATTCGATGTCGTCACCGACCACGACCTCGAAGAAAAGGGCGTCGAGATCCTGACCTCGTACAAGGTGGTGCTGACAGGTTCGCATCCCGAGTATCACACCAGCGGCACGCTCGACGCGCTGCAGACCTACACCGAGACGGGCGGGCGGCTGATGTATCTCGGCGGCAACGGCTTCTATTGGCGGGTGGCGCTGTCCAAGAAAGTGCCAGGCGCCATCGAAGTGCGGCGCACCGAAGGCGGCATTCGCACTTGGGCCGCCGAGCCCGGCGAATACTACCATTCCTTCGACGGTGCCTACGGCGGGCTGTGGCGGCGCAGCGACCGGCCGCCCAACCTTCTCTGCGGCATCGGCTTCTCGAGCCAGGGCACGTTCGTCGGCGATTCGTACCGCCAGTCACCGGCGGCACACGACAACACCCACGCCTGGGTCTTCGAGGGCGTGAAGGACGAGTTGTTCGGCGGCTTCGGCTTTTCCGGCGGCGGCGCGGCGGGCTTCGAACTCGACCGGCTCGACCATCGCCTCGGCAGCCCGCTCAACGCCGTGGTGCTGGCCTCCTCGGAAGGCCACGACCGCAAGAACTTCGTCGTCGTTCATGAGGAACGGCTGGGTTTCACGACCACCATTCCGGGCCAGACGCTGGAGCAGCTGATCCACGCCGACATGACCTATATCGAGAAGCCAAAAGGAGGTGCGGTGTTCTCGACCGGCTCGATTACCTATTGCGGCAGCCTGCCCCACAACAAGTTCGACAACGATGTGTCGCGGCTCACCTTCAACGTGCTCAACCGCTTCAGCGAGCTGGAACTCAAATGGCCTTTTTGACCTGAGGTTTCAGGCGCTCGAGCAGGCCCTTGCAGCCGGCCTCGATGAGGCTGAGGGTGCGCTCGAAGCCGGCCCTCGGTCCGCCGATCGGGTCGGCCACGTCGACGATGCCCATCGGCGGCGCGAAGCTCAGGAACAGCCTGGGCTTGCCCGACAGTGCACGGGGCGCCAGCCAGCGCATCTCCACGAGATGGCTGCTGTCCATCGCCAGCGGATAATCGAAGTAGGACATGTCGGCACCCGTCACCTGCCGCGCGCGGATGTCCGAAATGTCGTACCCGCGACTCGCCGCGATCTCGAGCGCCGCCGGCGCCGGCGATTGGCCGACGAATTTCTCCGATGTTCCGGCCGAGGCGATCTCGAAGGCATCGGCCACGCCTGCCCGTTCAGCCAGGGTGCGAAACACACCCTCGGCCATGGGTGAGCGGCAGAGGTTCGCAGTGCAGACGAAGAGGACCTTGATGGTCATGGCCGCCACCCTAGCACGGCGCTAGATTCCGCAACATGCATCAGGAATATGGCCCGCCCGGCATCGTGGTTCTGACCGGGGCGGGCATCTCCAAGGAAAGCGGCATTGACACCTTCCGAGACCCCGACGGGCTGTGGAACCGGGTCAACCTCGAGGACGTCGCCACCCTGGACGGCTGGCACCGCGACAAGAAGAAGGTGCTCGATTTCTACAACGAGGCACGCGGCTTGTTCCGCGCCGCCCGGATCGTGCCCAACGCCGCCCACGAGGCGCTGGCCCGCCTCGAAGCCAGGTACGGCGGCGACGTCACGATCGTGACCCAAAACATCGACCCGCTGCACGAGATGGCGGGATCGAGGAACGTGATCCATATGCACGGTCGCGAAGGCGAGGTCCGCTGCATGACATGCGGCACGGTCTTCGCCTCCGACGCCGACCTGTCGGTCGACTCTGTGTGCCGCAAGTGCCGGGCGGTGGGCGAACTGCGGCCCAACATCGTCTGGTTCGGCGAGGAGCCGATGCGCCTCGACGAGATCTACGCCGCCCTGGGAAGGTGCGGCCTGTTCATGGCTGTCGGGACCTCCGGCCAGGTCTATCCAACCGCGGGTTTCGTGTTACATGTCCGCCGTCGCGCCCATGTCCGCACCGTCGAACTCAATCTCGAACCGACCGAGAACCAGCCGTTTTTCGACCAGCATATCTATGGCCCCGCGACCCGGATCGTGCCGGCCTATGTCGAACGCATCCTGGCCGGCAACGCCACCTAGAGGAGAGACCGATGCCCGACATGATGCCCGAGCGGACGCGCGACCTGAACGAGGGGCCGCACGGCGCCCACCACATCGCAGCCGACGTCCACGGCCAGAATTTCTATGCCATCGACCGGCAGTTCCAGGACCTGATGTCGCTCTACATGGAGCCGGGGCTGCGCGCGGCGATGACGCCCCATTTCCAGCGTCTGGGCCAGTTGGCCGGCAACCGGCTCGACGATCTCGCCATGACGGCCGACAAGCACCCGCCGGTGCTGCAGCCGCGCGACCGCTTCGGCCGCGACGAGGACTGGATCGACTACCACCCGTCCTACCGCGAGATGGAGAAGATCGCGTTCGAGGACTTCGGCATGCACGCCATGAGCCATCGCGCCGGCGTGCTCGGCATGACGGCGCCGGCGCATCCGCTGGTGAAGTACGCGTTCACATATCTCTATGTGCAGGCCGAGTTCGGGCTGATGTGCCCGATCTCGATGTCGGACACGTCGAACTTCACCATGAAGACCCACGCCTCGCCCGAACTCAAACGCCTGCTGATGGACCGGCTGCTAAGCCAGGATCCCGCACGCATGATGAAGGGCGCGCAGCTCATGACCGAGAAAGCCGGCGGCTCCGACGTCGGCGCGCTGGAGACCGAGGCCGAGCGCGTGGGCGTCGGCGCCGACGGCATCGAGCGCTGGAAGATCTACGGCCAGAAGTGGTTTTGCAGCCACGCCGACGCGGACCTGGCATTGATCCTGGCGCGCCCGCGCGGCGCCGCGCCGGGCACGCAGGGCCTCGGCATGTTCGCCCTGCCGCGGCGGCTGGAGGACGGCTCCCGCAACAGCTACCGGATCGTGCGCCTGAAGGACAAGCTCGGCACGCGCTCGATGGCGTCGGGCGAGATCGTCCTCGACGGCGCCACCGCCTATCTGGTGGGCGACGTGACGCGCGGCTTCAAGCAGATGATGAGCCAGGTCAACCTGTCGCGGCTGAGCCACGGTGTGCGCGCCGCCGCGATGATGCGCCGCTGCCTCAACGAGGCGATGGCCGCTGCCCGCGGCCGCCGCGCCTTCGGGAAGCCCACCAGCGAATACCCGCTGCTGCGTCGCCAGCTGATGAAGATCATGCTGCCGACCGAACAGGCGCTGTCGATGTACGCCTTCTCGGCCGACGCCATGGGCAAGGCCGAAGGCTACGGTGGCAAGGCGGGCGACAAGGAGGCCGCGAACCTGCTGCGCGTGCTCACCCCGGTCTACAAGTTCCGCGCCTGCCGCGACAACATCCCGGTGGCGAGCCAGACGCTCGAGGTCCGCGGCGGCATCGGCTACATCGAGGAATGGGTGACGTCGCGGCTGGTGCGCGACGCCCAGATCGGCACGCTGTGGGAGGGCACCTCGAACATGAATGCCCTCGACGTGGTGCAACGCGCCGTCGGCAAGTCGGGCGGCCACAAGACGCTCTCGGCCGCACTCAAGGCGAAGTACGAGCCGAGCGGAGCGCTCCCCGGCCAGTACAAGGGCCTGCTGGGCGCCACGCTCGACCGCGTCGAACGTTTCGCCGAGGCGGTCGCGGCAGATCCCAAGCACGAGAAGCGCTCGCGCCTCGCCGCCGGCGCGCTCTATCACGCCACGACGGCAGCGCTGCTCGCCTGGGAGGGCGCCACCCTCGGCGCCCAAGGTGGCGATGCCCGCCGGCTCCTGCTGTCGCGCCTGGTGATCGAACATCGCCTCTCGCCGCAAGACCCGCTGTCGCTCAACGAATCGCCGTGGGAACAGGAAGCGATGGACCTGCTGCTCGACGACGCACCAGTGCCGCTGGCGAAGGCTACCGCCCTGCTCTCTTGAGCACCTCGTCCGTGTGCTCGCCCAGCAGCGGTTCGCGATAGGCTGGTTGCGACGGCTCGTTCCGGAAGCGCACGACGGGGGCGAAGTGCTTGCGGCCGTCGACGTCCGTCACGATGGCGCCGCGCTTGGCGAGGTTCTTGTCGGCGATGGCCTCGGGCAGCGTCGCCACAGGACCCCAGCAGATGTCGAGCGTGTCGAGCCATTGCATCCAGTGCGCTAGAGGCTTGGTCCTGAAGGTGGCTTCGAGGAACTCCATCACCGGCTTCTGATGGGCGCCGGGCCATTCGCAGAGCGGCACCATCTCCGGCCTGCCGAGTGCGCCCAGCAGGTTCTTTATGAACTTCATCTCCTGGCCCGCGATCACGAGTTGGCGGTCGTCGGACGTGTCGTAGACGCGATAGAAAGCCGAGCCACCGGTGGTGCGCTGGTTCTTCACGTCGGGATGCTTGTTCTCGGCGAAGGCCGAGCCCACGACATTGGCGCACGATGCCATCAGCGCCTCGTGCATCGAAACATCGATATAGTCGCCCTTGCCTGTGGTCTGGCGGCGGAATAGCGCCATCAGCACACCGGAGAGTCCATGCAGGCCGCTCACCAGATCGGCCACGGGAATGCCGGGAATGGCCGGCCTTCCGTCGTCGCCCAAGGTCAGGCTCAGCACGCCCGTCATGGCTTCCAGCGCGAGATCGTGCGCGGCGCGGCCGGGATAGGCGCCGTCCTGGCCGAAGGCACTGATCGAGCAATAGACGATGCCGGGATTGGCGGCGCTCAAGACATCGTAGCCGATGCCGAAGCGTGCCGCGACGCCGGGTCGGAACGATTCCACCAGCACGTCGGCCTCGGACGCCAAACGAAAGAGATCGGCGCGCCCCTGCTCGCTCTTGAGATCGAGCACGACGCTCTTCTTGCCGCGGCCCATGTTGCGGAAGAACACCGAGGTGCGCCCGTCCATCGGCTTGATGTGGCGGCCGGGGTCGCCCTCCCCCGGCGGCTCGACCTTGATTACTTCCGCGCCGTGATCGGCCAATGCCGTGGTGAGATACGGTCCCGGCAGGAACCACGAGAGGTCGACGACTTTCAGTCCTTCGAGTTTCATGTGCCTTTGCCCAGCAGGGAGTTGTTGTCGGCGCCGAGCGGCGCGCAGGCAGCCTGCACCAGCCGTTCGCCATCGACGCGGAGGGGATTGGCAATCACCCGCAGCTCGCCCTTCACCGGATGCGGTACCGCGGACACCATGCCGGTCTCGCGCGCGAAACTACTGTCGAGCGCCGCATCGAGCCTGTTGACCGGTGCCGCCGGCAGAAGCCCGTTGAACCGCGCCAGCCACTCCGCCGTCGTGCGCGTGCGGAACGTGGGATCGAGCGCATCGGTCATCTCGGCGCGGTTCTTCGCCCGGGTGTTGGGATCGGGGAAGCGCGGATCGGCCAAAAGGTCACCGCGATCCATCGCCTCGCACAGCGACAGCCAGAACTTCTGCGTCATGCACATGATGAAGATCCAGCCATCCTTCGTCGGAAAGGTCTGGACCGGCGCCAACGAGAGATGGCCGCCGCGCGGCACGCGTGGCGAGACATCGCCCTCGTTGAGGTACCACAGGCCCGGATAGGTGAGCTGGTGCATGGCGACGTCGTAGAGGCAGGTCTCGACGTCGCAGCCCTGTCCCGTCGCACGCGCGCGCAACAGGCAGGCGAGCAGGCCCACGATGCCGGTGAGCCCGCTCATGCTGTCGATCAACGAGACGCCGACCCGCGTCGGCGGCCCGTCCGGCTCGCCGGTCAGTTCCATCAGGCCGGCTTCCGCCTGCATCAGGAAGTCGTAGCCCGGCCAGTCAGCGCGCACGTTGGCGCGACCGTAGGCGGAGATGTGCAGGCAGACGATCGAGGGCTTCAGAGGCGCGAGGCTCGCATAGTCGATGGCGAGCTTGGCCGGCTGCGTGCCGCGCAGGTTGTTGACGACGCAGTCGGCAGTCTTGACCAGCGCCTCGAACTGCCGCCGTCCCTCGGCCGACTTCATGTCGATGGTGACGCTCTTCTTGCCAAGGTTCCAGGCCTGGAAATATTCGCTGTCGTCCTTGCCCAGTTTGTAGGGCCCGACCTGGCGCGACGGATCGCCGTCCGGCGACTCGACCTTGATCACCTCGGCGCCGAGCTCGGCCAGGAACATCGTGCCGTAGGGCCCGGCGCCGAACTGTTCCAGGGTCAGCACGCGGATGCCCTTGAGGGGCTTGCCGGGCATGGTCACGAAATCGGATTCCGGCGCACCCACTGGCGCGCGATGATGAGGCGCTGCATCTCGTTGGTGCCTTCACCAATGCATGTCAGGGGTGCATCGCGATAGAGCCGTTCGATATCGTACTCCTTGGAGTAGCCGTAGGCGCCGTGGATCCGCATCGACTCGATGCTGTTCTCCAGCGCCGCTTCCGAGGAGAAGTACTTAGCCATGCCGGCTTCCATATCGCAGCGTTCGCCGCGATCGAAGATGTCGGCCGCGTCGAGGGTGAGGAGCCGCGCGGCCCGGGCGCGCGTCGCCATCTCGCCGATTTTCAGCGCAATCGCCTGGTGCTCCCAGATCGGCTTGCCGAAGGTCTTGCGCATCTGGGCGTAGCTCGTGGCCAACCTGAGCGCGCCCTCGGCGATGCCGACGCCACGGGAAGCGACATTGATGCGGCCCAGTTCCAGGCCGCCCGCGACTTGCGCAAAGCCCTTGCCCTCGACCTCGCCGATCAGGTGATCGGCCGGGATGCGATAATCCTCGAAGATCAGCTCGCCCGAATCGATCGAATGGTAGCCAAGCTTCTCGAGCTTGCGGCCGACCCTGAAGCCCGGCCCCTTCGGCGTGATGAAGAGGCTCATGCCGGTGTGGCGCGGATTGGCCTGGGGGTCGGTCTTGACCAGCATGGCGAAGCAATGACCTTCGATGCCGTTGGAGATCCAGGTCTTGGTGCCGTTGATCACATAGCCTTCGTTGCCGTCGCGTTTGGCCACCATGCGGATCGACTGCAGGTCGGTGCCGGCGTCGGGCTCGGTCAGCGCCAGGCCACCGCGGATCTCGCCGGTCGCGAATTTCGGCAGCCAGTGCTGCTTCTGCCGCTCGGTACCGAATTTTTCGACCGCCAGCGCCAGCATCAGGTGCGAATTGAAGATGCCGGTGATCGCCATCCAGACCGAGGACACGCGCATCACGATCTCGGCGTAGGTGCGGGCCGGCAGGCCGAGGCCGCCGTACTCCGGGCTGATCGTGGCGCCGAACAGGCCAAGTTCCTTCATCTGCTCGACGATTTCCGCCGGCCACTTATCGGCGTGATCGAACTCCTTGACCCTGGGCGCCACCTCGCGCTCGACCCAGCGGTCGATCGTCGCCAGAAGCTGGGCCTCATCGGCCTTGTCGATGCTGTTCATTGCGTCCTCCCGCGCCGTCATCATGCCCGATGCGCGGAAGTGGACAAGGCCGCGAAGCCTCTTGTCGAAACTAGCGGTCGAAACTAGCGCGCCAGCAAACGCCTGATGTGCCCTTCGAGATCGCCGTGATGGTAGGGCTTGTCGAGGAACGGGCTGTCCTCGCAGAGGTCGCCCGCCTCCTTGGCCTTGCGCGAGACGCCGGACGTCAGGATGATCTTGAGCCGCGGCCGCTCGCGCCGGATCCATTGCGCCAGGCCGAAGCCGTCGAGGCTGCCCGGCATGTTCACGTCGGAAAACACGATGTCGACAGCGGTGTCGGCCTTCAGGACTTCGACAGCTTCGTCGGCGCTGCCGGCCTCGACGACGCGAAAGCCGCATCCACGCAGATAGTCCGAAACCGCCATGCGGATCAGCACTTCGTCTTCGACGACCAGAATCGTCGGCTGCGACTCCGGCGCCGGCTCGTCGGACTCCATCCCCACCGCATTCATGGCAGGTAGAACGTTCTTTCGCGCATGAGGTTGCATTCCTGCGGAACAAGGCCGTCGGAGCACTACCGCCGTCGCCGTTCCTCGTGCCATCATCGGAGGACTCATTCCGCTGAATCAAGAAGGAAAGACAATGAGAAGGCGCCACTTCACCGCCGGGTTGGGCGGGACGTTGCTTGCGGCCCCGACCTTCGCCCTTCCCGTATGGGCGCAGGGCGACGACTGGCCCAAGAACAATGTGCGGATCGTCTGTCCGTTCACCCCGGGCGGCTCGCAGGACAATATCGCCCGGCGTCTTGCGGTGAAGCTCAGCGAAGCCCTGGGCCAGACCTTCGTGGTCGAGAACCGCACCGGCGCCGGCGGTTCGATCGCCGCAGACAATGTCGCCAAGTCCCCGCCCGACGGCTATTCGGTGCTGCTGGGCAACATCGGCAGTCACGCGCTGGTGCCGCACCTCTACGCCCGGCCCGCCTACAACGCCGTCACCGACCTCGAGACCGTGGCGTGGATAGGCACGCAGCCCAACCTGCTCTGCTGCCATCCCAGTTTCCCGCACGACACGCTGCCCAAGCTGATCGCGGCGGCGAAAGCCGATCCCGGCAAGTACAGCTTCGGATCGTCCGGCCTCGGCACCTCGCCCACGCTCACCATGGAGTTGTTCAAGCAGAAGACCGGCGTCGATATCACCTTCATCAGCTATCGCGGCGCCGCCGCCGCGGCGGCCGACGTGCTGGCCGGCCATGTGCCGATGGTCATCTCCAACATCGATTCGCTGATGAGCCAGGTGAGTGCCGGCAAGCTGAAGCCGATGGCCTCGAGCGGCGCCAAGCGCTCGCCGGTGACGCCCGATACGCCGACTTTCGCGGAAACCGTCTCGCCCGATCTCGTCGTGACCTCGTGGTCGATCTGGGCAGTGCCGAAGGGCACGCCGCAGAAGATCAAGGACAAGCTCCGCATCGCCACCGAGAAGGCGCTGGAGTCGCCCGACGTGGTCGCCAGCATGAAGGCCGGCGGCTTCGAGCCGGGCGTCATGACGGTTCCCGAGATCGACGCCTACATCCAGACCGAGATCAAGCGCTGGGGCGAGGTCATCCGTGGCGCGGGCATCAGGCCGGAGTAACCACCTGCTCCCGGACCTGCTGGCACCCGGTCTCGACCTGGTGTTCTGCGGCACCGCGCCCAGCCCGGTGTCGTTCAAGGCCCGCGCCTACTATGCCAATCCCTCCAATGCCTTCTGGCCCACCCTGCACGCGGTGGAGCTGACGCCGGAGCATCTCCCGCCGGAGCGCTTTCGCGAACTGCTGGGCCATGGGCTGGGGCTCACCGATCTCAACAAGACCGAATATGGCTCCGACCACGAGCTGAGCGCGGCGGCGATGGATGCAAAGTCGCTCCACGCCAAGCTGCGCCGCTACAAGCCCGCCGCCATTGCCTTCACCAGCAAGCATGCCGCCGCCCTGGCGCTCGGCATCAAGGCGCCCCGCTATGGCCGCCAGAACGAACCGCTGGAAGGCGCGGTGGCTTTCGTGCTGGCCTCGCCGTCGGGCCGCGCCCGTTCCTTCTGGACGCTGGCGCCGTGGCGGGAAGCTGCCGCCTTCGTGGCGGAGCGTCGCCGCCGGCGGGAGCGCGCGGCATGAAACTTGGCCGCCGCTCGGCGCTCACTGCGTTGCTCGCCGCTCCGGCGATCGCGCACGCGCAGGACAGCTCCGCCCAACTCCGCGATCTCGCGCGGCGGGCCACGATCTACCTGTTCCCGGTCTACGAGATGTACCGCACGCGCTGGCAGGCGACCGTCGACGATACCAATCCCTTGCGCCAGCGACTCAACCGCTTCCGTCATATCGCAACACTGGCCGATGCCCGCGCGCGGGCGGTGACGACCCCGAACAACGACACGCTCTACTCGTCGGCCTGGCTCGATCTCTCGATGGAGCCGCTGTTCCTCACCGTACCGCCGGTCGGCGATCTCTATTACAGCTACGCCTTCATCGACCTGTTCACCGACAACTTCGCCTACGTCAGCCACCGGCTGTACGGTGGCCAACCTCCGCCACACATGGTCGTCGGCCCCGACTGGAAGGGCGATGCGCCGTCCGATGTGACGCTGGTCCGCGCACCGACCAATTCGGTGTGGCTGATCGGGCGCATCCTGGTCGATGGGCCGGAGGAACTCGACCGCGTGCGAATCCTGCAGGCCCGCGTTCTTCTGGAGACGCCCGACATGCGCAACGAACGGCGCATCCTCGAGAGCCGCGAGCTGATGCGCCAGCGCACCGTGGCGCCGCCGGAGTCGGTGGCCGACTGGCCTGCGCCCCACCCCGCCGATCCGTTCGACCTGTTCGAGGTCGGCATGAGGGCGCTGGGCGAGAGCGCGCTGGCCGAGCGCGACCGCGCCCTGTTCGAAGCGCTGGTACCGCTCCGGCTGCGGCCCGGCCGCAAATTCGACACGAGGGCCTTCAGTGAGGCCGAACGACGGGCGATCCAGGCGGGCATCGAGCAGGGCCACACCGACATCCGCACCGCCGCCGGCCGTCCCGGCAAGAGCGTCGATGGCTGGACCTACAGCGAGCGTCATCTCGGCAACTACGGCACCGACTATCTCTATCGCGCGGCGACGGCGCTCACCGCCCTCGGCGCGCTCGAGCCCGCCGAGGCGGTCAATGTCGCCTGCAATGCCGATTCGGCCGGACGGCCCCTCGACGGCCGCCAGCGCTACGAGCTCACCTTCCCTGCCGGCGATCTACCGCCAGCGGGCGCCTTCTGGTCGCTTTCCATGTACGAGGTGACGCCCGAGGGTCGTGCCTTCTTCGTCGACAATCCAATCGAACGCTATTCCATCGGCGATCGAACCCCCGATCTGGTGCGCGCACCGGACGGATCGCTCACGCTCTACCTGCAGCACGCGCGGCCGACGGGTGAGCAGAATAACTGGCTGCCGGCGCCGGCCGGTCCGATGCGGCTGATATTGCGGGCCTACGAACCCGAAAAGCAGATGATCGAGGGACACTATCGCGTCCCGGCAGTGCGGCGGGTCGGCTAGCCGCCCGGCTCAGGCGCTCGGCTGGACGCGCTGGGATTCTTCCTCGGCCTTGGCTTCGATCGCTTCCATGTCGTCGTCGCTCAGGCCGAAGTGGTGGCCGATCTCATGGATCAGCACGTGCCGCACGATGTGCGGCAGGTCCTCGCCCGACTCGCACCAGTAGTCGAGGATCGGGCGGCGATAGAGGAAGATGCGATCGATGTCGTTGGCGACGTGACCG